>Ga0209640_10002601_pt1 | contig 15759 bp, 13 predicted proteins | sample RifCSP10_1_FD_184018 | JGI IMG/M metagenome (GOLD analysis project Ga0209640, IMG submission 184018) | Soil microbial communities from Rifle, Colorado - Rifle CSP2_sed 10_1 (SPAdes) (version 2) | ecosystem: Environmental > Terrestrial > Deep subsurface > Rock core/Sediment | place: Rifle...
GACCAGGCGCACGGCAATCTTGAGCGCCGCTTGATCGTCGCCGGCAAGCGGGATCGCGACCCGCTCGCCCGCCCGGTGCGCCTCACTGCGCAACGAGCTGAAGCCCACGCTGGTGAATGCGCGCACCAGGCGCACGCCCGGCAGGAATTCCGCCGAGGCCGCGCCCGTGCCCTTCGCCCGGGCTTCGAGCGCCATGTCGCCGTCGCGGCCCGCAATCGGGTTGCCCGTCTCAAGCACCACCTTGCCCTTGAGTTCCGCGGCGAGATCGCGGCCGAGCTGCGGAACCACGTGATACGGAACCGACATCAGCACGACCTCGCCGAACACCGCGGCCTCGCGCGGCGTTCCGGCGCGTGCCCGGGGTCCAAGGCGCGCAACGAGGTCCTTCACCTCGTCGATTTCCTTCGCGGAAAACATCACTTCATGGCCGGCTTTCACCCACAGTCCGCCGACCGTGCCGCCGATCCGTCCGGAGCCGATGACGCCGATCTTCATGCGAGGGGCGCTCTCGTTGCCGGCCGAGCGAGCCGCACGCGGCAGGCCGGCCACAGCGGCGAAGGCCGCGATGCCCGCGACGCCGAAGAACTCGCGGCGGCCCCGATTCGCGCATCGATTCGCTTTCATCGCGGCGATGCTACGCCTCGGGTGCCAATGGCGCTATAGTACGCGGCACCATTTTCGGGTCCTTGGGGAGGGCAACATGGGAACGGGCGGCTGGATCTTTCTTGTAATCATCGTTGCGATCGCCGGGTGGGCGGTCGCGATCTACAACGGGCTGGTGACGTTGCGCAACCGCTTCAAGAACGGGTTCGCGCAGATCGACGTGCAGCTCAAGCGCCGCTACGACCTGATTCCGAACCTCGTCGAGACTGCGAAGGGCTACATCAAGCACGAGCGCGAGACGCTCGAAGCGGTGACCAAGGCGCGCACCGCGGCGGTCAGCGCTGCGGCAGCCGCGGCGGCGAAACCGGGCGATCCCGCGGCGATGCAGGGGCTGGCGCAAGCCGAAGGCGCGCTGACCGGCGTGCTCGGAAGGCTGTTCGCGCTCGCCGAGTCGTATCCCGACCTGAAGGCGAACCAGAACATGCTCGCGCTTCAGGAGGAGCTTTCCAGCACCGAGAACAAAGTCGCCTTCTCGCGCCAGGCGTTCAACGACTCGGTGATGGAATACAACACCAAGCGGGAATCGTTCCCCGACAACATCTTCGCGGGCATGTTCGGCTTCGGGCCGGCGGAACTGCTGCAGGCCACCGAGTCGGCCGAGGAGCGCAAGGCTCCGCAGGTGAAGTTCTAGGCGCGGCGCGCGGGGGCCGCTGTGCCGGCGGCAGTCACGTTTTTCGAGCACCAGCAGCTTGCCCGGCGCAATTCGCGGGTGATGGTGCTGATGTTCCTGCTCGCGGTCGCGGGCGTGGTGATCGCGGTAGACCTCGTGATCGCCACGATCTACATGTGGAGCCTCAACGACTTCGCCCTGCCCGCGGGAACGAAACCCGGGCTGGCGGTGCTGTACCGCCACGTGCCGCGCGAACTCTACTGGGGGGGCGCGGCGCTCACGGCGGCGATCATCTTCATTGTCAGCATCGTCAACGTGGGCAAGCTCGCCGGCGGCGGCGCCGCGGTGGCGGAGATGATCGGCGCGCGGCGCGTGCCCTCCGACACGCGCGACGCGCTGGAGCGGCGCTTCGTCAACGTGGTCGAGGAAATGGCGATCGCCTCGGGAGTGCGGGTGCCGGCCGTGTACGTCATGGATGAGGAACGCGGCATCAACGCGTTCGCCGCCGGCTGGGACGTGTCGAACTCGGTGGTGGCCGTGACGCGCGGCACGCTCGAGACCCTGACGCGCGACGAGCTGCAGGGCGTGATCGGGCACGAATTCAGCCACATCCTGAACGGCGACATGCGGCTCAACATCCGCATGATCGGCGTACTCGCCGGCATCGTGTTCATCGGCTCGATCGGCGAATTCGTGATGCGCAGCGTGCGGGAAAGCCGCGACAGCAAGAGTTCGGGCGGCATTTTCGTGGTCGGGTTGGCGTTGTTCATCATCGGGTACGTGGGGCTGTTCTTCGCGCGCCTGATCAAGGCCGCGGTCTCGCGGCAGCGCGAATTCCTCGCCGACGCTTCGAGCGTGCAGTTCACGCGCAACCCGGACGGCATTGCGGGCGCGCTCGACCAGATCCGCTCCTCGACCTCCGGCGCACTGATCGCGAACCGCTACGCCGAAGAGATGTCGCATATGTTCTTCGGCCAGGGCATCAAGGTCTGGCTGGGCGGGCTGTTCGACACGCATCCGCCGCTCGAGGAGCGCATCCGGCGGGTGCGGCCGGGATTTCAGCCGTCTGCGTACCGCAGCCGGCGGGCGGCCGAAGTGCCGCCGCCGGCTGCCGGCGTCGGAGAAGCCGTCGGCCCCGCTGCGGGCTTCGCCGCCGGAGCGGCGGGCGCCGTGCCGGCAACAGGCAGGCGCGGCGGCGACCTCGGGACTGCGTGGGGGCGCACGGCGGGAGAAAGCGCAAAGCTCGTCGGTACCGTGAGCGGCGACAAGATCGATTACGCCGCACGTCTGCTCGCGTCGCTCCCCGAGCCGCTGCACGAGGCGCTGCGCAACGCGGACGGCGCGCGCGCGGCGATGATCGCGCTGCTGCTCGCGCGCCAGGACGACGTGATGCAGCAGCAACTCGCGGTGCTCGATGCAGCGGGGCTCGGCTCGTTAGGCGCGCGCGCGAAGGAACTTGCCACGCACACACGCAATCTGGGGCCTGCGTTCCACCTTCCGGTGGTGGATCTCGCGCTTCCGGCAGTGAAGGCGGCGTCCGAAGTGATGAGACAGGAGCTGATCCGGGCGCTGGAGAAGCTGATCGGCGCCGATCGGCGCCTGTCGTTGCACCGCTTCGTGGTGCTGACGCTGGTGCGCGATCAGCTCGCCCCGAAACCAAAGGGCGGTGCAACGGGGAGCAGGAAAATCGCCGATCTGAGGGCGGAGGCGCTCACGTTGCTGTCGCTGGTGGCGCATGCGGGCGTGCGCGCCGACGCGACCGGCGAGCGGCAGGAGTACGTCCACACGGCGCTTCGCGCGGGAGCAAAGGAACTCGGGCTTGGCGATGCGGCTGGTGCGCCCGAAGAAATCGGGCTCGAGCAAGCGGCGAAGGCGCTCGAGATGCTGAAGAGCCTCGCGCCGCTGCAGCAGGCGATCCTGGTGAAGGGGCTGTTCGCCGCGGTGACCGCCGATGGCACGATCCGGCTCGCCGAAGCCGAGCTGATGCGCCTGGTCGGCGCGGTGCTCAACTGCCCCCTGCCGCCGCTGCTCGAGACGCTCGATCCGGCTACACTCGCCGCCTGACCAGCAACGCTGCGCTGCGCAGCGGCGTCTCGCCGCAGCGCTGCGCGCAGCGTGCGAAAAGGCGGTTACCCGGTGAGCGACGTGCGAGCGATCGAGGCGGCCCTTCGGTCCGCGGTGCGGGGCGAAGTGCGCTTCGACGCGGGTGCGCGCGCCGCCTACTCCGCAGACGCCTCCAACTACCGCCAGGTGCCGATCGGAGTCGTGCTGCCGCGCTCGGTCGAGGACATCGTGGCCACGGTCGCCGCCTGCCGCGCCCACGGCGCGCCGATCCTCGCACGCGGAGGGGGTACCTCCCAGTGCGGCCAGAGCGTCAACGTCGCCGTGGTGATCGATGCCTCGAAGTACCTCGACCGCGTGCTCGAAGTCGATCCCGCTGCGCGCACCGCGCGGGTCGAGCCGGGAGTGGTGTGCGATTCGCTGCGCGCCGCCGCCGAACGGCACGGGCTTACTTTTGCGCCGGACCCCGCGACCCATTCGCGCTGCACGCTCGGCGGCATGATCGGCAACAACTCCTGCGGCCCGCACTCGGTGATGGGCGGCAAGACCGCCGAAAACGTCGACGCCCTCGAAGTGCTGACCTACGACGGGGCGCGCTTCTGGTGCGGGCCGACAAGCGAATCGGAGATCGAGGCGATTGTCCGCCGCGGCGGCAGGCAGGGCGAGATCTACGCACAATTGCGCTCGCTTCGCGACCGGTATGCCGACCTGATTCGCGCACGGTTTCCGAAGATCAAGCGGCGCGTTTCGGGCTACAGCCTCGAACAACTCCTGCCCGAGAACGGCTTCCACGTGGCGCGGGCGCTGGTCGGCACCGAAGGCACCTGCGCACTGACGCTGCAAGCGCTGGCGCGCCTCGTCAAGAGCCCGCGCGAGCGGGTCCTGCTGGTGGCCGGCTTTCGCGACATCTACGCTGCGGCTGACGCCGTCCCGCAGGTGCTCGCCGCGCGGCCGATCGCCTGCGAGGGGCTCGACACGGGAATCATCGGCGGTCTGCGCGAGCGCGGCTTGAAGCTCGAAGACATCGCGCTGCTGCCCGAGGGAGGTGCCTGGATGATGATCGAATTCGGCGCCGACTCCCGCGCCGACGCGCTCGAGCAGGCGCGTGCCCTCGAGGCTGCTTTGCCGGGGATGCTGATCGAGGATCCCGTGCTCATGAACCGGATCTGGACGATCCGCGAGATCGGCGCCCCGGCGACCGCGCTCAACCTGAAGGGTGTCGCGGGCCCCGATCCCGTGGTCGGCTGGGAGGATGCGGCAGTCGATCCGCTGCGGCTCGGCGATTACCTGCGCGAATTCCAGGCGCTGGTAGACCGGTTCGGCTACCGCACTTCGCTTTACGGGCATTTCGGCGACGGCTGCATCCACGCGCGCATCACCTTCGACCTGCGTACGCCCCAGGGGCTCGCGCACTGGCGAAAATTTCTTCTTGAGGCAGCGAAGCTCGTGGTCCGCTACGGCGGCTCGCTCTCGGGGGAGCACGGCGACGGCCAGGCGAAGGCGGAGTTTCTGCCTGTTATGTACGGCGCGGAGCTGATGGCGGCGTTTCGCGAATTCAAGCGCATCTGGGACCCGCTCGGGCGCATGAATCCGGGAAAGCTGGTCGATGCGCTGGGCGAACCGTACCGCGTGGACGAACACCTGCGCCTGGGTCCCGATTACCGGCCCGTGACACTGGCGACGCGCCTTGCGTTCGCGAGCGACGTCGGCGACGGCTTTGCGCGCGCAACCGAGCATTGCGTCGGAATCGGCAAGTGCCGCTCGGCGCGCGGCGGCACGATGTGCCCGAGCTACCGCGCGACCGGGGAAGAGCGCTACTCGACCCGGGGGCGCGCGCGGTTGCTCGCCGAAATGCTGCGCGGCGAAGTGATCCGGGACGGCTGGCAGAGCGAGGAGGTGAAGGAAGCGCTCGACTGGTGCCTTGCCTGCAAGGGCTGCCGGAGCGACTGCCCGACGCACACCGACATGGCAAGCTACAAGGCCGAATTCCTGTCGCACTATTACGAGGCGCATCCGCTGCCGCGCCAGGCGCACTCGATGGGCCGGATCGGCGAATGGGCGCCGCTCGCTGCACGCCTTCCCCGGACTGCAAATTTCCTCACGCAGACCGCGGGGCTCGCCGGGCTCGCGAAGAAAATCGCCGGCGTGGCGCCTGAGCGTTCGCTTCCGCGCCTTGCTTCACGGAGCTTCCGCTCGCGCTTGAGCGAACTTCAGCGCGCGCGGGGCGACCCGCCGCCCGCGGGCGACGCGCGAAGCGGCGATTCCGTCCTGCTGTTCACTGATACCTTCAACAGTTTTTTCCGGCCCGGATCGTCGCTTGCGGCGCTGCGGGTGCTCGAAGCGGCAGACATTCGCGTGGAGCTGTCACCGATGCATCTCTGCTGCGGCCGGCCGTACTACGACTTCGGCATGCTCGAGCGTGCCAGGCGAGCGCTCGAAAAGATCGTGGCGGCGCTCGGGCCGCAGATCGAAGCGGGCGTTCCGGTGGTCGTGCTGGAGCCTGCGTGCCTGTCGGTGTTCCGGGACGAATTGCTGCAGCTTCTGCCTGAAAACCCTGTCGCCGCGCGGCTCGCGAAGCAAGCCGTGTCGCTTGGCGAGCTGCTTGCCCGGCGCGGGTGGACGCCGGGAAAGCTTGCCGGGCGCGCGCTCGTGCACGGCCACTGCCATCAGAAGGCGCTCGGCGGCCAGGCGGCGGACCTCGCGCTCCTCTCCGCGGCCGGGCTCGAGGTGGATGCGCCCGACTTCGGCTGCTGCGGCATGTCCGGCGCGTTCGGCTTCAAGCCCGAGCATTACGAGACATCGAAAAAGATTGCCGGGCTGGCGCTCCTTCCGAGGCTGCGCGCCGAGCCGAGGGACGCGCTGATCATCGCAAACGGTTTTTCCTGCCGCGAGCAGATCGAGGGGCTCGCCGGCCGCGACACGCTGCATCTCGCCGACGCGCTCGCGATGACGCTCCGGTGACGCTCGAATCGCTCGGCGTCTGGCACATCGTCTTCGTCGCCGCGGCGATGGTGCTCGCCGGATTCGTGCACGGCGCGCTCGGCTTCGGCTTCCCGCTGATTGCCACGCCGATCGTGGCGCTGGCCCTCGACATCAAGCTCGCGATCGTCCTGATCGCGCCCGTCACCCTGGTGATGACACTGATCTCGGTGGCGCGCGGCGGCGGCTGGCGCGAGGCGATCCGCAGGTTCTGGTTTCTGCCTCTTGCAATGGCGGTCGGCTCGTACGCCGGCACCCGTCTTCTCATCGGCGCCAAGCCGGCGCCCTTCCTGCTTGTCCTCGCATTGCTGATCCTCGTCTATCTTGGTCTCGACAAGCTCAAGCGCGGCGAGAACTCGTTCGTGAAGGACTGGCGCCTGCCGATCGGCCTGTCGGTCGGGCTGGTCGCCGGTATCTTCGAAGCTACGGCGAACGTCGCGGTACCGCCGCTCATCATCTACCTGATGCTGCTCGGCCTGCCGCCCATCGCTACGGTGCAGACGCTGAACCTGTGCTTTTCGGTCGGCAAGGCGGTGCAGGTCGGCACCTGGGCGCTCTACGGCAACGTCGCCGGGGCGCTCTGGCTCACCGCCGCTGTGCTCACGCTGCCCTCGATGGTGGCGCTCTTTCGCGGCATGCGGGTGCGCGAGGGAATCGATGCACCGACCTACCGGATATGGCTGCGCCGCGCGCTGTGGGTGATGGCGGCGCTGCTCGTCGGGCAGTACGCCTACCTGGAGTTCCTCGTCGGGTAAAGACGGTTCACGGGCGGCGAAGTCACCGCCATGCGCCGCCTGCCGCTCGACTAAAATCGCCCGCTCATCCAATGCGCCGATTCGCACTTACCGCCCTCCTGCTTTACGCAGCCGCTGCGCTTGCCCAGACGCCCGAGGAGCGGCTCTTCGAGGCAATCGACGACGGCAAGCCGCTGGTGGCTGAAGGTCTGGTCGCGCGCGGCGGGGTGGATTTGAATGCGCGCAACGCCGAGCGCGAGACGCCGCTGCACCGCGCGGTCGAGAAGGGAATGAAGGAACTTGCGCAGATGCTGATCAGTGCGGGCGCGAGCACCGCGGCGCGCTCGAACACGGGCGAGACCGCCCTGCACCTCGCGGCGCTGCACCCCGATCCCGCATTCGCGGAACTGCTGCTTGCGGGGCGTGCGGACGCGAAGGCTCGCAACGACGAGGGCGAGTCGCCGCTGCATTGGGCGGCGCTGAGCGGAAACCCGCTGACCGTGCAGGCGCTTCTTGCGCGCGGCGCGGACCCGAACGTCCGGGACCTGAAGGGGAACCTGCCGTTGCACGGGGCGGCCGACGGCGGGCATGCCGAGGTGACCAGGCTGCTCCTCGCGCGCACGCTCGACCCGAAAGCGAAGAACCGCGCAGGACTCAGCCCTGCCGACATCGCGCGCGAGCGCGGATTCGGGGAACTCGCAAAGCTGCTGGAGCGCGCGCCGCCGGCCAGTCACGGATTGCAGACCTACGAGGTGGACGACCCGCGCCACCCGCGCTTTCAGAAGCAGTAGCGCGTTGCGTCCGCCGGGCGCCGGCGATCGTATAGTTGGCCATGAGCGGCACAAAGGTCGTGTTCGCGCTGCGCAACGGTAAGGTTCGCGACCTGCAAACCGACTCAGGGTTGAACCTGCTTAGCGACGAGGAGCCAAATGAAAGCCGGAATGGTCTTGATTGCGGGCATGGTTTTGGCCTCGGGCGTAGAGGCGATGCAGTGCAACGCCCGATCGGGCGATCGCACGACCGCGCTGGTCGAGCTCTATACCTCGGAAGGCTGCGATAGTTGTCCGCCCGCCGACCGCTGGCTGTCCTCGCTGGGTAGCCGCGGCTATGCACCGGAGCGCGTGGTGCCGATCGCCCTGCACGTGGATTACTGGGATTACATCGGCTGGAAGGACCCGTTCGCGCGGAGCGCCTTTGCGGCGCGCCAGCGCAACCTCGTCAAGCTGAAGCGCGCCACCGTGATCTATACGCCGCAGGTGCTGTTGCAGGGCGAGGACTTCAGGCGCTGGCATTCCGGGGCGTTCGACGAGGCGGTGGCCAAGATCAATGCCCGGCCGGCGCGCGCCCGCATCGCGCTCGCGTTGGATGCGCGCGGCAGGGAATCGTTCGAAGTCGAGGCGAGGGCGGAACTCCTGGACCTGTCGCAAAGGACGGACGCTGCGCTCTACCTCGCGAGCTACGAAAACAAGCTGGTTTCCGCGGTCGCGGCGGGGGAGAACCGCGGCAGGACCCTGACCCACGATTTCGTGGTCTTCGAGTGGTCGGGGCCGCTCGCCTTCCAGCCCGACGGGCGCCTCGCCGAGCGGCGCACGCTTCCCCTTCTTCCCAAGGCGGTCCCCAAGCATTCGGGGGTGGTCGCATTCGTGCAAAACCGCGCTACGGCCGACGTGCTTCAGGCCCTGATGCTCCCGGCCTGTCCATAGCGGCTCCGGGAGGGCGTCCAGGGCCTTTCCTGCTCGATTTTGCCGGCTCGGGTATATTCGACCCGTTCCGACCGCCGTGGGGCGGGTTCCCGGGAGGGCCTTGAACGTGCAAGCCACGCAGATCCGCCAGAAGGACGGGATCTTCTATTTCGTCAGTTACCGGGCGAAGGACCTCCTCGCCCGGGTCCGTTTCATCAGCCGCTTTTACGGCGAGAGCGAGGAAATCGCCGCTTCGCGCGTGTCGCAGGAAGACGACGTCGCGCAGTTCATTTCCCGCATCGAGCGCAACGATCGCGCGTTCCAGCGCTCGCTGTCGCGCGCCAAGGTTCGCCAGCTCACGAATTTCTACGAGACCGCGGTCACGCAGCCGGCCATCCCCGGGACGGTCCTCCTCTATACGGCGGAGAAGCTCGCCTTTCGCGCCAACGGGGACGGTTCCGGCCATCTTACGGAACCGGGCTCGAAGTTCCTGATCATCGACGGCCAGCACCGCCTCGCCGCGCTCCACTTCTACATGCAGGAGCGGCCGAACGACGCCGCGACCATCAGCGTCCCCTGCATCATCTTCGACGGCCGCAGCGAGGATTTTGCCGCCGAGATGTTCGTGATCATCAATTCGACGCCGACCCGCATCAACAAGAGCCACCTGATCGACCTGTACGAACGCGTTTCGTGGGCCGCGCCGGACCGCAAATTTGCCGCGCGCCTGGTGGAAAAGCTCTACAGCGACGGCGACAGCCCGCTGCGTTACCGCATCAACCGGCTCGGCGGCCGCAGCCAGCGCGACAAGTGGGTGCTGCAGGCGGAAATCTTCAACGAGGTGCACCGCTGGGTGCGCGGCCGCTGGCGCTCGATCCAGGTCGCGGGCGGAAGTTCCAGGGAAGTGCCGCGCTACTACGCCCTCGTGCGCGACTTTCTCAAAGCGGCGCGCCTCGCGTTCGGCGACGCAGTCTGGGGCCAGGACGACTACATGGTGACCAAGCCCGTGACGATCAAGGCGCTGATCAGGGTTTGCGCCGACCTCGCGAAGGAGGATGCGGACCCGGAGGCCGGCCGCCTGCCGCGCTGGGAGCAGCGCCTGGCGCCGTGGGGAGAGCTTGCCAGGCAGTTCCGCGAGGAGGGTTTCTACGAGCGCTTCGCCGCCAAGGGCGAAGTCGAACGCGTGACGCGGGTGCACCGCGAACTCGCGCGCGCGGCGGGTATCGAGGCGACGAAGAAGGGCTGAGCGGCTGCGGCCCGGCCGCGCGGCCCCTGGGTATCGGGCCGGCAAAGGGGGTGTGGTATGGCAGACGGAAAGAGCGAAAAAAGCAACGTGGCAGCGCTGCTCCTGTGCTTCTTTCTGGGTATGCTCGGCGTGCACCGGTTCTACGTAGGCAAGATCGGAACCGGTGTGCTGCAGCTGGTCACGCTCGGCGGCCTGGGCATCTGGGCCCTGATCGATTTCATCATGATCGTGCTGCAGAAATTCACCGACAAGGACGGCAACGCGCTGAAGTTCAATTGATGCGGGCTGGCTGACACCGGTTCGCATCGAGGTCGGTGGCCGCTCGGGTTCCAGGGGCGGGGTGGTACGCGGCGGCGGGTGCGGCTGCATTCGCCGGCATCGCCGCTGCGGTGGGCATCGTCGTCGGGTTCGGACTCTCGTTTGGGGATCCGACGCGTTTTCTCGCGCCCGGGAAGGCCAACGTCGAGGTTGGCTCTCCGGGCCACTACATGCTCTGGCACGAGCATCGCACTGTGTTCGAAAACCGCAGCTTCCGAACCGACCCAAAGCTGCCAGGCGGGGTGCGCATTACGATCCTCGCCCCCGACGGTGCGCCGCTGCGGCTGGAGGCGGCCGGAACGCAGACCTGGAACCAGGGCGACACCGAGCGGACAGCCGTCGGCAGATTCGAAGCACGGGTGCCCGGCCGATATGCGGTAATCCTTGATGGGGAATTTTCACCGCGGGTATTTGCGGTCGCGCGCGAATTCCTGTGGCGGTTGCTCGCAGTGATCGGCGGCGCGATCGCGGTCGGAGTTGGCGGTGTCGCTACCGGTATCGCGCTTGCGGTCTACGCGTTCGCCCGCCGGGCGGAGGCGGATGCTTCCAGCGCGCCCGTACGTGCGCTCCCGGAACGGGAAATCACGCCGCCCGGGAGCGATCCGGAGCGATCGCTGCGCGAAATCACGGCGCTTGTCTACGGACTGCAGGCGGCGTCGATCCTTGTCGGGATCACGCTGATCGGCGGCGTCATCATCAACTATCTGAAGCGCGACGAGGTCGCCGGAACCTGGCTCGAATCGCATTTTCGCTGGCAGATCCGCACGTTCTGGTGGACCCTCGCCTGGAGCGCGATCGGGTTCGTGACCGCGCTCGTGCTGGTCGGCTTCGTGGTCCTCGCCGCGGCGGCGGTCTGGTTTGTCTACCGCGTCGCCAAGGGGTGGCTCGCGTTGCGGGCGGGAAAACCGGTCAGTTAGGCCGCGCTTCCGCGACCGCCGGCGCGTAACGATCGGATTCCGCAGTGGCTGAGCGCGGTTGGGGATATCCTGCCTGCGGCTGTGCCCACGCCGTCAGCCTATTGGGGTCGGATCAGGTGGCTGATCGCCGCCGCCGCCCGCTCGCAGGCGCTGGCGGATGATCTTTCGGCGCCCGCAATCGGCACGGCGAGCCCGGCAATCGTCGCGGAACCTGCACTTTCCACCTCGAACTTCGCGCTCATGGTGAACCGTCTCAGGTTCCAGAGCGTCACCTGGAGCCGCGTCTTGAGCGCGTCGCCCCGCACCCCGGAACAGCCCGGCGCCCTGTAGGTGGTGTCGCAGCGCAAGGCGTCCGGATTGCGGCTGCTGGTCCGTTCGGAATGGATCAGCGCCATGTAGTCCACGCCGGCATGCTCGAACCCGTCCCGGACGGCCCGCTGACGCATCAGGTCGGGCATCCGCTGTGCGGTGTCCATCAGGGTAGAGACCTCGAACCAGGGGAACAGGGCATCCCGGATCTCTTCAAGCGGCACGATGGACACCCCGGGGACGGCCTTCGACAACGTATCGGCCAGGCAGATGGCGTCGGTTCCGGATTTCCTCTCGCTCGCCGCGGCGGGCTCCAGGACGGAAGTAATCGCAAGCCGGATCGACCCGCGCGAGGCCGTATGAGGCGCAGGGGCGCGACCGGGAGCATCCGCGGCGGGCGCGACAGGAAGCGTCTCGACGAGCGCCGGACGCCGTACGATGGAGGTAAGCAACTGCGCGGCCGCATCGCGAAACGCAGCCGGATACAGCGCATCCTGGCGCGGCGTCCACGCCCCCTCCATACGGCTTCTTGCATAGAGAGTCCACGAGTCAACGCGGGCCCCTGCGGGCGTGTAGAGGTCGACACCGTATTCGATCAGCCGGCCGGAAAATCCTGCCGCTGTCTCGCTTGACGGATCGCGAATCGTCGCGACCCCGGCGATCCGGGGTACGAATACGAGCGCGGCGTCCGCCACGTCCGGCGCCGGCCACGTGGATAGGCGCACCACGCGCTCGAATGCGGAGGCGAGCACATGATCGAACAACGCGACGCTCGCCGGTCCGGGCCGGTGCAAGACTTCGGGTGCGCCGCGGTCGCTCATCGTGCCACGCGAGAATTCGGCGGTGTAGAAGACGCCAACGGCCGATCGCATGAGGGCCATTCGCGCCGGCGGCAGGGACGGGAACCCCGGCTCCAGGACATTCGGGTCGGACGAGCGCGGCTCGGTCGCACAGGCCCCGAGAACGACAGACACAGCGAGCAATGCGATCAGGAACACCGGATTGCCGCCGAGCGCGAACGACGCAATGTCGCCGTACTCGCGGGCGATTCCGCAAAGGAACCCGAGCGGATCTTTGGCGAACTTCAACGACTGCCCGAGGAACGGCAATCCGGCCGGACCGGCGCGCGAAACCGGTTTTGGCGCCGCCGCTTCGCGCGCATCCATCAGATTGCTCCCTGGGCGGCGAGCTGCTCGATTTCGCGGTCGGGGCATCCGAGTTCCGCGAGGATCCGGCGGGTGTGCGCGCCGAGCGCAGGCACTGCGTCCATGCGCGGCTCGAACGCGTCGAGGTTGAACGGCGGCTTCATCGCCTTGAGCTTGCCCGCAGGCGAATCCACGTCGAGCCAGCGCTCCCGGGCCTTGAGCTGGGCGTGGTCCCAGAACTCCTGCATCGTGTTCAGCCGCGCATTGGCGATCTCGGCGCGCTCCAGCCGCTCCAGCGCCTGTGCACCGGTCAGGCCGGAAAACACGCGCTCGATTTCGGCCCGCAGGGCATCGCGGTTCGCGTCGCGCGCCGGTCCCGTGGCGAAGCGGGGATCGGCGGCAAGCGCCGGATTGGCAAGCACGCTTTCGCAGAATCGCATGAATTCGCGGTCGTTCTGCACGCCGAGAAATACCGTCCGGCCATCGCCCGCGGCGTACGGGCCGTAGGGGGCGATGGTGGCGTGGAACGCGCCCGAGCGCGGCGGCGCGGTTCCGCCGTAGGCCGTGAAGTAGGCCGGGAATCCCATCCATTCGCCGAGCGATTCGAACATCGTGATGTCGAGCGTGGCACCGCAGCCTTCGCGCTCGCGCCGCAACAGCGCGGCAAGGATCGAGGACAGCGCGTACATGCCGGCGGCGATGTCCGCCACCGGGATGCCGGCCTTGGCGTGCGACTCTTCGGTGCCGGTGACCGAAAGCAGGCCGGTCTCGCATTGCACCAGCAGGTCGTAGGCCTTTTTCTCGGCATAGGGCCCGGCAGGCCCGTAGCCGGAGATTCCGCACCAGATCAGCCGCGGGTGTTTGGCGCGCAATTCCGCAGCCCCCAGGCCGATCCGGTCGGCGGCCCCCGGCGCGAGGTTCTGCACGAAGACATCGGCGCGCTCGATCAGCTTTGCGAGGATCGGCTTCGCCACCGCATGCTTCACGTCGAGCGTGAAGCTTTCCTTGGAGCGGTTGACCCAGACGAAGTGCGAAGAAAGCCCGTTCACCGTCTGGTCGTAGCCGCGCGCGGCGTCGCCCGTGACCGGACGCTCGATCTTGATCACGCGCGCGCCCAGTTCCGCAAGCTGCCGCGTGCAGAACGGTCCGGCGATGACCTGTTCGAGCGCGACCACCGTGATCCCGTCGAGGGGCCGATTCACGCGAAGCTCACCGTGAGACCGTGCAGCGGGAGGCCCTTGATCGACGTGGTCCAGGTTTCACCCGGCCTCACGGCGTGCGCGTCGGTCAGCACACCCGTGGTGATGACTTCGCCCGCTGCGAGGGCGGGCGCCTCCGGCTGCTTTGCGAGCACTTCGACGAGATGGGCGAGCGCCAGCAGCGGGCTGCCGAGCACGTTCGCGCCGACGCCCCGGTCGACGACCGCGCCGCCCCTGGCAAGCGTCACTTCCAGCGCGGGAAGCGACGCCGCGAGGTCCGGCAGCTCGCCCACTGGAATCGGAGTGCCCACGACGAGCCGTCCGTGCAGGCCGTTGGCCGCCGTGCAATCGGCGATCGTCACCTTCCATCCCGGATGGTGGCATTGCACGATTTCGACCGAGTGCGCCACCCAATCGATCGCCGAAAGAAGGCGCGCCGGATCGCGTGTCTGCGCAGGCACCGCCTTCAGCCTGAAACAGATCTCGGGCTCGATTCGAGGCTGCACCAGCCCCGCGAGCGGCACCGTCGCACAGTCGTGCCGTGCAAAGAGCAGCGTGCGGTCGTAGACCATGCCCCACATCGGTTCGTACACCCCGTAGCGCGACCAGAGCGTGCGGTTGGTGAAACCGATCTTGCGTCCGGCCGGCGTCCATCCCTCGGCCAGCCGGTACGCGTGCAGATGGCGCGCCGCGCGATACCCGGCCTCCGCGGTAAGCCCCGGGAAGCGATCGCTGAACGGCGGAACCTCGCGCGGCGCTTCGTCCAGCCCGATCAGTTCGGCTGCGAGGGCGTCGTATGCGGCGGCGGCCATGGCGGCGATGATAGTACGCCGCCGCCGGGTCCCGTGCGGTTGCGCGGCGGCGTTCCGCGTGCCACATTAGGCGCCATGGAACCGTATCTCGCGTGGGCGATCATGGGCCTGACGCTGGTGATCGTCGAGCTGGTCTCCAGCACGTTTTACCTTCTGATGCTCGGCGTAGCGGCGTTCGGCGCCAGCGCCGCCGCGTACCTGGGTTACGATTTCCCCGTGCAGGCGATCGTCGCGGCAATCGTCGCCGGCGCGGGCTGCTACTGGGTGTTCGCGTACCGCGCGCGCAACGCCGCAAAACAAATGGCGCCGGTGGACGCCGGGCAACCGGCCCGCTTCGAGAGCTGGATCGATCAGGGCGCGCGTCTCGCGCGCGTCCACTACCGCGGCGCATCCTGGGACGCGCGCGTCGAAGGCGACCAGGCTCCCGAGCCGGGCGCGATCGTGTACGTAGTCTCCACCCATGGCAATACGCTCAAAGTCACCGCGCGGCGCCCCGGCTGAGTCCCGGCCCGCGGCGCCGGTTTCCCGCCCAAGGAGGTTACCGATGTTCGTCAAGCTGATCGTCGCAGTCGTCCTCACGGCCATCACCGCCGCCATACCCGACACGCGAGGCTACGCTGTGTGGGTCTTCTTCATTGCGGTGGTGATCGCGTTCGTCATCGAGGGCGTGCGCATCGTGCCGCAGCAGAGCGCCTACGTGATCGAGCGGCTCGGGCGCTTCCACGCGATTCTCGAGCCGGGCCTCAACCTGATCATCCCGTTCCTCGACCGCCTCGCCTACATGCATTCGCTGAAGGAAGTGCCGCTCGACGTGCCGGAACAGGTCTGCATCACCAAGGACAACACGCAGCTCGCGGTGGACGGCGTCCTTTATTACCAAGTGACCGATCCGCGGCTCGCCTCCTACGGTTCGGCCAACTACATCGCCGCGATCACCCAGTTGGCGCAGACCACGCTGCGCAGCGTGATCGGCAAGATGGAGCTCGACAAGAGCTTCGAGTCGCGCGAGGACATCAACCGCAGCATCGTCGCCGCACTGGACGAGGCGGGGCGCAACTGGGGCATCAAGGTGCTGCGCTACGAG
>Ga0209640_10002602_pt1 | contig 15758 bp, 14 predicted proteins | sample RifCSP10_1_FD_184018 | JGI IMG/M metagenome (GOLD analysis project Ga0209640, IMG submission 184018) | Soil microbial communities from Rifle, Colorado - Rifle CSP2_sed 10_1 (SPAdes) (version 2) | ecosystem: Environmental > Terrestrial > Deep subsurface > Rock core/Sediment | place: Rifle...
GGTCAGGGTCTGGGCGGGGGCCACCGTGATCGAGTCGCCGGTGTGCACGCCCATCGGGTCGAAGTTCTCGATCGAGCAGATGATGACCACGTTGTCCTTGAGGTCGCGCATCACCTCGAGCTCGAACTCCTTCCAGCCGATCACCGACTCCTCGACCAGCACCTGCTGGAGCGGGCTCTGCTGGAGCCCCCACTTGATGGCGGCCTCGAGCTCCTCCGGATGGTAGGCGATCGAGCCGCCGGTCCCGCCCAGGGTGAAGGACGGGCGGATGATCAGCGGGAACTGCATGCGCCGCTGCCGCATGCCCGCGAGCGCGTCCTCCGAGCTCCCGGCGTAGAAGCCCTTGGGCATCGCGAGCCCGATGCGCTCCATGGCCGCGCCGAAGAGGTTGCGGTCCTCGGCGGTCTTGATCGCGGGCAGCTTGGCCCCGATCAGCTCCACGCCGTAGCGGTCGAGGGTGCCGTCCTCCGCGAGGGCCACCGCGAGGTTGAGCCCGGTCTGGCCCCCCACGGTGGGCAGCATCGCGTCGGGCCGCTCGCGCGCGATGATCTTGGCCACGAACTCGGGGGTGAGCGGCTCCACGTAGGTCCGGTCGGCCATCCCGGGATCGGTCATGATGGTGGCCGGGTTGCTGTTGACCAGCACGACCTCGAACCCCTCCTCGCGCAGCGCCTTGCAGGCCTGAGTGCCCGAGTAGTCGAACTCGCAGGCCTGGCCGATGACGATCGGCCCGGAGCCGATGAGGAGGATCTTGCGGAGGTCGGTACGCTTCGGCACGGCCGCGGCTCCTAGGCGTCGATGGACCCGTACACGATGGACACCTCGGGCGCGGCCTCGTCGCGCCGGTAGAGCACGTCGTCGAGCCGGCCCGCGCCGATCCAGACGACCTCGCCGTTGCCCCAGAGCTTCTCGCCGAGCACGCTCATCCGCTTCTCGACGCGCTCCTTGACCGCGTGCGCCTCGAGGCTCAGCTCGCTGTCGGTGGTGAAGACCGCCCAGTCCGGCTTCTGGCCCGACTCCTCCGTCTTGCGGTAGGCGATGAGGTATTTGGGCACGGATCAGCCTCCCTTCGTCATGAGGTCAGCGAAGCGGCGGAACAGGTAGTGCGCGTCGTGCGGACCCGGCGAGGCCTCCGGGTGGTACTGCACGGAGAAGACGGGCAGCTCCCGGTGCCGCATCCCCTCCGAGGTGCCGTCGTTGAGGTTGACGTGCGTCTCCACGAGCCCGTGCTTCTCGATCGATCGCGGGTCCACCGCGAATCCGTGATTGTGAGCCGTGATCTCCACGCGCCCCGTCGAGAGATCCCTCACCGGGTGATTGCCGCCGTGATGGCCGAACTTGAGCTTGTAGGTGCTCCCGCCGAAGGCGAGCCCCAGGATCTGGTTGCCCAGGCAGATGCCGAAGATCGGCGCCCGCCCGATGAGCGCGCGCACGGTCTCGATGAGATACGGCACCGCCTCGGGGTCGCCGGGCCCGTTGGAGAGGAAGATGCCGTCCGGCTTCCGCTCGAGCACCGCGGCCGCGCCGGTGTCGGCGGGGACGACCTCGACCCGGCAGCCGAGCCCGGTCAGGCAGCGCAGGATGTTGTGCTTGATCCCCGAGTCGAAGGCCACGACCTTGAACCGGGCGGGGGGCGGGGTGGTGTAGCCGCGCGCCAGATCCCACGGAGCCTCGTCCCAGCCGTGGGGCTGCTTCACGCTCACCTCGGTGACCAGGTCGCGGCCGACGAGGCCGGGCAGCGCCCGCGCCCGCTCCACGAGCCGCGCGGCGTCCGGCTCCTCGGTGGAGATGATGCCCTCCTGGGCGCCCTGATCCCGCAGGTGCCGGGTGAGCGCGCGCGTGTCGATGCCCTGGATGCCGACGATCTGATGCTCGCGCAGGTAGGCGTCGAGCGGCACGCGCGCGCGCCAGCTCGAGGGGAACGGGCAGGCTTCCTTCACGATGAAGCCCGCCATCCAGGGCCGCCGCGACTCGACGTCCTCCGCGTTGATCCCGTAGTTGCCGATCAGCGGATAGGTCATGCAGACCATCTGCCCCCGGTACGACGGATCGGTGAGGATCTCCTGGTAGCCGGTCATGGACGTGTTGAAGACCACTTCCCCCTGGCTCTCGCCGGGGGCGCCCAGGGCCTCCCCGCGGAAGACCCGGCCGTCCGCGAGCGCGAGCAGGGCCGGCCGCGTCACGGCGTCACCTTCCGGCCGCCGACCAGGATCATCCACGGTGCGCCGGTGCCGGTCGTGCCCGCGAAGGGCGTGTTCCGGCTGCGCGAGCGGAACGTGGCCGGGTCGACCGTCCAGCCCTGCTCCAGATCGAGAATCGTGACGTCGGCGGCGGCGCCGGGGGCGAGGCTGCCGCCCGGCAGGTTCAGGAGCCGCGCGGGTCCCGTGCTGAGCCGGGTCACCAGGGTCGGCAGGTCCACCACGCCGGTGCGAACGAGGCGGTCGAGCAGCAGCGGCACCGCGGTCTCGAGCCCGACCACGCCGTTGGCCGCCTCCGAGAACTCGTCCTCCTTCTCGGAGAGCGCCTGCGGGGCGTGGTCGGTGGCCACGCAGTCGATGGTGCCGTCCACCAGGGCTTCCAGACACGCCTCGACGTCGCGCTTCGTCCGCAGCGGCGGGGCCATCTTGCAGTTCGGGTCGTAGGTGCGGACCGCGTCGTCGGTGAGCAGCAGGTGGTGCGGGGTCACCTCCGCGGTCACCCGGACGCCGCGCGCCTTGGCCTCGCGCACGAGTCGCACCGCGCCCGCGGTCGAGATGTGCGCGACGTGCAGATGCGCGCCGGTCAGCTCGGCCAGGATGATGTCGCGCGCCACCATCACGTCCTCCGCGGCCGCGGGCTGGCCGGAGAGGCCCAGCTCGGTGGAGACGAGCCCCTCGTTCATCGACGCCCCGTGGGCCAGGTGGCAGTCCTCCGCGTGGCTGATCACCGGCACCCCGAAGGGCAAGGCGTACTCCATGGCCCGGCGGTAGAGCTCCGCGTTCATCACGCACTTGCCGTCGTCGGAGAAGGCCACGCAGCCGCCTTCCGCCTGCTCGGCCAGCTCCGCGAGCTGCTTGCCCTCGAGGTTCCGCGTCACCGCCCCGATCGGGTACACGCGCACCACGCCTTCGACCTTGGCCCGCGCCAGGATGTAGTCGGTGACCGCGCGGTTGTCGTTGACCGGGAAGGTGTTGGCCATGCACGCGACCGCGGTGAAGCCCCCCGCGGCGGCGGCACGCGTCCCGCTCGCGATCGTCTCCTTGTACTCGAAGCCCGGCTCGCGCAGGTGCACGTGGATGTCGATGAAGCCGGGGCACACCACCTTGCCGGTGGCGTCCACGATCTCGGCGCCCGCGGGCGCCTTCAGGCGGGGGCCCACCCTGTGGATGCGCCCGTCCGCGATCCAGACGTCCTGTACCGTGTCGGCGCCGGCCGCCGGATCCACCACCCGCCCGTTCCGGATCAGGAGGCTCATGCGCCCTTGCTCCCGGCGAGCAGGTAGAGCACCGCCATGCGGACGGCCACCCCGTTGGCGACCTGGTCGAGGATGATCGAGTACGGGCCGTCCGCCACCTCGGGAGCCAGCTCGACCCCGCGGTTCACGGGGCCCGGATGCATGATCAGCACGTCGGGCCGGCAGCGCTCGAGCTTGGCCGGCGAGAGGCCCCACACCCGCGAGTACTCGCGGATGGACGGGATGAAGCCGCCCTGCATCCGCTCGTGCTGCAGCCGCAGCATCATGATGACGTCGGCGTGGGCGATGGCCTCTTCGAGGCGGTGGCTGACCTTCACGCCCAGCTCCTGGCACTGGGCCGGGATCAGGGTGGGCGGGCCCGCCACCGTGACCGTGATCCCCATCTTGCGCATCCCGAAGATGTCGGAGCGCGCGACCCGGCTGTGGGTGATGTCGCCCACGATGGTGACGTTGAGCCCCTCCAGGTGGCCCTTCTTCTCCCGGATCGTCATGAGATCGAGCAGGGCCTGGGTCGGATGCTCGTGGGCCCCGTCGCCCGCGTTGATCACCCCGCAGCGCAGGCGCCGGGCCAGCAGCGCGGGGGCGCCGGCGGCCTTGTGGCGCACGACCACCACGTCGGGACTCATCGCCTCGATGTTCCGGGCGGTGTCGAGCAGGCTCTCGCCCTTCTCCGCGCTCGAGCCCGACGCGGAGAAGTTGATCACGTCGGCGGAGAGCCACTTCCCGGCGATCTCGAACGAGGTCCGGGTGCGGGTGGACGACTCGTAGAACAGATTCACCACCGTCTTGCCCCGGAGGGTCGGGACCTTCTTGATCTCGCGGGCCGCGATCTCCTTCATGGACAGGGCGGTGTCGAGCACGTCGGTGATCTCCGCCGGTTCCAGCTCCTGCATGCCGAGCAGATCCTTGCGCTTCCAGCCCATGGCCTTACTCCTCTTGGATGACGACGCGGTCCACGCCGTCGTGCTCGCGGAGCAGCACGGCCACCGTCTCCCGGCGGCTCGTGGGGAGATTCTTGCCGATGTAGTCGGGACGGATGGGGAGCTCGCGATGGCCGCGGTCCACCAGGACAGCGAGGCGGATGATGCGCGGGCGCCCCAGGTCCATGAGGGCGTCCATGGCGGCCCGGATCGTCCGGCCGGTGAAGAGCACGTCGTCCACCAGCACCACGGTTTGGCCCGTGATCGGGAAGTTGATCTCGGTGCTGCGGACCACCGGCTGCGCGCCCTTGAGGCCGAGATCGTCCCGGTAGAGCGTGATGTCCAGGGCGCCCACCGACGGCTTGGTGCCCTCGATGGCCGCGATCTTGACCCCGATCCGCTCGGCCAGGGTCACCCCGCGGGTCTTGACGCCGACCAGGACGACACCCTCGCCCCCGCCGGCCTGCTCGACGATCTCGTGGGCGATGCGGGTCAGCGCGCGGTCGAGGCCGGTCTCGTCGAGGACCTGGGCCTTTTCCCGGGAGCTCATGGCGCCGCTCCCGCGCAAAAAAATTGCCCCTCACGGGGCGGGGGGCTGCCGATCTTCTTCGCGTGCCGCATCGTGCGCTCCTTGCCGGCCTCGCGGGGCCCGCTTAAAGGAGTGAATCGTGATGTGCTCGTATGCTACGCCGCGAAGCGCGGCCTGTCAAGGCGCCGCATCACCGCAAAACTTCGGTTACCGAAGGGGGGGTCGTAAATCAAAAGTCACGGTTACCGAACGCCAGTCCCAGGAGGACACCGTGACGCCCCTCAGCCTTCGGGAGTATGCCGTCCGCCAGCGGGAACGCTATCGACAGCTCACCCACCGCGCCGACAAGCGCGCCCTGTTAAATGAGATCGTGGCGGTGACGAAGCTGCACCGCAAGGCGGTCATCCGACTGCTGCGGCGGCGGCCGCGCGTCCCGGCGGGCTATCCGCGCGGGGGCCGCCCCCGCCGCTACGGCCCCGAGATCGGCCGCGCCACGGCGGTCCTGTGGGAGGCGGCCGGCCAGATCGGGGCCCACCGCTTGCAGCCCTTCGTGCCCGAACTGCTCGACCGCCTGGCCCAATGCGAGGAACTCGTCTTGGCCCCCGCCGTCGACAAGCTCGTGCGCCAGGCCAGTGCCGCCACGCTCGGTCGGCTCCTGGCCCCGGCGCGCGCCCAGCGGCCTGCACGGGGCCTGGCCACGACCCGGGCGGGGAGCTGGCTCAAAGGGGCGATCCCCATTCGCACCTTCGCCGAGTGGGACGACGTCCGACCGGGCTTCCTGGAGATCGATCTGGTCGCTCACTGTGGCAGCAGCACCGAGGGCTTCTATCTCTGTACCCTGTGCGCCGTGGATATTGCGACGGCCTGGATCGAGCTCGCGGCCGTCTGGGGCAAGGGCCAGGCGCGCGTCGGCGGGGCGATCCACCGGGTCCGCGAGCAGCTCCCCATGCCCGTGCTCGGGCTGGACAGCGACAACGGCTCGGAGTTCATCAACCACCGCCTGTACGAGTACTGCCAGCAGCACACCATCACCTTCACCCGGAGTCGGGCGTGGAAGAAGAATGACAATGCGCATGTCGAACAGAAGAACGGGGCCATCGTCCGCGGCCTCATCGGCTATGATCGCTTCGCCACCAAGGCCGCCCATGCCCAACTGGCTGCTGTCTACCGCCTCGCCCGCTTGCACATCAACTTCTTCCAGCCGGTGCAGAAGCTCGTGTCCAAGACGCGCGTCGGCGCCCGCGCCGTGCGTCGCTATGATCGCGCGCTGACCCCGTGGCAACGGCTGTCTGCCGCCAACGTCTTGTCGCCCGCCCAGCGCGCGGAGTGGGAGACCGTCTACCAGCGCCTCAACCCGCTCCACCTCCGACGGGATCTCGATCGCGCGCTCGCACGGCTGTGGACCCTGGCCGTCCCCGATCCGCGGCGGGCCGCTGAGGGCACGCCATGACGCGTCCGGTGTCCCGCACGGCCCGCACGGGCCATACCGTGATAGCCCCCCACCCCCCCAACGCCCCTCCTGGGGCCTCACAGCGGCTCCGTTCGGTAACCCTCAGTTCTGAGCGACCGGAACCCGGAAAGTAACCCTGAGTTATGAGTTGCTACGGGCGCCGCGGTCACGAATTGCGCGCGGTGAGCCACCGGACGAGGCCGACCAGGAAGATCCCGACCCCGACCATCAACGGGATCCAGTAGCGGGGCACGTGGAGCATCTGGACCAGCACGATGCACAGGCCGACGAACGCGACGATCAACCCGGCCATCATGAGCTTGCCGCCGGAATCATCCGCCATGGTCAGTCCTCATTTCTCGGCCACCAGGATGAGACGGCCCGTCGAGCCCGCGCGGTACCGCCGCCCATCGTAGCCGGAGTAGGCCCGGAGCAACCGCAGACCGACGCGGCGGAGCATCCGGCGCCACTGGGGAAGGGAGAACTCCTGGAAGCGCAGGGTCTTCTGGGCGACCCACCGCTGCCCGGCGACGACGACGAGCCGGGTACTGTCCGTGATCCGGGTGCGGGGATCGAAGTGGCGCTCCTCGAGCACGAATCGATTTCGGCCGGTCCGGTACCAGAGCCGCCTTGGGAGGCCCGCGTCGTAAGCGGGGTCGCGGTGGTCGATGAGGAGCCGGCCGCCCGGCCGCAGGGCGCGGGCCATGCGGCGCAGGGCCGTCACGTTCTGCGCGGGCGTGAAGTATCCGAAGCTCGTGTAGAGGTTGATCACCGCGTCGAACTCTGCGCGGAACGCGATGCGCCGCATGTCACCCCGCCGGAAGCGCAGGCGCGGGCCCTCGATGAAGCGGCGCCGGGCCTCCGCGAGCATCGCGCGCGAGAGATCCACGCCGACCACGCGGAAGCCGCGCCGCGCGAGCAGGGCCGCGTGCCGGCCGTAGCCGCAGGGCAGGTCGAGGATCCGGGCGCCCTCGGGCAGGCGCAGGCTGCGCAGGACGAAGTCCACCTCGAGGCGGGTCTGCGGGAGGGGCTTCTCTTCACGCAGCGCCGCGACGTAGCTGGCGTCGAAGAAGTGCCTGAACCATTCCCGCCGGCCCATTCGCGGCGTAGTATACTCCGCCCTGGTCACCCCATGAGCCGGCTTCACGACGCAGCGCGCACCGAGGCCCGCACGATCGGCGTGTCGGTCATCCTGTCCGCGGGTCTGCGACGGCTCCTGCCCAAGAGCGCGGACGGTCCCCAGCGCCACACCCTGGCCGCCGGCGCGACCCTGGGCGATCTGCTCGCCGCGATCGGCATCGACGCGGCGACCGATCTCACCGCCGCGGTGGACGGCGAGCTGGCCGAGCGCGACACCCCGCTCCGCGACGGCGCCGAGGTCATGCTCTTGGTGCCGATGGAAGGTGGCAGTGGGAGCCGCAGCCGAAGGCGAGGCGACCATAAGAAATGCAGTGAAAGGCTTCTGTCGTAGACGGTAGCAGCAAGACGGTAGCAGCAAGACGGTAGCAGCAAGACGGTAGCAGCAAGACGGTAGCAGCAAGACCCCACAACCTCACACGCGAAGAGAGGACGAAATGGCTCAGCTCAGGATTCCCCTCGATGAGAAGCGCTTTAACTCCGCCCTGACCTGGAAGGACTACATGGCCCAGATGGGCGACACCCGGGCCCGTACCGAGCAGAACTACGCCAGCTCCAAGCTGACCGACGAGGAGCGCAAGTTCTTCAGCGGCGTCAACGGCGTCAAGTACGTCATGATGCTCGCCGAGAACTGGTGCGGCGACGTCCACCGCAACTCGCCCCTGATCGCGCACATCGTCGAGGCGATGCCGGGCGCCGAGCTGCGCGTGTTCTTCCGCGACCAGAACGCCGACCTGCGCGACACCTTCCTCAACAACGGCTACCAGTCCATCCCGGTGGTGGTCTTCTTCGACAAGGACTGGAACGAGATCGGCCGCTGGCTCGAGCGCGCGCACGGCGCGACCGGGGTGACGACCGGGATCCGCGCCCGCACGCTGGGGGCGGTGCCCCAGGGCGCGTCCAAGGAGCAGCAGGACGCGGCGATGGCCGAGTTCCGCAAGCAGGTCCAGGCCGAGTACGACAAGCCGGGCGGGGCCCTCTGGCGCGCCGCCGCCGCCGAGGTGAAGCTGCTGCTGGAGACGCGTCTCGGAGCCAAGAAGTAGCGGAGCGACCCGGAGACATTCTCGTGCGTCCACGGAGGCCTCGATGACCGTCAAGCTCGGCATGTTCACCATGCCGTTCCACCACCCGGATCGGGACTACGCCACCATCCTCGAGGAGGATCAGGAGGCGATCGTCCTGGCCGACCGGCTGGGCTTCACCGAGGCCTTCGTGGGCGAGCACTTCTCGTCGTGGAGCGAGCGCATCACCTCGCCCCTCATCTTCTTCGCCACCCTGATTCCCCGCACCACCCAGATCCGCTTCGGCACCGGCGTCATCAACCTGCCCCAGCTCCACCCGGCGACGGTCGCCGCCCACGCGGCGATGTTCGACCAGCTCTGCCGCGGCCGCTTCATCATGGGCATCGGCCCCGGCGGTCTGGTGAGCGATCTCGAGATGTTCGACGTGGGCCAGGCGGAGCTGCGCCCGCAGATGGTCGTCGAGTCCATCGACACCGTGCTGAAGCTCTGGGCCCAGGACCCGCCCTACGAGATCGACGGCCGCTTCTGGAAGATCTCGCTCCGCAACGGCATCTGGCCCGAATTCAAGGTGGGCTACGTGCCACGGCCCTACCAGCGGCCGCACCCGCCCATCGCGCTGTCCCTGCTCACGCCCAATTCCAACAGCGCGGTCACCGCGGGCGAGCGCGGCTGGATCCCGATCTCCGGCCAGTTCTTCCACCGCCGCTACCTGCGCGGGCACTGGGAGAGGTACGTGGAAGGGTGCGAGCGAGCGGGCCGCCGTCCGGACCCGAGCATCTGGCGCGTCTCGCGTAGCGTGCTCGTCACCGAGAGCGACGCGCAGGCCGAGGACTACCTCGCCGACCCCGACAACGGGCTGTCCTTCTACTACCGGTTCTTCCATCACAGCTTCTCCAAGGGGCGCAAGGCCCTCTTCATGCTGAAGCCCGATCTCCTCATCCCCGACGAGGACGTGACGATGGACATGGTCAAGCGCGCCCTCGTGATCGCGGGCAGCCCCCGGCGGGTGCTCGAGCAGCTCGTGGCGCTGCGCGAGGAGACCGGCCCCTTCGGGACCCTGCTCATGGGCGGGCACGACTGGGATCAGCCCGCGCTGTGGCGCCGCTCGATGGAGCTGCTCGCCACCCAGGTGATGCCGCACTTCTCGAAGCACGCCGACCCCGGCCGCCCGTGAAGGTCGCGACCTGGCGCGGGGGCAGCCGGTTCACCCTCGACGAGGTCCCGGAGCCGGTGGCGGGGCCGGGCCAGGTGGTGGTGGAGGTGGCCGCCGCGGGCATCTGCGGCACCGACGTGCACGCGACCCAGGGCCTCTTCCCGTGGACGCCGCCCATGATCATGGGTCACGAGTACTCGGGGGTGGTCCGCGAGGTCGGCCGCGGCGTGAACCGACGACTGATCGGACAGGCGGTCGCCTGCGAGCCGAGCTTCGGGTGCGGCACCTGTCTGCACTGCCGCAACGGCCGAATCAGCCAGTGTGCCAAGGCCACGCGCGTGGGCGGCTTCGCCGAGCGGGCCGCGCTGCCGCTCCACTGCGTGCATCCGCTGCCGCGCGGCCTCGATCCGGTCACCGCCGCCCTGGCCGAGCCCGCTGCCTGCTGCCTCTCCGGGGTCGAGATGTTCCGCATGCCGCGCAACGCCACGGTGGTCGTCATGGGCGGCGGGATCATGGGCCTCCTCACCATGGTGCTGGCCCGCCGGCGCGGCGCCGGACGCCTGATCCTGTCCGATCCGCTCGAGGAGCGGCGGCAGCTCGCGAGCAAGCTCGGCGCCCGGGTGGTGGTGGATCCCACCCGCGAGAGCCTCCACGACCGGGTCATGGAGCTGACCGGTGGACGCGGCGCGGAAGTCGTCTGCGAGGCGGTGGGCAAGCCGGAGCTGGTCGGAGAAGCCTTCGCCCTGGTGAAGCCCACCGGGGTGCTGCAGCTCGTCGGGGTCAACCCCAAGGGCAGCCGCATGCCGATGGATCTCTTCGACATCCACTTCCGCGAGATCCGCATCCACGGCGCCTACGGCCGTGGCACCGCCTTCCGCCGGGCCCTCACGGTGCTGCCCAAGCTCGGGGTCAAGCGGCTGATCGGCGCGCGCTTCCCCCTCGCGCGCATCGAGGAAGCCTTCGCGCACGCCGCGGCCGGGCGGGGCGCGAAGACCGTCATCACCCCCGCGTAGCCCGCACCTCACGCACCGCCAGGTTGTTGTCGAAGGGCACTAGGTCCATCCAGCCCACCTGGCCCCCGGTGGGCAGGTCCTGGGTGAGCGCCCGGTCTTGCGCGTTCTCGACGAGCACGAGGATCGCCTGCTTCCCGGCCGCCGCGGGCGTCCACGGGAAGGGGCCGACGATGACGCCGGCGCCGGGCGCGGGCGGGATCGTATTCGGCATAGGACCGGGTGGGGCGGGCAGCTCCGTCCAGTCGACCGGCCACCGCCGCGGGCTGCCCGGCGCGCTGCTGAATGCTCTCACCGTGATCGGCCCGGAGGCCGCGGTTCCCCGGTTCTGGACGCGCGTGAAGACGAAGGCCGGGATGCCGACGGGCGGACGGGCCACGTGGTCGGCGGGCGTCCCGGACGCGGCCGCCGCGCTCACCCAGACGTCGGGCGAGTCGCCGTGCTCTTCCTTCCAGAGCTTCTCGCCGAAGCCATCGTCCCCGGCCGTCGAGCCGTACCCGCCCTTGCGGCCGTCGTCGACGTAGAGGTCGACCTGCTTGGCGGGGTAGCCTTGCACCGCCCGGGCCGCGAAGACCGCATCGATCACCTTGTGGTGCAGCCCGTCCGGGTAGCGCCAGCCGTCCAGATTGAAGTCGGCGATCTCGATCGCGTGGGCGATATCGCTGATCGAAACGCCGGACGGCGCGACGGCGCTGTTGGCGACGACGTGGAGGCGGATGGCGAGGTCGCGCGCCGCCGCGCGCCGGGTCGCCTTGGCCGAATCGCCGCCGAGCTTTCGGTACAGCTCGAACATGGTCGAGCACCAGCCCTCGGCGCCCTGGTAGCCGCCGCCGTCCTTCCACTCGGGATCGGTGACCTTCCAGTTCCGGTCGTAGCGCCGGCCCGCCCAGGTATCGTCCGTCACGTTGGCGTCCCAGGAGAACATCAGCCCGCGCGTCTTGGCCGGGTCCGCGTGCTTGTCGTCGTAGTAGACGGCGGCGAGGAAGTCGCAGAACCCCTCGGAGAGCCCGCCGGGGAAGTTGCCGTGGGAGGATCCCTCGACCGTCTGGTCCTGGAGGAAGTGCCCGTACTCGTGGAGGATGATCATGGCGTCGGACGCGTCGGGCACGCCGTCGCCGCCGTTCCCGAAGGCGAGGCCGTCCCCCGTCCCGGAGGAGCCGCCGGCCCCGCTCTCCCCCTGGGGGTCCGTCTTCACGGACGAGCTGCCGACGTCGAGCAGGCCGAGCTCGGTCTGCAGGTAGTTCTGGAACCGGTCGATGTGGAAATAGACCATCACGTCGAGGAAGCTCTGGCTCGTGGCGTTGAAGACGAAGCGGCCGGTCGGGCTGGTCGGCTCCGCGACGTTCGGGGCGAAGGAGTCCTCCATGTGCACCCAGGCCCCGTCCAGGCGCAGGCGCCCGTCGGCGGGAGCGTGGTCGAGCCGCTCCAGCGTGACGCGGACCCGCTGGCCATTCAACATGGCCGTCGAGGTCGCGGAGGAAAGAGTCGTGTCCCCGCTGCTCACGATCGGGTTCGGATCGAACACCGAGCCGCGGCCCCGCGCGTAGGCCACGAGGTCGCGGACCTCGATCAGCCGGCCGGTCATCGCGTCGATCAAGACGCGCCAGCGATCCCGGGGCCGCTCGGTGTGGAGCCGGACGTCCCATACCAGCAGGTGGGAGCCGACCGGTGGCCGGCGTCCGCGGGCGAGCGCGGCCCGCACCGCGGCCAGGAAGCGCGCCCGGGGTCCGCCGCGGCGCCGAGAGGGCTTGGGCGGTCCCTTCTCCACCGGCTCGTGCCGGTGCACCAGCAGCGTCGGCTTGCCGATGGCACGGTAGCGGTACGGCGCGGCGAGGCGGGCGACCCGCTGGCGGACGTCCGCGGGCCCGATCTTGATTCGGGCGGGATCGAGCGTGTCGGGAATGTCGTAGTGGTACTGGTTGAACCCGGAGAGCGGCCGGCCGTCCGAGGTGACGTTGATGATCACCTCGCTCACGTCCACCGGCACGCCCTTGAAGTCCTGGGTCAGGCGTACCGACCAGCCGTCCGGCCGCGCGAGAAGGGCGGCGTCCCGGAGATCGAAAAGGGTCGTGGGCCACGCGAACAGCGGGGCGTTCTGCTGCAAGAGCCGGCGGGCGACCTCGCGCGGAACGAACGGAGGACGCGCCTCGGGTCGGGCGGCCGGCTCGATCCACGTCCGCAGGGCGCCGTTGGCGGGGTCGACGATGACCCGGCCGTCGCGCCGGATCGGGGGCTTGCCGTCTACCGCTTCCGTCGCGCCGCGCCCTTGGACTTCTTGGCCTTCGACGACTTCCGCGCCGTCTTGCCCGGCACGGTGGCCTTCTTCGGCTTCTTCGCGGGCGTCGCCGCGCCCCCGGCAAGGTTGAGCTGCGTGCCGGCGTTGTTCTTCCCGGGGAGCAAACTGATGCCGAACACGTAGTTGTCGGTGGCGAACTTGTGGTTGGCGTGGGTGAACGCCACCGTGATGATCTGGAAGCCGTTCGGATGCACGGCGAACGGGCTCAGCCGGAGCTTCGTGGTGAACTTGGTGCCGAAGGCCGGATCGTAGTCGGCCAGGTAGGTCGTCCACCGCTCGTCCGGGCCGCGGCCGAGCGCGGTCGTCAGGTCCTGCGCGATGGGATCGTCGGCGGGCTGGGGGTGGAGCGGCAGGACGCCGTTGGCCCCCGGACCGAAGCGTACCTCGAACTCCTCGACGGTCTGGATCTGCTTCACGCGCAGGCCCAGCTTGAGCTGGAGCGCCACGACGGGCTTCGGCGTGTTCGCCTCGACCTCGCTCACCTTCTCGATCTTGACGTTACCCGGGTTGCCGGGATCGGGGGAATATTGCAGGGTCTTCTTGGTGATGACCAGCTTGTGCTGGCCGCCTGGCCGGTTGCCTGACATGGTGTGCGCCCTCCTTCGGGTCGAAGTGGTCGCGGACCTACCCACGGGAAGCTAGCACGCGGGACGACGGTACCGCAAGACAGCCCGGCTCAGCCGCCCGCGGGATCGGCGGCCAGCACGGATTCCGCGCGAGTCCGCCAGTACTCCATGCCGATCGCGCGGAACATGTCGCGCGCGGTCTGGATCTCGGCCTCCGCCTCGCGGGCGTGCCCGAGCCGCCGCGCGAGGGTGCCGAGGCCCAGGTGGCAGCGCGCTTGGAGCGGGCGCATCTCGAGCTCGAGCGCGCGGGCGAGCGCCTGCCGGTACGTCGCCTGCGCCGCGTCGGCGAGCGGAGCGGGCTGGCTCGCCTCGGCTTCCGCCAGGAGTCTGAGCGCCCAGGCCTCCGAGCCCCGGCTCTGGACGTAGCGGGTCAGCTCGACCGCCCGCCGGGCCAGGGGCAGCGCCTCCTGGGCGCGGCCCCCGGCCAGGTGGATCTCGGCGAGCACGCCGGTCCGCAGCCAGTGCCCGAGAGGATCGCCCATGGCCACCGCCAGCTCCAGCGCCTCGTCCACCAGCTTCACCGCGTCGGCGACCCGGCCGGACTGGGCCAAGGCGGAGCAGAGGGGAGTGACCACGTTCAGGAGCGGCGCGCGGATGTCCGCGCTCCGGCAGAGCGCGAGCGCGCTCTCGAGCTCGGCCACCGCGCGCGGGAGATCGCCCTGGCGCAGGTGGAGCGCGCCCAGCCCGAAGCGGCTGAAGACGATGCTGTAGGGCTGCTCGGCCTCTTCCGCGATCCGGGCGCTCTCCTGTCCCGCCGCCAGGCCCTCGTCGAACTCTCCCAGCTCGGCGAGGCTCCACACGAGCACGGTGCGCGAGTAGACCGCGGGGAGTAGCGCCATCCCGAAGCGCTCCCGGACGAGACCGCCGCGGAGCAGCTCCACGTTGCGCCTCGCCAGCTCCACCGCCGCGCGGTAGTCGCCCTGCCCGTAGCGCGCGAGGCCGAGGAAGGTGTGGGCCAGGACCTTCACCTCCGTGTCGCTCACGTCGGCGGCGATGGCGACCGCGCGCTGCCCGTACTCGATGGCCCGCCGGAACTCCAGCATCACGGTGTAGAAGTTCGTCAGGAACGCGGCCACCAGCCCTTGCCGGCGCCGATCGCCCGCGGCCTCCGCGAGCCGCTCCGCCTCCTGCAGGTGGTCCTGCATCCGGGTGAACTCGGCGAGCGGGCTCAGCGAGTAGCGCAGGTCGAGGCGCAGGTCGATCGCGACCCCGACCGAGTCCGGCGTCTCCGGCAGATGCGTGAGCGCGGCGAGCGCGTGCTCGAACCACTCCACCGCCGCGCGGTGGGCCGAGCGGGCGAATGCGCGCGCTCCCGCCTGACGGCAATAGGTGAGCGCCTTGTCCCACACCTCGCCGCGGAGAGCGTGGTGCGCGAGCCGCTCCACCTGATCCGCCCGCGGCTCGGCGGCGAGCGCCTCGAGCGTCTCCACGATGCGCGCGTCGAGCGCCCGGCGCCGCTCCCGCAGCAGGCTCGCCGCGGCCACCTCGAAGGTCAGGGCGTGCTTGAAGGTGTACTCGGGCGCGGGGAACCGGGGCAGCTCGTAGAGCAGCTCGGTGGCCTGCAGCCGCCGGAGAGCGAGTCGGAGGCGGTCCTCGCCGAGATCGCTGATCGCGGCCAGCAGGGGCAGCGGGACGTCCTTGCCGATCACCGCGGCGGCCTGCAGCAGCCGCTTCTCGAGCGCGGGGAGCCGGTCGATCCGGGCGGCCAGGACCGCGTGGACGGTGGCCGGCACCTGCGCGTCGCGGATCGGCCGGCCGGGCCGATAGGCGCCACGCGCGCCGGTGAGCGCGCCCGTCTCCACGAGATGCCAGACACTCTCCTCCAGGAAGAACGGGTTCCCCTCCGTCCGCTCGATGAGCCGGGCCCGGAGCGCGTCGAGGGCGGGCTCGCCGCCCAGCAGGGCGTCCAGCAGGGCCTGGGCGAGCCCGGGAGCCAGCGGCTCCAGCGCGATCTGCGTGTAGTAGCTCTTGCTGGTCCAGTCGTGCTCGAACTCGGGCCGCGAGCTGACCAGGCACAGGATCCGCGCGGTGGGCAGGCTCTCGATCAGGCGGTCCAGGAGGGACTGCGACTCCGAGTCGATCCAGTGCAGGTCCTCCAGGACGAGGCAGAGGGGCTGGGCCCGGCTCTCCCGCAGGAAGAGCCGCCGGAGGAACTCGAGCG
>Ga0209640_10002603_pt1 | contig 15752 bp, 9 predicted proteins | sample RifCSP10_1_FD_184018 | JGI IMG/M metagenome (GOLD analysis project Ga0209640, IMG submission 184018) | Soil microbial communities from Rifle, Colorado - Rifle CSP2_sed 10_1 (SPAdes) (version 2) | ecosystem: Environmental > Terrestrial > Deep subsurface > Rock core/Sediment | place: Rifle...
TTGATGCTGGATGATCGGTCTGCCGCCCTGGATCCTTTCGTTGGCGTACTTTATAGCCGCGTCAAGCGCGGCACGACTGAGACCCATAGCTTGGGCACACAGTTCCACCCTGCCGGCAGGCCCTTCGGGGCCAGCCGGTCCTTCCTTTCCTCCCAACAAGTTTTCGACCGGCACTTTCGCATTGTCGAAGTCGAGTTCTCCCTGAACATCGAAGCGGTAGCCTACTTTGTCCTGGATGGAGGCTATCCTGAAACCCGGCGTGCCTGCAGGGACGAGGAAAGCGCTGCAGCCCCTGGACGGAGGCAGAGTCTTATCCGTGCGAGCCGTCACCGTCACCAACTTGGCCACGGGAGCCATGGAGATGAAATGCTTCCGACCGTTGAGCACGTAATAGTTTCCCTCGCGCTTGGCTGAGAGCATGATTCCGGCTTCGGGGACATCGTAAGGAAGATGGGTATCTGAGCCCGCATTCGGCTCGGTTCGCGCACCTGAAAGTAGGTATGTGTCATCGTCTCGGAAGGCGGAGAGGAACCGGTCCTTTTGCTCCTTGGTTCCTTGGTGTGCGATTCGGTGCGCGCCTCTCCAGGATTGAGTTATAATTTTGGAGCAGGAGATGTCACAGTAGGCCAGCTCGTCGATCAGCACGACCCAGGTGCGAAAGTCGAAGCCTGGCCCTCCATACTCTTTCGGTAAGGCTACGGTGCGCAGCCCCAGCTTCGACGCTTTCTTGAGCATGTCCCATGGAAAGTCCTGCAAGAGGTTCTCCGACCGATCCAGCTTCTCAGCGATGGGCCGGATCTCCCTCTCGGCAAAATCCCTGGCCATCTTCTGCAAGGCTTTCTGCTCATCGGTCAAATCGAAATCAATCATGTCTGCCTCCGCTTTCTTTGGAACAGATCCTGCTTCCCGGTCAATTACCGAATCCAAGGATTCTACCGTACTCTCTCGCGAGCCTGTCCACCACCGTAGCTTGATCCTGCGTCATGTACAGGACTTTCCTTCCTTTGAAAAAGTTATAGGCGGAGGTCCCGGGAACGAAGGCGGATCCCTGACCGGTGTACTTTTCCCAGATGACTTGGGCCTCGGGGGTCATAAGGAAGGCTGCGAAAAGATACCCAGCATTCGGATGGCGCGCGCCTTTGAGCAGGCCGACCTGTAAGGCAGGCGAAATGACGGGCTCGATGTCTTTGGCGAACTCCAGAGGAGCGCCGGCCTTTTTCGCCCTGTTGATAAAGCCATCATGGAGGGTGACAGCAATAAGGATTTCACCCAGCTGGAGTCGACTGGTAAGCGTGCCAAGGGGCCCGAGCATCGGCTGCTGCATGGCCAGGGCTTTCACAAACTCAAGTGTTTTCTTCTCGCCCCACGCGCCGGTAGCCAGCCGAGCCAAGTGGTGAGTCGAGTCGGGCACGCCTAGCTTTCCCCCTTTCCACTTCGAGTCGAGAAGGTCTTCCCAGCTCTTGGGCACGTCCGCAGGCGGCAATACCTTTGTGTTGTATGCCGGGAGAACGATCTGGCTGGCTATGGTGATCGTTCCTTTATCGTAATCTATCGCCCTGGAGTCAACTCCCAGGCTGGCGTAGTCGAAGGTCTGATGGAGCTTCTTGAGCCATAACGTGGCGTGGTGTGCGTCGGTGACCACCGCCAGATCCCATTCCGGCGGGACGCCTGAGGCTGCCTGCCCCACGATCTTGCTCACGTCTCTGGCCATCTGTCCGGCAGGGAAGAAATTCACCTTTGTGGTGAGGCCATATTTTTTGTTTAAAACCTCGGCGAGCTCTTGGGCGCCTTTCGGCCCAAGCGTTGACGGGGCATAAAACTCGATCACCCCTTCGCTTTTGGCTGCTTCAACCAGTCGCTCGACAGCGGCGGCCGAAACCTGCGTGGCGGTGAAGCCCAATAGAGACAGCGAAACGAACAGGCCGGCCAGTGAGGCCGTTATCTTTTGCATCCTTTCCTCCGATACGATGTAGGCGTAAGCCTCGATTCCCTGTGACGCGTGGCAAAGGTGCAGGTCCGTATTGTGACCACGGCAAGGTAGGGGACGTATGAGCAATTGGTGTGCCAGTACGCGACCATCCTTCGGGAGTGCGTGGTACCTGGGCTTGCATCCCAACTCGAAAGTATCCCTACGAAAGGACAGCGATCCCGTTATGCGGAAGTGTGCGAAAGAGGGAGGCTGCGTTCCTGAAAATAAGAAAGTTGAGGCTGTTTTTTCTCATTTTTGCACCTTGACTTTCCTAATTCATCTACGGACCTACATTTGCCCTCTATGATATCCTGGTATAGAAATTGCTGACCCGCCTTACGAACCTTACGTGAGCTTAACGTCCTTGCGAAGTTATATCAGTCCTCCAGGTTAGGGCTCCGCCGGGGCGATTGCTCGACAGAAAAAAATCCTAACGGGAACAAAGCACGTGGCCTATCGCGATCTACGCGACTATCTTGAGGCATTGGAGAAACGGGGAAAACTCCACCGCGTCACAGCGGAGGTAGACAAAGACTGGGAGATTGCTGCGGTGTGCCGGCGCGTCTTCCAGAAAATTATTCCGGAACGCCGCCCCGTGCTCCTATTCGAAAGGGTCAAAGGATTCCGTATCCCGGTATTGGTCGGATCCTTAGGAGCTTCGTCGGAAGTCTATGCCGTCGCGCTACAGGATCGAGTCGAGAACATCCACGAGCGCTGGGAGCAGGCCCAAACGTGTCCGATCAAGCCCACACGGGTACCGACTGGTCCCTGCAAAGAGAATGTTTTGCGCGGCAATGACGCAGATCTCTCTCGTTTACCTGTCCCCATCTGGACGGTTGGGGAGGATCCTGGGCCCTACATCACCGCTCCGTGCGTTGTCTCCCGCGATCCCGAGACCCAAGCCTACAACGTAGGAACCTACCGGCTGCAGGTCAAAGGTCCCAGGAAGTTGGGAATCCAGGCCCACGAGGGGCAGCATATTTCCCACCATCGCCGCAAATACGAGGGCAGCGGCCGGAGCACACCCGTGGCCGTCGTGTTGGGTCCTGATCCTACCATTGAAATGGCCTCGGTTACCAAGTTTAGTCTCGACACGGAGGAATACGACATCGCCGGCGGATTGCGCGGCGAGCCCGTACCTCTCGTGCCCTGCGAAACAGTCCCAATTGAAGTGCCCGCGACGGCTGAAATCGTAATCGAGGGAGAGATCCCGCCTGGCTACCGGGAGCTCGAAGGACCTTTCGGAGAATATACGGGTTATATGGGCGCCTCAGGAAATATGCCTGTGATCGAGGTGACCTGTATTACGCATCGGGATGATCCTATCTACCGCGCTTTTTTCAGCCAGATGCCGCCCAGCGAGAGCAGTTGCATCAAGCAGACGGGCCGTGAGCAATCGCTCCTGAAACACCTCAAAGTTGATCTTCGGCTTCCCGTGCTGGATTTACACCTTCCCGAAAGTGCCGGCGTAGCCGGTATGATGTTGATCTCCATAAAAAAGGGCGACCCATTGGACGTCAAACGGGTCGTCTCCGGAGCCATGCGCTACGCCGAGGGCTTCGGCAAGTTCATCGTCGTGTTCGACGAAGATATTGAAATTCGGGACCACTTCCAAGTAGATTGGGCCATGAGTTTCCATGTTCAGCCGGCAAAAGACATCGAGATTATTCCGGAGGTCCAAGCGGTAGCTTTAGATCCATCGCAGGCGCCCGCAGACGTGCCTCAAGAACACCCCTCAAGGAGGATCAGCTCTAAGGTCATTATCGACGCCACTCGCAAGCACACCTTCCCGGCCCTCTCTCTGCCTCCTAAAGAGCACCTTCGGCGCGTGGATGCCGAGTGGGCAAAGTACGGGTTGGAGTGAGAGTGACCGAAAATGGCTGTTTGCCGAGTCAATCCTCTGACCTTGTCTACCGTCTGGCATGCGTTGCAAAGCATCTGCCGCGAGATGCGCCACGTGGTGGATCGCACCTCGCAAAATTATCTGATCGCTCAGCTCCACGACGTTTCTGTGGGAATCTGGGACGCGCGGGCGCGAACGGTGGCTATTCCTATCGGCCTTTCGGTCCAGTACCTCGGCGGGAAACTCTCGGTCGAGTACGTCCTCAACAAGTTCAAAGGGAATTTGAATCCGGGGGACATGATTCTGGTCAATGACCCCTACAAAGGCTACTGCTGCCATCTTCCCGACTGGGGGTTTTACCGCCCCATATTTTACCGGGGCGAACTTTTGTTCTTTACCATGGTTCGGGCCCATCAGATGGACACCGGCGGGGCTTATCCTGGGGGATATTTTCCCAATGCCTATGACATTCACGCCGAGGGGCTTTGCATTCCTGGGATCAAGGTGATGGAGGGGGACAGGGAGCGGGAAGACGTGATGGAGTTGATTTTGAACAATGTGCGCTGGCCGCAGGGGGTGCGGATTGACAACTATGCGCAGATAGCTGCCACCCGGGTATGCGAGCAGCGGGTTACGGCGTTGTTGGACAAGTACGGGAAGGAGACCGTTCTGGCCTGCCTGGAGGAGATGATGGATCGCACGGAGAGGGCGGTGCGGGCCACTATAGAGAAGATACCTGATGGGACGTACTACGGGGAGGCGGCCACGGACGATGATGGCACGGAGCTGGATGTCCCGGTCTGGGTGCGGTGCGAAATTACCGTTAAGGGAGACACGCTCACAGCGGATTTCTCCAGGAGCGACAAGCAACGCAAGGGGTTCGTGAATTGCGTGTTCAATACCACATTTAGCAATGCGCTCTCCGCCCTGTTCATGTTCATGGATCCGGGCTTAGGGGAGTATCACAACGAGGGGAGTTTGCGGCCCATCACGGTCTCTGCTCCTCCAGGGAGTGTGGTGAATGCCCAGTATCCCGCCACCGTGGGAGCTTCTCCCGTGAGCATGGGGCACCAGATCATTGAGTCGGTGGTCATGGCTATGTCTCAGGCCATGCCCGAAAGGGCCGTCGCCTGCTGGGGAAAACGCTACGAGCATTACTTTTTCGGTCTCGATCCGCGCACCAACGAAAAATACGTCGTCACGACTTTTGACATCGCCGGTGGGGCCGGCGCGGTCAGGGGATTCGACGGCTACGAAGGGGCCATTTCTATCGGAGCCCTGGGCGAGGTCAATCGGGGAAATGTAGAGGAAGTGGAGGCGAGGTTTCCTTGGAGGAGCCTGCGCTGGGAGTTCGCAACGGACACGTGCGGGGCGGGGGTGTGGCGCGGCGCCTCAGGTTTTCACTGGGAAGTCGAGAATGTGGGCGGGGACGCCGGGATGGCGACTGGAAGTTCCGATGGGGAGCTGGTCAGGGCCCCTGGGGCGCTCGGTGGAGAACCCACCCCCAACTCTAAGGCTTTTTTAATCCGAGGTAGTGATACCAGCCAGATTCGAGCCCACCGCCTTTATGAAGTCAAGTCTGGAGACGTCATCCGCAAGATCAGCGGTGGTGGAGCAGGCGTGGGCAATCCCGCCGAGCGCGATCCCGAGAAAGTCCGCTGGGACGTGATCAATGAATTCATCGGCATCGACAAAGCGCGCGACACCTATCACGTCGTCATCGATCCCGCCTCTCTAGACGTGGATATAGAAAAGACGTCTATGCTCAGGTCGAGCCAAGGGAAAGCGTAGTGGCTGCAACGGAGATTTTCGGCAGGCCAATGCTCGTTTTGGGCCTTGATCAGCAAACCTACAGGAGGCATGATGTATAGGGCATGTATCGACATCGGCGGGACATTTACAGACTGCTTGATTTTAGACACGCAGGGAAGCCTGCGGGCATTTAAGGTCCCGTCGACCCCCCGGGATCCCGCCGCGGGCATGCTGAATGGTTTGGCGGTTGCTGCCAGGGGGTACAACAAGAAACCCGACGATTTCCTTCGACAGATCGATCTTATCGTCCACGGGAGCACGTTGGCCACCAATGCATTGCTTACCGGGAGAGGGGCCAAGGTCGCCATGCTGACGACGAAAGGCTTCCGCGACGTGACCGAAATCCGCCGCGGCTACCGCAACGTTCGTACTTCTATGTTCAACCTGTTCATCCCTCCGTATAAGCCACTGGTTCCCCGGCGTCTCCGCTTCCCCATCGAGGAAAGGACGCTCTACACCGGCGAGATTGTCACGCCCCTGAACGACGGAGAGGTCCGTCAGGCAATTGGAAAAATCAAAGAAGCGGGAGTTGAAGCCATCGCCATCTGTTTTCTCCACTCCTATGCGAACAAGGCCAATGAGGATAGGGCCGCCGCCATCTGCCGTGAGATGGCCGACGGTCTCTACGTTACGAGTTCTTACCAGGTGCTGCCGATATGGCGGGAGTATGAGCGCTTTAGCACCACGGTCGTGAGCGCAACCATCGGTCCGATTGCCTCCCGATATCTGAATCGACTCGGGGATTCTCTCAAACAGCAGGGATTTAAGGGCTCGCTCCTGATGGTGCAAGCCAACGGCTTGGTCGAGACCCCCCAAGAATCGATCCGGCGGGCGGTCTATCTCCTGGGATCGGGCCCGTCGGCAGCCCCCTCCGCCGCTGCCTACTGTGGGCGAATCACGGGGAAGGACCATTTGATCTCCATTGATATGGGGGGAACGAGCCTAGATGTAAGTCTCATCCGCAAGGGAGAAATCCCCATGACCACGGAGTGTTGGGTCGGAGACGAGCGGGTCGCCATAAAAATGGTGGACGTCCACAGCGCCGGCGCGGGCGGTGGCAGTATTGCCTGGGTAGACTCCCTGGGCCTGCTGCGAGTCGGTCCTCAGAGTGCCGGAGCCGAGCCAGGGCCCGCCTGCTACGGAAAGGGAGGAGAAGATCCGACCGTAACCGATGCGGATCTCCTGCTGGGTTACATCCCGGCGGACTACTTTTTGGGCGGCGAGATTTCCCTCGACGTGGACCTTGCCCGTAAGGCCGTACAAAAAGTTGCGGATCGATTGAGATTGGATCTGCTTCAAGCTGCCCAGGCTATCCACACCACGGTCAATTCTTTTATGGCGGATAGCATCACCGAGATCTCCACCAAGCGGGGGTACGATGTTCGGGATTTCGCCCTGATCGCGGGAGGGGGCGCTGGACCCATCCACGGTCCCGCCCTTGCGGAACGCTTGGGAATTTCCACGGTGATCATTCCCCGTTTCGCCGCTCTCTACAGCGCCTTCGGTATGTTCGCCATGGACATCGGCAGGGATTATGCCCGGTCTTACCACTCCCGCGTCGACAGGGTGAGCCTGGAACAGGTGAACCGGTTGTACGACGAGATGGAGCTCGAGGCGCAGGCTGCCATGAAATCATTGAAGATGCCTAAAGGTGAAGTGAACCTGGCGCGCACAGCGGAGTTGCGTTACGTCGGACAATTCCACGAAGTAGAGGTCCCCATGGCTGCGGGAAAATTGACTGAGCATCACGTAAAGGAGGCAGTGGCCAAGTTCCACAAACGCCACCAGGAGCTTTACACGTTCTCGATGAACTTCAGAGCCGTCGAGTTTCTCAATTTTCGCCTCAAGGCTACCGCCCGTAAGGCCGCCTTCCAGCTTGAGAAAATTGCCCAGGGGAAGAAGAAACCGGAAGGGTCCCTGAAGCGAAGGCGAACTTGCATTTTCAACGGAAAATCCTTTAACACGCCGGTGTACGACGGGGAGAGAATTCGGGCGGGAAACGTCATCCGGGGTCCGGCGATTATTGAGGAACAAACGACAACCGTTGTCGTCCCTCCAGCGTTCGAGTGCTCCGCCGATCGATTCAAAAGCTACATTCTGAGGAAGCGCAAGTGAGGTGGAATTTTAACAACGACTGTGCTTATCGATCTCATCATGGAGGATGATTTGTATGGGCCGCGCGAAAATTGATCCCATCACCTTATCTACGGTCTGGCACTCCCTGATTAGCGCCTGCCGGGAGATGCGATATAACATCGAGCGCACATGCCAAAGCTACCTGATCTCTCAGCTCCACGACATATCCGTTGGGATCTGGGATGCCAAAGGCGAGACGGTTGCCGTTCCCATTGGCTTGCCTTCCCAATACCTGGGTGGAAAGTTCTCGGTCCAGTATATCCTGAACAAGTTCCGGAAAAACATCTATCCGGGAGACGTCTTTCTCAACAACGACCCGTACAAGGGATACTGTAATCACCTGCCCGACTGGGGATTCTTTCGCCCGATTTTCTATAAAGACCGGCTTCTCTTCGTTACGTTGGCCCGGGGGCACATGGTGGACACAGGCGGAGCCTATCCGGGCGGCTATTTCCCCAATGCCTACGACATTCATGCCGAGGGACTGTGCATCCCCCCCATTAAGGTCTTCGAGAAAGGCAAGGAGCAAAAGGAAATCTTGGAATTGATTTGGAACAACGTCCGCTGGCCCGAGGCTGTCCGCCTGGATAACTACTCGTTGATCGCTTCCACCAAAACTTGCGAGGATCGCATCCTGGGCCTGGTCAAGAAATACGGGGAGGACACCGTTCTGGCCTGCGTGAAAGAAATGAAGAATCGCATGGAGAAGGCCGTGCGGTCTGAGATCGCCAAGATTCCGGATGGCACCTATTCGGGAGAAGCGGCCACGGACGATGACGGCACTGAGCTGGACGTGCAGGTCTGGGTGCGCTGCGACATCACCGTCAAAGGGGACGAGCTGACGATCGACTACTCGCGCAGCGACGGCCAGAGGAAAGGCTTTGTCAACAATGTCTTTATGACGACGTACAGCCGGGCATGCGCCTCGCTTTTTCTGTTCATGGATACGAGCCTCGCGGAATATCACAACGAGGGAAGCATGCGCCCCGTTAAGGTCGTGATGCCCGAAGGCAGCGTGATCAACGCCAAGTACCCCGCCACCGTAGGAGCCTCTCCGGTTTGCGTCGGCGTTCAGATCATGGAGGCCACCGCCACGGCATTTTCCAAGGCCTTGCCGCACCGGGCCATAGCCGGCTGGGGACGCCATCGCGGGCATTACATCTTCGGCATGGATCCACGCATCGGAGAGCGCTACGTGCAGACCACCTTTGACTCCGATGGTAGCGCCGGCGCGGTCTACGGCTACGACGGTTATCCCGGGGCGGCGACCTTCAACGCCTTGGGGAGCGTGACCCGCGGGAATGCCGAGGAAGTTGAGATCCGCTATCCCTGGCGCATCGTGAGGTACGAATTTGCCAAGGATCTTATGGGGCAGGGTAAGTGGCGAGGGGCGCCGGGGACGGAGTGGGAGATCCTCAACGAGGGAGGAGACGCCGCCATTGCTACCGGAAGCTCGGACGGCGACGTCACTCAGGCACTGGGACAATTCGGAGGTGAGCCGACTCCCGTGAGCATAGCCGACATTATTCGCGGTGAAGAAAGGACCCGGCTCAAGAGCCACCGCATGGCCCAGCTCAAGCCAGGAGACCGCATCCAGAAGCACAGCGCGGGTGGGGCTGGGGTTGGGAATCCTAAGGAGCGCGAGCCTGAAAAAGTGCTTGATGACGTGCTCGATGAATTCATTAGCGTTGATGTAGCGCGTGTTAAATACGGTGTCGCCATCAATCCTCAGACGATGGCTGTTGACTGGGAAGAGACTCGGAAACTAAGAGCTGTGAGCTGAGCCAAACGGCTTGTTGACCGCGAGGGCTCACGAACGTCACAAAGAGGAGAGGAGCCATAAACATGAAAAAGCAAGGATTTGTCGGGATCGTTCTAGCCCTGATGGTCGTGACGCTAGGAGTGGGCTTGTCGCTGTCCGCCCAGCGCAGCGTGACTCTGGCCACTCACGCAGTCGGGAGCCTGTATAACTCCTTGGGAACAGGTTTGGCGTCGGTCTTGAGCCGGCGCAGCCCTTTCCTGATTCGGGTGCAACCCTTTGCCGGGCCTCCTGCCTGGCTTCCCTCGATGGAGACGGGAGAGACCGATATGGGGCTGCTCACGAGCGCTGATGCGGTCCTCGCCTCCAAGGCGATGGTCCTTTACAAAAAGCACTACAAAAATGCCCGGATCCTCATTGTCGGGGGGGCGGTCTATTTCGGTTTTTATGTGCAAAAAGATGCGCCGATCGAGACCGTGGCGGATCTAAAGGGAAAGAGGATTCCGACCGACTGGCCGGGCATTCCCATTATCAGGCTGAGCACGGGCGCCTCCCTCGCTACGGCGGGGCTTACCGGCGATGATGTCGTGAAAGTTCCGGTTTCGGACTTGGCCGCTGCCGGCCAGGCGTTTCTGGAAGGAAAGACAGACGCGGGTTGGGTGGGGATGGGGGGTGCGGTTGTGGAGGAGGCGAACGCGCGCAAAGGTGGAGTAAAATATGTCTCTGTCATTGACACTCCGGAAGCCGCTAAAAAGATGGCGGATATTTACCCTGGCAGCTACCCGGGCGTCGTCAAGGCCGGAACCGCGACGGGGGTCGTGAAAGACACCACGCTGTTGGCCAATGATATCTACCTCGTTGCCGCTAAGGAGCTGAGCGATGAGGTAGCGTACCAGATCGTCAAGACCCTATGGGAACAAAACAACGAGTTGGGAGCGGCCTTCCACTTGCTCAAGACGTGGGTGCCCGGCAAGATGGTCAGCGACAGAGCAACCATTCCCTATCACCCTGGGGCCGTCAAGTTTTTCAGGGAGAAGGGTGCGTGGAGCAAAGAGATGGACAAGCTTCAGGCTGAGCTTTTAAAATAATAGAGACATGAGCAAGGTGGACAGAAAGTTTGGTTTGCTTTTCACGTGAAAACGCTGCATGAACCTAGGAGCTTTCTTGTGCCTGGGAACATTTCGAGGTTGATTATATGTACAGAGTTTGCATCGACGTAGGTGGAACCTTTACAGACGGCCTGGTCTTGGATGAGCGGGGAAACCTCCAGCAGTTTAAGTCGGCCACGACTCCCCAGGACCCCTCAGTTGGCTTTCTTGCCTGTTTGGAGAAGGCCGCCGGCGCTTTTCACCAATCCCTTTCTTCTTTTCTGGCCGACGTGGATCTCCTCATTCACGGGACTACCTTGGCCACCAACACCCTGATCAACGAGAGCGGCGCTAAGACGGGAATGATAACCACCAAGGACTTCCGCGACATCATCGAGATCCGCCGCGGCTACAAGAACATCCGCACGTCCATGTACAACGTTTTTGTGCCTCCTTATAAGCCCTTGGTCCCAAGACATTCACGTCTGGAGGTGGAAGAGCGCACCGTGCATTCTGGCGAGATCCTGACTCCTCTGAACGAGGCGCAAGTGCCGCAGGCCATTTCGAAGCTGAAGGAGAAAGGGGTTCAATCGGTAGCGATTTGCTTCCTTCACTCTTATGCGAATCCCCGCAATGAGCAGCGCGCCACCGAGATCGCTAAGGCTCTTTTTGACGGGGCGTACATAACCGCCTCCCACGAGATTCTTCCTGTTTGGCGGGAGTTTGAAAGGTTCTCTACCACGGTGGTTTCAGCCTATGTTGGACCTGTGGTGGAGCGCTATCTCCGCGCTCTGGAAAAGCGGCTGAAGGATTCCGGATTCCGGGGAAGTCTTCTCTTGATGCTCTCCAGCGGTCTCGTGGAGACGGTTGAGCACTGTATTCCGCGCGCTGTCTTCCTGATCGGCTCCGGACCCGCCGCGGCCCCGTCTGGCGCGCTTTATCTGGGCCGGGCTGTAGACCAGCAAAATTTGTTGTCTATCGACATGGGGGGAACATCTTTTGATGTCTGTATGATTCGTCATGGTCAAATTCCTACCAGCACCGAGAGTTGGGTTGGAGACGAACGGGTAGCGATCAAGATGGTGGACATCCATTCTGCCGGTGCGGGCGGCGGCTCGATCGCCTGGGTTGACTCTTTGGGTCTCTTGCGGGTCGGGCCTCACTCGGCCGGTGCGGAGCCCGGTCCTGCATGCTACGGCAAAGGAGGTGAGGCGCCGACCGTCACGGATGCCGATCTCTTGTTGGGGTATGTCCCTGCGGATTTCTTCCTCGGTGGCGAGATTCCGTTGAATGTGGAGCGCGCCACACAGGCCGTCATGAAAGTGGCAGATCCCCTCAATATGTCCGTCTCCCAAGCCGCTCAGGCTATCTTTACCACCGTGAACTCCTTTATGGCCGATCAGATCTCCGAGGTGTCAACCAAGCGGGGATATGATATCCGCGACTTCGCGTTGGTCGTGGGCGGAGGAGCTGGTCCGGTCCACGCCGCAACCATCGCCGACCAACTGGGTATCCCTACGGTCGTTATTCCTACCGTGGCTGCCACATACTCGGCCTTTGGCATGTTCGCGATGGACATTGGCCGCGACTACGCCCGCTCCTACATCTCCCGGGCCGATCGCATCGATCTGGACAGGGTGACCCGACTGTATGAGGAGATGGAGCAGGAGGCCCTGGAGGCCTCCCGTTCGATGCATGTCCCTTCCGGGCAGGTGGTTTTCACTCGCAGCGCCGACACGCGCTACATCGGGCAGTTTCATGAGGTGGAAGTAGAGATGGCTCGAGGAAAGCTCGGCCCTGGCGACATCGAGACAGCACTGCAGAGCTTCCACCAGAAGCATGAGGAACTTTATACCTTCAATATGCACTGGAAGGGGGTTGAATTTCTCACCTTTCGCCTTAAGGCAGTAGCTCCCAAGGCGCCCTTTCACTTGCGCCAGATCGGTCAAGGAGGGCGGGATGCTTCGGCTGCACTCAAGAGACGCCGATCTTGCTGGTTCAATGGGCGCGAGATGGATACCCCCGTGTACGATGGAGACAAGCTCTTGGCGGGAAACCTGATTCAAGGACCAGCAATCATCGAGGAGAGCACGACGACTGTGGTCATCCCGGAAACATTTTCTTGCTCCATAGACGAGCGGAAGAACTATGTGCTTACGCGGCGGAGTCAGGCTTCGTAGGGACGTGCAACTTTAAGCTATGAGAGGAGGCAGTTATGGGTCCGCGCGCTGTTGATCCTATTACGCTTTCTACGGTGTGGCACACCTTTCAGAGCACCTGCCGGGAGATGCGATACGTCCTGGACCGCACGGCACAGAATTTTCTCATGGCCCAGCTTCATGACGTCGCGGCTGGAATCTGGGATGCCCAGGCTCGCACCCTTGCAGTCCCCGCGGGGCCGACTTCGCAGCTCCTGGGGCAGAAGTTCTCGATCCGCTACATTCTGGACAAGTTCGGCGACGACCTCTATCCGGGCGATGTGATCCTCAACAACGATCCCCACCACGGGTACTGTAATCACTTGCCAGACTGGGGCTTTTTTCGTCCTATCTTCTACAAGGATGAGTTGCTTTTCTTCACTATGGCTCGCGGACATCAGATGGACACGGGTGGGTCCTATCCGGGTGCTTACTTTCCCGACGGCTATGACATTCACGCGGAGGGGCTATGCATCCCTCCGATCAAGGTGTTCGAGAAGGGCGTGGAGAAGAAGGATGTTTTCGAGCTGGTCTGGAACAACGTTCGGTGGCCAGAAGGCGTTCGTGTGGACAATTATGCGCTTATCGCCGCCACCAAGATCTGTGAGAACCGGCTTCTGGCGTTGGTGCAGAAGTACGGACGGGACGCGGTGATGGAGTGTGTGGAGGAGATGCTTATCCGGATGGAGAAGGCGATACGGGCCGAGATCGCCAAAGTGCCCGATGGGACCTACTACGGCGAGGCTGCTTCGGACGACGATGGGTCTCGACACGATGTGCCTGTGTGGGTGCGCTGTGAGGTGACGATTCAGGGCGACGAGATGACGATCGATTTCTCCAAGAGCGACAAACAACAAAAAGGTTTCGTGAACAACGTGCTCTCGGCCACCTATAGCCGGGCCATCGCCGGGAGTTTCCTGTTTTTCGATCCTGGTCTTGCAGACTTTCACAACGAAGGGAGCATGAAGCCGGTCAAGCTCATTGCGCCGGAGGGGAGCGTGGTCAACGCCAAGTATCCCGCAACCGTCGGCGGTTCGCCAGTGAGCGTGGGGACCCAGATTCTGGAGGCTACGGTGATGGCTCTTTCTCAGGCGATGCCCCATAAGGCCATCGCTTCGTGGGGGCGACACCAGGGACATTACATCTTCGGTACAGACCCCCGAAGCGGTGAGCGCTACGTCGAGACAACCTTCGACTCCGATGGCGGTGCTGGCGCAGTGTGGGGATATGATGGCTTCGAGGGGGCCGCCGCTTTCCCTACCCTGGGATCTGTGCAGCGAAGCGAGATCGAAGAGGTGGAGATCCGTTTCCCCTGGCGAATCCGCCGCTACGGGTTCATCCCTGATATGTCCGGGGCCGGGAGATGGAGAGGGGCCTGCGGCATGCACTGGGAAGCACTGAACCTGGGAAGCGACGGGGGCATGGCCACAGGCAGCTCGGATGGCCACCAGACCCAACCGCCGGGCGCCGCGGGTGGAGCGCCAGGCCCACTGTGCAAAGCGTTTTTGAAGAGAGGCGATGAGCAAATGGTGATCAAGCCACACCGAATGTACAAGATCGACGCTGGCGATGTGCTGGTAAAGATCAGCGGTGGCGGCGCGGGTGTCGGCAATCCCTTGGAGCGCGAGCCGGAGAGGGTCCGCGACGATGTGATGAACGAAGTGATATCCCTCCAGGCAGCACGGGAGACCTACGGAGTGGTTCTTGACCCGAAAACGCTGGAAGTTAACCTTGAACAAACGGCTTTGCTCAGAGGTCAAGCATCTGCCTGATCCCAATTGAAACTCACGAATTGATTGGATTGAAAGGAGGTTTGAGATGGGTCGAAAAGGATTTGCAACAGCTCTAATCGTACTCTTGGCAGGACTCTTCTTGGTAGGGACTATGGCGTCCGATCTGACGGCCGCTTCGGCGTCGCGACCTTTGCCGAAGCTAGTCACCATAGCAACCACCACCCCGGGCTCCACGCTCGCAATCTTTGCCGACGGCCTATCCAAGGTCGTGAGCAACCGTACCGAAATGTCACCGAGGGTGCAAAGCTTCTCTTCATACGTAACTTACACTCCCATGCTGAACGCTGGCGACCTTGAAATGGGCGTGACTGTCAGTACCGAGGGCCTCTATGCATGGAAAGGGCTTGAGCCGTACAAGAAGAACCGCAATATCCGCTTGATTATGGCCGGGCCGGACCTGCTGACAGCTTACATAGCAACAAAAGCCTCCGGTATCCGGACCGTGCGAGACCTAAAAGGCAAACGTGTTTCGTTGGTGGTTACCCTCGCCACGATGAAAGAATGGGGGGAAGCCCAGCTTAAAGCCGCAGGGTTAGAACCTGAAAAAGACACCGTGCTCGTGCGATCGTCAAGTCCGAATGAGTCTATCCAAGCACTGATGGACAATCGAGCCGATGCCGTCCAAGCTGGCCCTGCTATGCCGAAGGCCAGAGAGGCTGATGCCCAACTGGGCGGCATCTATGTTTTGCCGGCTGCTACCACGGAGCAGGAGAAACGAGAATTGCTCAAATTGCTCCCTGGTTACAGGATCACCACCGTTAAAGCTGGTCGCTACCCGGGAGTGCCTGCGGATCTACCGACGTTGGCCCGCCCGATTTACTTGGTGGCTGCGAAAGAATTCCCAGCTCAGGCTGCATATGCAGTTGTCAAAGCGACGTGGGAACACCACTCGGATCTACTCCCGGTACACCCGATGTTTAGGGGATGGCCTCCTCAAGATATGGTGGCGCCTGATGCCACAGTTCCGTACCACGAAGGCGTCATCCGGTACTTCAAAGAGCGCGGGGTTTGGACACCGGAAATGGAGAAGATACAGCAGGAGTTATTCAAGGGTTAGTGGAGGGCTGCCGGGAGGATACCATTCATGGCCGAGGTACAAGAGGATAGCTTAGAGGCCAGAGGCTTTCGCCAGCTCTCGGGTCCGTTTCGCTGGG
>Ga0209640_10002604_pt1 | contig 15747 bp, 16 predicted proteins | sample RifCSP10_1_FD_184018 | JGI IMG/M metagenome (GOLD analysis project Ga0209640, IMG submission 184018) | Soil microbial communities from Rifle, Colorado - Rifle CSP2_sed 10_1 (SPAdes) (version 2) | ecosystem: Environmental > Terrestrial > Deep subsurface > Rock core/Sediment | place: Rifle...
GAGCCACGCGATCAACCTGTGCGACATGAACGCCAAATACGCGAACGTGATGCCGTTGAACAATGTGCTGTCCTATATCGACACGCTGCCGAACGGTTTGTTCGATCTGCCGAAGGGCGCACCCGCCGCCGCGCGCTAGCGTGGCCGCCCATTCCGCTCCGCGCGCATGGCTGACGACCCCGGCTGGTTGAAGGCTGAACGCGCGGACGGCACGTTGCGCGTCTCGCTCGGCGGGCAATGGACAATCGACACGCTCGCCGCGCATGCGGACGAGCTGCAGACCGTGCTCCACACCAAGGACCGCGCGGTACGCTTCGATCTGAGCGCGGTCGAACGCCTGGATACCGCGAGCGCATGGGCGGTTCACCGCACGGTGAAGGCGCTGAACGAAACCGGCCGCAAGACGGCGCTGACCGGCCTCAAACCCGAGCATCTGGCCTTGATGGATCGCGTCAAGGAAGCGGCCACCGAGCCCGAGCCGGAAACGCCGCAGCCGGGCAGCTTCATCGCGCTCCTGGAGCGGCTCGGCCGCGGCAGCCATTACGCGGTTCGCGAAGCCGTCGAGATGACGGCGTTTCTCGGCCTCACGGTGATCGCGATCGGCCGCGTGAGCGGCCATCCGCCGCGGCTGCGCATCACCTCCTGGATCAACCATCTGGAGCGCGTGGGGGTGAACGCGCTGCCGATCGTCGGGTTGCTGTCGTTTCTGGTCGGCGTGGTCATCGCCTACCAGGGCGCCGATCAGCTCCGCCGCTTCGGCGCCGACATCTTCATGGTCAACCTGCTCGGCATCACCACCCTGCGCGAGCTTGGCGTCCTGCTGACCGCCATCATCGTCGCCGGCCGTTCGGGCAGCGCCTTCGCGGCGCAGATCGGCACCATGCAGGTGAACGAGGAGGTCGACGCGATCCGCGCGCTCGGGCTCGACCCGGTCGAGCTGTTGGTCCTGCCGCGCTTGTTTGCGCTGCTCGTCGCGATGCCGCTGCTCACGGTATTTGCCGATTTCATGTCGCTGCTGGGCGGCATGGTGATCGGCATGACGGTGCTGGACATCCCGCCCATCCAATTCGCGCACCGCCTCAACACCGTGGTGTCGCAGGGCACGTTCTGGATCGGCATGGTGAAGGCGCCGGTGTTCGGTTTCCTGATCGCCATGGTCGGGTGCCGCGAGGGCCTCAACACCGGCGGCTCGGCCGAGAGCGTGGGCTTGCACACCACGAGAGCCGTGGTGATATCGATCTTTCTCGTGATCGTCGTCGATGCGGTGTTCTCGGTGTTCTTCTCCTACATCCGCGTGTGACGATGGCCGGCGAAGTCGTCATCAAGGTCGAAGGCTTGCGCACCCAGTTCGGGGACGAGATCATTCACGACAACCTGTCGCTGGAGGTTTATCGCGGCGAGGTGCTTGGCGTCGTCGGCGGGTCGGGCAGCGGGAAATCGGTCCTGCTGCGGACCATCGTGGGGCTCACCCGCCCGGCAAGAGGCAAAATCCAGGTGCTCGGTCACGATCTTTCGCGGATGAACGATGACGGGCGCCGGGTATTCGAAAAGCGCTGGGGCATGCTGTTTCAGAGCGGCGCGCTGTTCTCCTCGCTCACGGTGGAGCAGAACGTGCAAATGCCGCTCAAGGAGCACACCAAGCTTCCACCCGGGCTGATCGCCGAGATCGCACATGTGAAACTCGGCATGGTCGGGCTGACGCCCGATGCCCACGCGAAATATCCCAGCGAGATTTCCGGCGGCATGAAGAAACGCGCGGCGCTCGCGCGTGCGTTGGCGCTCGATCCGGAAATCCTGTTCCTCGACGAACCGACGGCGGGGCTCGACCCGATCGCGGCCACCCACTTCGACGAGCTGATCGCGGGGCTCAAGGAGAGCTTGAACCTCACCGTGTTCATGGTGACGCACGATCTGGACACGCTGCATGCCATTTGCGACCGCGTCGCCGTTCTGGTGGATCGGCATGTTATAGTTGGCACCATCGAAGAGCTGGTCCGGCTGGACCATCCCTGGATCAAGGAATATTTCGGCGGGCCGCGCGGACGGCGGTCCCTGGCGAGTTAGGCAGCATGGAAACCCGCGCTAATTACGTCCTGGTCGGATCGTTCGTGCTCGCGCTGATCGCGGCGGCGTTCGGCTTCGTGATCTGGCTCGCGCGGGTCGACCTGGAGCACCAGCCCCAGACCTACCTCGTGTACTTCTATGGGTCCGTCTCCGGCCTTCAGATCGGCAGCGAGGTGCAATATCGCGGCGTGCCGGTCGGCCGCATCACCGACATCCGCATCGATGCGGAGAATATCGAGCGCATTCGCGTCACGGTGGAGGTGAATGAAGACACGCCGGTGAAGACCGACACCTACGCAACCCTTGGCCTGCAAGGTATCACCGGGGTTGCCTACCTCCAGCTCAAAGGCGGTACGCAAAACGCCCCGGACCTCGTGGCTCAGGGCAAAGACGATTATCCCGTCATTCCGTCGCGGCCATCGGGGCTGGAGCAGGTGCTGGACAGGGCGCCCGAGTTGCTGGAGCGCGCGATCGTGATATCGGAGCGGCTCGAACAGCTGCTCAGCGAGAAGAACATCGATGGGATCAACTCTTCGATCGACAATATCAACAGCACGACGCAGATCCTCGCCAACCGCACCAAACAGATCGATCAGGCTATCACCGATGGGGCCGAAGCCGTCGCATCGCTCAGGAAGCTGACGCTGGATCTGAGCAAGGACGCGGGCAACCTGACCACGAGCGCGCAAGAGGCGTTCAAGGACGCAAAGAAGGCGCTCGATGCGTTCGGCAAGGTTGCCGACAACATGCAGGCGGTGGTGAGCGAGAACCGGCCGGCGCTGCGCGATTTCTCGCAGACGGGGCTTTACGAGTTCACCCAGTTCATCTCCGAGGCGCGCACGCTGATCACGAACCTGAGCCGTTTGAGCGCTCAGCTCGAGCGCGATCCGGCGCAATTCCTATTCGGCAACCAGCAGAAGGGCTTCGAGGCGCGATGAGGGCTGCCCTTCGTCTGGCGCTGATCGCCGCGGTGGCGACGTCGATCGCTGCGTGCGGCTTGCCGGGCGCCGACCGCGCGCCGCCGCGGCTCTTCGTGCTGAGCCCGAAGAGCACCTACAGCCCGGACCTGCCGAAGGTGGAATGGCAGCTCGCGATCGACACGCCGATCGCGGAAGCCGGCCTGTCGAGCTCCCGGATCGCGCTGCGCCACAGCGCGTTGTCGGTCGAATACTTCGCGCGGGCGGCGTGGACCGACACCGCGCCCTCGATGGTCCAGACACTGCTTGTGGAAAGCTTCGAGAACACCGGCAAGATCGTCGCCGTGGGGCGGCAATCGATCGCGCTGCGCGGCGACTACGTGCTGGTCACCGAGCTGCGGGAGTTCCAGGCCGAATACGACGGGAAGCCGGCGCCGGAAGTGCGCGTGCGGCTGAACGCGAAGCTGATTCGCATGCCGCACCGGGTGATCGTCGCCAACCACACCGGCGAAAGCGTGCTGCCGGCCGAGAACGGCTCGCTCGAGGCGGTGGTGACGGCGTTCGATGACGCGCTCGGCAAGGTGCTCAAGCGGACGGTGGAGTGGTGCCTGACCGCGGTGCCGCCGCAGCGGCCGTCACCGAGCCTCCGAGACTAGGTCGCGCAGCAGCTTGCGCAGGATCGCGCGGCCGAAATCCGCGAATCCCTCGGCCGCGACGATGAACGACCCCGGCCCGCCGATCACCTCGTCCTCGTAATAGCGGTCGAGCCCGTATTCCACGCCGAGGATCGGCAGCCCGTTGATTATGAGGCCCTCAGCCAGCGCTTCCGTGCGCGCGGCCTCCAAGGACCGCCCGCGGTTGTTCCGCCCGTCGCCCGAGATGTCGACGACCCGGCGCGGCGCCGCGAACGGGCTGGTCTGCAACAGCGCGCGGCTGTGATCGATCGCGCCGCTGATCGAGGTGCCGCCGCCGAAGATCGTGCGCGGCGCGGAAAGCAGCACTGCCGCGACCGTGGCCGCGCTGGCTTCGCCGTCGATCCGGGTCCAGCCGACCAGGCCGTTGTGCAGCTGCGGCCCCGACCATTCGAAATAGATCAGCCCGATCGCGCCGTTCCGTCCGGACCGGATCGAGGCGAGCACCTCGGGATTGGTGAGCGCCGCTGCGTAGCCGTTCCGCTGCAGCGCGAACCGCTTGGAATCGACGCTGCCGGATGAATCGACCGCCAGCACCAGGATGAGATCGACCGGTTCTGTGGCGCCGCCGATGCGCGCGCACAGCAGGACCGCGAGCGCGAGCGCCACGGCCGATAGCAGCCGGCGCATGCGCGCCGGCGCGCGCCGGCTACGACTTGCCGGCTTCCGGCTTCTCCAGGAGGTCGTCGAGCTTCCGGGTGAGACGTTCGCCATCGCCGGGCGACATCTTATACGCCCAGCCCTTGTTGCGCTCGGTGATCGCGGCGGCCTCGGCTTTCAGCTTTTCCTTGGCGGCGTCGTCACCCTGCGGGTCGTCGGCGGTCGCCGCGACACGGGTCCACACGTCCTTGTCGACCATCACGGATTCCAGCCGCACCGTAACGCCATCGAAGGTCTGGAAGATCGCCACCCACGGCTTCTCGAACGGCACCTTGTCGGCCTGCTTCACGTCCTCGAGCTCCAGCCGCCACAGCCCGCCGCCGATGCCGTTCGCCTCGCCTTCGCTGCCGAGCTTGCGGCCGGCGGGGATGTTGTCCACGGTGTAGTTCTTGTCGTCCGGCTTGTCCTTGTGCAGCACCAATTTCTCGCCGGTCGGCTGGGCGATCTCTGCGCTCTTCACGCGCTCCGAAGGGATTTCCACGATGCGGCGCTGCAGCCAGTCATTGGGCGTGGCGCCGATATCGACGTCGCCCTCGGCGAGCCACGCCTGCGCCTGGCCGGTACGCCGCATATAAGTGCCGCTCGCGGTCGCCCCGAACAGGCTGGAATTGCGCCGGCCGAGCACGCCCGAGGCCACCACCTGACCCTTGCCGTCCTTGACCGTGATTTCCTTCGATTTCGCGTCCTTCTCGCTCACGTCGTTGAGCTGCAGCCGCTCGTAACGGGTCGGATCGCTGGTCTTGGATTCGAGCAACCGCAGATCGGAAAGCTTCACCAGCGCCGACTTCACCTTGTCGAACTCGACCGGGTAGTTGTCCTTCTCGACGATCACCCAGGCATCGCCGTTCTTCTTGATGGTGAACGCGGCAGCGTTGCTTTTCACTGCGATCTCGGACGCATCGTTCAGCGCATTCGACAGCGCGGGGAACGCGCGCTCGCCGCCGCTCGCGACGCGGGTCGTCCCTGGCTGGGTCGCAACGGCGACGATGGCCGCAACGGCGACCACGGCAGTCGCGGCGGCAAACGCGTAGAAGGTCCTTGGCTTCATGGCGGTATCCTTCAGCCGTGCGTAGCGGCGCGGCGACGCGCCCGGTTCTGCCGCAAGATGGCGAGTCCGATGGCGAAGATCAGCACCAGCACCGGCATCGCGCCGATGTTGACCACCTTGATCCAGCTATCCAGCTTGTCGATGTTCTGGCGCAACGCGCGCTGCACGTCGCGCAACTCGGTGCGCAGCGACACCATCTCGACCCGCGACTTCTCGATCTCCTCGCGCTGCTCGGGCGCGAGGATGCCGGATTTGCCGCCGGCCTTGTCCTTGGTCTGGAGGTCTTTGAGCTTGGTCTCGACCTCCTTGAGTTTCTCGTTCAGCGCCTGCTCCTTGGAGCGGTACTGCAGCTCGGCGTCCTTCTGGAGCTGCTGCACCACGAAGAACGGCTTGTCGGACACGCCGCGGCCGCGCAGCTTGAGGAGCGACGCTCCGCCGGCGAGGTTGTCGAGCGCGTTGACCACGAAGTCGCCGTTGTTGGCGGTCGGCACCGAGACGCGCTGCCCGAAGAAGTCCTGGGTCTGCAGCCAGAATGAATCCGCCAGGATGTCGGTGTCGGACACCACGATCAGGTTGACCGGCCCGGCGGCTTCCTTGACCCAGATCGGCGCCTCGGCGGGCTTGGCCTCTGCCGGCTTTGCCTCGTCGGGCTTGGCTTCGCCTTCCTTCGGCTCGTCCTTCTTCGCCTCGTCCTTCTTGTCGGTCGGCGGGCCGTCGGGGAACGCGGTCTTGAGCTTGCCCTGGACGCGCGCGGCGATGATCAGCGGCTGGTCGCCGGATTTGAACTCCTGCTGCAGACCGCGCGGATCAGGCCGCATGCGCGCCTTGTTGGCGTCCAGCGCGGCGGCCTTGGGGCTCGATGTTATGAGAGGGTCGAGCGTGATGTCGGCGCCTTCGGCCTTGCGCAGCACGCCGGCGGTCGCGGCATTCATCACCTGCAGCTCGCCGGTCACCGGGTCGTCGCGCTTCAGCTGAGCGGCCGGGATGGTCACCCACGGCAGATAGTCGCTGACCACCGGCCGGCCGGTCGACTCGTCCTGGATGCTCACGCGCTGGGCGCCGATTGCATCGCCCAGCACCTTGTTGCGGTCGTAGTCGATGCCCCACGCCTTGAACAGCTTGGCGAAGTCCGAGCCGCGGTCGGGCGGCAGCCGCATCGCCTGGTTGGAGCGGCCGCCTTCCTCGGCGTACGGGTCGACGAAGATCATCGCCTTGCCGCCCTTCAGGATGAACTGCTCGATGGCGAACAGCGTCTTGTCGCTCAACCCTATGGGATGGACGATCATCAAGACGTCGACGTCGTCCTTGATCTCCGTCGGATCGAGCCCGAGGCTTTTCACCTCGAAGAACTGCTTCATGATCTCGACCACGCGCCACGGCTTGTAGCGCAGCGTCGGGTCCGACTCGATCGGCAGCGAGCTGACCAGCCCGATCACCTTCTTCTTCGGGTTGGACAGGTTGTAGATCAGCCGTGTGAGGTCGTATTCGAGGAACCGCTCGCGCTGCGGGTTGAAGAACGCGATCACATCGGTGTCGTCGGTCGTATTGGTGCCGGCGAGGCCGAAATACACCTTCTCGTCCGCCTGGTTGAGCGGCACGCCCTGCAGGTCGAAGCCGACAGCGCGGTCCTCCTCGCGCGAGAACGGCTCGGGCTGGATCAGCTCCAGCTTGATCTTGCCGTTCGACAGCCCGACGTAGCGCTCCAACAGCTCGCGCACCCGGATCGAATAGGTACCGAACACCGGCGCCTGCTCCACCAGCTGGCGCGACAGGAACAGCCGCAGCGTGATCGGCTCCTTGATCGAGCCCAGCACCTCGCGCGTGCCGTCGGACAGCGTGTACAGCGAGCCCTTGGTGAGGTCGACCTGCGCGCCGCGGAACGACACGCTGCTCCACACCGTGACCGCGATCAGGAAAATCGCGGCGAGGACGAGACCCGCGTAGGCAAGCTTTCTGTGGTCACGAGCCATTACGCGCCTCGCTTCAGATCGACGATTACAGTGTTAGCGAACAGGAACACCCCCATCACGGCGATGAAGTAGATCAGGTCGCGGATGTGCAGCACGCCCTTGGTGATGGCGTCGAAATGCGTGAGGAACGAAAGCTGCGCCACCAGATTGCGGATCAGGTCCGGGGCCCAGCCGCGTACCGCGGCCTGCACCATCTCCAGCCCGCTCATCATGAACAGGAAGCACACGGCGGCCGCGACCACGAACGCGATCACTTGGTTGCGGGTGAGCGCCGAGACGAATCCGCCGATCGCCAGGAATGCGCCCGCCATCAGGAAGCTGCCGACATAGCTTGCGATGATCACGCCGTTATCCGGACGGCCCAGATAATTGACCGTGATCCAGATCGGGAAGGTGAGCGCGAGCGCGATGCCGGCGAAGATCCAGGCGGCGACGAACTTGCCCATCACTGCCTGGGTGGTGGAGACCGGCAGGGTCATCAGGAGCTCGATCGTGCCGCTCTTGCGCTCATCCGCCCACAGCCGCATGCCGATGGCGGGCACCAGGAACAAATAGAGCCACGGATGGAACGCGAAGAACGGCTGCAGGTCGGCCTGGCCACGCTCGAAGAAGCTGCCGAAATAGAACGTCACCGCGCCGGCCAGCACCAGGAAGATGACGATGAATACGTAGGCGAGCGGCGTGGAGAAATAGGCCGCCAGCTCCCGCCGGCAAATCGCGAGTGTTGCGTTCACGGCGGCTCCTATCGACCGAGGGTGATGCGGCGGAACACTTCGTCCAGCCGGCCGCTCTCGACGCGGATCTCGGCAAGCTCGAAGCCGCGCGCCGCCGCGCTCACCGCGTTCACGATCTCGACGCCATTGGTCGGCATCACCGTGAGCGCGGCAACGCCGCCGATGGTGTCGGCGATCTCGATATTCGCGACGCCCGGCAGCCGCGCGAAGATCGCGCGCGCGCGATCGGCTTCGGTCGCCGGCAGGCGCACCGCGACGGCATTGTGATAGGCCGACATCGCCAGCAGCTCCTCCGGCGTCGCATCGGCCACCAGGCGGCCGCGCGCGATGATGATGGCGCGGGTGCAGACCGCGGTGACCTCCTCCAGCAGATGCGTCGAGATCACGATCGCCTTGTCGGCGGCCATCCTGTGGATGAGCTCGCGCACGTCGTGCTTCTGGTTGGGGTCGAGCCCGTCGGTCGGCTCGTCGAGGATCAGCACGTCCGGGTCATGCAGGATCGCGTGCGCCAGTCCGACCCGGCGCTTGAAGCCCTTCGACAGCGTACCGATCGGCTGATGCAGCACCTCGCCGAGCTGCAGATGCTCGGCGGCGCGGTCGATCGCGGCGCGGCGCGCGGCGCCGGTGATGCCGCGGGTAGCTGCGACGAAGCCCAGGAACCCGACCGGAGTCATGTCTTCGTACAGCGGCGCGCCTTCCGGCAGATAGCCGACGCGGCGCTTCACCTCGATCGGCTCCTCGACCACGTCATAACCGCACACCAGCGCGCGTCCCGCCGTCGGCGCCAGGAAGCCGGCGATCATGCGCATGGTGGTGGTCTTGCCGGCGGCGTTCGGCCCGAGGAATCCGAGTACCGCGCCGCGGTCCACCTGGAACGTGATGTTGTCGACGGCCACCAAGGCGCCGAACCGCTTGGTCAGCCCCTGGATGTCGAGCATATGGGTCATTCAGACGCTTTCACTGGACGCGCGCTCTCCCTAAGGACGCGCGGCGGGTTTTTATCCGCGTTGACCCACAATAACAAGGCCGGGCAGCTTGCGCCGCCCGGCCTTTTTTCACAGTGCCGTGACTTGGAGCGTTAGGCCGCCTTCTTGGCGTGCTCCAGAACGGTGCCCCGGCCGGAGCCGATCTGGACCTTTCGGGGCTTCATCGCCTCGGGAACCCGGCGAACCAGCTGGATCTGCAGCAGCCCATTCACCACGTCCGCGTTGGTCACCTCGACGTGGTCGGCGAGCTGGAAGCGCCGCTCGAACGCACGCCCGGCGATGCCGCGGTGCAGGTAGCTCACGCCCTCTTCCTGGACGTTCTTGCGCTCGCCCGACACCGTGAGCACGTTCTCGCGCGTCTCGATGTTGAGCTCCTCCGGCGCGAAACCCGCCACCGCGAGGGTGATGCGGTAGGCGTCCTCGTCCGTCCGCTCGATGTTGTAGGGCGGATAGGACTCGGCGGTTTCGGCGGTGCGCATCGCCGCGTCGATCAGCGACTCGACGTGATCGAACCCGACGCTGGAACGGAACAGAGGGGAAAAGTCAAAAGTCAGCATGGCATATTCTCCTTTGAGCAACATGCAGGTTCACGGCGACCGTCCGTATGGACCGGGCGCCACTGTCTGGATTTGCCGGGGTCCTTAAGGCACCCTGGCAAAACGTACTTGGGAATCGCCGTTCCGCCCTTCAAGGGGGACGTTCAGGAAATCGCGAGCAGGTCCGCGACGTGGTCGGCGATCGGGAACGATGCGGTCAGGCCGGGGGATTCGATTCCGAAAAGATTTACCAAGCCCGGAACCCCGTGCTCGCGCGGTCCCTGGATGACGAAATCCTTCGCAGGGTCCTTTGGGGACTGCAGCTTGGGCCGGATGCCGCAATAGCCGGCCTGCAGCGCGCCGTCTTTCAGCGCCGGGTAATAATGCCGGATCGCGGCGTAGAACACGTCGGCCCGGCGCGGGTTCACCGAGTATTCGATCCGATCGACCCATTCGACGTCCGGCCCGAACCGCACCTGCCCGGCGAGGTCGACCGAGACATGCACGCCCAGCCCGCCATGCTCGGGCACCGGGTACACCGGGCGGGTGAACGGCGGCTTGCCGAGCAGCGTGTAGTACGAGCCTTTGGCGTAGTAGCTCGGGGGCACGCACTCCGGCGGCACGCCCGCGATGGCCTTGGCGACCTGCTGCGCGTAAAGCCCGGCGGAATTCACGACGGTGCGGGCGCGCACGGTCAGCGACACATCGCCGCCGACATCGAGGTCGATGCCGTCGTTCGTTACCTTGCCGCCGGTGACCGGCGCGTAATACGCGATCGCGCCGCCGCGCTCCTCGATGTCGCCGAGCAGCGCCAGCATGTAGCCGTGGCTGTCGAAGATGCCGGTCGACGGCGACCACAGCGCGCCGGTGCAGAACACCGCCGGCTCCATCGCGCGCACCTCCGCGGGGGTGAGCCGCTTCAGGTCATCGACGCCGTTGCCGCGCGCGAACGCGTCGAGCTGATCGAGCTGTTTCAGCTCGTCCCGGCTGGTGGCGACGATCAGCTTGCCCAGCTTCTTGTGCGCGACGCCGTGCACCTTCAGGTAGTCGTACAGCGCATGCTTGCCGGCCACGCAGAACCGCGCCTTGTAGCTGTTCTTCGCGTAGTAGATTCCGGCGTGGATGATCTCGCTGTTGCGCGAGGAGGTCTCGGTGCCGAACGTGTCGGCCTTCTCGAGCACGATGACCTCCTTGCCGGCGAGGGCGAGCCGGCGCGCCACCGCCAAGCCCACCGCGCCCGCGCCGATCACCACGCATTCGACCCGCTCGACCATTATTGATGCGTGGCCGTGAACTCAGGACTCACTTATCGACCGCGCCACCGCTTTCGGTCCATTCCTTGAACGCACCGAGGTTGTAGACCCGGTCGTACCCCATGTCCTTGAGCGCCTTGCCGGCCAGCGCCGAACGGCCTCCCGAGGCGCAATAGAGGATGAGCGTCTTGTCCTTGGCAAAATTCTTGTCGTGGTAAGGCGACTCGGGATCGGCACGGAATTCCAGCATGCCGCGCGAGACGTGCACGGCGCCCGCCACCTTGCCACTCTGTTGCACCTCGGGCGCGTCGCGCACGTCGACCACCAGTGTGTTTCCCTTTGCGATCATCTCCCGCGCCTGGGCCGGCGTGACGCGCGGCACCACAGCGTTGGCAGCCTCCAGCATATGCTTGACGTCTGTGGCCATTTCGTCCTCCTTCGGTATCTGCGCGGCGTCCCTGCCGGCATGGTTTCAAGCCAAAAGGATACTCCCTTGGCAACGCAGGGGCAGAGGGGACTCTGTATAGGCCGCCATCTAAAAGCTCGAGCCCGGCTGCTTGAGGAATTCGATCTCCTCAGGCGTGCTGGCGCGGCCGAGCACCGCGTTGCGATGCGGAAAGCGGCCGAAGCGCTCGACGATGCGCATGTGGCGCACCGCGAAATCGTTCCATTCGGTTTTCTTCGGATGGTCTGGCATCGCTTCGCATAGCGCCACGGACTTGCGCTGCACGTCGAGCGCCTCGCAGTGCTGGAACGGCAGATACGCGAACAGCAGCTCCACGCACGACAGCGTCTTGTTGTAGCCGCGCTCGACCGCATGATGCGCCAGCGCCAGCGCGCGCGGATCGGTGGCGAAGGCCTGCGAATCGCCGCGGAACATGTTCCGCGGGAACTGGTCGCATACGATGATCAGCGCCAGGCAGCGGCGCGCGTCGTCGGCCCAACTGGTATGCGCGCCGCCGCGGGCGTGTTCCCATAGCGAGCGGAACCGGCCCGAAATGTCGGCGTCGAACGCCGGGTCCTTGTTGAACCACGCCTCGCGCGGCTCGCCATAGCCGGGCGAGCCGGGAGCGCCAAACCAGAATTCGAGGACTTCGCTGGACCGGTCCATGCGGGGCATCTTATCCTTCGCTCTTAAAGCGGCGAGGCACGCAATGGCAAGTGCGCACGGCATTCGGGAAATCAGCTGGGTCGATTGCCCGGGCGGCGGACAAGTGACGCTGGACGGCGCCACCGCCTATGTCGGCCACATGGCGGCGCCGTACGGCACGTCGATCTACGACGTGAAGGACCCGAAGAACCCGAAGAAGCTCGCCGAGATCGGCATGCCCGAGCGCATGCATTCGCACAAGGTGCGGGTGAAGAACGGCGTCATGGTGGTGAACCATGAGGGGCTGGGCGGCAACCCGCCGCCGGGCGAAAGCGGCGGGCTCGGCATCTACGACGTGAGCACGCCGGCAAAGCCGCGCCTGATCCATAAGTGGAAGACGCCCGGCCAAGGCGTGCACCGGTTCGAGTTCGACGGGAATTACGCCTACATCTCGCCCACCGTCGAAGGTTATCAGGGCAACATCATGATGATCCTGGACATGAAGGATCCATCGAAGCCCGAGGAGGTCGGCCGCTGGTGGGCGCCCGGCCAATGGGTGGCCGGCGGCGAGAAGCCGAACTTCCGCGGCACCATGACGCGCTGCCATCACCCGCTGCGGCTCGGCAATCGCCTCTACACCAGCTACTGGCACGCCGGGCTGTTCATCCTCGACATCGACGACATGTCGAAGCCCAAGATGGTGTCGGGGCTGGACTGGAGCCCGCCGTTCCCGTGGCCGACCCACACCGCGCTGCCGATCCCGTTCCCGATCCAGGGCCGCCGCATCATGGTGGTGGCCGACGAGGACGTGGCGCAGCTGTTCCCCTCGCCGCCCTCGTTCCTGTGGCTGGTCGACATCACCGACGAGACCAAGCCGGTGCCGTTCGCAAGCTTCCAGATCGAGGGCATCGACGGCAGCCCGCAGCCGCCGATGACCGGCTGCCACCAACCGTGCGAGCGCGTCACCGGCACCGAGATCCCGGTGGCCTGGTTCGCGCACGGGCTGCGGGTGGTCGATATCGCCAAGCCGCACCAGCCGCGCGAGGTGGCGCACTTCCTTCCCGACCCGCCGCCCGGCTCGCCGCGCGTGTCGGCCAACGACGTCGGCATGGACGACCGCGGGCTTTTGTACCTGATCGACCGCGTACGCGGGTTCCACATCCTGGAGCGCACCAATGGCCATACATGAACCGCCGCGTCCCGGCGACAACCGCGCGGCGCGGCTCAATGCGCTGTATGGGCGGCTCGACGCGCTCAACATGGCGCCGTACTGGGCCACGCACTCGAAAGACGACAACGACGAGACGCAGCAGATCCTGAAGGCGCGCAAGGCGCTGCCGTTCGTCTGGAAGTACAAGGAGATCGAGCCGCTGCTGTACCAGGCGGCCGAGCTCATCACCATGGACGATTCCGAGCGCCGCTCGATCGTGCTGGTGAACCCCGGCCTGGCGCCGGTGCGCGCGACGGTGACGACGCTGTACACCGCCTATCGCCTCAACGATCCGCGCGAGGTGATGCCGCCGCATCGCCACACCATCAACGCGGTGCGCATCGGGCTCACGGGCAAGAGCAACTTCACCGGCGTCGAGGGCGAGGACATCGTGTTCGGCCCGGGCGATCTGGTGCTCACGCCGGCCGGCGCGTGGCACAACCACGGCAACCACGGCGACGATTACGCGGTGAACGTGAGCGTGCTCGACCTGCCGCTCTCGGAGGTGCTGAACGCGGCGAGCTTCGAGCACAACTACCAGGAGGCCGAGAACGGCCAGATGGTGAAGAAGCGCGAGCAGACCGCGCGCTACGCCGCCGACTATTCGCACCGCGTGTACGGCACCGGCGGGCTGTTGCCGCGCGGGGTGAGCCACGCGCGCGGCTCGGGGTTCCATTCGCCGATGTACGTGTATCGCTGGGAGCGCACGCGCGAGCTCTTGGAAGCATTCCGCGACCACGACGGCAGCCCGCATGACGGCGTGCTGGTCGAATATATCGACCCGACCACCGGCAGGTCGCCGTATCCGACCATGACGTTCTTCGGCCAGATGCTGCGGCGCGGCGAGCACACCCTGCCGCAGCGGTCGAACGCGAGCATGGTGGTGATCCCGTTCGAGGGCACCGGCTATTCGATGATCGACGGCGTGCGGATCGACTGGGAGCCGTTCGATGCGGTCGCGGTGCCCGGCGGCGCATGGTTCGAGCACGTGAACGCCACGCCGAACGGCGATGCGATCCTGTTCGTGACGTCCGATGAGCCGACCTTGAAAACGCTCGGCTTCTATACGCGGCAGGGCAAGACCAAGAGCGGCGAGATCGTCAATCTCGCCTAGCGGCGCGCCTGCGCCGTCCTCGGTTCAACTCAACAGGCCGCGGCGCTTTGCCGCTCTCATGACCAGAAACGCATAGACGATTTCCAACGCCAGGAACGGCAGGAAAACCAACGCGCGCCGGTCGGGACCGAGCCGGATCAGCCACAGCACCGCGGCGCCCTGCAGCGCGGTCATGGCGAAATGCAGCGCGCTCACCTGGGCGTGCGACCAGCCGCATTGGTTGAGGAGCTGGTAGAGGTGCGAACGGTGCGCCTGGGTGATGTCCTCGCCGCGCAGCGCACGCCGCACCATCGTGAACGCCGTGTCGAAGATGAAATGGAAGAACAGCAGCGGCACCACCAGGAACGAGGTGCGCGAGGCGTCGTGCTCGGCCGCGATGACCGCGAGCGCCGCGAACACGAAGCCGAGGAACTGGCTGCCGACGTCGCCCATGAAGATGCGCGCGCGCGGGAAGTTGAACACCAGGAATCCGAGCGTGGCGGCGGCGATCACGTAGCAGAACAGATAGACGAACAGCGAGCCTTCGATCGACGTGACAAAGCCCAGGAACAGCGCGGCGATCGCGCAAGCGCCGCCGGCGAGCCCATCGAGTCCATCCATGAAATTGACGATGTTGGTGAGCGCCACCACCCACAGCACGGTGAGCGGGTAGCCCCAGACCCCCAGCTCGATCGCGCCGACCCAGGGCAGCGACCAGCTGCGGAACACGATCCCGAACGCGACCAGGATGCTGGCCGCGAGGACCTGCGCGATGAGCTTGAGGGCGAACGTCGGGATGCGGCCGAGATCGTCGTAAAAGCTCACCGCGGAGATGCCGAGCGCGGCGAGCGCGAAGCCGGCCATGTGCGCTGCGGCCAGGCCGGTGTTGCCGAGCACGTAAAGCGCCGCATAGCCGATAAAGAACGTGGCCACGATCGCCACGCCGCCGCCGTTCGGCACCGGCCGCGCGTGCGACGAACGCTGGTTCGGCACGTCCATGATGCGGACGCGCAGCATTAACCATGTAAGTCCCGCTGAAATCAGGGCGAGTACGCCGCCGAACAGCACATGCTTGGCCAAAACGGCAAAAATCATGGGAAACGAGGAGTTTGCGACACCGTTTTCGTTAACCCAATTTAAAGCCTCGGTGGCTAGGGTCGGCAGAAATTTCCTAGGGGTTCGATCGAAACATGCGCGACCTTGGCACACTGCGGGAAAGAATCGAGCAGGCGCAACAGCGTATGCGCGTGGTGCAGACCGCGCGCGAGCGCGAAAGCGAAGCGCTCGCCAACATGTGGAGCCAGATCCGCACCCGTTTCGCCGACCAGGAGACCGAGCTCGACGGCTACCGGGCCCGCGTCTCGACGCTCGAGGATACGCACGAGGAGCTCCTGAAGCTGGTGGAGACGCTGCTCGGCGCCATCGAGGGCAATCTCAGCCGCGTGCAGGACGAGACCGTGCCGCACATCGCCTCGGCGGCGGAGCAGCTGTTGC
>Ga0209640_10002605_pt1 | contig 15741 bp, 16 predicted proteins | sample RifCSP10_1_FD_184018 | JGI IMG/M metagenome (GOLD analysis project Ga0209640, IMG submission 184018) | Soil microbial communities from Rifle, Colorado - Rifle CSP2_sed 10_1 (SPAdes) (version 2) | ecosystem: Environmental > Terrestrial > Deep subsurface > Rock core/Sediment | place: Rifle...
TCCACGCATCAAAGTTTCGTGGCGACTTTCTATTACCTTGAACTTCGTCGATTCCTGAAATAGGATACCCGCCGATACCCCGAGAAATCATTTCGATCGAGCGAGATATTTGCGGCGACAAAGCTGGAACTTTCGTATAATCGAATACTGCTGCCTTGCCTATGGCCATGGAAGCCCCTAAAGTCGTCAGCCACGCGTTGGAAGATTACCTGAAGGCCATCTACCAGCTTTCGGAGGAAGCACGGCCGGTAATTGCCGCCAGGATCGCCGCCGAGACCGGCGTGTCGCCTTCAACGATTTTTGCGACGCTGCGCCGTCTGGCCAAGGAAGGTTACGTGACGATCAACCGGCGCAAAGAAATTCACTTGACCAACGAGGGTAAGAAAGTAGCGGAAAACATCGTTCGCAGGCATTTCCTGACCGAACGATTTCTTACCGATATGCTGGGCCTGGATTGGGTCAAGGCGCACCAGGAGGCGCATCGTTTGGAGCATGCGATTTCCCAAGAAGTCGAAGAACGGCTTACAAAATTACTGAGGCACCCGACCACTTGCCCGCATGGCAATCCGATTCCCGGGGCGAGTTCGGAGCCAGCGCCCAAAACGATGCCGCTGAACGAAGCCACCGACGGACAACATGTGGAACTCGACTACATTACCGAAGGCGGCGAGCGCGACGTACGCCTGCTCGGCTATCTTCAAGATCATGGTCTGCGACCCGGCGCGAAAGTCCATGTGCTCGACGTCGCGCCGTCGCTCGGCATGATGACGCTCAAGGTGGGCGGGGACCAATTCTCTTTAGGGATCGAGGCGGCGAAAAAACTTCGCGTCCACTGAGCGGCTCGAACTTGTGAGGGCACTAAACTTTCAGGCCGCCGGGCGGCCTGGTACCGTTTTTTTCTTCGCGCTCGGCCAATTCATTGGCGAGAAACTCGATTTGATCACCGATGCGCGAGTCGCGGTCGAGCAAGATAACATTTTCCCCCCGCAACCGGCAGCTACCGCTTTTGGCGCGGTAGCCTGCTTCGCGCAAGAGTTTCTCCGTGCGAACGTGAATATTCAAACGCTTCGCATTCAAAATGAGCTCTTGTAGCCGAGCTTCCTGCTTGTTTTTTGGGGCCATCGGTTAACGGGCTGTCAGCTAAGCCGGATTATCTACAAAAGTTCGTCGGTTGTAAACCCTCGGGCAAACTCGTGATAGTGGTTCAGTTAAATATCCCACCGAATCCTGACGCGAGAAAGATTCCTCCCTTCACCCCGGAATGCCGCTCACTTGGTTGACTTGTCATCGCGAACCGAAGTGGGAGCAGATTTTTCCCTTGCAATACAGCCGTTCCTTGTTATCGTAATTCTGCGAAGTTGCTCGCATCCCAACGCCCGGTCGCTGGCGAACTGTGACGAAAACCTCGGGAGGTCAGCATGATCAAAAATGTCCTTGTGCCTCTGGACGGTTCTGAGCATTCGAAAGCAGCGCTCGACTACGCGATCTGGGTCGCACAAAAGTTCGACGGCACGCTATTCGGCCAACACATCATCGATACGATTTCGCTGGAAGGGACTTTCTTTCACGACATCTCCGGCTCCCTCGGTTTCGAGCCCTATTTGGATTTCTCGAGCAAGATGCGCGAAATTCTCGACGAGCGCGGCAAGATGATCCTCGACGATTTTGCCGCGCGTTGCGAAAAGGGCGGAGTTCGTTTCGCCACTTTTCTCGACATGGGTTTGATCGCCAATGAGATCTGCGAGCGCGCCAAGCTTGCTGATCTCGTAGTTATCGGCCATCGCGGCGTCAATGAAGAATTCTCGACCGGACTGTTGGGCACCACCGCCGAAACTATCACTCGCAAATGCCCGCGGCCAATCTTTGTCTCGACCAAACAGTTCACTGCGATTGAGAAACCTCTGTTGGCTTACGACGGCAGCCAACGCGCCAGTTCGGCCATGGAATCGGCGGCGGAATTTTGCACGAGGCTTAAATTGCCGCTAACCGTATTAACGATCGCAAAGGAGGAGTCCGTTGCACGAAATAATTTGCAGCAGGCCAAAGCTTATCTCAGTAGCTACGCTATCGATGCGACGTACGAATCCACGCGAGGGCATCCGGAACAGAAGATCATCGAGCAGCTCGTAAATTTAAATCACGATCTGCTCTTTATCGGCGCGTATGGCCACCGCCGGATTATCGAAATGGTGCTCGGTAGTACCACTGAGTACGTGCTGCGTAACGCGCCCTGTCCGGTGTTCTTGAATCGGTAATCAAAAGTTCCAGGTGCAGCAGTTTTAGGCTGAGTAAGTCACTAAAAGTCGCATGAAATTTCTTGCAGCGGCAGTGCAGATGGTCGCTTCGGATGAAAAGGCGGCAAATCTCAAGGAAGCCGAGAGCTGGGTGCGCCAGGCCGCCGGACAGGGCGCACGCGTCGTCGCGCTACCGGAAGTTTTTATCTGGCGTGGCAGTAAGAAATCCGAAACAGAACAGGCCGAGCCAATCCCAGGAGCATCGTCCACGGCAATGGCCGGGCTGGCTCGCGAGCTTCAAATCTATCTTTTGGCCGGGTCCATTCTCGAACAGATTCCCAACAGCGCGAAGGCATATAACACGAGCTTGCTTATTGACCCTGCGGGGAAAATTATCGCTTCATACCGCAAGATCCATCTCTTTGACGTCGATCTGGCCAACGGCGTTTCGCTGCGCGAGTCCGACACGCGCGCTCCGGGTGAAGCAGTCGTCGTCGGCAACACCGGTCTCTGCACGATGGGATTGAGCGTCTGTTACGACCTGCGTTTTCCAGAGCTCTATCGCGGCTTGGCGCAGCAGGGCGCGCAAGTTATTTTCGTGCCGTCGGCTTTTACGGCTTACACGGGACAAGCGCATTGGGAAAGCCTGCTGCGCGCCCGCGCGATTGAGAATCAACTCTACATGATCGCACCGGCTCAATTCGGCCAGAGCCGAAGTAGCTTCAAGACGCATGGCCACACGATGATTGTAGATCCGTGGGGCAAAATCTTGGCGGAGTTGCCCGATGGTCCAGGTGTGATCACGGCGGAAATCGATCTGGATTATCTCGCCGAAGTGCGTGCCGAGCTGCCGGCGTTAGCGCATCGTAGACTGTTCTAGCGGCTTTCACGGCATTATCGCGGAAAAGCGAACACGCAGCGCTCAACCAGCTTCGTTAGTTGATCAGGGATCGTGATAGTTAGACTGGTTGTGCTGAATCGTGTTGATGAAACAGAGAGCCAGCGGGCGGTCCGCGACTTTCGCCAGCTCAAGTAGCCGAGCAACCGCGTGGCTCCGCCGAAAGTATGCCTTGTAGCCGAGTCGGTCGTAGGCGCTTTTTTCCGGCAGGCTATTGGCGTAGATGATCGCCGCACGATCGCCGATTAGGCTCGGTGCCAAACTCTGCGCGAGCGGAAGACCTTGGCCGGCGTTATTGCCGAACAGCACGTAATCGACGTCTTCATGCAGCTCCGCTAGCGAGCGCATGATCGTCGGCAACGAAACTTGATCCCAGTTTTTCATCTCGAATTCGGCCTGCTCCGCCGTCAAGATGCTTGGATACCCGTCAGGGAGTTGAAAAACTCCATTGCGCTGCACGAGTCGGGTCCAAGGGAGCGGCGGAGTCGTGACAAATTCGCCGACGGTTACCTCGTTATCCAAAATTAACGCGAGGAATCGACCAGCGGATAAACGTTGCAACTGGTTTTGCATTTTCGCAGTACCGATTCTGGTCATGAGGCATCAGTGAGATGACCCATTTTGCCAAGAATAAGAATGGTACGCAATGAATGGAATTGCCAGCGGGTCAACGTGAATATAAATATCAAACGCCCTGCATGAATTTTCCGCCGAGCCGTCTGAAAAGCGTCGTCGTAAATCAGGCTTTTAAAACGCCAAAAGCGCGGGTCCACCGCCCTTACGCCTTGGCGCGATTCGATCCGACTTGATTGTGATTCTGCGTGCGCCGGGGCATCTTTCCTGGTTCTGTGTGTCGAATACTTTCGGCCTAGTCTGGCATACGCATTGCCTTCCGTTATGCTAGATAAGAATCTCCAGTAACAAGCCTGACCAGGAGGGGATGATGAGTACCGAATCGAGCCGTCCAGAGAGCAACCGCGTGGGAATCCTCGTCGGTGGTGGTCCCGCGCCAGGGATCAACGGTACGATTGGCGCCGTGACTCTCGAGGCCAGCAACCGCGGCCATGAAGTCGTCGGCATCTATGAAGGTTTTGCGCATTTAATGGCGGGGCGTACTGACTCGGTTAAGCTGCTCGAGCACGACGACGTCTCGCGCATTCATTTCCAAGGCGGGTCGATTCTCGCTACCTCACGCGCCAATCCGACCAAAAATCCGGCCCATCTGAAGAACGTGGTCGAAGCGCTAAAATCGCTGGGAGTTCGTTATCTGGTCACGATCGGCGGCGATGACACGATGTACGCTGCCAGCCAGGTCGCCGCGGCCTCGGCGGGGCAGATTCGCGTATGTCACGTGCCGAAGACCATCGATAACGATCTGCCGTTGCCCGGCGAGACGCCGACCTTCGGATTCGAGACGGCGCGCCAACTTGGCTTCGAAATCGTTCGCAACCTCATGGAGGATTCGCGCACGACCGGCCGCTGGTACTTCGTCGTCGTGATGGGCCGAACCGCCGGACATCTGGCACTCGGCGTCGGGAAGGCCTCTGGCGCAGCTTTATCGGTCATCCCTGAGGAGTTTCCCGGTCCGGTTCACCTCGAAACCGTCGGCGACATCTTGGAAGGCGCCATCTTAAAACGCCGGGCGCTTTGGGACCGCAATGACGGCGTCGCATTGATTGCCGAAGGGTTGCTCGAGCGCATGCCGGTGGAAGAGCTGACCGCCATAGACGGCGTGCAAATTCAACATGACAGCTACGGCCATCTGCGCTTGGCGGAGCTCGATCTGGCGTATATCCTAAAAAACCTTGTCGAACATCGCTTCAGCGCGCGCGGTCAGAGTCTCACGATCGTGCACAAGACCGTCGGCTATGAGTTGCGCTGCGCTCCGCCGGTCGCATTCGATTGCGAGTACGTCAAGACTCTCGGTTACGGCGCGGTCGAGTTTTTACTGAACCCCAACCCGCAGACCGCCACTATTGACGGAGCCCTGGTCTGCATCGTCAACGGTGAATTGCAGTACCTCAAGTTCACAGATCTACTGGATGCCAAGACTAAAAAGACCACTGTACGCGCCGTCGACATCGCCAAACCTTCTTACAAGGTTGCGCGCGAATACATGATCCGGCTCGAAAGGGAGGATTTCGCACTCCCCGAGCGACTGGAAAAATTGGCGCGCAGCGCTTCAAGCAAAGATAAGACGATCAGTATCGATGAGTTTAAAAAGAACTTCGAGCGCGCAGTGACCGAGCTACGCGGCGGGCTTTGACAATTGTCGCCCGTACAAGCACCGGCTGAGCTGACCAATTCCCCCAAAGCAATCTGCTGAAAAGTTTCGATACGTGAACCGTGAGGATGAACGATGGCCTTTCTGCCGCATGTTGCCGTTCGGTCCGTCGCGAGTGTCGCAGAGTTCAATATCTCGCCGGCTTTGCAACCGGAATACTTCGACCCTGAGGCTCTGCTCGCAAATTAGGCGGTGAGCCTAATTTCTGAGCAAAGAGTGCCAAAGCCATTCAAGTCGAAATACCCTGCACTTTACGAATCATTAACCAATTCACCGGCTAGTGGTGTCTTTGGCTCTTCAAATATTCCTGGCATCCCGGTTGCTCTAAGCAACCGGGAGCGCAGATTGTCAGACGTTCTTATTGGCAGAATCATCAGCGAAGGAGTCTCTATGAAGATGGTCGAGGCGATTGTGAAGCCGTTCAAGCTGGATGAGGTCAAAGAAGCGCTAACGAAATCGGGTATCCAGGGCATGACTGTGGAAGAGGTCAAAGGCTTCGGACGGCAAAAAGGCCACACAGAGCTTTACCGCGGCGCCGAATACTCTGTCGATTTTCTGCCCAAGGTAAGGATTCAAATTCTGGTACCTGACGAGAAGGCGGGGAAAGTCGTCGAAGTGATCACCGACAGCGCCAAAACCGGCAAGATCGGCGACGGCAAAATTTTTGTGACATCGGTGGAGGAAGTGATCCGTATCCGCACGGGAGAGAAAGGCGAGGATGCGATTTAACAAGTAAGTAAATCTCCGAGGAGGGAGAGTAAGATGAGGTATGCGAAAAAGATTTTGACGTTCGCGTCAGTGACAGCGGCGCTAGCAATTTTGCTAGCTACGAGCGCGTCGCACGCGCAACAGCCACCGCTAGCAGGAGAGCCGGCGAAAGTCGAAGCGCCGTCGGCACCGGCGAGCGAAGCGAAGAAAGAAGATCCCGGCGCCACTCCAGCCCAGTTTACGCAGGGGCTGATGACGCAGATCGGCGACGCCAAAGTGGCGTTGGACACTGTGTGGACGCTGATAGCGGGGATGTTGGTGTTTTTCATGGCACTCGGTTTCGCGTGCGTGGAGTCCGGTCTTTGCCGGGCCAAGAATACGGTGACGATTTTGGCGAAGAACTTCATCGTGTTTGCGGTGGCCTCGATCGCCTTCTTGGTTCTAGGTTGGGGTTTGATGTTCGGCAACGGCAACCCGTTCTTCGGCGCCGAAGGGCTATGGTTTGTCGGCGGCGCGGATAATAGTCCGGCAACGGGGGATGCTTATAAAGGAGCGTATGGGGCGATCAACTGGACCGGCATTCCGTTGTGGACGAAGTTTTTCTTTCAGCTCGTGTTCGCGGCCACGGCGGCGACGATTGTTTCGGGGGCGGTGGCCGAGAGAATCAAGTTCGGGGCATTTTACATTTTCAGTTTTGTGCTGGTGGCGCTTATTTACCCCGTTGTAGGTCACTGGATATGGGGCGGTGGATGGGCCGCCTCATTGGGCATGTTCGATTTTGCCGGCTCGACGGTGGTTCATTCGACGGGCGGTTGGGCGGCTCTGGCCGGAGCGATCGTGCTTGGACCGCGCCTTGGAAAATACAGCAGAGAAGGCAAGTCCCTGCCTCTCCCCGGCCATAGTTTGGCATTGGCTACGATCGGAGTGTTCGTACTGTGGTTTGGCTGGTTCGGCTTTAATCCCGGCAGCACGATGGCGGCCGATGCCGGCGCGATCGGCCGGATAGCCGTAGCAACGAACACGGCGGCGGCGGCGGCGGCGATCTCGGCTTCGCTGACGGCGTGGATGCTTCTGGGCAAGCCTGATCTCACGATGATATTGAACGGTGGGTTGGCGGGGTTGGTGGCGATCACCGCGCCGTGCGCCTTTGTCAGCATTCCGAGTTCGCTGATCATCGGGCTGATCGCGGGAGTATTAGTGGTTTTGTCGGTCCTTTTCTTCGACAAGATCAAAGTCGACGATCCGGTGGGCGCGATATCGGTGCACTTGGTGTGCGGCGCATTCGGGACAATCTGCGTCGGCTTGTTCGCGCAGGAGCATTTTACGCCGAACACCACCGGCAACGGGTTGTTGTTTGGCGGCGGCGCAGGTCTACTGATGGCGCAGCTGGCGGGCATTGTGGGTGTGGGCGCGTTTGTGTTCGTCAGCTCGATGGTCATTTGGAAGATCATCGGGGCAACCGTCGGTATGCGCGTCTCGACGGAAGAAGAGTTGGAAGGACTCGATATCGGCGAGCACGGTAATGTGGCTTACCCGGATTTCGTGACGGCGGCGGCAAGAGGATCCGCGCTGGTTGACGCCTCGGGAAAAATGGTTGGCTCCACCGCGCCCTATAACGCGGCTGAGCTTTCTAAGGGAGCCGTCTAAGAAATCGACCGGGAGCAGGACTGAGCTATGAGGACCGAGAAAATTGCGCGAGAGTTGAAGCAGCGCATGTGCGACGCATATACCTTGGCCTTCATTACTCAGCACGTACATTGGGACATCCTATGTCAAAGGTCCTGGTATTTCAGCATGATCCATTGGAAGATCTCGGCTATTTCGGCGAGGTGATGGAAAGGCAAGGAACGGAGTATCGAATCGTTCGTCTGTTCCATGGTGAAATGCCCGCTGAGGAGTGGAAAAATGTCAGCGCACTGATCGTTCTCGGCGGTTCCATGAGCGTGGGAGAGGAAGCGCGCTTTCCATTCCTGCGTTGGGAAAAAAGAATCATTCGCGCGGCGATCGACGAAGCCGTGCCGATCTTAGGCGTTTGTTTCGGCGCGCATTTGATTGCGGCGGCGCTTGGGACGCAAATCTTCAATGGCTCGATTAAGGAAATCGGTTGGACTCCGATTTCGATCACACCACACGGGCAGGTGGATTCGCTGCTCGGTTATCTGCCGGAAAGCGCTACGGTATTTCAGTGGCACAGCAATGGTTTTGAGCTGCCCGTCGGAGCGATTCGTCTGGCCTCCTCGACCCATTACAGCACGCAAGCCTTTCGGCTCGGCAAGACCATTTACGGGCTGCAGTTTCACCTCGAGGTGACGCCTCTTATGATCGAACGTTGGCTCGACGAGCGGTCCAAAGATCTGGCGGCTGCTCCATACGTGCTCCCCGATAAAATTCTTGCTGACAATCACAGTTATGCACCTACTTTGAAGTACTACGGCGAAAGATTCCTGTCTGAATTCATCCGACGCATTTGCCGCCCGCGCGGCTGCAAGAAGGACGGCGCACGAACGGGCGAATAAGGTGGGGTGCTCGTCATGGACGACCATTTAATCTTTGCACCGGTATCTGGTCTCGACCAAACCACAGTGAACCTGTGTGCCTGTTGCTCACAAAACAGACATGCCTGACCTCAAATTAGGCAGTCACTGCTTTTGTTGGCGTCGGCGGAGAGAATATTTCCAATACTTTTAAGCGGGTTAACAACCAAACCGTGGCATTTTAATTGCTCGCTTATGACACGGTTTATTTTTTTGATATCGGCGGTTGCAGTTTTAACTTTCGCTCAAATCCAAGGAGGTTGATAGATGAAACAACGATTGATGCGCTTTATCTTATCCTTCGGGATAGCTTTCCTGGCGACAGGCTCACTGCAGGCTCAGGACGACAAGCCGCTGGGCCCTGGCTGGCTGAGTTTGGACGGCAGCGTTGGTTTGCTTGACACGAAAATTGCCGATGGCAAAGGGGCATTGGAAAAAGCTGTTGGTTTGAGTATGGGCGGTTTTTTAGATTCCAGCTACACGTGGAGCTCCAATAAGCCGCGCAGCCCTGCAAATATCAGCGGACGATATTTTGACAAGGATCACGATAAGGTTGTTTTCAACTATCTGCATCTATTCGTTGAGAAGCCGGAAAAAGATTGGGGAGTCGGGTTCCGCCTGTCGGGTGACTTTGGGAGAGGCGGCGAGCTGTTAAGGGAAGCGACGCTTTGGGGCCACACTCTCCAGGACGAGCCGTCGGCTGAGTTGCGCGAGGCTTATTTGACGACCACAATCCCTGTCGGCGCCGGCATCGGGGTCAAAGGCGGACTGTTCGTCACCACACTCGGCACGGAAATTCTTCCGAACCCAGGTGCCTACAACGATAACATTTCGCGGTCGTTCCTTTTCAACTTTGCCATTCCGCTGCGCCACTTGGGCATGCTCTTCAGCTACCCTGTGCTCGACACTCTGTCGGTTAACGCAGGTTTGGTTACCGGTTGGGACAACCCTAGAGACAATAACAGGCAGCCCTCCGGCCTGTGGGGCTTCAGTTTCACGCCAATGGATCAATTTGCGTTGGTGAGCAGCTTTATTTACGGCCCGGAGCAGTTCGGCAATACCGGCAATCAACGCTTCACCATGAGCCACGTGGCGACGATCAAGCCCATCGCCGCGCTGGCGCTGATCATCGAATATTCCTACGGGCGTGAAGAGCAAGCATCTTTAGGCGGCACGCGCGATGCCAGCTGGCAGGGCCTTGCCGGAATTATCTCCTACGGCTGGACCGATCGTTTTTCCACGGCGCTGCGCGGCGAGATTTTTAAAGACAGCGACGGGGCTCGCCTGGCCGGTAACTTCGCCGGAACTCACGCCGAGCAGACCTTGAGCGAGATTACACTGACCGGTTCTTACAAATTCACCAAGATGCTGCTCGGCAGGCTCGAGGTTCGCCAAGACTGGGCAGATGAGGCTTTTTTCAAGAAGGGATCCTCCCGCGCGGACAAAAATCAGACCACACTGGCGGCGCAGCTCATTTACGCCTTCTAAAAATTTTCTTTTTAGCTTCTTTCGAACGGGGAACGGTCTCACGAGCCGTTCCCCTTTTTTTTGCCTACGAAAATCGACCGGATTTCCCGGCTGAAGTAGCGGGCCTTCGCGAGCACCAGGAAAAGAGTTATGGTTTGAAGTGAGGTCGGCAATTCTGCGAGAGTGGATCGTTGGCAGCGATTCACCGGACGAATGGCATCTGGGTGGAGTTCGAGCGTCCAGGCAACTGAAATTGAAAATCCTGACAAGTTGGTGCGACTCGTTTTAGTATGAAACAAACGGCTTTTTGGATTGTCAGCGCCGCTGTCGTCGCCGGGTTGCTGATCTGGTGGATGGCCCCATCTTATCTCGATAAACCGGTCGATCGGAGTTCGATGGAACATTTGAGCAATGTGGCAGCTGAGATTAACCGCTCGGTTCCGGTCATGATTGATGCTGAAACCGAGCTTCTGCCGTCACAGGCCGGCGAGGCGATGCTGGTGTACAATTACCGGCTGATAAAATATTCCGTAGGACAGATCGATCATCAGAAGTTTGCTGCTGGCGCCAAACAAAGAGTCACCCAAGGCGCCTGCAACCAACCAGTAATGCGCGATGATTTTCTCAAGCAGGGCGTGACACTGCGCTACTCCTACTTCGACAAGAACAAGCAGCACATTGCCACGGTAGAGGTCAGCCAGGCCGATTGTGGATTCTAGAATGGAGTGCTGGAGCGCTGGAGTAACTGGAGCGTTGGACTTTCAACGTTATCCATCACTCCGTTACTCCGAGCCTCCAATGTGTCCCTGAGGCAGATCACCTTCGCTAGCCTGCCGTCATTTAAGGATCTCCTTGGCGCGAGGAATAAGCTTTGGATCGAGATTGAAAACCTCTTTCACGTTGCTCTCGAGTTCGGCACCGTCGAGCGGAGTGATGTCGAGCTTGGCTTTCTTGGCGTCAGCAAGGAACTCTGGATCTTTCATGGTGTCCATAAATGCTTTTCGCAGCGTCATCAGCCTATCCTTGGGTGTCCCGGGTGGAAGTAAATAGGGCCTGGCCGCCGGCCCTACGCTGTGAACCAAAGAGCGAATAAGATTTTTAGCTTCATCGGTCTTAGCATAGCTAATCGCTAATGGAACCTTGGAAAGTTCCGGGTGGGACTTCGCCGTGGTCTGCAAAACAATTGCCAGGTCGCCGCTTTTCAGCTCGTTTGGCCAAGTGGCCGAGAAGGATTGCCAGGCGTTGCACACTCCTTGGACTTCACCGCTGTTGTATGCCAATCTCACGTCCGCTGTCCCCTTGTAACCCGAGACGATTTGCGCAGGGAGCCCGATCGTTGCCATGAGGACTTTGGGGATATCGTCCGTGGCCGAACCCGCTCCGACCCCGCCGAGTTTCACGACGGTCTTGGATTTCATCCACTGGTCCATGGTCGAGATCCCGGCATTTTTTTTGGAGACGCCGATAACATAGTTGTCCTGGGTCGGCACACCGATGTATTCGAATTTGGCTGCGTCGAACTCAATGCCGGGCTTACCAAGGAGCTGCTGTAAGAAAAGACCACCAATGAAATGACCGATCGTAAGCCCATCTGGTTTGGCGACCTTGTACATGTAATTGGCGGAAATTAAAAAGCCTGCTCCCGGCATGTTCTCAACAACGAACGTAGGGTTCCCCGGAATGTGCTTTCCAATGTGCCGGGCAATCGTGCGCGAATAAGTATCGTAGCCGCCGCCGGCAGAGGCGCCGACGATGATCCGCACGGTCTTCCCCTGATAGAAGCCGTCCTGGGCGCTTGCCGGCGCGGCAATCAGAAAGAGCGACACAATTACGATCTGGCAGATTATTCGTTTCATGCTGTCTCCTCGCGACAAACTATTACTTTGACGTCCTAACTCAAAATATCTTTTAGCTGTTTAACCAGCGCTGGATCCATTTTGAACAGCTGGGCTACGATTTTCTCGATCTCCTGTCCGGTCAGCGGATCGGTATCGAGCCGCGATTTCTTTGCGTCGGCCATAAACTCTGTATCTTTCAAGGTTTCGACAAAAGCGTTGCGCAACATCTCGACGCGCTCCTTGGGTGTGCCCGGCGCGACGGCATAAGGGCGGGTAATGGCCGCCGGATCGTGGCCGCCGTACTTGAGCAACAGTTTGCCATTTTCGTCGCTGACGAAATCGACGGCGTTGGGCACTTTGGCCAATTCCCGATGCGGCTTGGGATTGACCTGCAGGACGATCGCCACGTTGCCCGCGTCGAGTCCCTGGCGCCAGATCGACTTGATCGACTCCCATTGCCAGCAACCGCCCGCCACTTCGCCCGCTTCGGCCGCCAACTTTATTTCCGCCGTGCCTTTATAGCCAGCGACAAGCTGGATCGGCAATTTGAGCGCGGCGATCAAGAGTTTCGCCGTGTTATAGGTCGTGTCGCCGGGCGCGACCCCACCCACCTTTACCGGTGTCTTGGCGTTTCGCAAATTATCGAACGTAGTGATGCCGCTCGCCTTGTTGAAGGCGCACGCGACGTTGTCCTGGGTCGGGATGCCGATGTACTCAAACTTGCGCGCATCGAATTGGATGCCGGGCTTGCCGATCACTTGGTTGATGACTTGATTGCCATGGAAATTGAGAATGGTAAGGCCATCGGGTTTGGCTACCTTATAGACATGATTGGCGGCGACGAGACTGGCGGCGCCCGGCATATTCTCGACGACGACCGACGGGCTGCCCGGAATATGTTTTCCCAAGTGGCGCGCGATCAAACGCGAATAGGTATCAAAACCGCCGCCCGCCGAGAAACCGACGATCAATCGGATCGTCTTGCCTTCGTAAAATGGCGCAGCGGCGTGAGCCGGCAGTATCAGCGAAAAAAAGATCGCCAGCAGAGAAAAAAACCTGGTGAGAGTCTTCGACATTCAAATCACTCCTTTGATCTGGGCTATTGTTGCCCGCAATTAACTATGAAAATTCGCTTGGAGTCAACGGTTGTGAAGCATTTCGGCGCGCAGATCCGCTTCCCAGGCCCGGCTGCCGTTCGCTAGCCACTGACAGCCAAGATCGCGAATCTCACCGGTGGAAGTGAACTTCGGCAGTTCCGACAACGCTGTTGTTAAAATTGCCTCATGGCGTGAACGCTCATTCGGCGGGCCGAATGTTCTGCCGACCGGATGATCGACGAAGGCCGCACGCGGCGGCGTGACTTTACTCATGATGTCATGCGCCGTGCCGACGACCAGGGTGCAAATGCCGCGCCCTTCGATGACGTGAGCGATGAGACCGACGGTCTCATGGCAGAAAGGTCAATACGGGACGAGCAAAGCCAGATCGACTTCCATCGTGGCTAATTCTTCGGCGAGCGCCGGGGCAAGCACATTCTCAATTTCCTGATGCTGGCGAACGCCGCCCATGAAGGAAAAATGAAACGGCGAAAGCGCACCGACTATGCGCTTTTCGGCCAGCGCCGCCAGCGCGCTGCGCGGAAAGACGATCTCCGGATCCTGTTTCGGCACCGTGCCGATGCCGGAGTGGTGATCGATGATAATCGGGCCGGCGTTTGGGTCAGACGGCACGCGTCGATAACTCAGATCTTCGCGCGGTGAAAATGGTTGCTGGTTGGCGAGCCGAAGCGCCGCGCTGCTCAGCAAAGCAACTCGCGATTGGCTCACCAGTTTGGTTACCGGAGACCAAGCGGATTTGGACGGTGTAAACAGCACGCGCGGCGGCTTGGGCGCGGAGTTTTGCGCCATGATCGGCAGGTATTCAAAAGGCATGCATCAGTTTCCCATTCCAGGCAGTACTACGTATGCGCGCCGCAATCAATCCATGCGCCGGCGCCTGCTCCATAAAGCCGTGCGGAAGCGCGCCTCGGACCTCTGTTATAAGGGAAACTTATTTCAGTGTTATTAGAATTTTCTATTGGACAGAGCGCCGTGTCGCGGGATATTCAGCACCCATCTCGAACGAACGGAAGGAACAGACAAGAGACTCAATCATCTCAACAACAACAAGCGAGGTTCTATGTTACGGCAGCTTTGGGTGCTTGTGTTGAGCTTTGTCGGCGTGATTTTCGGCGGGCTCTCGAACGTCTCGGCGCAAGTTGCGTTTGTACAAACGATTGGCACGACCTCCGCGACGTCGGCAGCGACCGCCACGTCTATCATTGTCCCACCAGCCGGAGTCGCAGTCGGCAACCGAATTATTGTCATGCTGGCGTTGAACCCAGCGTCGGGAGGCGTTTCATGCAGCGATAGCGGCGCCAACAGTTACGTCGTTGATCGAAACGTGCGCAACGGTTCGGGTACGAAGGGCGTGCGGATCGCGATCCTCTCCGCGCATGTGACCACGGCTTTGGCCGGTGGCCAGACTATCAGTTGTAAGCACCCCAACGTTGCGGCAAGAGCCCTGGCCGCTAACGAGTTTTCCGGACTCTTAGCGGCATCCGCCGTGGACCGCAAAAATTCCGCGACCGGCAACAACGCGACGCCTTCGTCTGGTGCGACAGCGACGACCAGACAGGCGGCCGAGCTACTGATCGGCGCTGTCGGTGTTGAAGGCGCTGAAAGCGAAACGTTTACACCCGGTAGCGGCTACACCACCATCAGTCGTGCAGGCACGAGCGGCGGAGCGGCCGCAGACAACGTCACCATTAATCCGGTATACCGCATTGTTAATGCGATCGGCGCCTACTCCGCAACCGGCACGCTTAGTGCGAGCCGACGCTGGGCTGCCGGCATTGTCACATACAAGGCGGCGCCGGCGGTTGCCGCGAAGCTTGCAATCACGACGGTAAATTCAGGAGTCAATCCGACTGCGGGGATCGGGTTCCCCGTTGTCGTGCAAGCCCAAGACAGCACGGGCACGCCGCGCAACGTCACTGACAATACGGGGGTAACCCTCAGTTTGAAAGCCGGCAGCGGGTCTCTGAGCGGAACCCTCACTGGAGTGATATTGGCTGGCACCAACCAAGTGACGATCGGCGGAGCAACTTACACAAAGGCGGAAAGCGGCGTCGTGATTACCGCGACGCGCACCAGCGGAGACAATTTAACGCCTGGTGACAGTGCCGCGTTTACGGTCACCCCGGGACCGGCAGGCGTGCTTGTGTTTACGACTCAACCGGGAAATACCACGGCAGGATCTCCGATTTCGGGTCCTCCGACGATCACGGTACGAGATGATTTGGGGAACACGGTCACCTCATCGACCGCTTCGATTACGGTCGCCATTGGCAACAATCCAAGTGGCGGGACTCTCAGTGGCACGATCACAAAGAGCGCAATCTCAGGTGTTGCCAGTTTCACGGATCTCAGTATCAACCAGGGTGGCAGCGGTTACACCCTCACTGCTTCCGCCACTGGCCTGAGCGGTGCGACCAGCAGTGGGTTCAATATTGCGAGCGTCGCGCCTGATCTTGTCATCACGAGCATCAGCAACCCTCCCGCGTCAGCTTTACTCGGCGCGAGCTTTAACGTGACCGAGACAACAACAAACAGCGGTAGCGCCTCGGCTGCGGCGTCCACGACCAGCTATCGATTATCCGGTGACAATTTAATAAACTCCAGTGATTCACTACTGACTGGGATGCGATCGATTTCGAGTCTTGCCATCGGAGAGAGTT
>Ga0209640_10002608_pt1 | contig 15734 bp, 19 predicted proteins | sample RifCSP10_1_FD_184018 | JGI IMG/M metagenome (GOLD analysis project Ga0209640, IMG submission 184018) | Soil microbial communities from Rifle, Colorado - Rifle CSP2_sed 10_1 (SPAdes) (version 2) | ecosystem: Environmental > Terrestrial > Deep subsurface > Rock core/Sediment | place: Rifle...
AAAAGAAGGAGACCAATGAAGCGCGCACCACAAAGAGCCGCCTACTCTACACCAGAGAGGACGGTCTCAAGGTCAAAACACGCAAACCAGAGACAGATATTCTAATTCAATGGATTTCTGCAGAATTGGATTTATCTCTTGAAAGATCTTTAAAAAAAGAAGATTATTATCAAGTGGATAACAGATCTTCGGAATTTTATCCAGAAAAATACCCTTTAACTTTTGAGGAATTAAGTATGTTAAAAATTTAATTTTTTACTTTGAGACCTTGTTACTCTTTTTCAATTGGAGCATTTCTCCAAGCAAGGTATTCTCTCCAAGCAAGGTATTCTTCATAAATTTTAATAGCTAATGATATACGATCCCAATAGGAAACAAGAGCACCAGCATTATAGATTTTTAATTTTCTGACAATGAATTTATTACAATCGACAGTACTGAATAATTTATAATTTGCGGATACTAATTGAGTGAGTTTATCATAAAGTTGTTGTTTTTGTAGAAATGTAAACATTTTTTATGGGATATTTTGATAAACAAAATTACATAAATATTTTAAAAAATCTATTTATAAATTCTATTATTATTTTTTGTTTCTATTTATATAAAATTTTTTGGGTTTTTTTAAAAATGTTAAATTTTAAGATTTTTATTTTTGAAGATATCCTTTCTGAAGGAGGGATTTATGACAAAGAATTTGTTGAAGTAAAAGAATTTAATGGTTATACATATATAACAATATCAGTTTGGTTTGATTTTATAAAGGAAAATAACGAAAGACGCATTAAATTTTGGAATACAAATACAGGAAATTTTTTACATGAACAGAAAAAATTAACTTTTTTTATATTAGTAGCTGATAGTTATTTTAAAAAAAAATATTTATCAGAGTATTCACCAAAAGTTTTGCCTATTGAACATATGCGGTTGAAAGGTTCTGAAGTGGAGATAACTAATTATGAATTTAAGAAAGGGGAGGTCGAGGATGGGTTTGAATTATTTCATGAGTATTTTTCTCATAAGGATTTATTAATAGGTTTGACTAAATGTTATCAAGGCGCCACCTTAAGAAGAGCTATTCCAGCTTTAAAACTTAAAAATTCTTTTATGGATGTTAATATTTATTGTTATGAATAAAAAAGTTATTTTTAACTTTTTGTTTATATTAATTAAAAAATTTTTTGAAATATTTAAAAATGTCTGATTTTAGAATTATAGTTAGAAATGTACCGCTTTATCAAGGACCCGAGGAATATTTCAAGGTGAATACTTTGGTTAAGAATGGTTTTCTATATTTGATAATTAAGGTCGTATTTGATGTTATACTTCAGCATGACAGGAATATTTATTTTTGGGAGGGAAATGAAAAGGATTTTTTACCAAGACTTGAGTTTTATACTTGGATTGCCACAGCGTATTTTAGAAGAATGTCAAGGTTTTCTAATAATTCAATTTTGAAAAGACGCTTTTGTGTTACTACAGAAGCCGGGGGTAATTTTATATCTGAATGTGAAGTAGATTTTAAGAAGGAAAAAAAATGGGATTTAGTTGCTTTGAGTAAATTTAGTAGATATGGTTCTGTTCTTAAAGGTGTTATAATAAGAAGAGCTATAAAACCACGAAGGATTATAGATGATTTTTTTGATGTGAAAATTTTTTGTATTGAATAAAGGTTTTTTTATTTTATCATAAGGAGTTCAAGTTTCTTTATAAAATGTTCATGAAATTTCATCGTATACATAGGCCAAACTTCTTCATCTTTCATCTCAGAGAGCTGTTTACTTTTTGAGAGTTGTTGTATATTTGAAGCCACAGTTAATACTTTTAAATCTTTAAATGTTTCAACAAAAAGAGAATGAATTGCAGGAGGGAAATTTTGTGAAACCTTGAATCTACATACAGATTGGATAAGTTTGTCTCGGTCCAAGTTTGAGAGAGAGGTAAATTCTTTATAATCATATGGATTCAAATAGTTAAAGTATTCTTGAAGCTGATTTTTTACATAGCAGTAAAAAAAAGCACAAAGGTAATATAATTTTTCTACTCTTCCAGACAGTTTTTTACAGTTTGAGCAGGCAGAGTATTTTTTGATTTTTGAATCTACCAAATTATCAATTTTATCGGACCAAGCGACAAAAGAGGTGAAATCTGATTCCGTAGTTAAATTTGGAAAGAGATTTTTAAATTTAAAAACCCAGGCCTCAAATAAAAGTCCTGTAAAACTTTCATTTATAGGTATCTGTGGACAAGCACAAAGACATAGTTGAGAATTTTCTTCAAACATTTTTGAAAAATTTTTACTTACAAAAAATGAATAAATAGAAGTTTAATTTATTAATAGATTTTTTAAAAATAACTTTTTTAAAAATAGATTTTAAAAATAGAAAAGAGAGTTATAAATTTCGTTTTTTTTTCATTATTTTTCACTCTGAAATGCAACAAGTAAAGAAATCAAAAAAAGAAAAGACTGAAGAGAAACCTTCTATTCAATTGAATGCCAGTGAGGGTTCTTTTATTTTTGACTCGGCTAAAGGTTCTTTGGCGGCTGTTGAACCTCAATTAATGTCTTGGAAAGTCAATGCGTATGTGAACTCATCCAAAGGGTTATCTCAAGAGAATAATCAAGTAGTAATTGTTGCAGACAATGAAAAAGATCCCATGGTGACTGGAATTACAACGTTGCAAACATTCTGTGAAAAACTTCTTTCAAAAGGATATTCCTTACTCAATCTTGAAGACGCTTCCAATTGGCAAACTTTTTTTGGTGTGTCAGAAAAAGACGGCAAATTCTATTGGAATAGTTTTTTAACAGCAAAAAATTTGCAAAAGATTTCAATGACCCCTTTTATTGATAGTGATAGTAGCTTTGAAAAGAGAGTGAAGAAGGGTACAAAGAAAGCAACTTATTCAGAGTTGATTGAGAGACTTTCAACACCTTTTATGTTACATTTGTGTGTAATTCGTGTTGAATTTAATGGTTCCTATAGAAACAAACAAGGTTCTGATTTGTTGGGTTTGAAGATTGTTGAGATCAGCGTGGAACGCTCTACAAAAGTTGAAAAAAAAGTATCTGAAACGTACAATGTGGGAAGCAGTATTGATGTCTTTACCAAAACACAAAAGAGAGATCGTGAAAAAAAGAAGAAGACATCAAAATCTCCAGATGTTATTGAAGAAGAAAATGTTATTGAAGAAGAAAATGTTTCAGAATAAAAGTTTAATAACTTCTTGCATTTTTTAAGCTATACATATGCTTGCTTGGTGGTACATGTCTCCAGGAATATTTTTTTTTCATTTTGTTACCTTTTGCTTTTGGTTGTTTTGTTTTTGCCTGTTTTGTCTTTTTAGCTCTTTGACTACGGGTTTTTACCATTTTCTAAAAATAGCTTTTGCTTTTTATAAAAATAAATTTTGATAGATTTATTTTATTTTTTTTAAAAAAAATGATTTGTGACAGTTGTGGATTTCTTAATCTTGAGCTTGAATGGAATTGTTTTGAACGGTGTTGTGAGAATTGTGGAAGGGTTCTAATTGAGAATTTTATTTCCTTGGATTTTTTGGATTCAGCACCCAAATTATCAGAAGAGTTTTTGTTGTATATGGAGAATCGACAAAATTCTAGTTTATATAATCCGGTGAATGAAATGTATAAATTATTTAGATACATTGAAGGACGTCACAGAGCCTATATACCGCCAAAATTGATTGAAAGTTTGAGAAACAATTTGATTACTTTTCGAAAAATAGATATTCCAGAGAGACGCAGAGTCCTGAAGAATAAGAGTTTGTATAGAAAAATATTAATTCAAAATGATCAAAAGAAATACATTCCAGAGATGCCCAAAATTATTGAGATTTTGAAAAAAAAATCATATTGGCAACGTAAAAGTGCTTTTTTAGAGATGGGGCTCACTAAAAAACTTTTGAAGGAATTTGAAGCTAAAACCGTAAAAATTACACCTGCAAGAACAAAGGTAATTAAATATGTTTCTAGAAATATGAAGAAATATAGACAGGTGATGAAGGTTTCTGGCGGCGGATTATATTACAAACATTTGGGATATCTTTTTCAATTGGTTCAGGGAAAGGGTTTTATTGTATTTCCTTTGGATTGGAAAATTTCAATGGAACTTTTATTGAAACAATTTATAACGCTCTATAATTCTGGAAATATTAGGAAGAGAAAAAACATTAAAAAATTACCACCTCTCAATTTTTTAATAAGATGTTTTTGTCTAGAAATAGATAAGCGGTATAAATTACCCTATAAAATGGAAGAAATATTATGTTTTTTTCCAAGTTTAAAGAGACATTCAAGAAAAAAGAATTATCCAGTAGTGATTGAAATTATTCAAATGTTAGATTATAGTGAATTTGATAAGCAATATGAAAAGATTTAAATTTTGTTTTTAAAAAAAACTTATCAATGAATCACAGAATTAAAGCAAGTACATTTTTTGAAGATCCTCAAGCACTTCAGCATGATATAATAGCTTCTCATAATCAACCTGAAGAGCTTGAGCGTCGAATAGAAATTCAAAAGGGAAGACATCAAATATTCGACAATACGGATTTTGAAAAACATTTATTACAAAAACTTGAAAATCAAACCAAAAAACCAAGATTTAATAATAAATGGTCAAGGTTTAAAAATCAAAAGTTTGAAGATGAATTCAAATTGGCACAGGTACAACATACTATTACAAAGAATCACCAAGAAAAATTGCTAGAGGATTTGAAAAAGAAACGTGAAGGTCAAAAGAAGGAAGAAACCTTGGAACCACAAGTTACCTTTCCAAATACAGACATTCCAAGTGTTAATGCTTCAGAAACCACAAGCAAAATATATCCAAATAGAACCACTGTTGGAAATTTACCTTCTCTCAATCAAAATCGTAGAAATCTTTAAGATATTTATTTTTTATTTTTTTTCAAAAATTCAATCTCTTTTCGATGTCTGTCTCAACGAAATTGCGTACAACATTACCGAATAATAATTTAAAATCGATTAGCGGTACACAACAATCAAGAGTTTATCGTGATGCTCAAAGTTTAATTGGTCCTGTAGAGGATGTTATGTATGCACATGATGTGCGACAAAATCTTCCCATCATAGGTAATCAGAGTGTAATTACAGTACCTCTCACATGGAAAATTATGCAAGATATGTTTATTTTGGTAAAACTTGCAGATCCCAATGCCGAAACTGTAGATGATGTGAATACCAATAAGGATCCACATGTTTTTACAGGAGCAGAAGATTATTGGCTTACAAGACAAATGGAGAGAGTTCGAATTAAGATTCCAGGCTCAGAAATGTTGGATCTTACTCCTTGGGATCAAATTAATTTTTTACAATTAAATGATGACAAATTCAAAAGAGAAAAGTATTTGGATCTCAATGGAAGAGCTTTCACCAAGTTACGTAAGGGAGATGAATTATTTGTACTTCTTCCACTTCCTTGGTGTTCTTTGAATTCTGGAAGAAAAAAATCCAAACCACTTCCAAATCATTTGCTTTCTGAACCCATTACTATTACCATTGAATGGGTAAATGCTGCACTTTTTGAAAGTATTGAGTTTTGTTTTTTCTATGCAGATTTGGGAGAGTCTCATCAATATAGAACCTCTTTTTATGAGATTCCTTACAAACAAATGTACAATCATTCTTTCAAATTGTCTTCCATTTCTCCAACTTTACCACCCTTCGATACAATTAATGGAAAATTTTATTTGAAAAATAGAGATAGTATGAAAGGAGATTCTCGAAGTGTTATATTGCAAGGTTTGAAACAAGGTGAAACTCAGGAATTGTATGTGAGAGTTGTTCAAGTTGCAAAAGCTTCCACCTCTTTGGCACTTTCAGGTACTGGAGCTACCAAAACAATTCCACTTCATTGGTTCCAAAGAGATGAAAACTATTTAAGTTCCAATTATAATAGAGGTATGAAGTATGGAGAGAGAATTCGAAATCTTCAAATCAAATTTGCTGGACAAATTATTTGGGATAGTAATACAAAGAAAATGGAGGAAATTGTTGAATTTCTTACTCATGAAGAGAAAGACAGCCGTACTGAATTGCCACTCTCTCAGAATGTAATTCAGGGTTTTGCATTCAGAAATAGACCTTTTGGTGTTTTGAAAGGGCCTTTGATTTCAGATTATACTTCCAAAGTAAGAAATCCACAAGTTTCAGCAGTTTGGGAGACAGATGTTACTCCTGGAGTACCACATTCAGATTATGTTGAATCAGAAAAGATTTGGTTCAATTATACACACGGCACAGACCCACAAAAAGCTTTGGAAATTCGAAAGTATGCTTATCCAAATGTTTCTGGCTCTCAAAATGATAAATTCACACAAAGTTTGATTCCAACTACTTTGGTGAATATTGCTGCAGGTGTAGATACTCCAGGTATTAATGAGTATCATAAATATGTTCAAATTACAGGACCAGATGGTGCAGCACCCGGAGCAAGTCGTTCAGGCCAGTATGTATTTGCCTCACACACCTATAAGGATTATTGTTATAGAATTAATCTTGCAGAATTACCAAATGAAGTGATGGATACCTATTCCTTGGGTGTGGATTTTGCCTATGGACAACCTGAAATGACTTTCCGTATTGATTCCGATGATAAGGATGAACTTTGTGCATTGGCAAAGAATTGTGGAGAGTATGTTGTGATTTTGAGTCAATCCCTTCAATCCGTTCTCAAATTTGCAAATGGGCAAACCATTTTGGCGCAATAAAATTTTATTTTTTGTTTTTACTCTCACACACGCAATGAATAACAGAATGTTTTTGGGTTTGGAGGGTGATAAGTTACTCAAGAATAAAAATCCAGGCTTGGAAATAAAAGTTGAAAAAAAAAAAGAAAAAGCAGCATCTGGAAATATTGGAAAAATTGTGGCATTCTTTCATGATGAGGATGTTCAAAAAATGACAGATCGAAAGAAAAAGAAAAAAATAAAGGATCTTTTAGCTGAATTGTGGGCACCCTTGGAAGCTGAAAATTATTGGAAATAAAAGTTTTTTATATCAAACTGAAATCAAAATCTGAATTGAGATCTCCATAAACAATATCAAATTCCAATTCTACCTTTCTAAAAGAGAGATCTGTAAAAGCATCCAAAAATGTAGAATTCAATGTATGATGTGGTGAACCAGAGATGATTTGTATATCCACTTTTTTGTTTTTGAATTCAAGAGGAAATACTTTTGTTTTTTTCAATTCATAGGAGAGTGAATCGCCTCCACGAGTATTTTGTTGAATTGGAATTTCAGTGACTACAAAGGAGGGTTGATTTTGATCCATAGAATGAAGAGTCAAAGCACTTGAAATAACATAAACAGAGTCAGGATTGAAAAATTGATTCCATTCACCTTTTACTTGAGAATCCCATTCATTACTGCTCCATTGGTGTTGAGCTGGAGATTGTGCAACGGAAGGTGTAAAACCCATTTTAAGCACTAAAGTCCCGGTAAAAGTGAGGAACCAGGTCGGCGGGGTTCCGGGATTCATCTCGGACTTGATGATGTGAAAATTGATTTTGCTCCCATCGAAACTGCAATAAAGACCGGCAGGTTTAAGTCCGGCAAAACCATGTAAAGCCTTCTCAATTTCCGTATTCACATAGGAACACAAATCATAAACATTGAAGTTGTTTGCCGTAATGGAGTTGGAGAAGGAAGTTGAAATTTTCCAAGTTGGAAGTGTTATATTAATGGTTTGATCAAAAGCTGCACCATCCTGTACTCTTATGCTCAAAGTTTCTGCAGAATGAAAAAATGGATTTAGGAATTCAATATTTCTCAAAATAACAGCAGAAGCCTGTCGTACAGAAGGTTCATAATTTGAAAAATTAAAAAGAGTACCTTCTTTGGGTTTTAAGGCCCAACGATCTGTAATGGACATCTTCTTCTTGAGTTTTTTAAAAAAAGATTTTTTTATATGAAAAAAATAATTACTTTTCCTCCGTAATAATGAGGTCTTGATAAGCCTTCTTTTCTTCCGGACTTAAAAGCTTATAAGAGACACTCAAATTCTTTGGAATGGTTTCAAAAGGAACATTTGGATTTTTTTTTCTTTCCTTTTCATAATTCACCTTCACATAATTAGACCAAGCAGTACTTTTTGTTTGTCCATAAGATTTTTTTTTTTGAATTTTTTCAACCACATCGTGTTTGGTCTTTTTTTTTTCCTTTTTTTCTTTTTTTTCCTTCTTTTTTTTTTCAACTTCGGAATCAGAGCTGCTACTACTACTACTATCAGAGGAGCTTGAGGAGGAGGAACTTGAGCTTTCAGAATCAGAGGTAGTCTCAATTCTTTTTTTTTCCTTCTTATTCTTCTTTTTTTTAACTTCCATATTTTTTTTCTTTTTTTTTTCTTCGGAATCATTTGAAGCTGTTTTATTCATTTCTTCTTTTGCAGCATCAAAAGAATTTTTTTCGGGTGATTTTTTATCGGGTGATATTGAAGGTGGACGCATTGAAAAGGTTTTCGAATTGAATAAAAAATAAAAAAAGCATTTAAATTTTTAATTGAAATTCTCGATCATTTCGCATATCCGTCACATAAAAATGGTGATCCACCAAATTGGTTTTCATCCAATCAATAAGTCTATCTATACGCTCTGTTTTTGAAATTCTTATATAGGTTTTTCCAAAAAAACGGGGTATGACTCTGTCATATAAAAAATGTTTTGCAATGGCTTCTGATAATTCAATTCCATTCACCTTTCCCAAAAACAAATAATCCAAATTACCTCGTGATTCTTTTGTAATAAAGGTATGTGCTTGTGTGGAATATACTATGGTAGCATTCATATTTCTACCTCTAATATACAACTGCTGAAGCATATCGTTCATTTTAACACCTTTTCTAGAGGAACAATCATCAAAAATAACAGCAAAACGAAAAAAATTTTTGGTTTTTTTCTGAAATTCATCAAGGTCTGCTATAATTTTGGGTTGAAATTTAGAGAAAATAAAGACTTTTTCCCTCTCTTTGAACCAATTATTGTAAACCTCAGCTTGTGGGTTATTACAAAAGAAAATGAAAAAATCATATTTTGGTCGAATATATTCAGCAAGCAATTGTTCTAAAAGGGTTGATTTTCCCGCATATCTACTTCCAATCAATGCAATAGAATAACATTGATCATCTTCAAATTCGGACCATTTGAAAAATGGGAGGCTTTTAAGTTCCATTTCAAAATAAAACAAAAAGAAAATTTGTATTCTATTGTGCTTTTTCTTTATTTATAAAAATAGAAATTTTTTTATTTTTAGATTATTTTTAAATATATAAAAAAAAACATTGCTAGAACGAAAATAATTTTTAAATGTCCGAGACACCACAAAAAAAGAAATTTAAAAAATTCCATTATGCAATAGAAGAGTTGTATGTAAAGACAGTAAATGGATATATTGCTGAGCTTCATGACATAGATTATCAATGTGAGGACTGCAATATTGATAGGTATGTGATCTTACAAAAAACAAGAAAAAGAGTATTTGAAGACCTAGAGGACTGGGTTATTAATCATCATGAAGTGGTGGAGAAGATTGGAGTAGAGACCTCTGAAAAATAAAAATATGGTTATTTTTAGCTTTTTTTAAAAATAGAAGATCTGTGTTATAAAAGAGTTAATTTTAAAAAAATTTTTTCAAATGGCAGAAGAACAAAGTAAAAAGAAATTTAAAAGATTCCATACTGCAATGGAAGACTTTTATGAAGAGAAATTAAATGGGTATATTAATGATATTCATCTCCTTGATATTGAATGTGAGAATTATGATGGTGATAAATATTGGGAACTTAAAGGAATAAGAAAAAAAACAGTTGAAGGTATGGAACAATGGATAGTTGATTTTCATGAATTATTGGTTGACATTGCTAAGAGTAAATCAAAAAAATAAAAATATTGGTTTATTTTTAGAATTTTAAAAATAGAAAACAGGTCTTTAAATTTTTGAATCCAACTGATTTTTTTTGAAAAATGCCAAAAGAAAAGGGTCGTGAAGAAAGAAAGAAATTAAATGTTTTATTAGGAAAACTTTCAAGATGTAAAAAAATTATTGAAACGGATTTGCTAAAAATAATGATTTTGGAAAGACTTGAAAGTGAACAAGAAGCTTTTGAGTATGCTGCAACAAATCAAGATGATTTTACATCAATACATGAACTTGAATTTATAACAAACAGAATTATGCAGGAAAAAGCGGCTTTGGATAGATGCGATGAACTTGTGAAAGCCTTGGAAAGTGATATTGAAGAAGAAGCCGTAGTAGTAGTAGTAGCAACGGAAAAATAAAAATAATCTTTTTTTATCCTGCTTTTCGTTTTTTATTGATAACAACAGGTCCTTTGGGTGGTGGATATTTGGTGCTTTTTTTGTCGGTTTCCTCTGTTTTGTCCTTATTCAATACTTTGGTTATTTTTTCCTCCCCATCTTTTGAGGTCAATACTCTATTCATAACAGCACCCACAGTACTAGAACTTACAGTTACTAGAATTCCAAGTAAAATTCTTCCAGCAGTTTGATTTGTAAGAAAATCAATTACTTTAAAAATAGGGGCTCTCAAAGGTTTGATATAGGGTATTTCAAAGACTGGTGATAAAAAGTTGCTTTCACTTTTTAATTTTTCCAACATTTCCACCGTTTTTTGTGTTTGTCTGCTTTCAAGAGGTATAATCAGTTTGAGAAGTCCTGATTGTTCAAGACTTTTAGTATCTTCATCTTGCTTAAGAATCCAATTTTTAAAATCCTCCACAATTTTATTCCATTTACTGGAGGAATAAAGGGAGGAATCTTTAAAAATACTTTCCAATTCAGAATGAATCGTTTCTAATTCAATACGATTCTCTGAACCTTCCGGAAGATCAAGCATTCTGGTTCTTATTAAAAATTCCAGCCGAGTCACTTTTTCTTCCTGGGAGGGTTTTGATTGAATATCTTCCAAAGCATCATTCAATAAATCACGTCTAGTATACCAGTCTCTTAATTGCTCCTCATTAATTTCATCCGATATTGCCCTTATTCCAGCCTGACCCTCACGTTCTTCCACAATTTTGATCAAATTATTAACCTCATCCATTGTCAAAGATCTTTGTGTAAGGCGTTTAAAATCACTCTCAGATAAACCGCTTTTTTGAAGTGTTTCACCTATTTGATTTACAATATTACTTTGTTGAGAGGCATATTGTTGAACACTTTGTAATTGCATATTCAATTCTTGAATATTTTTAATTTTTGCTGCATGTTCCTTTTTCAATTCATTAAGTTCTATGGATTGGAGTGTAATTGTTTTCTGATTCGCTTCATGACCTTTATCATTTAAGCGGTCCATTATATGGAAATTTTCTTTTGCAGTTTTCAAGTCTTGTTCGGCTTTTTTTAATGCTTGTGTGTGTTCCTTTTTTAAAGTTTCTACAAGTTTTTCTCTCTCTGCAAGTGTTAATTTTTGACTTTCAACAACTGCTAAATAGTCTTTGAGTTCTTTTGCTTGAGTTTTAACTTTTACTTCAAGTTCTTTGTATAGTAATTCTGCTTTTGTTTGATTTACTTTTGAAATTTCAGCAATTTTACCCAAGTTTGAAATTTCAAGATTTTGTTTTTCAATCTCGGTTTTTTGTTTCTCTAAAAGCATTTTCATTTCAGTTTCTTGGTTTGCTTTTTCCTTCTCCAAATCAATTTTTTCAGTTTTCAATCTCTCCAATTGTTCTCTATAGGAAGACAACTCTTCAAGAGGTATATTTTGGGGTGTGCTCAATTGAGCTTCTAATTGTAAAATTTGACTATTTTTCTGAGAAAGAACCATTTTTGCCTTTTCAAGTCTTTCATTTAATGTTTTGTTTTGGTTTATTTGAGCATCTTTTACTTGAGTTGTTTTTTCTAAAAGTTCTTGAAGATTTTTTTGGTTTTTCACATGAATTTGAGTGGCTTCTTCATATTCCTTTTGAAGATTGCCTGCACGAGTAGCATCTTGATTTTGTTTTCCAAGCAACATATTATAATCTTCTTTTGATTTGTTTAATGCAATTGTTAAATTGTTATTTTTCAATACCAATTCTTCTGCGGCTTTTACTTGTTCTTCTTGAATTTTGATTTGTGTTTTGAGTTTTTCAAGTTCTTCATTGGGTGCTAACATTTGCTTTTTCAAATTTTCATTTATGTTCTCCAGTTCTTCAATTTTGAGTCGTATTTCATCTGGGTGGGCTGTTTTAACTTCAAATACTTCTTTTAATGGTACTTCAATTCGAGTCTTGATCCGGGGCGGACCTGTCACGCGAGATTTTTGAGCTCTTTCTCTAAGACCTCTGAAATGCATTTGTATGGGTTCATCCAGAGATTCTTGTGGTCTTTTTGTTCGAGCTTCAATAATATCATTTTGCTTTTTTTCATTCAATCTAAAATCACTTCTATTATAAAGAGATTTAATTGTATTCTCCATTGGCGGTAATTTTGTAAAATCCATCTTATAAATAGGATTATTTTCTAGAGATTTTCCAACACCTCTAAAATACATATTTTTTACGGGGTCCATTGAATTTTTCCCCGGTGCTATTTCCACTCTGGCATGTTTATACAAATAAATAAGCCAGGCTTCATGAAGTGGAATTGGTTTCACATTGTTTGTTTGATCAACATAAAAACCATTTTTTGAATTCCAACTGTTGAATATATTACGAAGATTTTCTTGTTCCTTAGGCAAAGATTCCTCGGTAGAAAGTTGAAATTCTTTTGGATTTTGATCAAAAGTTAAATGTTCATCCAACCCTCGATAAATAGTTTGCATATCATTTAAATACTCTGTATAAGGTATTGGTGTTACTTCCATGGAACTTTGAATAAAAAACCAAAAATAAAATTATATCTATTTTTTACATTTCTTTTTTATTCACAAAATGAAACGAAATTCAGACGGAATCGTTATTGGTGGTTCTATTTTGAAGGAAAATCCTCGTGGAGCCAAAAATGATATTTTTCTACCACAAGAAGGTCAAATTATGACAGAACCCAAATTATTTGGTTCTATTGATAATTGGTCCAATATGGTAACTATTTATAATGGGCAATTACACCACACAAATACAACTTCTCGCGACAAAGAACTTGCAATACCTGAAAGAGAATATATTGGACATATGGACCGTTTATATACTGGAACAGCAGAAAAACCTTTTTTTGAACGTTGGCAATGTAGTCCTGATGGTGGTGGAAACAATCATTTTTGGTATAGCGGTCCAAAACAAACTTCTGGAGGAGAAAAATTTTTAATTGCTGGACATCGAAGTGCTCCTGGAACCGAATTGGATGACAATACAAATACCTTTACCACTGAAGTTTATTTGGATAAAGCCAGTCAACAACTTCATTTGAATGGACCAACAGCTGGTTATTATGTGAATGGTGCTCCAGTAGGTGGTCCACCCAACTATCAAATCAAAGCTCAATCTATTGAACACTATTCAACTCCGGGAGGTACTATATTACTCAAAGACAATTATCAAGTTGAAGCGGGTAGATCTCTGAAAGTAGATAAAATTCAAAGTACTACCACCAATGGAAATATAGCACTTGAACCAAATGGTACCGGTCTAGTATCTGTTTCCTCAAAACTTACTTGTTTTTCCGTTATTCACACAGATGAAATTCAGGATCTCACAAGTAATGGTCTTACAATTGCTCCACAAAATGATTTAAAATTAAAATCTGGAGTTAACAAAAACATTGAACTTGATGCTCAAGGTACTGGTAGAATTAAGGCAAAAGCTTTGATAAAGGCTGGAGTTGAATTTTTTAGTGTGGATGAAAATTTAAATTGGATCTCCACAGCTTGGAAAGGAGACGGTCTATCTACCACAGCAAATTTGGTTGCTGGTGTTTATTCTGTTCTTGGTGTTAGTCGTCCAATGATTGGTGGTCATAATGCTAATTTGGATGAATGGCGTGAACTCTGGATTAATCAGGACGGAAATTCAATTTTTGGTAATCAACCTGCAGAATTTTTTTCGGGTTATAAAGTGGGAATAGATGGAAAATTGAAAACAACAGATAATATTACTATTACTGTTGGTAAAGCCTTGGAAACAAATAAAATCACAAGTGCAGCAGTAAATGGTAATATTAATTTGGAGCCAAATGGTACTGGTGTTGTATATTCTGTTTCGGATATTCAGGCAGAGAAAAAAATTTTGGTGGATGAAATACAAAATAGAACCGCTTTCGGTTTGACCCTTAATTCAGGAGAACATTTAGTGTTGAAAGCAGGTGTAAATAAAAACATTGAATTAGATGCTCAAGGTGATGGTAAAATTCAAGCAAAAACTTTGGTAAAAGGTGGTATGGAATTTTATAATGTGGATGAATCTACAAATTGGATCGCCACCGCTTGGAAAGGTACTGGTGTTGGCACAACTTCCAATTTGGTTGCTGGTGTTTTAAATGTTACCGGTGAAAGACGCCCAATCATTGGAAGTCATAATGATGGTTTAACTGCCTGGGACAATTTATGGGTAAATCCTGGCGGGCTTACCATTTTTGGTGAAACTGCTGGATCTACCTTTTTTGGATACAAAGTGGGAATTATTGGAAAAGTAAAAACAACGGATGATATTGTTTTTAAAAATCTTGGAACCATTACTAACACCGCAACAGTTGATAGAACATATACTTTTCCTGATAAATCAGGAACAGTGGCTTTATTAGATGATATAGTACCACATACTGAATCACTCAATCATCTTCTTGCAACCTTTGATCAAGTCACAAATGTCTTTGTGGAATATAACACGGGTATCAACCCTGCACATTACGGAAGCGGTTTATCTGATTTTAACACGGATTATTCATCTACTACTTGGCCTTATGCGGTATGTAATGTTCAATTTATTCCTGATAGTAATGGGGATGATCAATATGGTTTTAGTACCGTAAAGCGGCAAATTATTGGTGGAAAGTGGGTTTTTGATGTTAGAACCCGTAATACTGCTAGTACACCCACAAGTTTGGCTTTTCGAGCTACTTTTATATTTTCCAAAACGTTTCCATAAAAAATTTTTTTATTTTTTCATTTCTGTTAGAATCTCTAATGTTGGAAGCTGTTCTGTGGGTGAAGAACCTGCCAATCCCGGTTCAATTTTCAAACCTTTTTCTTTGGAGTAGGAAATTTTGGCACATTTACGAATCACATAGATACAAAAAAGAGACAAACTGGATAAAAAACTAAAAAATGCTACAATAGTTGCAGACACCTCAAAGGGTCCAATCTGAATCGTTCCTGGAGTTGTAGAATTACTCATAAATTGAATTTTTTTAAAAAATAAATAAAATTTCCTTTTTATATATTTTCAATTTTTTCTATTCATGGGTAATACACCAACTGAAATACTAAATAGTGACGAAGGTAAAAACCTTTCTGATGAACAAAAAAAGAAAATTACTGATTTTTGGCAAGGTCTCTCAGACAATGAAAATAAAATAAGAGTTTTACGTGATATGCATGAATGGAATGAAATTTTTGGCACAAATTATGTGAATATTGATGATTGGATCTATGATCGACAAAATTCTTGGAAAAAATACAAAAATTTTTCAGATGCCAATCAAATATATGCAGATGCAAAAAAAACTCGCACAGAAATGCTTGTAAAAACAAATAAATTATTGTTGTAATGCTGCATTTGTTCTTTGTATATAAGAGGGTGTTGCTTCGTGTAAAAGTT
>Ga0209640_10002610_pt1 | contig 15723 bp, 12 predicted proteins | sample RifCSP10_1_FD_184018 | JGI IMG/M metagenome (GOLD analysis project Ga0209640, IMG submission 184018) | Soil microbial communities from Rifle, Colorado - Rifle CSP2_sed 10_1 (SPAdes) (version 2) | ecosystem: Environmental > Terrestrial > Deep subsurface > Rock core/Sediment | place: Rifle...
CACGCTTCAGCGTGCGCGGCGAACGTCGAACAGAGAACCCAACCTGAACACGAACAGAGAAGTGAGAACCGAGAAGCGTGAACACATGGCGCGCCCACCGTTCAGGTGCCGCACCGTTCAGGCGCCGCAGCGTTCCCTCTTGACAATCTAGATGAGCAGGGGCTACAGTGCTGTCCTCTAGATTGGCTAGATGAGAGAGGACTGCCGTGAGCCCACCTGACAAACAGAGCGGCCTTGTCCAGGGCACGCTCGACATGCTCATCCTGAAGACGCTGGCGCTCGAGCCGATGCACGGATACGGCATCGGCGTCCGCCTGGAGCAGATCAGCAAGGGCGTGTTCCAGGTCAACGCCGGGTCGCTCTTCCCTGCCTTCCGCCGCCTGGAGCGCGACGGCCTCGTGAAGGCCGAGTGGCGCGCCACCGAGAACAACCGCCGCGCCAAGTACTACGCGCTCACCGCCCGTGGCCGCGCGAAGCTGGCTCGTGCGACGAGCGACTGGGAGGCCCAGACCACCGCCATCGCCAGGATCATGCGCGCCTCGCTCGGCGAGATCTGAGGGCCTGGCATGACCCTTTTCACGCGTCTGATTGGCGGGTTGCGGAGCCTCTTCTTCAGCAGGCGCGTGGAGAGCGACCTGGACGACGAACTGCGCGCGTATCTCGATGCGGCCGTCGACCAGAAGTCGCACGCCGGGCTGAGCCGCGCGGACGCCCTCCGCGCCGCGCGCGTCGAGATGGGGAGCCTCCAGGCGACCAAGGACGCCGTGCGTGACGCCGGGTGGGAGTCGCGTGTCGAGAGCGTCTGGCGGGACATCCGGTACGCGCTGCGGGGCCTTCGCCGGTCGCCCGGCTTCGCAGCAGTCGCGATCCTCACGCTCGCCCTGGGAATCGGCGCCAACACCGCTATCTTCGGCGTCGTTAACGGCCTGATCCTTCGCGCGCTGCCCGTGACAGCTCCGGAACGGCTCGCGATGCTCTCGACCAGGAGCGCGGTGGACGAGGGATTTCCGGCCGGATGGAACTACGCGGTCTTCGATCAGATCAGGCTGCGGAAGGGCGCGTTCGGCGGCGCCATTGCCTGGACCGTCTTTCCGGAACGATTCGATCTGGCCCAGGGTGGCGAGACGGAGCCGGCCGACGGTCTGTTCGTCAGCTGGGACTTCTTTCAGGAACTCGGTGTGCCGGCGCTCGTCGGCCGAACATTCGCCTCAGACGAGAGCGTGTTCAGCTCGGAGAGCCAGGTTGCGGTTCTCAGCTACGGGTTCTGGCAGCGCCGCTTCGGTGGGGCTGCCGACGTGGTGGGTCGGACACTGATGGTCAATCGTGTCCCGGTCACCATCGTCGGAGTGACGCCGCCAGAGTTCCTTGGCCCGGAAGTCGGCCGGGCGTTCGAGCTGGCACTGCCGATCGGATCGGCCCCGGCCCTCCTCAACGAGGAGACATGGGCGAAGCCCGAGGGCCGCTCGTACCTGGCGGTCATGCTTCGACTGAAGCCGGAACAGTCTCTCGAGGAGACCTCTGGCCTGCTTCGCGGAATGCAGCGGCAGATCATTGCGGCCGCGATGCCCCCGAACGCGCTGTGGGGGCCGGTGCAGGACAGTCTACTGAAGGACCCGTTCGTCCTCACGCCGGCGTCCACCGGCACGTCGGAGCTGCGTCGACAGTACTCGCAGCGCCTCACGACCGTCCTCGTGATTGCGGCGATCGTCCTGCTCATCGCCTGCGCCAACATCGCCAACCTCCTCCTCGCGCGCGCCACCGCACGTCGGCACGAGTGGCGTGTCCGGCTTGCTCTCGGCGCACCACGCTGGCGACTGGTTCAGCAGACGCTCGCCGAAAGCCTTCTGCTCTCGGGCATCGGGGCCATGACAGGCCTGCTGTTTGCAGCCTGGGGAAGCCGTGCGCTCGTGGCGCAGTTGTCGACGTGGTTCGACCGCATCGTGCTCGACGTATCCCTCGACTGGCGTGTGATGACCTTCACGGCGGTCGCGGCCATCGCCACGGCCGTCTTGTTTGGAACGGTGCCGGCCGCCACCGTGTCCCGAATCGCGCCGGGCGCGGCCGTCAAGAATTCCGTCGCCCGACGGGGTTTCGGCGGAGGTGCCCTCCGGGTGCGCAGCGGCCTGGTGGCGGCACAAGTCGCGCTGTCTCTGGTCCTCCTCGTCGCGGCCGGGCTCTTCATCCGGACGTTCGAGCAGCTCGCCGCCGTACCGCTGGGATTCGACAGCGACCGGGTGCTCGTCGTCAGGGTGAACGCGAGTCGAGCCGTCACTGACTCGGGAAACCGCCCCGATTTGTATCAGCGCCTCGCGGACGCGCTCGCGGCCGTGCCTGGCGTCACGCACGCCGCCGCATCACTCAACACCCCGGTCAATCGAGGCGTCACGATGGTGGCTGACTTCTTCGTGCCGGGGGGACCCGCCCTTCCGCAGCGCGACCAGCGCGTCATCGTCAACTACGTGACACCAAGTTGGTTCGAGACATATGGAGTGGCCCTTCGGGAGGGCCGCGTCGCCGACGGCAGGGACACGGTGCGAACGACGCCCGTCGCGGTAGTCAGCGAGGCCTTCGCCCGTCGGTTCTTCCCGAAGGGCCAGGCCGTCGGCTCGTTCCTCACCGACGCCCTCCCCATCCCGGATCGGAAGGATGTGCCAAAGACGGTGATCGGTGTTGTCGGCGATGCAGTCGACCAATCGCTCCGAGCCGAACCCTTCCCGACGTTGTACCTGCCGCTTGCCCAGTTCATGCAGCATCCAGCGGCGGGCGAGAGCTTCATGATCCTGCCTGAAGTCAGCCTGAGTGTCCGGGCGGCGTCCGGCTCGCCTGCGCTGCTGGCTCGCAGCGTCGCCGCGGCGCTGACCGCCGTCGATCGGAACCTCGGCTTCAGCTTCCAGCCACTGTCGGACCAGGTCAGTGCGGCACGGCATCAAGAGCGCCTGGTGGCGTGGCTTTCGGGGTTCTTTGGAGCGCTTGCGCTCCTGCTGGCCGCCATCGGGCTGTACGGCGTCACCTCGTACGGCGTCGCGCAACGGCGAACCGAGATCGGGATTCGGATGGCGCTCGGCGCCCAGCGACGGGACGTGGTGGGTCTCGCGCTTCGCCAGACAATTTTCATGACCGTGGGCGGCGTGGCCGTTGGCCTCGCGGTTTCGGCTGCTGTCACGCGTTACATCGAGGCGATGCTGTTCGGCATCACCCCCCTGGACCCGATCACGTTCATCGCCGCGCCGGCGGTCCTCGCCGCGGTCGTCGGCCTGGCCGCGCTGATTCCAGCGCGGCGCGCAGCCACGGTCGATCCGATGATCGTGCTTCGGTGCGAATAGGCTATACGGTTCCTTCCACCCGCGGCGGCTGAAGCCGCCGCTCTACATTGCCGCCGACTCGTAGAGCGCACGCTTCAGCGTGCGCGGCGAGCCTGAACCTGAACACGAACCGAGAAATGAGAAGCGAGAAGCGTGAACACACGGATCTCCCTGCTATACTCCCCTCACCCTCCATGTTCTTCCGCGGTCAGACCATCGGGAAGTACCGCATCGTGTCATCCCTGGGCAGCGGCGGCTTCGGCACGGTCTACCTCGCCGAAGACACCTGGATAGACAAGAAGGTCGCCCTCAAGGTTCCCCACAAGCAGCACCCCGATTTCGCCGAGATGCTCAAGGAGCCGCGTCTGCTCGCCTCCATGAGTCATCCGAACATCGTCACGGTCCTGACCGCCGAGAAACAGGACGACGTGTTCTTCATCGTGATGGAGTACGTGCCGGGCGAAACCCTGGAGCACGTGATCGTCCGGGAAGGCGCGCTGGAGCTCGGGCGCGCGCTCGACTTCAGCTGTCAGATCTGCAACGCCGTCGACCACGCCCACCGCGCGGGCGTTCTGCACCGCGATCTGCGTCCGGGCAACATGCTCGTCTCGGAAACCGGCATGCTGAAGGTGACAGACTTCGGCACGTCCCGGTTCCTGGAGATCGCCGCGCACGGCACGACCATCATCGGCAGCCCGCCGTACATGGCGCCCGAGCAGTTTCAGGGCAAGGCCGTATTCGCCAGTGACGTCTACTCGGTGGGCGTGACGATGTACCAGATGCTGACCGGCTCGCTCCCGTACGACACGCCGTCGCCGGCTGACATCGGCAGGCTCGAGCGTGGGGAGCTCGTCTCCTCACCGAGACTCAAGAACCCACGGATTCCGAAAGCGATCAGCGCCATCGTGCTGCGGGCGCTCGCGCCCGACCCTGCGGTGCGCTACCAGCGCGCGTCGGAGCTGCTGAACGACCTGCTCGCCGCCCGGGAGCCAGCACCGCGCAGAGCCGTGAGGCGCGCCGGCACGTCAACGGCGGACGCAACGGTTGCCGAGATTCATTCACGACTCAAGGCGCGCGAAACCCCGCAGGCCGGCTTCTGCTGGCACTGCCGCAAACCACTGCACGCACGGGCGGATCGCTGCCCTTTCTGTGGGGAAACCCAGTAGTATCTGGTGACGCCCCCGGAGGTCGCATGCAGATCCTCCTCTTGTCAATGCCGGACTCGTTCGAGCACACCCCCACGCTCGCGGTCCGGATGCCGAACGGCGCCCTCGCCTCTCTGGCCGGCAACGTCGACCCCCACCACCGCGTCGCGATCGCTGACCTCGTGCTGGCGCAGTCCACCGTTCACTCGACGGTCGTCCGGCTGATGGAGCAACTCCGGCCGGACCTGGTCGGCCTGTCCGTCATGACGTTCCAGCGTGGCACGGCTCGACGGATCATCTCGCTCATCAGGTCGCTCAAGCCGGACGTGCGCATCGCGGTCGGGGGATACGACCCGTCGCTCGCTCCGGACGCGTGGATCGATCCCGCGCTCGGCGTCGATTTCATCGTGCGCGGTGAAGGGGACGTCACCTTTCGCGAACTGCTGCGCTCGCTCGAAGGCGCCGGACCTCTGTCGGCGGTCGCCGGGCTCTGGCATCGCACGGGCAGCGGCTTCCACCGAAGTCCGCCGCGGCCCGCGGCGCGGCTGGAGGACGGGGAGATACGGCCCCCGGCCCGCGCCGGGCGCCTGCTGGCCGGCTACACCATGATGGGCCGGCCGATCGACGTCGTCGAGACCTCGCGCGGATGCACGTTCGACTGCAGCTTCTGCTCGATCATCGAGATGCGCGGACGCAACTTCCATCGCTTCCCCATCGATCGAGTGATTGCCGACATCGCCGACGCCCGTGGCCGAGGCGCCAGGTCCATCTTCATCGTGGACGACAACGTGACGATCGACGTGCCGCGGCTCGAGGCCTTGTGCCGTGCGATCGTCGATCAGAGGCTCAACGACGTCCAGTACGTCGTGCAGGCGATGACCGCCTCGATCGCAGCGCACGGGGCCACGCTCGCCCCGCTCATGCGGCGAGCCGGGTTCCGCTACGTGTTCCTCGGAATCGAGAACGTACTGGACGAGGACCTCGCGTTCCTGAAGGCCGCCGCCAAGAACAGCGGGACGAGGAGCGGAAGGCGGCAGAACACCACGCTGGCCGCCATCGACGTGCTCCACCGGCACGGCATGCTCGTCGTAGGAGGATTGATTGTCGGGAACCCCGATGACACGCCGGCAGCCATCGAGACGAACCTGGCGTTCGCGCGGAAGTACGTCGACTGGCCGTATATCCAGCACCCGACGCCGTATCCTGGCACGCCGATGACGCGCGAGTTTCGCGAGCGCGGTCTCATCGTCAACTCGCGCGTCGAGGAGTACGACGGCACCTCGGCCGTCACGCGAAGCGCGCACCTCGGGGCCGAGGAGATCGAGTTCATGCGCTGGCGGGCCGAGCGGTGGATGAAGGTCCGTCACATGCCGGCGGCGTTCAGACTACATCCTGGCTTCGTGCTGCGGAACGCCCACCGCATGATGGCGCACACCTTCCGCGGGACGACGTGGCGATCGCTCGTCGGTCTGGAGACCTCCAGGGCCGTGTTCCAGCGGTATCGTGAGATCCGCGCCCGGGAGCGGCGGTATCTCGACTGGCCCGATCCACTCGCCTCGGGGCCGCCTGCGAGCGAGCACGACGCCACGACGACGGAGGCGCCGCTCCGCTGGGTAGCTGGATAGCCACCCAAGTGTCCCCGTCACATTGGGCATTTCCCAGAGAGCCGGGTTACGATCGATCAACTCCCAACTCCCGACACGGCCAACTCCCAGCTCGGAAGCTGGGTTGCTGGGAGGTTGGGTTGCTTGGGAGTTGGGAGTTGGTTCAGGCGTAAGGAAGTTGGGAGTTGAGCCCAAAGGGAGTCTTCTATGTCATTTCCGGGGACCGGCAAGATCTGGATGAACGGCACGCTCGTGGACTGGGCCGACGCCAGGATCCACATCGCGTCCCACGTCGTCCACTACGGGAGCGCCGTGTTCGAGGGCGCGCGGTGCTACGACACGGTGCGTGGCCCGGCCTGCTTCCGGCTGGATGCCCACATGCGCCGCCTGCTCGACTCGGCGCGGATCTACCGCATGGAAGTCCCCTTCGACCAGCAGACGCTGACCGACGCCACGATGAACCTCATCCGGGTTAACGGGTTCAAGGCCTGCTACATCCGCCCGATCGTCTATCGCGGCTACGACTCGCTCGGCGTCAACCCGCACCCGTGCCCGGTGGATGTCGCGATCATGCTCTGGGAGTGGGGCGCCTACTTCACGAAGGAGGCCATCGAAGAAGGGCTCGACGTGAAGATCTCGACGTGGGCGCGCAACGCCCCGAACACCACGCCTGCCATGGCGAAGAGCGTCGCCAACTACGCAAACGCCCAGTTGATCAAGATGGAGGCGATCGCCGACGGGTACGCCGAGGGGATCGCGCTCGACACGCAGGGCAACCTCAGCGAAGGCAGCGGCCAGAATCTCTTCATCGTGCGCGAAGGCATCATCTCCACGCCGCCCATCGGCAACTCGGTGCTGTGGGGCATCACGCGGGACTCGGTCATCACCATCGCCCGCGACCTCGGCTTCGAGGTCCGCGAGCAGACGCTTCCACGTGAGACGCTCTACATCGCGGACGAGGTGTTCTTCGTCGGAACGGCCGTCGAGGTCACGCCCATCCGGTCGGTCGACCGGGTCAAGGTGGGCCGAGGCCGGCGGGGCCCGATCACCGAGGCGATCCAACAGCGCTTCTTCCAGATCGTCAAAGGGGATGCCCCCGATACCCATGGATGGCTGCAGCCGGTCGGTCCCCGGGAGGCGGCTACTACGGGAGCCTTGAAGAGCCGATAACCTGCGGGAACAGGCCGAACGGCCGGCGCATCTGGCGCCGTGCGCCCGTTTCGGCCACTCCCGTAGCATGCACGTCAACGACCTGCTGAAGCTGGCCGTCCAGAACGGCGCCTCGGACCTGCACCTGAAGGTCGGGACCTACCCGATGATGCGTGTCCGTGGCACGCTCATCCCCGCCACAGAGGAACGCCGGCTCGAGCACGAGGACGTCGTCGCCATGGCAGCCGCGGTGCTGCCCGCCGGCCTCCGGGACAAGTTCCGCGACAACCACGAAGTGGACCTCGCCTACAGCGTGGCCGGATTGGGCCGCTTCCGCTGCAACGCGTTCCAGCAGCGCGGCACCATCGGCATGGTCTTCCGCGTCATCCCCATGCGGGTGGCCACGATTGACGAGCTGATGCTGCCGAAGGTCCTGAAGAAGATCGCGGCGGAGGAACGGGGCCTGGTGCTCGTGACGGGGACGACGGGCAGCGGCAAGAGCACGTCGCTCGCGGCACTCATCGACGAGATCAACTCGACCCGGACCGCGCACGTCATGACGATCGAGGATCCGATCGAGTACCTGCACCGGGACAACCGGTCGGTGATCAACCAGCGCGAGATCGGCGTCGACACCAGGTCGTTCGGCGAGGCGCTGCGGAGCGCCCTCCGCCAGGACCCGGACGTCATCCTGGTCGGTGAGATGCGCGATCACGAGACGATCCAGACGGCCCTGCTCGCAGCCGAAACGGGCCACCTGGTGTTCTCGACGCTGCACACGCTGGACGCCACCGAGACGATCAACCGCATCATCGCCGTCTTTCCACCGCACCAGCAGAAGCAGGTCCGCATCCAGCTCGCCAGCGTCCTCAGGGCCATCGTCTCGCAGCGCCTGATGCCGAAGGCCGACGGCAAGGGGCGCGTGCCCGCCGTCGAGGTGCTCATCACCACGGCGTTCCTCCGGGACTGCATTCTCGACAAGGAGAAGTCGCACCTGATTCACGGCGCGATCGCGCAGGGCACCTCGCAGTACGGGATGCAGACGTTCGACCAGTCCCTATTCGGACTCTACGAGCAGGGGCTGGTCACCTACGAGGAAGCGCTCAGGTGGGCCTCGAACGTCGACGAGTTCAAGCTCAGAGTGCAGGGGATTCACACCACGGCGGACATGGCGCGGGACGAGATGGCGCGTGTCGGGCAGTCGAGCGGCGGACGACAGCCGGAAATCACTCGATTCGGCGGCTAATCACCCCGCCGCTGTAATGCAAGATGCAAAATGAAAAATGCAAACAAGACGCGTCGCGTGTTGTTCCTGCATTCTTTTGCATTTTGAATTTTGAATTTTGAATTTTGTAGACTGAGCGAGTGTCGGATACCACCTATCTGACCGCGCTCAGGATGCTCGCCCGGCGCGAGCTGTCCGAAACGCAGGTGCGCCAGCGCCTGGCCCGCCGCCGGCACGAGCCGGACTCGATCGACACGGCCATCACCCGCCTGAAGGCCGACGGCAGCCTGAACGATGCCCGAGTGGCGGGCGCCATGGCGCGTTCGGAGACCACTCTCAAGAAGCGCGGTAAGCTCAGGGTCAAGCGACAGATCGAAGCAGCCGGCATCGCGCCCTCCGTCGCGCAACACGCCGTCGACGAAGTGTTCGCCACGCTCGATGTCGAGGCGCTGATGGCCGCGGCGCTCGCTCGGCGGCTCCGTGGGCGGGAGGCCATCGCCGACGACCGTGAGTTCCAGCGTCTCTACCGGTACCTCATCGCGCAAGGCTTCGAGGCCGATCGTGTTCTTGCCTTGCTGCGCCGGCGCACCAAGAAATAGAGGCGGTAGCCAGTCGCTGGTAGCTCGTAGCAACTTCAAAGTTCTTGCTACCGGCTACCGGCTACCCGCTACTCGCTACAATAGGAAGGAATGACCTCCAGGGACATCCGCGCCTCTTTCCTCGCCTTCTTCGAGCAGCACGGCCACCGCGTCGTGCCGAGCTCCCCCCTCGTGCCCCACGAGGACCCGACACTGCTGTTCACCAACGCCGGGATGAACCAGTTCAAGGACGTGCTCCTGGGCAAGGAGACGCGCGAGTACCGGCGCGCCGCGACTGTGCAGAAGTGCATGCGGGTCAGCGGCAAGCACAACGACCTCGACAACGTCGGGCCGTCCTTCCGGCATCACACGTTCTTCGAGATGCTGGGAAACTTCTCGTTCGGCGACTACTTCAAGCGCGAGGCGATCCCGTTTGCATGGACGCTGCTGACCGGGGAGTGGAAGCTGCCAAAGGACAGGCTGTTTGCGACAGTCTTCAAGGGCGAGCCCGGCATTCCGCGCGACGCGGAGGCCTACGACTTGTGGAGCAAGCACCTGCCCGCTGATCACATCGGCGAGCTGGGCACGGACGACAACTTCTGGACGATGGGCGACACCGGGCCCTGCGGACGGTCCTCGGAGATCTACTTCTACCGCGGCGCCGAGATCCCCTGCCCCGAAGCGGCGGCTGGTGGCGCGTGTCGCGGCATGGAATGCAGCTGCGATCGCTACGTCGAGATCTGGAACAACGTCTTCATGGAGTTCGATCGACAGCAGGACGGGACGCTGAACCCGCTGCCGGCGCAGTCGATCGACACCGGGATGGGCCTGGAGCGAATCACCGCGGTGCTGCAGGGGAAGCTCTCGAACTATGACACCGACGCGTTCACTCCCCTGCTCGCCGCGATCGGCGAGCGGGCCGGAACGAAGCACGGCGGGACGATGTCGGAGAGCGACGTGTCGATGCGCGTGGTGGCCGATCACCTGCGCGCGATGACGTTCCTCATCGCCGACGGCGTGGTGCCGTCCAACGAGTGGCGCGGCTACGTCCTCCGCAAGATCATGCGCCGTGCGATGCGCCACGGGAAACACCTGGGCATGCACGAGCCCTTCCTCCACTCGCTCGTCGACACGCTCGTGCACGGCTTCTCCGACGCGTATCCCGAGCTCACATCCGGGCGCGACCTCGTCGTCCAGGTGATTCGGAGCGAGGAGGAGCGCTTCGACACAGTGCTCACCGGAGGGTTGCCGCGCCTCGAGGAAGTACTCGACCGGGCGGCCGCGGGCGGAGGAGTCGTCCCCGGAGATGTGGCGTTCAAGCTGTATGACACCCATGGGCTGCCGCGCGACTTCATCGAAGACATGATCGAGGACCGGAAACTGAGGCTCGACCAGCCCGGGTTCGAGCGCGCCATGGAGGTCCAGCGGGAGAAGGCGCGCGCCCGGAGCACCTTCAAGGCCGTGGAGGCAAAGGAAGCGTCCTGGGCCGTCAGCGACGCGGTCGGGAAGGAGCTCGAATCGGCCGGGGATCGATTCAGCGGCTATGACCTCACGACGCTGAACACGCAGGTGCTGGCCATCTTCGACGCCGCACGCCAGGAAGCGCCCGCGTTGTCATCGGGGCAGGACGGCTTCATCGCGCTGGCGGAGACGCCCTTCTATCTCGAGGCGGGCGGCCAGGTCTCCGATATCGGAACGATCAGCGGCCCGCGAGGCGAGGCGCGCGTCACGGGGGTCGTCCGGACGGGCTCGTGGCCCCGTCTCCACGCCGTTCACGTGACGCAGGGTGAACTGACGCGGCGCGACCCGGTGACGGCCGACGTGGCCGGGCGTGTACGCGCCGCCACACGCCGAAACCACACGGCCACGCACCTGCTCCATGCCGCCCTGCGCACGGTGCTCGGTCCGCATGTCAAGCAGGCCGGCTCGCTCGTGGCCCCGGACCGGCTGCGCTTCGATTTCGTCCACGTCAGCGCGGTGACGAAGGAGCAGATCCAGGAGATCGAGCGGATCGTCAACGAGCACGTCCTGCGGAACACGCCGGTCCAGACCGAAGTCAAGAACACCCAGGAAGCGATTGCTGCAGGCGCGATGGCGCTCTTCGGCGAGAAGTACGGCGACAAGGTCCGAGTCGTCTCGATTCCGGGCTTCAGCGTGGAACTGTGCGGCGGCACCCACGTACGCGCGACCGGCGACATCGGCCTGTTCGCCGTCACCGGCGAGAGCGGCGTGGCGGCTGGCGTACGCCGCATAGAGGCCATCACCGGCCTCGACTCACTTGCGGCGTTCGAGCGCCAGCGCGACGAGCTCGGTGTTCTCTCGACCGCGCTCAACGCGCGAGCCGGCGAACTGAGCACGCGGGTTGCCGCCTTGCAGGACGAGAACAAGCGGCTCGCCCGCGAGCTTCAGCAGGCGAAGATGAAGGCCGCACTGTCAGGTGGCGCTGGCGGCGCCGCACGAGACGAGGTCATCGAGGTCGCCGGGGTGAAGCTGGTTGCGCGGGAAGTGAGCGGACTCGACAAGGACGGTCTCCGCGCGCTCGTCGACCAGCACCGGGACACGATCAAGAGCGGGGTCGTGGTTCTCGCGTCTCCCTCCGACGGCAAGGTCGCGATCGTGGTCGGCGTGACTCCAGATCTGACGAAGAAGGTTCCCGCCGGTCAGATCGTCAAGCAGCTCGCGCCGATCGTCGGCGGTGCCGGCGGCGGCCGGCCTGACTTCGCCGAGGCCGGCGGAAAGGACCCGTCGAAAATCCGCGAACTCCTCGACGCCAGCCGTGACGTGGTCGCAAGGATGCTTGGCTAGCTCGCGCGGCCCTTCCTGAGGTACGCGACCCAGTACACACCGGCGACCAGCAGGGTTCCTCCGGCGATGTTGCCGGCGGTCACGGACACGAGGTTCCGCACGATGCCGCTGGCCTGTATCGCCTCGTGCTGATCGAGAGCCAGCCCGAATGGCAGAAAGAACCAGTTGGCGATCGAGTGCTCGAACCCGATGGCCACGAAGGCGGTGATCGGGAAGAGGATGGCCAGAATCTTGTCGGCGACACTGCGCCCACCCATCGCGAGCCACACCGCCAGGCACACGAGCGCGTTGCACAGCAGCCCGCGCGCGAAGCCCTGACTGAAGGACAGACCTGCCTTCGCCTGGGCGATCTGGACCGCCGTGTCGCCGACCCCGCCGCCGGCGAGGCCGGCCACCCCTGACCACACGACGAGCACGACGGTCCCCAGGCAGCCGATCACGTTGCCAACGTAGACGAAGATCCAGTTCCGCAGGATGTCCCGTGTGCGAATCAGGCCGCTGGCCCAGGCCATCGCCAGCAGGTTGTTTCCCGTGAAGAGCTCCGCTCCGGCAACCACCACGAGGATCAGCCCCAGACAGAACGCCACACCGCCGACAAGGCGCGTCGCGCCGAACCCGAGGGTGGAGCCGGTGACGACGACGGTGAAGAAGAGGGCGCCCAGCGAAATGAAGGCGCCGGCGAGCACCGCCAGCACGGCGAGGCTGACGGTGTCGGTCTGGGCCTTCGCAACGCCAAGCCGCTCGACCTTCCGGGCGATCTCGCGCGGGGGGCGCGCGTCTATCTGTGCGTTCACGCCTTCGCCGTGAGCTCGTCGTAGGCCACCTGGAGCGGCGGCGCACCTTCGTGTTCAGAAAACGCACGTCGATTGGGATACATACGGCGCCCTCCCTTCCCAGCCGCGGTCACACCGCGATGACGACCTTCCCGACAAACGCGCCCGACCCGTGATGCCCGTAGGCCGCCGGCGCTTCCTCGAATGAAAAGACCCGATCGACGACCGGCGCGATGCCGTTGTTCTCGATCGCCCGGTTCATCTCCTCGAACATCCCTCGATCGCCGACGAAGATGCCATGCAGGCTTCCGCCGGTCATCATCAGCGGAGTGGGGTTCGTGTCGCCCTCCCGACCGGCCAGGAATCCGATCAGGCTCACTTTGCCGCCGCGCGCGAGCGACTGCATCGAGCGGGCGAGCGTGCCCGCGCCACCCACTTCGACAACGCAATCGACGCCGCGACCGGCCGTGACCCGCCTGACCTCCTGCGCCCATTCGGGTGTGCGGACGTAGTTGATCCCGTCTGAAGCACCCAAGGCTCGAACCCGCTCGAGCTTCTCATCGCTCGACGAGGTGGCAATGACCCGCGCCCCGGCCGCACGGGCCAACTGCAGGGCGGCTACCGACACCCCGCCCGTGCCGAGCACGAGCACGGTGCTCCCGGGCGTAACCGGACGACCGGCACGAAACAGGGCGTGCCACGCGGTCACGCCCGCGCACGGCAGGCAGGCAGCCTGTTCGTACGAGAGGTGTACCGGCACGACCACGAGACCGTCCTCGTGCACGACCACGCGCTCGGCGAGCATCCCGTCCAAGGGGGAGCCGAGCGCGGCGGGAGGCGCGCCGGCGGCGGCCGGCTGGAAGAACGTCGCCGCCACACGGTCGCCCTGCCTGACGCGCGACACGCCCGCCCCGACGGCCACGACGTCGCCGGCGCCATCCGACAACGGAACGGTGTCGCGGCTGACGACGCCGCCAAAGTAGTGACCCGAAGCCACCAGGTGATCGCGGTAGTTCAATGACGTCGCGCGAACCTGGACGACCGCCTCACGCGAACCGGGCGCTGGTTCGGGGCGCTCGACGAGGCGCAACTGGCTGACGCTCGTACAACCACTGGGGACGATCCACGCACGCATGTCAGGCTCCTGGCTCTCTCGGCTCTCGGCTCTCGGCTTTCGGCCCTGGTTCTGAGTTCGTCGCTTCAGGCTGCGGGTTCCTCGACCTCGCGAATCGGGCGCCGTCGAAGCACGCGATTCCACCACATCACCACACCGGTAAAGAACATCACCGCGGGGACCAGGCCGACGACCGCCCAGAGCGCCTTGAGCCACGGCAGGTTTCGCCAGCGGCCGAAATGGAGCCGCGTGAGCCAGGCCAGGACGATGTCGCCTGGACGATCACCGAGGAAGGCGTCCGGGTCCGAGATCCTGTCGACGAAATCGGAAAAGGGTTGCGGAACGCCCAGGTAGAACCCCGAGACGCCCCACATCAGCATGAACAGGAACAGCCAGAAGCCCATCGCGCTGTGGAGATCCCAGTTGAAGCGTTTCCAGCCGACCCCACGCCTCACAAGAAGGCTCCGCCCCCACCGGCCGGCTCCGGGCCACCAGACCACGAGTCCCGTCAGGAACAGCACCGTCGCCACGCCACTGAGCACGCCGTTCCAGAACCGTCCTTCGCGATCGAACAGCAGCTCGTCGTGGAGCCTCGCCAGCCAGAGCACGAAGTACTCGCCTCGCGTCACGGAGTCGCCGAGCTCTTCGCCCGTGTAGGGATTGAACAGCCGCTCCTTCTTGTCGTCGCCCCGCTCGAGCCAGACTTCGCGCGTGGGATTTCTTCGTGAGACCCGTTCGCCAACGCGGGTGATTGTGTAGTCGGGATACAGCCGCTGGGCAATCGCGCGCAGCTCATCGCTGGAGAGCACCGTGGCTTTCGGGTCGTACCGGGGACGTGGCGTCGCGAAGAACCGGTCCAGTTCGTTGCGGTAGACGAGCGCGCTGCCCGTGAGGCTGAGCATCACGATGTAGAGACCGATGCCCAGGCCGATCCAGAGATGAACCTGAAACGCCGCCCGCCGAAGCCAGACCCGCTGCGGTTGCCGCAGCCAATGTTGCCAGACTGTCATCATCCCCCTTGAGCGTACGGAAGACCCGTCAATTCCCAACTCCCAACCTCTGACGCTTGCCCGACTCCCAAGCGTTCCCCGAGTTCTCTTGGGGGTTGGGAGTTGGTCTAGCGACAGTCGTTGGGAGTTGACCGTGTGTTGTACACCACATTCCGAAGTTTTTCCCCCTTCGGGCCGATAAGACCTGAAACCCCCGGGAAACGTACCTCGCATGCGATTTCGTGCAGTTCTGATCGTCGCCGTCGCCGCCTGCAGCTGGCCTCTCCGGGCCGAGGCGCAGATCTACGCCTGGCGCGACGCCAATGGCACGCTGGTCCTCTCGGATCGGTCGATCGATGCCCCGACCCAGGTGTACAAGGTGGCGGGCGCCCCTTCGTACGTCACCACGCGCCCGGTCGAAGTCTCCTCGAACCGCGAGCGGTACGAGCCGCTGATTCAGGAACACGCGAATCGGCAGTCCCTCAGGCCGGAGCTGGTTCGAGCGGTCATTCAGGTCGAGTCCGGATTCAATCCGCGCGCGCTCTCGCCGAAGGGCGCGATGGGCCTGATGCAGCTCATGCCGGCCACGGCCAGAAGCCTCCGCGTCAACAACCCGTGGGACCCGGCTCAGAACATCCGTGGCGGGACGGAGTACCTGCGCGACCTGATCGACCAGTACGATGGCGACGAACAGCTCGCTCTCGCCGCATACAACGCCGGCTCGGGCGCGGTGGCCCGGTACGGGGGACGCATACCCCCCTACCGCGAGACAACGAATTACGTGAAGAAGGTGCGCGCCGCGGCCGGGGAATCGACGGGCCGGCGGAAGCTCATCATCTACAAGACCGTCGAGATCGTCGATGGCCGCGCCATTCCCCGCTACACCACCGAGCGGCCGAAGTCCGGGACGTACGAAATCGCCAGCAGGTGAGCGCCCCGCGCGGGAGTGGTGGGTCAGTTTGATCGAACGGCCTCGCTATTCATAGAGTGCGCGATGAGCAGCGGGACGCAGGCTGCTCGGCGAACCGCTCGACGGCGC
>Ga0209640_10002611_pt1 | contig 15723 bp, 13 predicted proteins | sample RifCSP10_1_FD_184018 | JGI IMG/M metagenome (GOLD analysis project Ga0209640, IMG submission 184018) | Soil microbial communities from Rifle, Colorado - Rifle CSP2_sed 10_1 (SPAdes) (version 2) | ecosystem: Environmental > Terrestrial > Deep subsurface > Rock core/Sediment | place: Rifle...
CCCGACGCTTCGCTGCCGAACCACGCGAAGCACGGCATCGTGGAGAAGACCGTTGGACGCCAGCACGCCCCAGTTGCGCAACAGCCGGCGTCCCGTCGTGAAGTCCAGCGGTTGGCCCTCGAGATCCGTGACGCGGCCACCAGCTTCCTGAACGAGCAGCGAGCCGGCCGCCTGATCCCACGTCGCTTCGCGGTAGTCGTGATCCACGGGAATTCGCAGCAGCACTTCGGCGGAACCCGCCGCCAGCAGCACATGCTTCGCCTGGCCGTCCATCAGAATCGGCGGTGCGGCGCTCCCGAGCCCACGCAGAACCCGATTGAACTCAGCGACATCGCCGTGTCGCGACTCGTACGAACGCAGTGCTCGTGCGCGTGTGGGGCATGCTTCGGCCGAGACCGCGAGTTGCGTCAGGACTCCGCCCGACAGAGGCGCCCACCACGCGCCCTTATCGCGGACGGCAATCGCCAGGCCGCCCTCGGCGTCCTGCACGGTTCTCAGTGAGAGCCGCGGGCATCCAAGAATCCCAATCTGCACCATTCCATCGATCACGAGGGCCAGGGCGATGGCATATTGGCCTCCGCGCAGCAGACCCTTGGTACCGTCGATCGGATCAAGCGTCCAGAAGCGATGGCCGCACGAGCCCCGCCCCCGGTCGATCCAGCCCAGCACCTGTTCAGCGTCCGATCCCGGCCGCATGTGACTGACGAGGTCAACCACGTGCCTGCGGAGTGCGTCGGCGGTTTCCGAGCGCAGCGGAGTGGCATCCTCCTCCGCCACGATGGGATCCCCTGGGAAATCGCGCGCCAGTCGAGAGACGACCAGCGCCTGAACGACAAAATCAGCAACGGTGACCGGGGAGGCGTCGGCCTTCGCGAGCGAGGAGCGGATCGCTTCGTGTTGAACCGTCCGCATGAATCGAACCGTGTTGCGGACCGCCTCCGCGGCGAGGACAGCCTCGCGTCCGAGAGCGTCTGGAGTGACCTGAGCGCGGCGTGCGAGGCAGGGAGTCACTGAGCAGCCGCGGCTTTCTGCATGTCGGCCGTCGCACGTCCGGGCACGTCTGGCGCTCCCGCTGGAAGGGCAAGCACCGGCACGGGAGTACTGCAGAGCACGGCGTAGGCGGTGGAGCCGGGACGCGAACCGCCCGGTTCGCCGTCCAACCCCATGACGATCAATCCGCCGTCATGGGTTCGCGCCAGTTCCGCGACGGACTCGGCGATGTTCCCTTGGACGATCGCCGACTCGACCGGCCCGTATTTCTCGAGCGGTGCCATCGCGCCGCACATCCGCCGGTGAGCCTCGGCTGTCCGGCAGTCCATGGCGGCCTGTGCGCGCGACGTCCAGGACGCCGGCGCTGATACCGGAGGCATGACGTGCACGAGCACGAGACGCGCACCGACCATTTCAGCCAGGGGGGCTGCCGCGCTGGCCGCCCTGGCTGCAGACGAACCGAAGTCAATGAGCACCAGAATTGAACCCAGTCCCGCGAGGTCGCGGCCCCTGTCAACACCATGTGGCGCAGGCACCATCAAGAGAGGTGTCGTCGCGCGCTTCAGCACGCGCGCCGCGGTCGAACCGAAGAACGCTTTCCGGACGCCGGTGCGCCCGTGCGTGCCCATGACGATCACGTCCATGTGCTCACGGTCCGCGAATCGCACAATCTCGTCGGCCGGATCGCCGGTTGCCACGTGCAGCGCCGGGGCGGCAGCGAGATCCAGGTCGGGCGTCCTGACGACGAACTGTTTCAGCTCCTCTTTCAGATCTGAGGACACCGATGCGCCGGCGGCGGCCGACGCGAGCAGCGGATCTTCAACGAACAGCACGTGAAGGCCGGCGTTGAACTGCCGGACGACGCGAGCGGCCGTATGGAGCGCGGTTCTCGAGGCCTCGGAAAAATCAACGGGACACAGGACTGAGCCGATCCGCATGCGATCTCGAGTGAGCACGGTCTGTTCCACGCAATTCGAATCGATCTCATTGACGGATCACGATGTACGTCGCAGTCTGTTGCGGATTTTTTCAGATGTACTGGCGAATAGTCCCCTCACTCGACAGTTCTGGGCGCAAGACGGCTTTGATCCACCCGCGTACGCCGAGGCAGGTTCGAACGCCACGTCATGACGAGTCGATTGAGTTGATCGCCCATCCGCCATCGACGCGCCTCAACGTCGCGCTCCAGACAGGCGGCTCGCGATCGTCCGACGACTGAAAAGCCGCTTTGCATGTCGCTGCAGCCTGCTCGCCGGCGACGGCGATCTCACAGGTCTGAAACGCCAGCGGTCCGTCGGGACGAGCGTCGTTATGGCTCACGACGGGTAGCGCGCACCACGTACCGATCAGGAGCATTCCCGAGCACCCAGAACGGATAGCAGGTAATCAGCGTCAGGGTGGCAGCGTCGGTCGGTTCGAGAACACTGAGGTCGTGCGGGTTCACCACGCGCAGCGACGTCACCCGGTAATGGAAACGCCCCTTCGGCGTGTCCACGAAGATGTCATCCCCACGCTCGACGTGGCGCAGCGGCCAGAAGAACGAGTCGCGGTGTCCGGCGATCACCATATTCCCCGAGTCGCCGGGTAACGCGGTGTGCTCGAGATGTCCCGGGCCACGACGGAGCGTCTGCGAATCCGAGCCGTGCAGCACCACGGCTGACAGATGCACGCGCGGAATGGAAAGAGCGGCGATCGCGGACCCTCTGCTTACTGCCGGATCTCGTGACGGGACTGCTGTCGCCGGCGCCAGCGCTGGTGGCAACACGGGCCTTTCGGCGACTGCTGCGGCCTCGAGCGAGCTGCGCGCACTCCGCTGAGCCATGACCGCATCGCTGACGAGCACCGCACACCAGATCAGCAGCGCGGCGCCAGCTGTCACGAACAGGCGTTCCGCCCATCGCAGAAACCAGGCGCCGCGGCTACCTGGCCGTCCGTCCTGATGGTCCCGCATAACGGAGCGGCGGAGAGCGCAGCGCGAAGTAGGCCCGTATCTTCCGTAAGAGGCACGCCAGGCGGAAGACCCAGCCACACCGCCTCGTTGAAGTTGACCGTGAAGAACTCACCGAGCGGGTGGCTGATCGCAGCAAATGCAGCGGCTGCAGCCGTGACCTCTTCGCGTCGACCGCGCATGCTGCCGCTGCTGTCAATCACCAGGCCGATGGTCGCGGGAAGGTCTTCGCTCGTGAAAAATTGAATCGTCTGCTGCTCACCGGTGTCATAGACGGTGAAGTGCTCGCGGCGGAGGCCGGTGACAAGCGCGCCCTGCCGGTCGACGACCGTCACCGGCAGCGTGACCAGATCGGTCCTGACCGACAGGATCGGGAGCTCGACCCGTTGCTGTGGCGACGGCGAGCCAAATGCGCTCCACAGCCCCAGACACAGCGCCAGCGATGGCAGCGGTCTCATGGTGACACCCACACGCCGATGGCCTGGCGAGAAGGACTCGCCAGACCATCGCGCCGTGCGTGTTACGTGGCACGGCGGCGAAGCAGACCCAGTCCAAGCCCGACGAGGAGCGAGGCCAGGCCGCCCGTGGCAACCAGTGGCAGTGGACTCGCCGTGCGCGGCAGCTCCACTGGCTCGGGTTGTTGAGGAGGCTCAGCCTCTGGAACAGCTTCGGCCACCGGTTCCGAAACCGGTTCTATCTCCACCTCCGGCTCGATGACCGGCTCTGGAACCGGCGCGGCCGGGTACGGCGTATACGTGATCTCCGGTTGCGGCACGACCTCCGCGATCATGATCGGCCCGCCCTTCGGATACACGAATTCGTACCCTCTGTACTCGCCGCCGTAAAACAGCGACCTGACAGCGAGAGGGACGCCTGCCGGCGTCTCTTTGAACGTGACGACAGGGTCTTCCGTGAGCGACGTTCGGCTGTCGTACATGGTGTGGAACATCGCATAGACAGTCGAACCATCGTTGCTGAGCACTTGAAGCACATTCCGGCTGGTTTCCGGATTCGTCAGCCTGAAGCGGTAGGTGCCGGCGCTCAAGGTGACGCCGGGAATCTGCACCGGCGCGCTGAAGGTCAGAAAGGCGAGCTTGTCATACGTGACGGCACTCGCCGGCGCTGGCGTCATCACGGCAACCAGTGCCCCCACGACGACGCCGGATACGAAGAGTCTGGACATACATGCCTCCGAACACTTCTCCGAAGGACCTTGCCAATCCGGCCTTCGGCATGTGGAACTTCCCGTCACAGCAGATGCATTTCCCTTGCCTCGGACCAGGCATGCGTAATCGGGTGGAAGCGCCGCAATCGAAGACGTCGAACCGGGAGTCTTGCGCGGCGACCGGGAGAAATCTCGTGCAGGCCCTGCTCTTGGATCTCGATTGGCCACCTCGAAGCAACACGAGCGCCATCTGCGCGACCGAGATCGAGGTCCGCCACGGCGAGACGATGCCGGTGAACGTCAGTTCGATCACAACGGCGTCGTGAAGGATCGGTCTCTCAGGATTGCCGGGGCGAGGTGCGCGACGACGACGCCGTGCGGCGCCACGTCACCTCGCCGGCCCGGCTTCCGACTCAAGGCACGACGGCGATTCGGTCCTCGACCTCCTTCACGCCGGGCGCCGACCACGCCGCGCGCCGCGCCTCGTCACGCTCGAACCACGAGTGGACGTTGCCCGACAGGATGACCTTGCTGTCGGTAATCGCGACGTTGATGCGCCGTGCATCGACTTCCGCGCTCCGCTTGAGCGCTGCTTCGATCTTCGACTTGACGTCCACCGAGCTGGCATGAGGCTCGACGGTGACCAGATTCGTCACTCCGCGGACTCCCGTGAGATCGCGAACGGCGCGAGCCGCCGCTACCCGCTGGTACTCCCAGCTCACGTGCCCCGTGAGCGTCACCCACCCGTCGGTCACAGCGGCCGCGATCTTGTCGCCCGGCACCATCGTGTTCCACCGGAGCGCGGACACCGCGGCCTGCGCCACATCGGTGTCCGTCCGCTTCAGGCCGTCGCCCAGACGCACGTTGACGTCATTGGCCACCGCTTTGACGCCGTACACCCGAAGGGCGACGCGCTCGGCGGCCCCCTTTTCCGAATAGGTCTTGACGTCGCCCCGCAGCGTCACCACGCCGCCGTCCACGGACACCCCGATATCGGCCGCATCGACGCTCGGTTCCCAATCGAGCGCCTTCTGGACGTGTTCCTGTAGTTCTCTGTCTGTCATGGTCGTCCTCCACATGTGCAGTTGCCTACGAAGTCATCTGCGTGAATGGCAACGTCCGTACCTGCACTGAAGCGCCGTAACCGCGTGCGATCGAGCCGCGGAGGGCCGTGGCCCAGGCTGCTGGTGGAATTTCTCCCGGCGCCTGAAGACTTTTCCGCACGATCGGCGCCGTACGGATCACGCGGCCAGATCGCGGACGGCCTCTTCCACCTGCTTCGCCAGCGCGTCGTAGTCGGCGCCCGCGAGCCGCATGGCCTGCCCGAAGATCACCCGCACGGGCCCGGGTCGAGCCATGTGCCAGGTGCGGTGCAGCACGCGGTCGACGCCCTCGAGCCGCACCGGGACGACCGGCACCTCGAGGCGCGAGGCAATCATGCCGACCCCCGCCCGGAACCGATCGATCTCGCCGGTGTCGGTATGGTGTCCTTCCGGAAAAATCAGTACAGAGAAGCGGCTATCGAGCAGCTCGCCCATGTAGCGCAGCGTCTGCCGCGCGCCCGCTTCGCGCTGCGGCAGCGGAAACGCGTTGAACAACAGCGCGGCCAGGTAATAGGCCGCACTGGTGGCCAGCCGCAGCATGCGGCCGTGCCCGGCCGGAAAAAAGTGCGCCGTGAAGAACTCCTTCGACATGGCGGGCGCGAGACGATACCGCCACCGTCGCGGAAGCGCCGCCAGGATCACCGGCGTGTCCATGTAGCTCTGGTGATTGGAGGCGAAGATCACCGGACCTTCCAGCCCTTCGAGATGTTCAGGGCCTTCGACACGGACCCACGCGAAAGCACGGGCCAGCGGCAGAAGGACCCCCGCCAGTGCGAGACGGCGAACGGCTCGCGCCGGCGCCGACCGATTCCAGGCGGGAAATGCCAGCGCCTCCTCGGGCTCCACTGCGCCCTTCGAGGCCTCCTCGACGAGCGCGCGCAGCTGTCCGACGTCGTGCACGTCGGAGAACGCCTTTTCATCCAGGCGCGTCTGGAAGGCGTCCTCGAGCGCGACCATCATCTCGACGCGCTCCAATGAACTGAGCCCGAGCTCGTCAATCGTCGTCGCGGAAGAGAGCGCCGTGCGCCCGGCATACTTTCCCACCAGCTCCGACAGCCTGTCCGTCGCAGGCCCGGCGGCAACCGGTGCGACCCCGGTCCTGGCCCATTCACGAATGGCCGTGCGTTTCAACTTCCCCGTCCCTTCGGTGCGTGGGAGCCGTGGCTCGGGCCACACCAGCGCGCGCCGTATCTTCTGATGGCTCTCGAGGCGGCTGTTCGCCTCTCGAACCACGGCGTCGGGATCCACGCCGGGATTGAGCACCAGCACGGCGTGCACGCGCTCGTTCTCCGCCTCCGGGCCGCCGGCCACGCCGACAGCGGCGGAGTCGCGGACCCCCGCAATCTGATTCAACACGCGCTCGACATCGTCTGGAAAGACCTTGAGGCCTTCGGGGGTCACGATGACTTCCTTCTTGCGCCCCCGGATGAAGAGCCGGCCGTCCGGTGCGATCTCGCCGATGTCGCCCGTGTGGAACCAACCGCCTTCGAACGCCTTCGCGGTTTCTGCCTCGGCCTGGAAGTAGCCCCCCGTCACGTTTTCGCCCCGCACGAGGATCTCGCCGTCTGGCGCAATCATCACGTCGACGCCGGCGATCGCCTTCCCGACCGATCCGGCCTGGATGTGGAACGGGTGCGTCACGCTGACAATGGGCGCCGTTTCCGTGAGGCCGTAGCCCTGGATCACGGCAAAGCCGCGATCCGACCAGAACGCTTCGAGCTCGGCGTCGAGCGGCGCCGCACCCACGACGAAGGCCCAGAACTTGAGTCCAAGGAGCCGATGGAGCTCCCGATACCGCCACCATCTGAATGGCCACGGCTGTTTGGATGGAACCAGGGCCGTATCCGGCGCGGCGCGGAGCACGTGCGCCCGCAGCACGTCGAGGATCTTCGGAACCGACACCAGTACCGACACGCGGCGGCGCCTGATCAGCGCGGTGATGTCCGCCGGGTTGTAGCTGCGCATGAAGATCACCGTGCCCGGCAGCATCGGCGGAATGAACGTCGCCATGGCCTGGCCGAACATGTGGCTGAGCGGCAGCAGATTGAGAAAGCGGAGCGGGAACACCGGACGCGCCCACGCGCGGTATTTCTTGACCTCCCGCTCGACCGGGATGATGTTCGCCAGCACGTTGCGATGCGTGATCACCACACCTTTCGGCTCGCCGGTCGCGCCGGACGTGAAGATGATCTCCGCCACGTCGTCGCGGGTGATTGCGACCGGCGGCGGCGAGCCGTCGCGCCACTCCAGGTCATGGAGCCTCCACACGCGGACGTCAGGCATCGTCAGTGGTGGCACATCGTCACCGGTCAGGACCAGCGTGGCGCCGACTATCCGGGTGATGCGCGCGACGAAGTCCGGCGACGCTCGATAATCAATCGGCACGACGATGACGCCCTGGAGCAGGCACCCCCAGAACGCCGCGATCCACTCGGGCCGGTTCTCGCTCCAGAACACGACCTTGTCGCCCTTGCGCAGGCCCGCCTCGGTGAGGCGCATCGCGAAGCCGCGCGCCGCACAGCCGACATCTGCGTACGAATAACTCCTGGCCCGGAAGCCGTCGTCGTACAGGAGAAACGGCCCCCGCAGGCTGGAGAAATCGTGAAAGTAGTCAATCAGCGTGTCACGGGACACAGGTGCAACCTATCCCTTGATGCACACGAGCGGCACGAGCTTCGCCACCTTGCGGGAGAGCCCTGCGGCATCGGCGGCGTCGACAACGGCGGTCACGTCCTTGTAGGCGCCGGGCGCTTCCTCCGCGACCCCGCGGGTCGAGGGACTCCGCACGATGATGCCGCGGGCGGCGAGCTCGTCGATCACCTGGCGCCCCTGCCACGTCCGCAGGGCCTGATGGCGGCTCATCGCCCGGCCCGCGCCATGGCACGACGAGGAGAACGACAATCGCTCGCTCTCCGCGGTACCGACCAGGATGTAAGAGGCCGTGCCCATGGTGCCGCCGATCAACACCGGCTGCCCGATGGCGCGCAAGCCGTCCGGCAGGTCAGCATGGCCTGGACCCAGCGCGCGCGTAGCGCCCTTCCGATGGAGGAAGACCTGCTTCGCCGTGCCATTGCAGACGTGCGATTCGAGCTTGCACGTGTTGTGTGACACGTCGTACAGCAGCGTCAGCGCCGCCTGCGGCAGCACCGTGGCGAAGGCCTCGCGGACCAGGTGCGTGATGATCTGCCGGTTGGCGAGCGCGCAGTTGATGCCGGCGCGCATGGCCCCGAGATAGCGCCGGCCGATTTCCGATTCGACCGGCGCGCAGGCCAGCTCCCGGTCCGGCAGCGTGATGCCGAACGCCGGCGCCGCCATCGCCATCTCCTTCAGGAACTCCGTGCCGATCTGATGTCCCAGGCCCCTGGAGCCGCAATGAATTGACACGACGATCTGGCCCGCCTCGAGGCCGAACGCCCGTGCCACGGCGGCATCGTGTATCTCGGCGACACGCTGCACCTCGAGGTAGTGGTTGCCCGAGCCGAGCGTGCCCATTTCATCCTGCTGCCGGCGCCGCGCCTTGGCCGACACCACAGCGGCGATCGCCCCGGCCATGCAGCCGTGTTCCTCGATCCGGTCCAGGTCCGGCGCCAGGCCGTAGCCGCGATCCACGGCCCACCGTGCGCCGCCCTGGAGCATCGCGTCGATCTCGCCCTCGTCCAGGTGAATCCGGCCCCGGCGCCCCATGCCCGCCGGCACGCTGCGTGAGAGCTGGTGGGCGAGGTCGCGCTTCACCGGTTCGATGCTGTCGGCGGTGAGCCCCGTGCGCAGCGTGCGGACGCCACACGAGATGTCGAACCCGACACCGCCGGCGGAGACAATGCCGCCCTCCTGCGGATCGAATGCGGCCACGCCCCCGATGGCGAATCCGTACCCCCAATGTGCGTCGGGCATGGCATAGGAGGCGCGCTGGATGCCGGGCAGCATCGCGACGTTCGTGACCTGCTCACGGACCTTCTCGTCCATGTCGCGAACGAGCGCGCCGGTCCCGTAGATCACCCCCGGCACGCGCATCGCGCCGGTCTGCGGTATCCACCACTCGTAGTCGGACTTGCGGACGAGCGACGAGAGTTCCATGGATGACCAGCTTCAAACGTCGACCACGCACTGCGCGCGCCACCCCTCGGCGTCGTGGACGACCTGGAGCGCGGTCAGCGTCGCCCCTTTGATCTCGACGGCCGGCTCGTGACGATCCACGTCTACGGCCTCGCCATACGCGGTGGCGCGCAGATGTCCGCCCTCAATCGCGACGGAGAAGTCGCCGAACAGCATCGAGCGCACCGCCATCTCGTAGATGACGGCGTCCAGCCACTCGACCAGCAGCAGCTCGTCGTTCTGCGCCTCGCACGACACGCGGACCGGTTCAACCAGCCTGACGCGGCCCGGATCGGTGACGACGGCGGTCAGCGCCAGCGCGGCCTGGCGGAACGCCTCGGCCTTGGTCGCGCCGGCGCCGATGACGCCGATGTCCGCGTCATGGGAAAAATGCGCCCATCCGGATCTGGCCGCCGTTGCCGTGGTACTCACGCGACACCTGTCGCTACGCGGCGACCGCGGCAGGCACCGGGCGATGAGCGCAGATCGCCTTGAACGTGTCGACGATCTCCTCGTTCCGAACCGGCTTTCCTGCGCCCGCGGCGAGCGCGAGGTCGTTGAGCGAAATGACGCCCACGAGCGAGCCGTCGGCCACGACGGGCAACCGCCTGACGCGCCGCTCCTTCATGGTGTCCAGCGCGGCATGGACGTCATCGGCCGGCCCACAGACCCACACGGCGCCGGTCACCACGTCGCCAACCGTGATTTGCGACGCCGGCTTGTCGCGAGTCCCGAGCGCGATGTACATGTCGCGATCGGTGACCACCCCGACCAGCTTGCCGGCGTCGACCACCGGCAGGATGCCGCAGTCACCGTTCCAGAGCAGCTGCGCCGCTTCGGCGAGCGTCGTGCCCGGTGACGCGGCCCGCGGCTGCGGCGTCATGATGTCTTTGACCTGCATGTGTGCCTCCTTTAGAAACCCTCGAACAGCAACACCCATTCCTCCGCCGGCACGATGAAAGTGCCCGGATCGCGCGGGTGACCGGCCCGATGATCGAATCTCCAAATGCCGCAGGGTGGAATTCCTCGCGGCTGCACAAAAAGAATCCCGGCTCAGCGAGAGTGCCCGCGCCACACGACGCGCGAAATGGAGGCATCATCCGGTCACGTCGGCTCGCGCATCGATTTGCAGGTATCACCGGTGTGGGCGGCACACGATGCGACACTCCAAGCTGCGGCTGTTGGTGATTTCGGCCATCGCCCTGCTCTCGGGTCGACCATCGGCAGGCGCGTCCGCCCAGGCAGAGCAGCCGCCGGGCGCCGCCGTCGAGTATCGCGTCGAGCGCCTCGGTGAGACCGGACGGGACCTCCGTGCCAGGTTCACGGCGGCACAGCTCGCGATACTCGAGAAGCTGAATCGCGCCGACGTTGCACACCTGGGCCGGCTCGAGCATCTCGTCATTCCCGCGGTCTGGCTGGACGAACTGCAGTACAGCCCGTTTCCACCGGCGTATCCGGCCGCGGGGCACGTTCGAAAGATGCTGGTCGTCGACCAGCCGTCGCAGGCGTTTGCCGCGTATGAAGAGGGACGCCTGACGCGGTGGGGGCCCGTCAGCTCGGGGCGTCAGGCATCCCGGACTCCCAGCGGCGTGTTTCACCTGAACTGGCGGTCACGCGGCCGTCACAGCACGGTCAACCCGCAGTGGTACATGAAGTGGTACTTCAACTTCGAGAACACGCGCGGACTCTCCCTGCACAGCTATACGCTGCCCGGGTACCCCGCGTCGCACGCGTGTATCCGCTTGCTCGAGCGGGATGCGATCTGGATCTATGAGTGGGGCGAAGGCTCGACGCTCAGCCCGCGGGGTACGGTCACACCAGGCACGCCACTGGTCGTGGTGGGTCAGTACGCGTTCGGGTCACCCCCACCCTGGCAATCGGTGGCCCATCTGGCGCGTGGGATCCGTCTACCAGACATGCCGCCGCCCCGCGCGGGCGGAATCACTGACCGGCCGTAGCATCCTCGCGGGTGCGGCGGCATCGGGCGACGCACTCGAACGACGCGCCGTTGCGCGTCAGCCACACGTCCACGTGCTGCGCCTTCGCGAATCCGCGGGCGATGGCAACCGCCTCGTCGCGCGACCGTCCTCAGTCTCAACCTCTCGGCCCCCCCTGGACTCGCCGCCGCTCGACGCATTCGAAACGAGGTGCCCTCCGCGGAGATCGTGCTGCTCGCGGCGCGGCTCTCGCCGCAGCTGGTTGGCGAGGGCATCCGCGCCGGCGCACGGGGCTTCGTGGTCAAGTCGATCTTGTTCATGATGTCATCAGCCTCGGACTGATTGCATTCGAGGCATCCTGAGACGTCCTGTTACGCGGCGCGGGGGCCGTCGGCCGCCGCCGCCCCCGTCACGAGGCTTCGCACCTCGGCGCCCTCGAGAACCTCGCGATCCAGCAGGCGGCGCATGACGGCCTCGAGGGCGGCGCGATGACCGCGCAGCACGCCCGCCGCGGTGTCGTGCGCTTCGGTCATAAGGCGCTTCACCTCCACGTCAATTTCCCGCAGCGTCTGCTCCGCCACCGATTCGGCGGCTGCGTCCACGCCCGGCACCGGAAGAAACGGCGGCCGCCTGGGACGATCGAGCGCCACCGGTCCGAGCGTGTCGCTCATCCCATACTGCGTCACCATGGACCGTGCCACGTCGGTCGCCCGCTGGAGATCGTTCTGGCCGCCGGTCGAGATCTCGTGGAACAGCAGTTCTTCGGCGGCGCGGCCGGCCAGCCACACGGCGAGCTGATTCAACAGCTCCTGGCGGGTCCGCAGGTACCGGTCCTCGGCCGGGAGCTGCAGCGTGTGGCCCAGCGCCGCGTACCCGCGCTGCACGATCGAGAGCTTGTGCACGGGATCGACGCCCGGCAGCAGGGAGGCGACGACCGCGTGCCCCGCCTCGTGGCACGCGACCACCTCGCGCTCGCGCGGGCTCATCACGCGCTTCCGCTTCAGTCCCGCGAGCACGCGATCGATCGCCTCCTCGACGTCGCCCATCGACACCTCGGACCGATTCCGGCGCGCGGCGAGCAGCGTCGCCTCGTTCACCAGGTTTGCCAGGTCGGCGCCCGCGAATCCGGTCGTCCGTGCGGCGACCACCTTCAGGTCGACATCGGCGGCGAGCTTCACGGCCCGCGCGTGGAGGCGCAGAATGGCTTCGCGGCCCTGGATGTCGGGACGGTCCACCACGACCTGGCGGTCGAAGCGGCCCGGGCGCAGGAGCGCCGCGTCGAGCACTTCCGGCCGGTTGGTGGCCGACATCACGATGATCCCTTTGCGCGGATCGAAGCCGTCCATCTCGGCCAGGAGCTGGTTCAGCGTCTGTTCGCGCTCTTCGTGGGTACCGAGCGGCGACGCGACGCGCATCTTGCCGAGGGCATCGAGCTCGTCGATGAAGATGATGCACGGCGCACGCGCTGCAGCCTGCGTGAACAGATCGCGGACGCGCGCGGCGCCGACGCCGACGAACATCTCCACGAACTCCGAGCCGCTCAGGCTGAAGAACGGGACGTGCGCCTCGCCGGCCACGGCACGGGCCAGCAGCGTCTTTCCGGTGCCCGGGGGACCGAGCAGCAGCACGCCTTTCGGAATCCGTCCGCCGAGCGCGGTGTATTTCTGAGGATGCCGGAGGAAGTCGACGATCTCGCGCAGTTCCTCCACGGCCTCGTCGATGCCAGCCACGTCGGCGAAGCTCACCTTGACGTCGTCTTCGGCGTAGATCTTCGCGCGGCTCCGGCCGAACGCCATCGCGCCTGCCCCTGGGGCGGCGCGCCTCAGCATGATGGTCCAGAACAACACCAGAAGCGCCATCGGCAGAAGCCATCCGACGAGCGAGCTCCACCGGTTGCCGGACACCTCGCCTGTGACGATCGTTCCGTGCTGCTCCAGTTCGCCCACGAGACCGGGATCCTCGACGCGAACGGTCGAAAAGCGGTCGTTCGAGCCTCTCAGCGTGCCCCGAATCCGGTCCTGACTGATGACGACTTCCGCAACCCTGCCGCCGCGCAGCATCTCCTTGAATTCGGTGTAGGACACCGATCGAACGGCGCCGCCGGTCGTCAGCGTGGACAGCAGCCCGATGAACACGAGGGTGCCGACGATGTAGACCACCGTGATGACGCCGGCCCTGGTTCGCCTGACGCGCTGTTCAGGCGGCTGGGGGCCCGTCACGCCGCCGCCTCGCGCGCGGCGCGCATCTTGGCGACGGCTTTCATCTCGATTTGACGGATCCGTTCACGGGTCACGGAGAGGCGCCGGCCGATCTCTTCGAGCGTCAGCTCGCGGTCAAGCCCCAGCCCGTACCTGAGACGAAGCACCTCCCGCTCGCGCTCGGTAAGCGAGCGCATCGCATATTCGACGTCCTTGCCGAGCTGCCCCCGGATCACATCCTCTTCCGGCGAGCCGCTCGTGACATCCTGTACGAGATGGCCGAGCAGCGTCTCCTCGCCCTCGGCGGCCGGCGCGTCGAGCGATGCCGGGTGCCTGGCGGCGTCGAGGAGCAGCAGCACCTTGCCGAGCGGCAGGTCCAGCCGCGCGGCGAGTTCGTCGGGACGCGGCTCGCGTCCCAGCCGGCGCACAAGCTCCGTTCGCGCCCGTGTGAGTTTGGTGAGCGAGTCGATGACGTGAACCGGCAGCCGGATGGTGCGGCCGTAATCGGCAACCGCGCGCGTGATGGCCTGGCGGATCCACCACGTCCCATACGTCGAGAACTTGAATCCGCGGCGGTACTGAAACCGGTCGACCGCTTTCATGAGGCCGATGTTCCCCTCCTGGATCAAATCGAGGAGGGACAGCCCGCGCCCGAGGTACCGCTTGGCGACCGACACGACGAGACGGAGGTTGGGTTCCACGAGCTCGTGTTTGGCGTCCACGAGCCGCTGCTCCAGTTCCCAGACGCGGGCACACCGCCGGCGGTACTCGTCGCGCGGCAATCCGGCACGCGCCTCCAGCGCACGGAGCCTCTCGGTACGCTCCTCACCGGCCGCCATCCGCCCGGCTTCCTCGATCTGCTGATCGAGGCGGCGCAGCTCGGCCACCACGTCATCGACGACCGACGGACGAATCGGCAGCTCGCGAAGGACCTCGCCCATGGCGCCCTGCAGCCGCTCGATCTCCGCGCGGCCTCTCGCACGGCTTGCCGGCGTGGATCGGCGGTCGGCCACGCTTGCCTGACATCGCTCCATCGCGCGTGCAAGGCGGCGCACACGGGCGAAGCCCCGCATGATCGGCGGGAGCTTCTCCGGTTTGAGCTCGCCGCCGTCGGGCAGCAGAATCAGCTCCGCGGCCGGCGCCGAACGGCGGCGAACGGCATCCGCGAGGGCGAGCAGCGTCTGCCGCGCCGCCGGGATGGCCGCCAGGGCGGCCGCCAGCTCGCCGCGCGCCGTTTCCATCCTCCTGCCGATGTCCTGTTCCTGCTGGGCCGTGAGGAGTTTTCGCCGGGCGATGTGGTTCAGATAAACGCGGACCAGGTCCACTTCGTCGTGCGGCAGACCGGCCTGAGGCGCTTCCTCGATCGCCTCGCGATCCAGCGCCTCGCCTTCGGCCTCGTCAAGCGGCTGGTCGTCGAAGGCCTCGGGCTCGCCCTCCGCGAGGATGCGTTCGGGCGACTCGACCATCGCGGGCTCCAGCGCACCGTCCTCGTCGACCGGCACGAGACCAAACGCGTGCGCGCGCTCACGCCAGTCGAGGACGTGGGCGTTGCGTTCGGGCTCGCGCCAGTCGACGAGCGACAACCCGGACGTCGTCGGGGCCCGCCGCGTCGCCGGTGCATCGCGGGTTCGCGTGGCCATGGACTTCGGCTCATCCTGTAGCAACAGCCGTGCTCGCGCCTCCGTTGCGAGGCGAGGCCGGATTTCGTCGTGTCTGGGGTCCCGTCGTGGGAAAAAACGCGCGAGTCGTGGGGACTATTCAGGACCGATCAATACATCAGCGTGATGAGCAGGCGCGACAGAAAGAAGTCCACGGCGATCACCGCCACCGAGCCGGCCACGACCGCCTTCGTCGTCGCGCGGCCGACGCCCTGCGTGCCGCCCGTCGTGCGGAGACCCACGTGGCAGCCGATCGTCACGATGACGTAGCCGAGACAGAACGGCTTGATCAGGCCCATCCACGCATCCTGCAGGTACAGCGCGTCGGTCACCGACGTCCAGTAGAGGCCCGACGCCACGCGAAGCTGGTAGACGGCGACCAGCCATCCGCCGAGAATGCCCACTGTGTCGTAGACGACCGTCAGGACCGGCGCCATGAAGAATCCGGCGAGCACGCGCGGCACGACGAGCTTCCGCACCGGATCGGTGCCGAGCACGCGAAGCGCGTTGATCTGGTCCGTGACCGCCATCGAGCCGAGCTCGGCGGCGATGCCCGACCCGATGCGCCCGGCCAGCATCAGGCCGGTGAATACGGGGCCCACTTCCTTGACGATCGAGGCACTGACCAGGCG
>Ga0209640_10002612_pt1 | contig 15723 bp, 14 predicted proteins | sample RifCSP10_1_FD_184018 | JGI IMG/M metagenome (GOLD analysis project Ga0209640, IMG submission 184018) | Soil microbial communities from Rifle, Colorado - Rifle CSP2_sed 10_1 (SPAdes) (version 2) | ecosystem: Environmental > Terrestrial > Deep subsurface > Rock core/Sediment | place: Rifle...
TTATTGGGTGCTTCGGAACCTGACAAACCAGACAAACGAAACGAACCAGAAAAACCAAATAGACATTCCTGCCAGCCTCGCCGTTCGCGCTCTTTGCGCAGGTCCCGCATGTTCAGCATCCTACTGCCCCCCCGACTTTTTGCCCTGAATCAGCGCTTCCGGATGGCGCTCGATAAAATCAGCGAGCAGGCGGAGCGACTGGGAAGCCCGCCCGAGCTGCCGCAAGGCTTCGCGCGCATCCTGCTGAAGCGGCGCGTCAGCCGCCAGCGTGCGCTCCGCCGCCTGCATCGCCTTGCGTGATTCCTCCAGCGTCTCCCTGGCCTTGGGCGCCAGCTCGTTGTCAAGGCGCCGCACCAGCAGGTCCGTGCTCTGCAGCATCTTGTGCATGGCCTGGAGAGCCTGGCGGAGTTCTACGCCGATCTTATCGACCGGCATGGTGTCCAGCTTCTTCGCAAAGCTGGCCAGCACATGCTGGAGTTGCTGGAGGCCGCCGGGGGCCGTCGGCATCTCCGGCGGGGTCTTGGTCCAGTCCGCCTTGGCCTTGTCCGCGTCAGGAACCATCTCGAGGGCGACGAACATCTGCCCCGTGAGCAGGTTGCCGGTCTTCAGTCGCGCCCGGAGTCCGCGCTCGATCAGGTGGTCGAAGAATTGCTGCTGCGTCAGGCCGGTATCCCGCGCGCGCGTCGCGCCCGGCTTGAACAGTTTCCCCACACGGTCGGGGTAGAGGGCCAGTTCGACTGGAAAGCGAAACACCCCGCCTTCCATGTCATATTCCGCGCTGATGGATTGGACCTCACCGAGCGGGATGCCTTGAAATTCCACCGGCGCGCCGGCGGACAGGCCGCGCAGCGATTCCGAGAAGATCGCGGAGAAGACGAAGACCTCCTTGTCCGGACGTTTCATGGCCAGAGCGCGGTCGGCAAAGAGCAGAAAGACGGTATTTTCCTCGGCCTGCGTGGCTACCGGCGAATCCGCCGGGGTTTCGAAGGCGATGCCGCCGAGCAGGATGGACATCAGCGACTCGGTATTGATTTTGACGCCCGACGAGTCGGCGGTGATGTCGATTCCGCCCACGTCCCAGAAGCGCGTGTTGGGATTCACGAACTTGTCATACGGCGACTCGACGAAGATTTTCAGCGTGACGCCCGTTCCGTCCTGGTTCAGCTCGCTGGATGCCACCTTCCCCACCGGAATCCGGCGGAACAGGACCGGCGTCCCGGTGTCGTGCGACCCGAGGTCCCTGCCCTGGAGAACGAACTGGCGGCCCGGCACATCGCCGGTGACGAGCGGCGCCACTTCCAGGCCTTCAAAATCCCTCCGCGGAACCGAGGACTTGCCGCGATCAAACTCGATGTAGGATCCGGAGAAAAGCGTCCCGAGCCCCGACACCTGCCCGCCCGCGATCCGCGGCTTGACGATCCAGAACCGGACATCCTCCACGAGGTGGGGCGCGGCCCCCTTTTTCAGTTCCGCCGTCACCACCACGTGGGAAAGATCCTTGGTAAAACCGAGGGCTGTCACCTCGCCGATGTCGATGTTCTTGTATTTGATTTTCGTCTTGCCGGCCTCAAGGCCTTCCGCCGTCTTGAAGGTGATGGTGATCGTGGGGCCCTTGTCGAGGATCGCCTGAACCGCGAGCCATCCGCCGACCAGCACGGCGACGATCGGAATCACCCAGACGAACTGGAACGACCGGCGGCGCTTCGGCGCGACGGCCGCGTCGGCGATGCCGGACAGACCCGGACCCTTCGGCAGGTCAGTCATCGGATTCCCGCTCCTCCTTCACCGGATCCCAGATCAGGCGCGGATCGAACGCCTCCGCGGCGAACATCGTCAGCACGACCACGGCCCCGAACGCGACCGCGCCCGGCCCGGCCTTGATCGTCGCCAGCGCCTGGAACTGCACGAGCGCGGCGAGGATCGCGGCGACATAGATGTCCACCATGGACCAGCGGCCCACGAGCTCCACGATCCGGTAGAGTTTGCCCAGGTCGTGCGGCCGCCAGCCGGGCTTGCGCTGCACGGAGACGAGCAGCACGGTCATGGCGAGCAGCTTCGCGCCCGGCACCATGATGCTCGCGATGAAGATGATCAGCGCGAGCGGCCACGAGCCCGAGGTCCAGAGATACACGACGCCGCTCATGATGGTGTCCCGTTGCGAGCCGAACAGCGAGCCGGTCTCCATGACCGGCAGGATATTGGCCGGCACGTAGAGCACGCAGGCCGCAATGAGAAAGGCCCAGGTGCGGGAGATGCTGTCCGGTTTGCGCTCATGCAGGGCCGTCCCGCAGCGTACGCAGGCCAGATCGTGCGCGGCCGCCGGCCTGCTCAGCAGGCCGCATGCGTGGCACGACATCAGCCCGGCGTCGGCGGCTGTCATGACGGCCGTCACGTCGTCCCTCTGACCGGCGCTGCCGCTTCATCCTCCTGCCCGCCGCTCCCAATCGCATCCACGTGCGCCCACAGGTCGTGCACGTCAAACGAGGACGCCGCAGCCGCGAGGAGAAACATCAGCGCGGCAAACGACCAGATCGCGACGCCCGGCACGACGTGGGCGATGTGCGCGAGCTTGGCCAGGGACACCAGCGTCCCCAGCATGAACACCTCGACCATGCCCCACGGCTTCACGGTCTGGACAAGGCGGAACATCGCCGGCAACTCCCTCGGCACCCATCCGAGCTTGAGCGGCAGCAGCATGTAGAGCATGGCGCCGATCTGGAGCGCCGGCATCAGGAAGGTGGTCACGAACACGAGCGCGGCCACGCTCGTCATGTCCTGGTTATGGAGCGTGCGCACCGAGCCGAACAGCGTCGTCGAGATGCGGGTGCCCTGCGCCTCGAGCGCGACGATCGGAAACGCGTTGGCCACCACGAACACCACGGCGGCGGTGAGCATGTAGGCGAGCGTGCGATCGAACCCGTCGGGAATTGACCGGTAGAGCGTCGCGCCGCAGCGCCGGCAACAGGCGGTCCCGCCCTCCGGGAGCGCGATTTCCCGCTGGAGCAGGTCGCATTCATGACAGGCGATCAAGGAGGACATGGCGTGTGCCTGCGCGCGCCATCATCAGCGCGCGCAGGCGAAAGGGAGTGACGTTACGGTTTCGGTTCCACGCAGGCGGCGCCGCCGCGGCTCTGACACAGCCGCCACCGTACTTTCTCCGCCCAGAAGCGGAACGATTCCTCGACGTCGTTCCAGGAATTGGTGACGCCGCTCAGGCTCTTGGTCCCGCCGCGCCGGTCCACTCCCGCCGCCAGCAGCTCGCCGGTTGCTGTATCCGTGATCTTCATCTCGGCGCTGGCGCTGCCCGTGAACGCGGAGACACCGGTGACCACGCCCTTGGCTCCGCCCAGCAGGCGCGCCTGGGGGACGATGCTCGTAATCGTATCCAGCACCGCATTGGATTTGCCCGCCTCCGTGAGCGCGGCCTGGAGCCGCATCACGTCGGGGCCTGGCTGCGTCGTCATTTCATAGTCTTTTCTCAGATTCTCGTCGAGCTTGGACCAGAGGAGGTTGCCCAGCCGCTGCCGGTCCTCGATGGGCACTTCCTTGAGCTGCGAGTCCTTCCCGCTCACCCACAGCGTCACGGGATCCAGCATGATCTTCGTGTACTTTTTCCAGTCCGCCTTGTCATTCCGGTAGACCAGCAGCGCCTCCGGGTCCTCGCCCACGGTTTTGGTTTCGCCCTTGCGGAGCTTGGCGTAATCGCTGCCGAGAAACCCGGACTTCTCCACGCTCTTGGCATGTTGCGTGCCGGCGCAGCCGGCCATCCAGACTACGGAGAGGATGACGGCACTGGCTGTTGCCAGCCGGCTCATCCGACCGTTCAATATCAACTGCATGAGGAACCTCCTTGGGATGAGGGTGAAGTCAATCAGACGTTGGATTTTCATCGTGAAGGATTGTATGAGGAACCGCCCTCTAGCTGCAACTACTAAAATGAGGGCGCCCTCCGGCGACGCCACTTGCCGGGCACCCTCCGAAGAACACATCCGAAGTCAGTCGCTCGAGGTTCGGCTCGGCATCATTTTCTTGGGAACTGTTCCACGAGTCGCTCAGCAAAGAGCGGTGTCTTGAACACCCAGCGCACCCCGGCTTGCACCGTCCAGTCCAGTCCCAAGCGCGTATCCTTTCCCATCACCCCCACGCCGGGCCCGGCAAACACGTTCCAATGCTCATCAAACCGATGGCCGACCTCGCCCACCAGGTTCATCGTGGTCTTTCGATTATTGTTCCAATCCATGGTCCATATCATGGACGCCGTGCTCCACCATCGCTCGGACCAAATCGTGTTGACGGCCGGCTGGACTTGCAGGTAGTGGATTTTGCTACGGCTGGGATCGCCCCCGACGGAATTGAAATCCTGGACCAGTGTAAAGAACAACGAGCGTGCCCGTGGCAGCGGGACCGCCACCCCGCCGCCCGGTCCAAGCAGGTACTTGCCCGTGCCCAGTTCATTTTTCGCGGCTGTCGGAAACAATGCGTCAAGGCCGACGAACAACGCCACGTTCGGGCTGGCATAGAGCCGCCCGCCCATGCGCACTGTCATGTCGGTGGTGCCGTTCGCCGTGGAGCCCCTCGGTTGGTCCAGGTCGGCCCACACATATGGCATGGACACCCGCATAAGCAAATTGGGCGTGATGGGCACTCGAACCTCGGCGGTTGCGTTGTCGAGACGCAGATTGTTGGTGAACGCACTGTGCCCATACGTCAGTTCATAGTACCCGACGATGGCGGTAGGGTCCGTCCCGAAGGACGCGGCGGCGGCCGAGATGCGCTTTCGTTCTTCGGTGAGCTGTGCCTGCTCTTCCGGCGTGGCACCGTACAGCCGTTCTTGCAGCCGGCGACGCTCGCTCTCGAGCAGTCCTGGCGATGAGTCCTTGGCCGGTTCTTTCGAGGGCGGCTCGTCCGCGGGCCATGAAGCGGCGGGCGCCAGCGTGACGACGAGAATGACGAACAGACCCAGCAGACCCCGCGTCATGCCGTGAATCCCCCTTCAGGTGTCCTTAGCCCACATTATTCATGAGCGCTTCTACTGCAATCGCGGATTCGCTGCTGCGACAAGCCTGGCCGCGCGAAAACAGCGGCCAAGCGGGCGGGCTCGCCGCTCGGTCGGTCAACAGACTGTTCAAGTCTGCTTCCCTTCCTCGCAGCTCCACACGCCCGTCTCGCTTGGCGACTTCGCAATTTCGCGACGAACCGTCATAAATAATGTGGGCTAGGAGAGTCACCCGGAAGACTTCGGAGCGAGCGGTTTGGATTGGGGAGGGCTGGGAGCATTCACGCCGGCCATCAAGCGCCACTGCGCGACTGACGCGCGGACCTGCTGGGCCATTCTGATTTTCTCAGGCCAGGAGAGAGTCTTGCGGCTTTGTTGCCAGCGAGCCTGTCTATCCAGCAATTGCTCGATCTCATTCATCGAGGAATCTCTTTTCGAACCGCTGCCATGCGTCGGCGAAACCGTGCCGGCCCGCGAGGCGTTGAATGTCCTCTCGGCGGACGCTGCCCGATTCAAGCAAGGCCAGGATGCGCGCGTAGTCCTGAATCACGCCCGCGGATTGCATCGCGTTGAGCAATTGCGCCAGTTCCTTCATGCGCTGAGTCTAACAAGCAGCGGCCATTTTGTCATTTGCTCCACTGTTTCGAAGACAGGAGCAGACCCGGCAGACCCCGCGTCATGCGCTGTTCCCGCGGACTTGCCTACCGCGCCTTCGGCTCGTAGGGCTCGAGGACCGCGATCTTGACGACCTGTCCATCCGCGAACATCTTTCCCGCCGCCAGGCCGTTGACGACGGCGATCTGGTCCGCCTTCCAGGCTGCGTGCGTGCGGCCGGCGAGCGCTTCGGGCGTTTCGCCCGCCTGGGCCTTCACCAGGCGCAGGCGCTTCTCCTTGACGCCGGAGCGCTCGGCCGCGGTCAGGGGCCGGAAGCTGTTCGTGACGGAGTCGAAGACCGGTTTGAGCTGGTCGAACTTCCCGCTCGGCGCCACCCCCACCAGTTGATAGATCGTTCCGCCGTGAGCGATCCAGGTGATCTCCAGATCAAGGCCGCCCCCGGCCGGGATGCGCACGCGTGCCGCCGGCAGCTCCCCGATGGTCATGGTCTTGGTCTTGGACACGACGTCGGCTTTGAGGACCTTCTCGACAGCGCGCGCGCCCTCCAGCGGATCGTTCCCCTTGGCTGCCGCGCCGACCACGACGGCCGCATCCTTGTCCGGCGCCGCCGACACGATTTTCTGCGGGGTGTTGTCGTGGCTCCATTTTTCCGGGAACTGCACGAAGAAATTCATGTCCGGATGCAGGAACCGCGGCCCGTCGAAGACGCCGTTCGCCGCCCGCTGGCCGACCACCACGCCGTCGAGCCGGGCCAGGAACGCATCCCGCGACGGGCTGATCGGCGCCTTCACCGCCCGCTTCAGCTCCTTGGCGTGGGCCGCGGTCTTGGCGACACGGTCCGGCGTGGCGGGATGGGAATCAAAGAAACCGGGTTTCCGCGGCTCCTTCAGATGCAGCTCCACCTCCAGCTCCAGGGTGGCGAGAAAAGCGGAGAGGGCTGCCGGATCATAGCCGGCGTGCGCGGCGATCTCCTGGCCGACGCGGTCCGCTTCGGTTTCCTGGCCTCGGCTGTAGGGTGCGAACACGAGGCTCTGCGCGAACTCGCCGACCCCGCCGATGATGTTGCCGACCGTTTCGCTCACGATGCCGGTGAGGCCGGAGACGATGCCGAAGACGACGGCGAAGGGCCCCTGGTGGGAAATTCTCTGGACCGTGTGCCGCGCGGCCACGTGCCCGATTTCATGCCCGACGACGCCGGCCAGCTCGTCTTCAGAATTGACCAGCGCCAGCAGCCCGCGCGACACGTAAATGTACCCGCCGGGGAGCGCGAAGGCGTTCGGCTCGATCATGTCGGCGACATGGAACTGGTACGCGACGTCCTTCCGCGGCGACTGCTCGGCCAGGCGCTTGCCGAGCGACTCGAGATAGGGCGTGAACGAGGGGGTGTCCGCCAGCCCCATCTGCTGCTCGACCTTCTTGGCCTCCTCGGCGCCGATTTCCTTCTCCTGCTCGGCCGAGACCAGCGTCAGCTCCGGGTGCCCGCTGACCGGATTCATCGCGCAGCCGCCGGCCAGCGCGCCGGCCGCAGCCAGCGCAGCGCAGAAGCGGACCACGACCATCCGGGAGCGCCTCCCGGCCCGCCGGTTCGTCACCATGTGCTCGTACATGCTTCTCCTCCCCGTTATTTGAATTACTGGTCGCGGCGCGACTGATAGATACCGGTCAGGCGCGCGATCAGGATCGCGACGAACAACACGCCCGTCACCTGTTCCAGGATGGTCAGCATCTGCGCGTGCCGCAGCACCGGAACGATGTCGCCGAAGCCGGTGGTGGTAAACGTCGTGAAGCTGAAATAGATCAGATCCGCTATGTTGGCCTCGCGGGCCGGTGCGCCGGCAATGGCGAACGAGCCCGGGTAGATCTGCAGCAAGAGAGCATACATGTAGGCCCAGAGCACGCCGAGCAAAAGATAGGCCGACGCCGCGCCGTACAGCTTGTCGGTCGTCATCTCCTCGACGCTGAAGATGTACCGCATCAGTGAGATGAGCGCGAGGACATACACCCCCGCGCTGAACCCCCACGACACCACGAGATACAGGGGCTCACCCAACACGATGCCCGTTGCCGCCAGCGCCAGCGCCGGCAGCGCGAGCAGCAAGGCCGTGGCCATCGCCAGCCTGGACCGGCCCATGGCGGTGACGGCGGTGATCATGATGACAAGATTGACGAGATTGGCCGCGATACGGCCCACTTCGCTTCCCTGCAGGAACGGCAGCAGGACAAGCAGGACCACCTGCGCGTAAAACAGATAGGCGCAGCGATGGGACAGCATCTGCATCGTTCGCGCCTGGATTGAGTCAGAGATCATGGTTCCGTCCTTGTATCAGATTCCCCGGACCGTTAAAAGCGGCCGTTGCCGAACATAATTCGGCGGGTGATCACGGTTCAATTGGCCAGGATCGTATCCTGCACGTCAGCGCTCGCGGCGGGCGAAATAGAAATATGCGCCCACGCTGATAAAATTCGTTGTCACTGCGATGATATTCCAAAGGATCACGGGTCGTGAAGCGATCAACAACCCGTACCAGACCCATACGATTTGGAACGCGCCCATAATGGCAGCCATCCTCGGATTCATGCCTTTACTTGACCTCCGCCTGAGCATCGCGATCAAATCCGGCAAGGCGGCAAAGGTCGTTCCTAATCCCGCCACAAAGCCGACGACTTCAGACCTTTGAAAGCCGGGGAATAACAGACTCGTCTCATCGGGTAGCGATAATTCCGCGCAGCCTGCGAGGATCATCACGCTGAAGAAGAAACCAAGCCACTGAAGTCTCTTGGAAGAAACCATGTTTGCCTCCGCGTTACGCGACTCAGATCCCGATGCTCACCTCGAAGACGTGATAGCCACAGGCCGGCAGGTCGAGATAGAGGCCTCGTGCCAGAAGGTCGCTTCCGTCGCGCTCGTAGCAGGCATCGCCCATCTGATCCTTGAGCCGGACCCCGCGGCCGGCCAGATCCGGGAACGGGAAGGGCACATAACACTGGCTCTGATGCGCCGCATAGTTCACCGCCACCAGCAGCCGGCCATCACCGGAGCCCTGCCAGGCGCTGGCCAGGAAACAATCCCACGTCCCGTTCCCGTCCCACGCCGGCATACAGTCGAGCAACTGCCACCGGCCATCCCGCACGGCCGGCTGACGGAGCACCGCCAGGAGGCGGTCGTAGAACCGGCGCAGCGTCTCGTCGACTGGCTCCTTCGGCGCGCGAACCAGGTGCGGCGAGATGCGCTTTCTGCGGCCCTCGAACTGTCCCTGGTGAAAGAAGCGCAGGCAGGTGGACAGGAACGTAATAATGGCCGCGGCCTCGTGCACCCCCGGAGAGAACGTCGCGGCGGCCCTGGGCTCGTCGTGGTTTTCCAGGAAGCGGGCCATTTTGCTCTGGTAACCGAAGTCGGCGCGCAAATGGTCGCGCACCGGCCGGGCATGGCCCTCGCGGAGGCGGTCATAGAGCCGCTTGTCGTAGGTGTAGTCGAAGCCCTGCTGCTGCAGGGTCCATTCCATGTCCCAGTAGACCTCGGCCATGAAACGGAAGTCCGGGACCCGCTCCCGCACCCGCTGCGTCGCCTTTTGCCAGAACGGCTGGGCCCGGATGCCCCAGGTCCGTTCGAAGATGTCCGGCAGCACCAGCATGGCCATGTCGCAGCGCACGCCGTCGCATTGCCCGGCGATTTTCACCAGCTCGCCGATCATCGCGTCCTGCGTGGCCTGGTTGCCGTAGTTGAGTTGCAGGGTATCCGGCCAGCCCGAAAAGTAGGGATCGCGCCCGTAGGCCAGGAGCAGGTCGCCCTGCTTGCGCTTGACCCGGGTATAGTTCTGCGGCGCCTTGGCCAGGTCCTGTTCCGTTCCCGGGATGTAATATTCGGGGTGCTTCTCCACCCACGTGTGATCCAGCCCGGTGTGGTTGAGGACGAAGTCGAGCATCAACCGCAGGCCGCGCTTGCGGAGCCGCTCGCGCAGGCGGGCCAGAGCTGCATCCCCGCCCAGATTGTCGTACACCGTGTAGTCGGCGATCGCAAAACCAGAACCAGGGATGTCCTCCTCGCGCAGGTCCGGCAGGGTCTCCTGAAATTCCCTGCGCCACTCCTGGTTGCTGCGCGAGACTCGCTGCCCCTCCGGGCCGGTCTGCCAGACGCTCAGGAACCAGACCCAGTCGAAGCCCGTCTTTGCCAGGCGGTCCAGTTCGCCGTCCGGAATGTCATCCAATGTCGCAGGCCGGCCGAGCGTCCGGGACAATTCCGTCAGCCAGACGCGGGTGTTGATTTGATAAAGCGAGGGATAGCACGGGGTTGTCACGATGTCCGGTTCTCCTGCGGATTACGTCGCTGGCCGGCAGGCGGAGCTACGACCTCCGATTACGTGCTCTCCTTGAACAAGCTGCCCTTCTTGCCCCCTTCCAAAAACCGCTTGCCGTCCAGAAGACCATAGAGTTGGATGGATTTGGCCACGAGCCCGGTCCAGCCGGTCTGGTGGCTCGCGCCCAATCCTGCCCCGTTATCGCCGTGAAAGTATTCGTAGAACAGAATGTGGTCGCGCCAGTGGGGATCGGACTGGAACTTTTCCGTGCCTCCATAGACAGGCCGCCGGCCGACTTGCCCTGAGCCTGTTTGCCCTGAGCTTGCCGAACGGGTCGAAGGGTCCCGCAGGAAGATCCGGCTCAGCCGATCCGCGATGTCCTTGGAGACCTCGAAGAGGTTCATCATCTTGCCGGACCCCGTGGGGCATTCGATTTTGAAATTGTCGCCGTAATACAGATAGAAATTCAGCAGCGCCCGGAGGATCATGGCGTTCACCGGCATCCAGATCGGTCCCCGCCAGTTGGAGTTGCCGCCGAACATGCCGGTGTTGGATTCCCCCGGCAGGTAATCCACCCGGTACTCCTGGCCGCTGACGTTCAGGACATAGGGGTTCTTCTCGTGGAACTTGGAGAGGGAGCGGATGCCGTAGGGGCTCAGGAACTCGTTCTCGTCGAGCATCTTCGAGAGGATCCGCCGGAGCCGCTCCGGATTGAGCAGCGCAAGGATCCCCCGCTCGTTCACTCCAAAATGCCCCTGGCCCGTAGGGTGAAGGGACTTGAGCAGCTCAGGCATTTGGCTGACGCGCGCCTGAATATCGGCGGCGGCCTGCGGAATGAGCTCGCGCTGATACGGCTCGATCACCGTGGTGGCGCACAGGGGCAGGAGTCCCACCATGGACCTCACTTTTAATCGCGTGGCGCTGCCGTCGGGGAGCTGCAGCAGGTCGTAATAGAAGCCGTCCTCCTCGTCCCACATCCCGTCCTGACCGGGCTTGTTCATGGCTGCGGCAATATAGAGGAGGTGATCCGCGAACTTTGAGACCATGTCCTCGTAGGTGCGGTCGTGGGTCACAAGCTCCACCGCAAGCTCCATCATGTTCTGGCTGAACAGGGCCATCCAGGCCGTGCCGTCCGCCTGCTCGAGGTGGCCGCCGGTTGGCAGCGGTGCGCTGCGGTCGAAGATGCCGATGTTGTCGAGGCCGAGGAAGCCCCCCTCGAACACGTTCTTGCCGAACCGGTCCTTCCGGTTCACCCACCAGGTATAGTTCAGCAGGAGCTTATTGAACGCCCCTTTGAGGAAATCCACGTCCGTCTCGCCGCGCAGGGCCTGATCGCTGCGATGGAGGAACAGGGTCGCAAAGGCGTGGACCGGAGGGTTCACGTCGCTGAAGTTCCACTCATAGGCGGGCATCTGCCCGTTGGGGTGCAGGTAGCTCCCGTGGAGCATCAGTTCCATCTGCTGCTTGGCGAAGTCGCGGTCCACGATCCCGAGCGGGAGCGTGTGGAAGGCCAGGTCCCAGGCCGCGTACCAGGGGTACTCCCACTTGTCCGGCATGGAGATGATGTCCTCGTTCCTCATGTGGTACCACTCCCGGTTTCGGGAGTAGCGGGAGCCGGGACTGAGCGGGTTCGCGTGGTGCTCCGTCAGCCATCGTGCACCGTCGAAGGCGTAGTACTGCTTGCTCCAGAGCATCCCGGCGAGGGCCTGGCGCATCACGTTGGCCGCGTCCGGAGAGACGGAAGGCGGGGTCACGGAACGGTAGAACTCGTCCGCCTCCTGCAGGCGGGCCGTGAGGGTGTCGGTAAAGGTCCGCCCGAAGGGGGCGGTGGAGGGCTGGTTGGTGAGGCGCAGACGCACCGTTGCCGACTGGCCCGGGCCGACCACCTGCCGGTAGTGCGCCGATGCCTTCGTCCCCTGGTGGGCGGGGTTCACAGCCTCCTTGCGACCCTGCACCACACAGTCATTGATGCCGTCTTTGACGTAGGGGCTGTCGTTCGGGTATTGGGGAAACAGCCGCTTGTTGTTCGTTACATTCTCGGTAAAGAGCAGCGGCGCATCGCCGTCGCAATACAGGTAGTACGTGCCCAGTAAGGAATGTTCTGCCTTCATCGCACTCGTCCCTGCCGGTCCCTCGATCTGCCTGAGCATCGGCTTCTCGGCATGTCCGGCAATCCATGTGGACCAGTCGTTGCGGAACCACAGGGTCGGCAACAGGTGCAGTTCGGCCTTGTCCGGCCCCCGGTTGACTGCGGTGATCTGCACCAGCATGTCGTCCGGCCCGTTTTTGGCATATTCCACGAAGACATCGAAGTAACGATCTTCCTCAAACACGCCGGTGTCGAGGAGCTCATACTCCATCTCGTCCCGAGAACGCCCCTTGTTGGTGGACACAAGGTTGTCGTAGGGATAGGCCGCCTGCGGGTACTTGTAGAGATACTTCATGTAGGAATGGGTCGGCGTGCTGTCGAGGTAGAAGTAGTACTCCTTCACATCCTCGCCGTGATTGGCTTCGCTATTGGTGAGCCCGAAGAGACGCTCTTTGAGGATCGGGTCTTTCCCGTTCCAGAGGGCGAGCGCAAAACAGAGCCGCTGCTTGTCGTCGGAGATGCCGGCCAGCCCGTCTTCTCCCCAGCGATAGGCCCGGGAACGGGCCTGGTCGTGCGTGAAGTAGTCCCAGGCGTTGCCGTCGGCGCTGTAGTCCTCCCGAACCGTGCCCCACTGCCGCTCGCTGAGATAGGGCCCCCACTTTTTCCATGCCGCCGCGCCCTCGCGCGCCTCCTCCAGGCGGCGTGCTTCAGCCGTTGTGTCTTGTGTACGTTCGTCTTTTGTCGTGCGTGCCATCGTCACGATTCTCCTCTGAACATTTTATAGTCGCTCGCCGTGCCGAACTGAGCCGGCTGATTGTACGGAGGTTCCATACTGCGACGTCACGCGGTTACGGATTGATCCGCGTGATCTTCGAACCCTGCAGGCCCAATCCCGCCATCAGCCCCTGCTGGCTGAAAATGAACGCGTAGACATCGCTTCGGCCGCTCGTCGTGCCCATGCTCTTCCCCGCGCCGGCATCCATCACGACAATGCTCGGTCCCACGCCGACCTCCCAACCGCTGCTTTTGTCGAGATAGGCCAGTGCCTCATCGTTCATGAAAAAGAGGACATACCCGAAGGTCTGGACGCCTGCCTGGAGCCCGTAGGAAGCCGCCATGGTGCTGTAGTAGCCGGCGGTCTCGCCGTTCTTGCGGAGCGCGCCCTTGCCGTAATAGGCGCCCACGATGAATCCCCCCTTGACGATGTTCGGGAACACGAGAATGCCCTTGGCCTCTTTCCGAAAGTTCTCGGTGGCCGGCGCGCTCTCGTATAGCTTCTTCAGGGACGCGTCGACTTCCCGGTCGATCTGCGCCGTTTCACTTGATTTGTCTCCGGCGAACGCAGTCGTCGGGGAGACGGCGAGCGCCAGGATTATCGGCAACAGCACGATGGCCGTGATCATCTTCATGGGTGTGACCTCCTTCTGAACCGTGTGTGCCCGCACCAACACCTGACCAATACGGCTGGAGCAGACTCCGCTCACTGGCCGGTTTTTTTGACTGTGTAGCCCCGGTCGTTCATGCAGCGCCGGTAGCGATCCCGGTTCAACCGTCGCTGTGGTCCCTGCGCAGTCGGCACGGTCTCTGCCGATGCGAAGAGACACTCCGACGCGTCGCGGTCCCGCTGGGCGTCGGAGACGCCCGGCTTCACCCACTCCTCGGTGGGCGCGCAGCCGGCCAGGACCGCTGCCAGGCAGAGGATGGCGACTACCTGATCGGCGCTGCGGAATGTCATCTGCCCCATGGCAGACCGGTAGCTTTTCACCGCGCCGATGCCGACATTTGCCGTAGTTATATCGGCGGTCATTCCCCTGCGCCCTCCACCTCTTTATTAGTTAGAAGACTTTTGGCTGCGGAGAATCGCCCCGACTTAAACATGAAGGTGCAAAATTGGTGTACGCATCACATGTAACGCCTGACCCTATGACGACTTGATGATTTAGATCGGGAGTAACATTTAGTTGATCCACCCCTGTTCCTGGAACTTGGGCCTAATCTTGTCCGCGATTTCCTTAGCAGCCGCCTTGGCTCGTCCCTCAATCTTGCTGCTGCCGCTGTACTCCCCATACGCTTTCGCCCCGCCGCCAACGATGAGGCCCACTGGGTTACCGGTAGCAATCAAGGCGGCAACCCCCACCGCGCCCCCAGGGGTTTTGCCTCCAGTGGAATCTAGGGAGCCGGATCCGAGTTTTCGTAGTCCCTGAGCTGTCATCTGGAAGCCCTCGGCCGCTATCCTCAACCCGGACGCCCCGGAGCCAAATCCGACTGCAACGCGTTTTGTCGCGTCGCCCTCGTCGATCGAAAGGAGATAGCCTCGAATCACAAGGTCGTTGATCTCCGGTGTCGTTCCACTCGAAGCCCCCTTTGCCGGCAATCCCATGCCGCGGATCTGCTCGACCAACTCCGTCGCAATGAGAGCGCCCACCCGACGGCCGGTTGCGATCTGCTCGGGGGTTTGAGGCGTGGCATGCTCGACAGGCTGGCCGGCGAGCGCGGAGTTGGCCGGAATCTCGGCGGGCGTGGCAGCGAAGTCGTATACCCAGATATGACCGGGACGAGGGATCTTCCCCCCCATATATTCTTGCCGGTCACTCACCTTGGTAGAGGCACATCCTGCAGCCACGACCATAGCGAACAGACACAGGACGAGTGTCGCGAATGTTCTCCGACGTGCCGAGGGCACTTCGGGTGATTTCATGGGGAAACTGGGCGTCGCATGGCCGTGCGCGCTGTTTCCGGTTCGATTACTCATGGATGATCCCTCCTTTTCTTATGGTCGTAGTCTTCGTGTCGTTTGAGCGTTAGCGTTGGTCATCGCTACATGCGCATCTTTTCGGAGATCGCGACCCTAACTTCCTACGAGCCTTCCGTGACTTCGAGGATCTCGTAGTTGGCGTAGCCGAACTCATAGCTGCGGGCCGCGACATATGTGTCGTCCAGTTTGTAGATGGTCACCCGGAACTGAGTCCCCCCGATCTCCGTAAAGAGGCTTCTATCGTGAATCTCGTACCGGGGGGCGCTCTGCAACAACTCGCCCTTCACAGCCAGATCGGGCGGTTTCCCGTCCACCGCCGTGACCAGGCGCCGGCTGTCGGCGGCGAAGAGGAGTTCGAACCGCCGGCCGGTGACCGTGTTGCGTACAGTAACCGTTTTCCCCGCGACCAGGTTTTTCAGCTGCGCGTCATCGAGCGCCACCGCGCCCTTTCTCTTGAGTTCGGCCACGGTGACTCCCGGTGTGCCGGCCTTGCGCGCCTCCGCGCTCGGCGCGTACCAGATCGGCGAGGACCAGGCGCGATCCTGGACGGTCAGCGGTACGGTCTCCGGAGGAACCACGTGCATCTTCGCGGCGTGCACGGTCGTCCAACGCGGCGTCGGGATTTGCAGCGCGCGGACGTAGTAAAAGGCGTCGAGGCTTGGATCGAAGTCCGGGTCCGTCCACACCGCCTTCAACTCCGCCGCGCCGATGGTGTTCGTATACGTCGCTTTCGCAAGATCCACCGTGTGGCCGATCGACGGCACCTTGCCGGTGGCCGGATCGGGCTTCCGCTTGCCGGCCCAGGCCACATCGTAGACTTTCTCGAAGCTCTGGCCATGCTTGGCCCAGCCCTTGATGATCTGGATGCGGTCCAGGTTGGCACCGTCGGGATCCTTGGCCGCCCAAACGAGGAACGACGGCGCCTTGGATTTTGCCGCCGGTAGATCGCCGCCCATCGGAACGCCTTGCGCGT
>Ga0209640_10002613_pt1 | contig 15722 bp, 12 predicted proteins | sample RifCSP10_1_FD_184018 | JGI IMG/M metagenome (GOLD analysis project Ga0209640, IMG submission 184018) | Soil microbial communities from Rifle, Colorado - Rifle CSP2_sed 10_1 (SPAdes) (version 2) | ecosystem: Environmental > Terrestrial > Deep subsurface > Rock core/Sediment | place: Rifle...
TTACCTCTTGCAAGAATATTAATATGGATTCTGCTTGGTGGTCTTGGAATATTCTTCACACATCTTTTAAGAAAAATTATCAGAAGAAGAAACTGGCTTTCACTTCAATTAAAACAACTCATACCTAGAGTTTTAATTTCAAGTTTCATTGTCGGAACAATCATTTATGGAATCGTATTTGCCGTAAGCTACTTTGCCGGTACAATGGAACATAATGAAATTACAATAACACGTGCTTTGGTCGGAGTGGTAAACTTAACCAGCATATCACTTTTCTGGTCATTGATTTATTTTTCAGTTCACTACTTTGAAAATTACAAGAAGAAGGAAATTGAAACCCTTATCTGGGAAGCAGCGGTAAAGGATTATGAATTGAAAACTTTAAAGTCACAGCTCAACCCGCATTTTATGTTCAATGCGATGAACAGTATCAGGGCTTTGATTGAAGAAGACCCTGAAGCTGCTAAATCAGCATTAACAAAACTTTCGAACATTCTTCGTTACTCGCTTCAGATGGAACGAATGGAAAAAGTTCCGCTCGAAGACGAAATCGAAACTGTTAAAAGCTATCTTGATCTTGAAAAAGTAAGATTCGAAGAAAGATTGAAATACACTTTGAATATTAATTCCGGCTCGGCAAAAATTGAAATACCACCAATGATGATTCAAACACTGGTTGAAAATGGAATTAAACACGGAATTTCCAAAAGAACCAAAGGTGGAGAGATACACATAAAATCAAATGTTGAATCTGCTTCAGGCGGATCAAAACTTAAAATTGAGATCCGGAACAGCGGACATTTGAGTGAAGATGATTTGAAGAATTCAAACGGCTTCGGAGTAACTAACACGAAGCACCGTTTAAATTTACTCTTTGGAGAAAAGGCACAATTCTCAATCCGTAATGAGGGGGAGGATAAAGTACTTGCAGAAATAGAAATACCAATCAGTCCTGGCACAAACGAACAGAGATAAATTAATCTCAGCTTAGCTGAGCCTTAATAAACAAGAGGAAAATAAATGAAAGCATTAATTGTTGATGACGAAAGATTAGCCCGTACAGAGCTTAAAAGACTGCTTAATCCATTCAAAGATATTAAAGTTGTCGGCGAAGCAGTAAATGCTGACGATGCGGCAGATAAAATTAATGAGATGAAACCTGATTTACTTTTCCTGGATATTCAAATGCCGGGGAAATCAGGTTTTGATTTGCTGGAAGAATTGGACAGCGTACCGACAGTAATTTTCACAACTGCTTATGATGAATATGCACTGAAAGCGTTTGAGTATAATGCACTCGACTATCTTTTAAAACCAATCGAGCCAAAAAGATTGGAAGAAACAATTAACAAGCTGATTGAAAAAGACAGGAAGAAAAATGCAGCAGATTCAAATAAAGAAATTTTAGCTGAATCCGACCAGGTATTTGTTAAAGACGGTGAACGGTGCTGGTTTGTCAGATTAGAAAAAGTCAGGTTGTTAGAATCAGAAGGAAATTATGTGCGTTTATACTTCGAAGATCATAAGCCCCTTATACTCCGTACCTTAAATTATCTTGATGAAAGACTGGACAGTAAAACATTTTTCCGGGCTAACAGGAAACATATCGTAAACTTAAAATGGATTGATTCAATTGAGCCATGGCTTAACGGCGGCTTGCTCGTCAAGCTGAAGGACGGGCACAAAGTTGAAGTCTCACGCAGACAGGCAATTAAGTTTAAAGATATGCTGAGTTTGTGATATTAATTCCATCTGTCATTGCGAGGAACGTAGTGACGAAGCAATCTTCAGAAAACAGATTGCTTCATCCCGACAAGTCGGGATTCGCAATGACAAACCAGAGCTAATTAAACAGCTCCCACGCTAAACCAAACCTCAAATTACTTCCGGGCATTGGGTAATACGGAGTAATGTAATACTGCTTATCAAATAAATTTTCCCAGATGAAATAAAAGATGGCAAGCTTTTTAATTTCACCGGCAAGGGTGAAGTCGAGTTTGTTTGTGGGTTCAATGGTTAAATCATTTCCCCAATAATATTGCGATGTATTTATCTTTCCAGTATAGCTAAACTTAAAGCCGGCTTTCAAATCAAGATTATCATTAAAGAACAAATCATTAACATAAAGTCCTCCAACGAATTGCCACTCGGGAACTTCTGTTGATCGCGTATCATCGACCTCAAAGAAATAAAAAGTATTAGTTTCAAGAAGAATTAACCATAATTTGTAATTCAGAATTAAACCCAAGCCTCTAACTTCGATAATAATTCGTCCCAAAGGAGGTTCAAGATCAGCATCATCAAAATTATAATACTCATTATTAAAGTATTTAATATCCCACTTTAAATTTAAATTTTCATAACATGTACCAATTTCGAATGCAGGCATATAGTCTACATCCGAATAAATGTTCTCTCTTATAGAATAGCCGATATATACAGATTGGTTTTGTGTTGGTAAAAAAAGTATATCCACTCCCATACCATGGCTATTATAATTTTGGTCGAGGTGATTATTTTGTTTATAGTATACTGAGGGCATAATGAAATTATCTAATAAACTTGCTGTTAAAACACCACCAAAACTGAACCGCTCATGATTATCGTTATAATCATCATTGTTTTCGACCACTTCAGTATTTACTCTTTCATAATCACCTAACAACTGTAGGGTTATGAAATCGAATTGATTTGAATAATTTAACAAAGTACCAAACGATTTATTCTTCCAATTTTCTTTGAAGTTTAGACTATCCCAGTATTGGCTTTGCTCAGCAAGACTGTATCTGTAATAAAGAGACAAATCTAATTTTGAATTATCAAAAGGTTTAGCCAAAGTTCTCAGCACAAAATTATGCTGAAGTGTTTCGAGCTTTTGATTTGGAGAAACTACAGGGGCACGAAGAGGTTCGTAAAGAATGGAATTTATGTCATCCGTAATTCTTGAGATACTGTCAACATCAATTCCGTCGTTCAGACCAACTTTTGAATCAACATACCCGTAGTAAGCAGAAATGTTAACCGAGTTGGATAAAAAATATTTCAGTTTTGTGTTAATCTGCCAGATGCTGAATGCACTATTTGTATAGGTTGAATCAAATTTCCTGTTTGTTACCTGGAGACCGAAGTTCCATCGTTTGAAAATATTTGCGTTGAATAACCCGTCAATCATAGCTTCACCGCTTGGTCCCTCATAATATTTAATACGTGAATAAGGCTCAGGAGAGGCAAAATCTCTTGAAATAAAATTTACTGTTACCGGGTTATTGTATGGTCCGTAAAGAAATCCCCTGGGAGATGGAACAATTTCTATTGAGTCAATATCTTCGCTTTGAATGTGATTAAGATCAAGCGAGTTCGTATACCTGTTGTTCCATAAAATCCCGTCCTTGAGGTAGTTTACGCCGTTATTCCCAATACCATAAATAAATGATTCATTCGGCTGCCCAATAAATCCTTGGTCTTTTATAAAATTAAGAGGAAATGAGCGAAGCAAATCACCCGCGTAACGATAGTTTGTGAATAGAAATGTTTGTCTCTCAATTATTGTGCTGGTACTTGTAAGCGGCTCTCTCTGAATGGGTGAAATCGTGTCAGGTAGTTCGGTTATTAAGGTGGTTGATAATGAGTCCTGGCTGGGTAAAATATTTGGAATAGGGGTTATTATCGAATCAACTGCGGTGTTTTGGGAGCCGGAAGTGAGTGAATCGGCTGGCTGAGAAAAAGTATATGGGCCGGTTAGAAAGAGTACTGCTATTAATTGTTTAACCATATACAAACTGTAAAAGAATTTTACTTTAAACGTTGCTCAAAATAGTTAATGAATGACTAAGCAACAAGGATAAATGATCATCCATCGACACCAAAAAGATGACCTGCTTACACCCCTCTGCTGACAGGCATTTCGGAGATTTATTTTTTAAAAATTTTGTTAAAAATATTTTGTTTAATCCAAATTATATTTATTTTCATACTGTATTTATTAACAATTAATAAGGAGTGGATTTATGGCTATGACTAAAGACCAAATCGCTGGTCATCTCGCAGGTAAGGTTGGTACAACTAAAAAAGTTGCCAACGAATTTTTAGATGAGTTTGTAAAACTTTCTTATAAAGAAGCCAAAAGAGATTTTGTTATTCCCGGCTTAGGCAAGCTCACTGTTGCTAACCGCAAGCAGAGGATGGGTAGAAATCCTGCAACCGGACAAACAATGGTTATACCTGCAAAGAAAGTTCTTAAATTCAAAGTTGGTAAGCCAGCACAGGATGCAGTATTTCCTAAAAAGTAAAATTGATTTTACTGTGTCAGTTTTTAAGCCCGTTTTTTAACGGGCTTTTTTAGTTTATTTTTATCTGTTCACTTTTTTAATAATTAACCTATCACTATGCATAAACATTCTTATCCGCTTTTTGTATTATTATTCTTTCTCATCGCCTGCTCTTCAAAGAAACATTATGAAATTTCTGACCTGATCCAACCAATTAACCTGGAAGAAAAAACATTAAAGGAAATTTTTCTTGGTGATTTGTTTTACGCTCCTGAGTATGATCTTGAATTTCTTCCGAATAGTAATGTGGCAGTTGAATTTGATACAACAACTGATGTCGTGAAGATCACTCCATCAAAAGGGTTTTCCGGGTTGGATTTATTGAGCTTTAAATTAGGAGATGAGGTTTATCAAATTCCATTCAAGCTTGAGAAAAGAAAAAAATATTATTTTAAATATACGCCCGGAGGTGTCCCTCAAAGAGTGAATCTGTTCGGTCAGTTCAACAGCTGGAACAGGGAAAATCTTCCTATGAATGATAAAGATGGCGATGGCACCTATGAAATCGTCATCCCTCTTGATCCCGGAAGATATGAATATAAGTTTTATGTTGATGGAGTTGAGGTGGTTGATTCTGCCAACCCGGTTAAAGTGCCGAACGGTTTAGGTGATTATAATTCAGTCAGAATAATTGATAAAACTGCAGGTGATAATCATTATCTTCACGTAAAAGATTATAGTAAGAGCAACGACTTTTTTCAATATAACTTTTTCTATGAAAGCATCAGCAGTGATCTTATCACTCCAGAAAATATTATTGCGCTTATAAATAACTCGCAACTAAATGCTGATTATGTTTCACTTGATGGCAACAATATCAGCATAAGAATTCCTGATAAAGAATTAAATGGTATTAAGTCTATAAGAATTGCAATTAACAATAACGGAAGAGCAACTAATTTTCAAACGCTTAAACTTAAAGACGGGCAATCTACCCAGGGAACAGATTTTACTGATTGGAATGATGCAATTATTTATTCAATAATGATTGACCGGTTTTTTGATGGAGATAAAACCAACTCAATTCCAGTTGAACACGATTCACTATTCCAGCAGGCAAATTATCAGGGCGGTGATCTGCAAGGAATAATCGATAAACTTAACGAGGGTTATTTCGATTCCCTTGGAATAAATACGATCTGGATTTCACCGATAGTTGATAACACTGATAAGGCTTACCGTGAATATCCAAAACCACATCGTTACTTTACCGGTTATCATGGTTACTGGCCTGCTTCTCTTCAGGGTGTCGAAGAGAGATTTGGTAATTTAAACCTGGCAAAGGAGCTGGTTAACAATGCTCACGAACGCGGAATAAAAGTTTTGCTTGATTATGTTGCACATCATGTTCATATAGAACACCCGTTATGGGAAGAACATCGCGACTGGTTTGGTGTAATGGATCTGCCCGGTGGCAGAAAAAATTTAAGACTGTGGGATGAATACAGGCTTACAACCTGGTTTGAGCCTTATATGCCTTCCTTCGATTATTTAGGTTCAAGTGAAGCTTTGGAATTAATGACAGACAACGCTGTCTGGTGGCTGCTGGAAACAGGTGCGGATGGTTTCAGACATGATGCTGTTAAGCATGTTCCAAATGAATTCTGGCGGCTGCTAACAAAAAAAATCAAAGAGAGGATTGAAATTCCTGAAGCGACAAAAGTTTACCAAATCGGCGAAACTTTCGGAGGATTTGATCTCATCAGCTCTTACGTTAACAACGGACAGTTAACGGCTCAATTCAATTTTAACCTTTTTGATACCGCACTCCCGGTATTTCTTTTGAAAGAAAATTCCTTCGAGCTGCTCGATCTTCAAATGCAGAAAACCTTCCAGGTTTATGGAGTAAATCACTTGATGGGAAATCTTTTAGACAGCCATGACAAAATACGATATATCGCTATGGCGGATGGCGATCTTGAAATAAATGACGGCAAAGCGATTGAAAAAGGATGGAAGAATCCACCCGAAGTGGAACATCCATCAAGTTATGAAATGCTGAAAATCCATCTTGCATATTTATTAACTATCCCCGGTATTCCTGTTATTTATTATGGTGATGAAATCGGGATGACAGGTGCAGCAGACCCTGATAACCGGCGTATGATGAGATTTGGCGAAAAGGTAAATGATTTTGAAAAAGAAACTTTCAAACATATCAGCAGGCTCATTCATCTGAGAAAAGAGCACCGGGTTTTGCGTAACGGTGATTTCTATACATTGCTTGCTGATAAAAATTGCTACTCTTACATTCGGTCCGATTTAAATGAGAGAATTCTGGTAGTTATTAATAAAAGCGAAAAGGAACAGACGCTTGAGCTTGTTATTCCACAGTTTTATAATTCATCCATAGCAAAGAATTTGTTGGATAATACTGAAACAATATTGTCTGATTCAAAACTAATCGTAACTGTTTCTTCTATCGGTTATAAAATATTTAAGCTTCAATGACAACCTTATAATGTGGAAAATTACTGATGCAGGTTACAAAATATTTTTTAGTATCAATTATTTTTTTACCGTTCCTTTCTTGCAGTGAAAAACGTGAGGCATCATCAAAAAGCGAATTGGAATTGAACTTAAATAAAGTTGCTGAGGGTTATGTAAGGCTTGTACTTCAGGTTGGCTTTTACGATCCGGATTACGTTGATGCTTATTATGGTCCAGAAGTATGGAAACCTAAAGAATCATCAAAAGATTTTGATTCTGTCATAGTGGCTGATTTGCAGAATACTGCTGACGGGCTACTCAATGAGCTCGATAAATTAGGAAAGTATGAAGCAACTGACATAGAAAAAAAACGATACCGCTTTCTGTACAAACATCTACTTTCGGTTAAGGGTAAGCTGTATATGATAGCCGGTGGAAAATTTTCTTTTGAACAGGAAGCAAAAATATTATTTGATACAGAAGTTCCTGATTTCCCGGATGAATATTTCATTGAGATATTGAAGGAGTTAGATAAGATTCTTCCGGGCAAAGGAAATCTGCCGGAAAGGATGAACGAATTAAGAAAGAAATTTATCATCCCTGTTGAAAAGCTAGACACGGTTTTCAAAACCGCAATAGCCGAATGCAGAAAAAGAACTTTGTCTCATCTGAAATTACCTGAGAATGAAAGCTTTAAAGTCGAGTATGTGAAAGATCAGCCATGGGGAGCTTACAATTGGTACAAAGGAAATAATTTCAGCGTTATCCAGGTAAACATTGAAAGACCAATTTATATCGAAAGTGCTGTTGGACTTGCTGCACACGAAGGTTATCCCGGGCACCATGTTTATAATTCATTACTTGAAATGAATTTGACAGTCGGCAAGAAATGGATCGAATTTTCTGTTTATCCTTTATTCAGTCCGTTATCTTTAATAGCTGAAGGTACTGCTAATTTGGGAGTCGAAATGATTTTCCCGGGGGATTCTAAAATAAAATTTGAAAAGGAAATTTTATTTCCGCTTGCAGGATTAAATCCTGCGAATGCAGATTTGTATTACAAAGTCATTTACCTCGCAGACAAGCTCGGATATGCTGATATTCATTGTGCTAAAAATTATCTTGATGGAAACTGGACCAGGGATCATGCAATTGATTATCTCGTTAATTACACTCTAAGCACAAAGGAAAGAGTGGAAAAGAAAATTCAGTTCATTGAAAGATACCGGGCTTACGTTGTTAATTACGATTTCGGTAAAGATCTAATCGGATCATATTTAATGTATAACGGCGGATCTGAAAGTAATCCGGATAGAAGATGGGAATTGTTCAATGAACTGCTTTCAACACCTCAAACTCCTTCAGGGTTGATGAGTGAATTATCAGGTGATCAAACTAACTAATCGGTCGGCTTTAATTATTATTAAATACTATTTTCAATTTTTCGTATAATGCAAGGAAGGTCGATTTCTCCAACGATACTTCCTCAAATATTTTGCTGATAATTTCTTCATTCATACTATCAAAATCTTTTTCTCTTGGAGTGATCAGTACACCTCCCAAATCAACAGCAGCAGGGCTAACTAATAATTTTTGATTATCCTCTCTGAAATATCTTTCAGGTCTGTGCCTGCTTCGAAGAAATACAATAATTGTCCAGCCAGCTCCATCATCATAATAACTTATTAGATTAAACATAGGTTCGTCTGTGCTAATATCGAATGATTTATATACATCATAAAATTTATTGAAGCTATCTGTTAAAACTTTTTCATCTGAAGATTCAAATAAAATTATTTTTCTAATCGCATCATTGATCACAGTCAAAACCAGTTTATCATCTTCATAAATTATTTTTCCCATTGCATTTTTTAACTGATGAATGTCATGCTCTGTTGGTAAAAAATTTTTAGTGCCTGCCTGAAAGTGAAGATGATCAGGAGCGGATGCACCACAATGTGGTCCATTATAAATTATTGAATAATGATGCGATACAGCCTTTGTCAAACCAAGAAACTCTTCGAAATGTAGTTTTAGTCGCTGCGGCTGGTGACCGAAAGATGAGATTGTAAAATGTTCGGGGAAAATTGGAAAGGGGTTGCACAGAAAAATAAATTTATCATGATAGTTTATCCCCAGCTGTTCTGCCGGCAGGTTTTTAATACAAAGAAAACATTCACGGGACTTTATACTTACCGCATCAGTTTTTGCAGATGTAGATTTAAATCGGCTGGGATTATACTGAACTTTCATTTTAAATTTATTAATACGGAATGACCTGGTTTTTACATTTATCAAAGAAGAATAAACTTCCGATAATTGCGGCCAGTTTTTAATCTGTTCAGTAAGCAGAAGTTTTAAAGCAGAACAGTAATCTCCTTGTTTTATTGATGATTCGATTTTGTGGTCTGTAAAAATCTTCGGGTTTTGCAATTGTATAATCTAATTCGATTTTTGATTTAATTTCTGTCTTGCAAGAATATCCTGCGTCCTGATAAAATCTTTATAATAATTGTTTGAATTTTGCTTTTCAATGGTTATAGATGAGTCAGTGTTTCCTTCCCACCTTCTGCAAATATAAACTGGTTCAAATATTCTTCCGATTTTGTAACTTCTACAGACTGCAAGTCCCATTGCATAATCTTCACCATAGCTTACGTCGTGGAATTGGATTTGTCTCACGACAGGTGTAAAGAAAGCGCGTGGAGCACCAAGTCCGTTTACTCGTAATGCATTGTTATGCCCGTTTTCATTTGTCCACTCTTTATGATTAATTATGCCGGGAGGAATTTCATTTAATTTAAAATCAGTTAGCCTGTAACTACCAATGACCATTGCACATTTTTCAAGGTAAAATTTGTCTATAATTTTTTGTAACGTTTTTTCATCTGAATATTTATCGTCACTATCAAGCTGAACTACAAATCTTCCGCATAGCGAATGATTTATTGCTTCATTCCAGCATCCTCCAATTTGAAGATCTGTTCTTTGTGGAATGAGATGAAATACTTTTTTATTTTTTAAAGAAATTGTTTTTAAAATTTCAGTTGTGCCGTCATTTGAATGATTATCAACTACGATTATATTAAACTTAAAATCAGTTTGTTGTAATAGTGCCGATTCAACTGCTTCCTGAATCGTGCCTTTCCGGTTCTTCACGGGAATTACAGCAGTAGCCTCATACTCAAATAATTGTTCATCAAATTTTATGGTATTAATTCGCGGCTGTAAAAATGCAGAAATTCGTTTTAAATGATCAGAAGCTGCAGCTTCCATTTCCAATTGCAGTTTCCAGTTTTGCGGATCGAGATACTCAAACATTTTCATTTTTACATTTTCAGTTTCATATACTTCTACAGCATAAAGAGGTTCCGGAATTCTCTTTAAAGAAGATTCGCGGGAAAAGGCTAGTCTTAATCCGTAAAGCCCGGCGAAATTATATTTTATATTTTCCGTATTATTTTTTACTGCAGATTTGAAAACAGAAGTTTTAATCAGGATTATGTGTCCAAAATTAAAGTCATCCCTGATGCTTCCTGGCTGATAATCTATAAGCGGATGATGAGTTTTTACCTTTTTGATATTTAAATAAAAATCTGTGTAAAGCCATCCTGAATTATTTTGCTCTGCAATCAATATTAATCTGTTCAAGGATTTATCATCGATGTGAACAACTGATTCTGAAATAATTAATAAGATGAAATCCGTATCAGCATTGTGACTTATCATTTTCATAACTTCAGAGCTGAAAGGATAGTTTGAGTTCAGCACGTCATATTTCTCTGTTGGTTTGATCGTTTTATCAGAGATTAAATAAATCTTTTCAATCAATTTCGATTTGCTAAAAGTGTCAATATTTTTTAAAGCATTTTCACTTTTGAAATAAGGTATGAAGACCGTTATTTTTTTACGTTCCAATTTAAATCTTTTTCATTTTAAATGAATATTTAAAACCGCTGTAAGTTATTTAAATTTTGACGGTAAATTTCAACAGTATTATCAGTTAACATCTCTATATCAAATAATTTAATTGCTCGTAGTCTTGCAGCTTTCCCAAATTGCTCTCTTTTTTCAGCTGATTCAATCAGAACAGATATTTTTTTAAAAAGCTCTTCTGCGTTTTTATTTTCAAAAAGCAAAGCAGTTTCATTATCAACAGCTATATCGAGAATACCATTGGCATTGGAGCAGACTGATGGTTTCGCCATTGCCATTGCTTCAACCAAAGCGATACCGAAAGCTTCAGAGTGTGATGGAAACACAAAAATATCCATTGCTGAAAGTACATCGGGAATATCGCCTCTGAATCCGGTAAAGATTGCATTATCGAGTTTATATTCTCTGGCAAGTCTCTTTATTTCATCTTCGTAATTGCTCTCTCCACGAGAAGCTTCGCCGACAATCAGGAGTTTTAGATTAGTAAACCGTTTGTTTAATTCTTTTGCTGCCCAAAGAAATTCTTCGTGTCCTTTACCAATTGTGAATCGCGCCAGCATACCAATAACAATTTCATCATCGGCTAATTTGTATTCACACCGAATTTTATTGCAGTCTGTTTTTTCCGGATCGAATTGAAACATATCAACGCCATTGGGAAGTATTAATATTTTATCCTCTGAAACCGGACAGGTATTCAATAAATTATTTTTTATCACTGAACTTATCGCGAAAATTTTTGTTATCCTTTTATACAATTTCCAGTGAAGAAAATCTTTCTTTATTATGAATGAACCGACATGCTTTGTTAAGAAGAGCGGAATTTTAGAGATAGATAAATAAAGTGCCGGCACAATCAGCCATAAATCTTTGGAAGCATGCGTATGAATGAGATCATAATTTCCCCGATTGATCAATAACGCAATTCTGATTGTAGTGAATGGATGAAAATATCCACCGGCATTTAAAGGATGAATCATTATTCCGAGATTATTTGCTTCGATATGGAGCCTGGAATCGGCAATACAGGCGAATTCAACTTTGATATTCCTGTTGAGAAGTTTTTTGATAGTCGTGAGCGTTACCATTTCCATCCCCCCCCAGCTCTTTGAAAAGCAGGAGTAAAGAATTTTCATCCTATACCTATCAGTATGTCCTTGTTAACCTGGCATTTGAAAAATAATGCAAAACTATTTCATCAAACATATAGCCTTTCTCAGCCATCACTGCTGCACCAATCTGGCAAAGACCAACTCCGTGTCCCCATCCGGCACCATAAATAATAAACTCATCCGGAGCTTCCTTACCAATTTTTTGGATTATAATAGCTGAACTGTAAAGATGTGTGCTGGACAATAATCTTCTTATTTCCAGTTCCTTTCCGATTGTTAGAGATTGTTTTGTCCCAATAATTTTCAGCTTTATCAATCTTGCGGAAGATCCTCTTTCAACCGGAACGAGATCAATAATATCACCAAAATCAATTCCGCTTTTTTCTTTGATAAGATCGGCTAATTCTTTCTGTTTGTAATTAATTCGCCATCTGAAAAAGTCTTTTGTTTCCCTGTCGTAATCAATAAGGATTTGCTGAAGAATTTTTTTATCGGTTGTATTGCAAAATGATGGCGGTTTTCCAAGTATCCACTTACGTGCATTCTCTTCAGAAGAAAAATCTAGTTTAAAGTTTTCCGGTTCAAATTTATAATCTATCACTGAAGCCAAATAGTTATACTTGACAGGTTCCCAGACGTTTTCAAAATCTTCCGTAATACCACCGCAGCATTTTGCATATCGGGTATCGCAAATTTTTCCATCGTTGGTAAGCACAATACCTGATGTTTGCTTAACTGCTTTTCTAGCGGACTCTGAAGTAATTTTAGTCACTCCCTGAAATCTCTGGCAATGATCATCGGCGCAAACATCAAATAAATTATGATCTTCACGGTCATACCATTTAATGATTTCTCCTTTTAAATCAATTTCGGAATCGTATTTGACGTCAGATTTTTTTATCTCTTTTGATTTTTCCATTTGCGATAACAGCCAGCTCCTTGCAACAACAGCCTGTGCTTTCAGCATTTCAAGAGAACACTTAGCACTCATTTCAGAAGAAATAACACTGGCAAGATATTGCTCAAGCGGGATTGTATTTATCGCAATAATCTTTGTCCCGTATTTAATAATCTTCAGAGAATAATTAAACCGTAATTTCTCTTTTCTCTCCCAGTGAAACTTAAGACCAATTACAACATCTCTGATAACAAAAGATTCTGATTCGGGGTCGGCAGGTTCAAATAAAATTTCATTTGATGCTTCAATCCTGGTCTTAGCGCTTTTGCAGATGATTGAACCATTAATCAATTCCGCAGTGAATACGCCGCTGAAAGTTTCTTTAAACCCGGCTGCATAGAATACACCATACAATTCGAATACAATTTTATTTTCTGTTAAAATGCCAACTGAAATCAGCGGTTCTTCACGGGGCAACATTTGTTTAATCACTATTTGGAGAAAGAATTTATTGAACCAAAAATAATCATGATAAAATATACTGATTAATGAATTATTATGTTTGTCTTTAATATGTCTTATGGAATCTTACTTTGATTCTCATTAACTTGATTTAAGCAATAAGCGATCATTAGTATATATTTTGCCAATGAAGAAAACTGCGAAAGAAAATATTTCAATTATTGGATTTCCAATGGATCTTGGTGCGGACCGCCGGGGTGTTGATATGGGTCCGTCTGCATTGAGGATTGCTGAGCTGCAGGCTAAACTTGAAATGCTTGGCTATAAAGTTACTGATCTTGGCGATATTCCAATTCAGATTATGGAAAAACAAAAAATTAATAATCCCAGACTTAAATATTTAGATGAAATATTAAAAACTTCGAACCTCCTTGCAGCAAAAGTTGAATCGGTTTTGGAGAAAGGTGACTTCCCGATATGTATCGGCGGAGATCATTCAATGGCAATTGGTACGCTTGCAGGAATTTCTTCCTTCTGCAGGAAAAAAGGAAAAACACTCGGTGTAATTTGGATCGATGCCCACGCAGATATGAATACGGATGAAACTTCACCTTCGGGAAATATTCACGGAATGCCTCTTGCTGTTTCAATGGGTATTGGAAATACTGAGCTTGTAAATGTTTTTAATTTTGCTCCTAAATTATATCCTGAAAATTGCAGTCTGATAGCTCTAAGAAGTGTTGATGAAAAGGAAAAAGAAATCATTAAGAAAATAAATTTACCTGTTTATCCTATGCCGGAAATAGATAAAGCAGGTATTTACCGTATTGTTGTTAAAGTTCTGAAACAATTCAGAAAAAAAATAGATCATATCCATGTAAGTTTTGATGTTGACAGTGTTGATCCTTCAGTCGCACCAGGAGTGGGCACACCAGTGCCGGGTGGATTAAGCTACCGTGAAGCACATCTGTTAATGGAAACAATCGCAGAATGTGGTTGTATGTCATCACTTGAAATAGCAGAGATCAATCCTATACTGGATGAAAAAAATAAAAGCGCAGTTTTTACAACCGATTTAATTGCATCAAGTATGGGGCAAAGAATTTTGTGATAAACAGAACAATTGCTGCCTTTGTCCTAGGATTTTTAATCGTCTCGGTTTTACTAAGTTTATTTGGTTTAATTGACATCCGAACGGAAGATATTCTTGGTTACGCAATTATAATTCTGGGTTTAAGTCTGGTCTATCCTGCATTTAAAACAGAGAAGAAATTAATGGTTTTTGTTGGAAGCGGGATTTTTTTAACCGGAATAGCTGTGCTTGTTTTCAGCAGCTTCGAGCTGAATGCAAATGAAAAGTTTATAACACCATTGCTATTAATTATTCTGGGGATAAGCCTGTTTATGGTTTATATATCTGATACATCACGAAAATTATTTCTGATAATCTCTGTTGTCACAACTATTATCGGGCTAGTTATTATTTACCTTCAAAAGCCATTCGATATACTCAAATTATTTCAAGTGGTTATTCCAGTGCTTGGCGTAATTTGGCCGATATTCCTTATCCTGGTGGTTATTGCAATTTTAATCAGAAGGGGGGACTGAAGTGTTAACAGGAAAGCGTTGGATCAAAAAATGAATATTGTTTTTTGTGAAGATGGAATTTGTTGAGAAGGATATCTAAACTATGAATGAAATAATAATAGCTACTATTGCTAATGCAAGACCTGCTATCGCAACGAAAAATACTTTTTTTAACTCACTACGAATATCTTCAAACATTATCTGATAATAAGTATTAATATATTCTCTAGTTCTCTTTTCAAATTCCTCCCTTTCCAGAATGTCTCTCATTTTACTGCCTCTTCTGTGTTCTTCTACTGTTGGAGACACAATTTTTTCAATTGTTTCTTCCTTGGATTTAGGAGGAATTTCAGGTTCTTTCACCACAAGGTTTTCTTCAATCAAAATTTCTGTTTTTTCAGGGATCTCTTCTGATAATTCCGGTGGAGAAATTTCTTCAAGAAATTCTTGAGGTGATTCATCAATCAACACTTGCGGTTCACCATCAGCAAGAATTTGCTCACTTATAATTATTTCTTCTCCGGCCTGCTGCGTGATTTCCGGTTCCCCTCTCAATTCATAAAGTTTCCTCGCAACTCTATCTTTAACTTCAAGGCCCGGGGTTTCAAAACTTAAATTCAACGGCAACATTGCAACAAGATTCTGATACTGACCTAATTCCTGCCATGGAAAGTTCTCAGTATCTTCCATAAAGGATTTTAATCCTTTTTCAGCTTCCGGATTCAGACATCCAAGAACGTAAGACTTAATCAATTCAACTGATATATTTCTATCCATAGTCATTCTATTTCAGGAGCAAATTTTTTGTAAAGGTTTCCAAGCGTTATCTGGATTTTAGATTTAACAGTAGGAGCGGGAATATTTAATTTTTTGGCTATATCATCTTCCTTTAGTCCATGATAAAAAGCCAGTTCTATCACATACTTTTGTGCATCAGTGAGTTTGTCCAATGCATTTGATATCCCGCTG
>Ga0209640_10002614_pt1 | contig 15721 bp, 13 predicted proteins | sample RifCSP10_1_FD_184018 | JGI IMG/M metagenome (GOLD analysis project Ga0209640, IMG submission 184018) | Soil microbial communities from Rifle, Colorado - Rifle CSP2_sed 10_1 (SPAdes) (version 2) | ecosystem: Environmental > Terrestrial > Deep subsurface > Rock core/Sediment | place: Rifle...
ATCGAGTCAAAGATATCGACTTCGTACCCCGCACGCCTGGCCACCGCTGCCGCGAGGAGGCTGCCGAGCGGCGGGTACGGTTGGCGCGCGTTCCATAGTTTCTTGTCGAGGTGCAGGTGGTAGGCCTGTCCGAAAAGCACGCGCAACGTTCCGGCTACAAAGCTTCGCAAACGAGAATCGTGCAGCGCCAACGCTCGATCGCGAACAGCGATCTGGTGCCCCGTCGATTCATGCGTGAACCTCGTGTAGCGCCCCCGCAGAAAATTGGTCTTCTGATACTTGTAGAGCTTGCGCTCCGATTCCCAGTTTTCGAGGCGCTGACTCAGCGCGGAGCGCATGATCGGCCGGCCGACGGCCCGAAGGAAAGCGATTGGCCGCGTCGAGTGCCCGGTTTCCGGAGCCCCCGCAGCGTTTGGCAGATAGGCGTCGGCCCATGCGTTCGCCGCGCGAAGACGTGCATAGATATCGAGGCCATAAATCGGCGTCATCTGCGCAAGCTCTTGGGCGACGTAAAGGTTTTTGTCCTCGAGCTCGAGCGCGCGCTCCGACACGAAGTAGTTGACGCAGAGCCGATGCGAAATGTATCCGTCGATCAAGGCGGCGACAGCGAGAAGCGCCCGTGTCCGCCACAAAGTGCCGCGCTCCGTGACGACCATGAAATCGATATCGCAACCAGCCACGGTGTTGCGACAGGTCAATGACCCCGTCACACCGATCATGGTCACGGTCGGGACAGTCGCGATCAGGCGGCCGTAGGCGAGCGCCATCGGCCACAGCTTCGCCGCAATGGCATCGCGCTCACGGCGTTGGTCAAACAGGTGGTCGCGGCCCGGGAGAGCCACGTGGCGCCCGTCACCGATCAGCCGACCCGCCGACAGCATCGCATCGAGCGACTCTGAGACCTCCTCGTACTCACAACGAATCCCGTGCAGATACCGGTGGACCTCACGCGGTGTGACGGGGAATCCGAACACGTCGCGATACGCCACCGTGCTGATGACGGCAGCGTGGAGGTAATGATCCCCCTGCTCAGCTTCTACGCGCCGATTCGTCTGCATAAAACACCGGCGACCGGGTGCTTTGCGCAAGTTCGATGATCAGCGTTTCCATCGGCCGGGCAACGTTACCCCAGTTGAACCGGTCCGTGATGAATTGCCTGCCCGCAACCGCCATCGCGCGCAGGCGCTCGTCGTCTTCGACAAGCTCGGCGATTTGCTGTGCTATGCCGTCGACGTCGAGCGGGTCGACGAACAAACCGGCCGGCGTGCCGTCGACGGATCGGCGCCAATTGACGAAATCCGACGCGACGAAAGGCGTTTCGAGAGCCATGTATTCGTAGAGCTTATTCGGGCTCGTGTACCGATAGTCGGCAATGTCGTCGAGCAACACCAGGCCGAGCGTGCCCGAGCGAATGTGTGCGAGCGACAACGCATGCGGCACGCGTCCGATGTAATCGACGTATGGCCACGCGGGGTGACGCCTGACTAACGTCTCGAGATCCGCGGGATGGAACCACCCCACGAGCTTTAGCCGCCAATCGCGCGAATGCCGGAGCTCGAGCAGCAGATCGAGCATCCGGAGGAGCCCGCGATCGAGCGTGAGCCCGCCCGAATAGGCGAGCAGCGGATGGTGCTTCGCCGTCAGCTCGGCGTAATACTCGCGTGCCTGCTCGACGACGGGGCCGCGCGTCAAGGGCGCGTTTTCGACGAGAATCGCTTTGCGCCCGTATTTCTCGACGAGACCGATTTGGGTGACGACCGTGCCGTCACATAGGTGCGCGAGCGTGAGCTCGAGCATGCGAACTGTGCGGCTTGCGAATCCGCGCAACCAGCGAGGAATCTCATCACGGAGCTCCATCTTCGCCGCGAAATCTTCGTGTGTGCTGTATACGACGCGCTTGCGCAACGCCACGAGCACGAAGCCGAGAAATAGCGTATCCGGGTTTTCGAGAACGTAGATGTCGGCGTCAAGCTTGAGTGCCTGTGCAACGAGGCGAGGCAAATTAGCGATTGACCGGAAAATCGCATTCTGTGCGACCGCCCGCGCCGCAATGACGTGCATTCCGAGATAAGAGGTCACGGGAGCGGCCTGGCACACCAACGTCACGTCGAAACCGAGCTGGGCCAGGCCCCACGCTTCCTTATGGCTCACGCGGACGTCGTCGTGCCTGAACCGCGGCATGATGAATACCACGCGGTTGCGCGGGAACCTGGATTCGGCCATGACTTTCTTCCACCCTGCGGTCAAGGTATGTGCCCGAGCGAGACCGGAATGTTCAAAACCAGGGCAGCCTGCGGTGGCGCGGCTGGGTGCCTGCCGATCGCTCGCACCGGCCGAGCGCCGTCTGCGCGTAGAATGGATCAGGCTCGCGAAAAACCTAACGAAATGCGGGTGCCCCCTTGAGTGCCCCGGGCTCGGGGCGGGCGGTTATACTTCGGCGAAGTTTCAGCGGGAGAACTCAGATGACTGACGACACGAACAACCTCGACCGCCGCTCCTTCATGGGCGGGGCGCTCGGTGCGGCGGCCGGCGTGGGGATTGCGGCGGCCTTGATGCAAGAGGGCGCGCAAGCGCAGCCGCCGGCCGGGTTGCCGGGCATCACGAACGCGGAGCTGCGTCCGTCGATGCAGAGGCCGACCTCGTTGTATCGCCTCGAGGCGGATGTCCGCGATTGCGAAGTCGAAGGCACGATCCCCGCGGATCTGAACGGCGCCTTTTACCGCGTCGGCCCGGACGCCCAGTATCCGCTGGCTCCCGGCAATATTCCGTTCGACGGCGAAGGCCACGTCAGCATGTTTCGGATCAAGAACGGGCGCGCCGATTACCGGAGCCGATACGTGCGCAACGAGCGGTACCTCGCTCAAGACAAGGCCCGGCGGATTCTCTTTCCGATGTATCGCAACCCTTCGGCGGACGATCCGAGCGTCCGAGGCTTGACCCGCAGCACGGCGAACACGCACATCATCAATCACAAGAACCTGCTGCTCGCACTCAAGGAGGACAGCCCGCCCGCGGCGCTCGATCTGCTGACGCTCGAGACCATCGTGCCGAACTACACGTTCGACGATCAGTTGCCGAGCCGCACGTTCACGGCGCACCCGAAGCTCGATTCGGAAACCGGCAACATGGTCGCTTTCGGTTACGAGGCCGAAGGCCACGGCAGCGACGTCGTCTCGATATTCGAGATCACGCCGCAAGGAAAAATCGTCTGGAACGCGAAGATACAAGTGCCTTATGTCGGCATGCTGCACGACTTCGCCGTGACGCAGAATCACATCGTGTTCTACGTGATTCCGCTCGCGTTCGATGAGCAGCAGATGCGTAACGGCGGCATCCACTGGTCATGGGACGGCTCGAAGCCGACGTTCTTCGGCGTCGTGCGCCGCGGCGGCGACGGCAAGGATTTGCAGTGGTTCGAAGGCCCGACGCGCAGCGCCACACACGTCATGGGCGCCTTCGACGACGGCAATCGCGTTTACGTCGACGTCGAGATGTCGATGTCGAACCCGTTCCCGTTCATGCCCATGCGCGACGGGTCGCGTTGGGATCCGATCGCGGGATCGAGCCATATCACGCGGTTGTCGGTCGACATGTCGCGACGCCGAGCCTCGGGTTACGAGATGGAGCAAATGTACCCGCACGTGGGGGCCTTGCCGCGCCAGGACGACCGCTACAATACGATGCCGTACCGTTACGGGTTCCTGCCCTGCCCGGATCCGGCCGCGAGCGACCCGCGCCAGGCCGGGGCCTGCTACGCGCGCTTCGATCACCAAACGCGTCAGGCGACCTTGTTCAATGCCGGCACGACGACATCGCTTGCGGAGTGCTGCTTCGCCCCGAAGAACGCCGGCGCCGGCGAGGCGGTCGGCTATCTCATGGGCGTCGCGACACGCAACGACCAGAACGGCCGTGCGGATCTCGTGATTCTCGACGCCGAGCATCTCGCCGACGGCCCCGTCGCGACGGTCAAGCTCCCGATGCGGGCCGTCGGCCAGATTCACGGCTGGTGGGTGCCCGAAGCGCAGCTCCCCGCGTCATCGGTGTGACCGGATTGTAGGAGCGAGCTTCGCTCGCGATCTTAAGACGAATCGCGAGCGAAGCTCGCTCCTACAACGCGTAGACCCAGCGAGTCACCGCTTCCTCGAGCTCTTGCCCGAGCCCGCGGTGCGCGTTCTCGAAGTTACCGAAAACGACGACTGCGTACGTCTTGCCATTGTGCGCATGCACATAGCCTGCGAGCGCGGACACGTGATCGAGGCGCCCGGTCTTCACGTGCATGCGGCCGTTGCCGTCGCCATTGAAACGCCCTCGCGTCGTGCCGTCGAGGCCTCCGAGCGACAGCGACGACACGTACTCGGCGGCATACGGGCTGCGTTCGGCCTCCCGCAGCACGCCGGCGAGCAGCCGTGCCGAGACACGCTCGTCGCGCGCCAAGCCGGCGCCGTTTATGAGCTTGAGCGGCGCAGGGTCGAGCCCGCGCTTCTCCAGGAACTCGCGAATGACCTCGACTCCCGCGACGCGCGTCGCGGGCGTCCCCGCCAATTCCGCGGCGATGGTGTAGACGAGCTGACGCGTCATGACGTTGTTGCTGTTCTTGTTGATGCTGCGGATCACGTCGGCGAGCGGCGGCGAGCGCCATGTCAGCACGAGAGCTTGGTCGTCGCCGATCACGCCTTTGCGCAAATTGCCGCGCAGCGTCCCGCCGAGCTCGCCCCAAAGCGCATCGAATAGCCCGAATACATAGGTGTCGTGCTCGAGCACAGTGCGGCTCATCGTGTATCCGTTGCAATGCCGCGAGTAATCCCCTTCGAAGACGACTTCGGCGAGCGTCTCCGGATCCGCAATGTTGAAGCTGATGCCTGCCTGAAAACCGCGGCAGGGCCCTTCGACGAGGTTGATGCGGTTCTTGATGTCGAGATTGCTGAGCAGCGGGTCGGTCGCGATGTTGACGCGCCCGTTGACCGGATCGGCGAAAAACTGGAACCGGACGGCCTTGAAGTTCGCCATGAGCGCGCTCGGCACGACGTTGTAAGTGCGATACGGCTCGCCGTCGAAGCTGCCGGGCGCATCCTCGACGACGCTGAAATGACTGTCGTCGAGCAGCAAGTCCCCCTCGATATCCCGAAGTCCGAGCCCGCGCAAGACCCGCAACATCTTCCAGAATTCCTCGACGACGAGGAAGGGGTCGCCGTAACCCTTGATCCCGAGGTCGCCGTGCAGCACGCGACCGTCGAATTCCCCGCCGAAATACACTTCGGTGGGCCACTCGTAGGCCGGGCCGAGCACCTCGAGCGCCACCCAGGTCGTTACGAGCTTCATGACCGACGCCGGATTGCGCGGCACATCGGCCAAGTGACTCAGGATGGGCTCCTCGGCATCGCCCTCCTGGACGAGGATGCTCACGTCGTCGGGTGAGATGCCGTGCCCGGTCAGCACGAGCGCGACGCCTGGCGGTAGCTCGTCGGCCCGGCCGCTGGCAAGCACGGCGCAAAGAAGTATGCTTAACCACCATCGCATGGGCCGGCATTGTGCCCAATTTTCCGACAAGAACAAATGAGGAGCCGATCGTGATTACCCCCGAGTCGAAGAGAGCCGTGTGCGTCGGGTTGTTGCTGTCGATCGCGGTGGCGGGAGCCGCGTCGGCCGAGCCGAGCCTCACGGATCGGCAAGCCATCGAAGACGTGCTGAAGCGCGCAAACGTCGGTTTCGAGCAGAGCGACGCCGATCTCTTCGCGAGCGCGTTCGCCGATGATGCCGTTTACGAGTTGACGGGCGAAGGCCCCGTCTTCGGCTATCAAAAGATGCGTTACGCCGGGCGCGCCGACATTCGCACGATCATCAGCGATCGCCTCGAACGCTCGCGCAACACGGATCCCGCGACGCTGAGCTACGACCCCGCGAGCTTGCGTCGCTACAACCGCAATACGGACTCGTTCATCGAAATCATCGACGAAGACTCGGCGCGTCACGTTTCCACGTGGATGGTCGTCATGAAGACGAACGTCGACATTCATATCTCGGCGATCGGGCGGTACGAGGACGAGCTCGAAAAGCGCGACGGCGACTGGCTGATCGTCAAGCGCGTGCGCTCCGAATAGGCGGCCCATTGTGGGAGCGAGCTTCGCTCGCGATTCTTGAGCCCTAGCGCACCGTCGCAAACTCCCGCGCGTCGACCGACCAGGCGGGCGCAGCCTCGAGCACCGCAGGCACCTCTTCGGGGGTCGCGACGACCTGCCACATGAGCCGGTGGCGCTCGTCCATGAATCGCTCCGTAATCGCATGCTCCAACAGATCGATCAGCGGTGCGAAATAGTCGCGCGTATTCACGAGCACGATCGGGTGCGTATAGAGACCGAGGCGTTTCAGTGTGATTGCCTCGAACAGCTCCTCGAGCGTTCCCGACCCCCCGGGCAAGGTCACGAGGCCGTGGCTGTCGGATAGCATCATGTGCTTGCGGCTGCGTAGATCTTCGACGACGCGCAACTCCGTGAGCTTCTGATGTCCCCACTCGAGATCCATCATGAACTTCGGCAGAACGCCGACGACTTTCCCGCCGCACGCCACGGCGCCGTCTGCGAGGGCGCCCATCGAGCCGATCGCGCCGCCGCCGTAAATGATCGAGTAGCCGTGCTCGGCGAGTATCCGGCCGAGCTGCCGGGCGACGTCGTGATAGACGGGATCACACCGTCGGCTCGAGGCGCAATAGACGCAAATGCTCTTGTGCGACACGTTCGCATGCCCCCACAACACGAATCTCTATCTTAACCCCCACGTGTGGCCATCGCGGCTTCGTCGCGGCGATATAATCGCCGCCTCCCTGCAAGTCACGGAACATCATGAGCTCCACGAAGATCATCTATACGCTGACGGATGAGGCGCCGGCTTTGGCCACGTATTCGCTGTTGCCGATCGTCGAGGCGTTCACGAAGGCTGCCGCGGTTACGGTCGAAACGCGGGACATCTCGCTGGCCGGCCGCATCATTGCGAGCTTCCCCGACTATCTTACGGCCGAGCAACGGCATGCCGATGACTTGAGCGAGCTCGGGGAGCTCGCCCAGACGCCCGAAGCGAACATCATCAAGCTGCCGAATATCAGCGCTTCAATTCCGCAGCTTACTGCGGCGATCGAGGAGCTCGAGTCTCAGGGCTACAAGCTGCCGCGTTACCCCGAGGAGCCGCTTCGATATGCCAAGGTCCTCGGCAGCGCCGTGAATCCCGTGTTGAGAGAAGGCAACTCGGATCGCCGCGTCGCGGCTGCCGTCAAGCAGTATGCGAGGAACCATCCGCATTCGATGGGGGCGTGGAGCGCGAAATCAAAATCGCACGTTGCGCACATGGATGACGGCGATTTCTACTCGAGCGAGCGAGCGGCGGTCATCGAGCGGGCGGACACATTGCGAATCGAGCTCGAGCATGGCGGCGGCAAGAAGACCGTCCTCAAAGAGTCGACCCAAGTCCTCGAAGGCGAAGTCATTGCTGCATCCGTGATGCGCTGCCGTGCGTTGCGCGAGTATTACGAGCGCGAGACTGCCGACGCGAAGGCGCGCGGGGTCCTGCTGTCGCTGCACCTCAAAGCGACGATGATGAAGGTGTCCGACCCGATCATGTTCGGACATGCGGTGACGGTCTATTACCAGGATCTGTTCGCCAAGCATGCCGAGATGTTCAAGCGGCTCGGCGTCGAGCCCAACAACGGCATCGGCGACGTCTACGCAAAGATCGAGAACCTGCCGGCGGCGCAGCGAGCCCAAATCGAAGCGGACATTCAGGCGGTCTACGCCTCGCAGCCGGCGCTCGCGATGGTCGATTCCGACAAAGGCATCACGAACCTGCACGTACCGAGCAACGTGATCATCGACGCCTCCATGCCCGCGGCCGTGCGTGCGTCGGGGCAAATGTGGGGCCCCGACGGCAGGCTGCACGACATGAAGGCGATGATTCCGGATCGCTGCTATGCCGGCATCTATGCGGAAGTCATCGACGACTGCAAGCGCAACGGCGCCTTCGACGTCAAGACCATGGGCAGCGTCTGCAACATCGGGCTCATGGCGCAACAAGCCGAGGAATACGGCTCGCACGACAAGACGTTCGAGATCGGGGCCCGGGGAATCGTGCGTGTTCTCGATTCACGCGGCGGCACACTGCTCGAGCATGACGTCGACGAAGGCGACATCTGGCGCATGTGTCAGACCAAGGACCTCCCGATCCGCGACTGGGTCAAGCTCGCCGTGAATCGCGCCCGCGCCACCGGATCCGCCACGATCTTCTGGCTCGACGACAACCGTGCGTACGACCGCAACCTCATCGACAAGACGAAGCGTTACCTCCGCGATCACGATACCTCCGGCCTCGACATCCGGATCATGTCACCGATCGAGGCGATGCGCGCGACGCTACGGCGCGTTCGCGAGGGGCTCGACACGGTTTCGGTGACCGGTAACGTGCTGCGCGACTATCTCACGGATCTGTTCCCCATACTCGAGCTCGGAACCAGCGCGAAGATGCTGTCGATTGTGCCGTTGCTCGCGGGCGGCGGTCTTTACGAAACCGGCGCCGGCGGCTCGGCGCCCAAGCACGTGCAGCAGTTTCTCGAGGAGAACTACCTGCGCTGGGACTCGCTCGGAGAGTTTTTGGCGCTCGCCGTGTCGATCGAGGATCTCGGCGAGCGGACCGGCAACGCGAAAGCGCTTGCGGTGGCACGCGCGCTCGATCGAGCCACGGGCAAGGTTCTCGAGAACAACAAGTCCCCCGCACGCAAAGTGGGCGAGCTCGACAACCGCGGCAGCCATTTTTATCTCGCGCTCTACTGGGCGCAGGCGCTTGGCAGCCAAACCGAGGACCAGGATCTGCGGACCCGGTTCAGCGGCGTGGCGCGAGAGCTCGAGATGAACGAGACCAAGATCGTTGCGGAGCTCAAGCGTGTTCAAGGCAATCCCGTCGATATCGGCGGCTATTACCATCCAACGCGTGAGCTGGTGGCGCAAGCAATGCGGCCGAGCGCGACGCTCAACGCGATCGTCAGCAGGATTTAGTGGCTCGTGACAGCCGCGCGCGGCTCGGGCTCGAGCGAGGATTGCCCCGTTTGGACTGCCCATAAGGCCGCATAGAGGCCGCGGGTTCTTATGAGCTCCGCATGCGTGCCCTGCTCCACTATTCGCCCTCCATCGACGACGTAGATGCGGTCCGCGTTCACGATCGTCGACAGCCGATGCGCGATGACGAGTGTCGTGCGCGAGTGCGAGATACGCTGCAACGAACGCTGTATCGCGGCCTCCGTCTCGTTATCGACCGCCGACGTCGCTTCATCGAGAATCAGCACCGGAGGGTCCTTGAGCAGAGCGCGCGCGATCGACAAGCGCTGTCGTTGCCCGCCGGAGAGCTTCTGGCCCCGCTCACCGACGATGGCATCGAAGCCTTCGGGCAGGCGGTCGATGAACTCCGTGGCTTCGGCGGCGTCCGCCGCGGCGCGGATTTGTTCGAGCGTGGCGTGCTCGCTGCCATAGGCAATGTTCTCGCAAATCGAGCCCTGGAATAGAAACACGTCTTGGCTCACGAAACCGATGCGCCGCCGCAGGCTTTCGAGACTCAGCGTTTCGATCGGCTGCCCGTCGAGCAAGATTTCGCCGGCGTCCGGCACGTAGAAGCGCAGCAGCAGCTTCACGATGGTGCTCTTCCCCGAGCCTGTTGCCCCGACGAACGCGATCGTTTCCCCGGCCCTGACCTCGAGCTCGATGCCTTTGAGAACCGGCGCGCCGGCCGAATAGGCAAAGCTCACATTGCGAAACTCGATGTCGCCTCTGAAGTCCGTCAGCGCCTTCGCATTCGCTTTGTCCCGAATCCCGACCGGTGCCTGAATGAGATCGAGAATGCGCCGCGAGGATGCCATCGCGCGCTCGTAAAGATCGACGGTTTGTGCGAGATCGGTCAACGGCCACAGTAGGCGCTGCGTGAGAAACACGAGCACCCCGTAGGCGCCGACGTTGAGCGTCCCGTTCAAGGTCTTCCAGCCGCCAAGCAGGAACGTTGCCAGAAAGCCCACGAGTACCGCCATGCGGATGATCGGAATGAAAGCGGAGCTCACCGCAATCGCTTTGCGGTTCGCCGCGACGTAGGCGGCGCTATCTTGCTTCACGCGTTGTGCCTCGAAATCCTCGGTCGCGAAGCTCTTGATCGTCGCGATGCCGGCGATGTTGGCGGCGAGCCGTGCACCAAGCCAACCAACGCGGGCACGGACCTCCGCGTAGAGCGGTTGCGCGCGCCGCTGGAAGTAGAAGGCGCCGATCACTATCACTGGTATCGGTGTGAACGCCATGAGTGCGATGACCGGTGACACGACGAAAAACACGGCACCGACGGCAACGAGCGTCGTCGCGACGCGAATCAAGTTGCTCGCGCCGCCGTCGAGGAAGCGCTCCAATTGGTTCACGTCGTCATTGAGGATCGTGACGAGGTTGCCCGTGCTGCGGTCTTCGAAATAGGCGAGATCGAGCTTTTGGACGTGCGCGTAGGCATCGAGCCGCATGACGTGCTGAAGGTCTTGAGCGAGGTTCCGCCACAGCACCATATATAGATATTCGAACACCGACTCGAGAACCCAGATGGCGAGCGTGAGCCCGCCGAGCAGACCGAATTGCCAAATCGGGTCCTCGACGCCCAACGTCGCGACGAACGAGTCTTGTCGACGAACGACGACGTCGATTGCGATGCCGATGAGGATCTCGGGCATCACGTCGAACAGCTTGTTGACGATCGTGCAGATCGTCGCGAGCGCGATTCGGGAGCGGAAGCCCCGCGCGTAACGCAAAAGCCGCAGTAACACGGAGAAGGAAGTTTCGGCAGCGCTCGTCATGCGCTCTCGGTCAGTGCCCCCGCCACGAGACGCCGCAGCCCCTTGCGGAAGCGGCCGCGAGCAGCTCGATCAAGGGATGAGCGCGCAAGGCGATGCCGACGGGGCGGGCCTTCTGCTCGTCGTCGTCATCCGCGGCGGGTACGTCCGGCGCGGCCGCCGCGACGGCCGTGCGCAAGCGCGCGAGCGCGGCAGGGACGTCCTCGGCCGCCAAGGCGCTCGGTACCGTGCCGCTCAAGCCCATGAATTCGAGCAATCTCTTGGCCACATCGCCGAACATCGTGATATCCGCGTACGCCTTGGTATGAAAGGTCACCAGCATGGTGGATTTGCTCGACACCGACGATCGTCTGCTACGCGTAACTATATCGCGACTCGCGCGATGGAATCAGAGCGGAGAGAAAGAAAGCGAGTTGGATCTACGAGGCGAAGTTGAGAGCGCCCTGCCCGGCGTGCCGCGTGCGCGCGGCGGCGAATTTGGTCGCTTGGTACTTGGTTCGGTTCCGTCCGGCGCCCTTGGCGCGGTACAGCGCGAGATCTGCCGCGCGAATGACTTCGGCAGCGCCGCAAGGCTCGGGCGACTGGAACGTCGTCGCGCCAATGCTTATCGTGATGTGCCCGGGCTCTGAGAGCTCCGCGTGCCGGATACTGAGTCCTGCGACGCTGCGACGGAGTCCCTCGGCAATGCCGATGGTCTCCGTAAAATCGATGCCGGGCAGCAACAGCGCGAACTCCTCGCCTCCGTATCTCGCGGCGATATCTCCGGCCCTGCGGCAATACCTGCACAGCGTCTCGCCGACGGCGCGCAGCACCGCGTCGCCGCATTGATGTCCGAACCGATCGTTGTAGCGCTTGAAATGATCAACGTCGCAAAGCATGAAAGTCAGCGGCAGCGTGCCCCGGGCCGCGCGGCGAATCTCGCAATCGAGCGCGACTTCGAGATAGCGGCGATTGGCGAGCCCCGTGAGCCCGTCGACGTATGCGAGCCGCGTCAGCCGCCGAATCGTGAGCTTGAGCTCGACGTTCTGCTTTGCAAGCGCCCGACACGTCGCGGCAATCGCTGTGGCGTCCATCACGAGCTATGGGGCAGAAAAGGAGCCCGGCAGATGCCGGGCCCCAATCGTCCGCTGAAGGGGGAGCAATGTGTCCGCATAGGGGGGGAGGAGGACCATGCTTTCAGCGAGACAAACCTGCGCATTTTAGAAACCGCTACGAATGCTTACTCTTACTGTTGCTCTTCGCCGGAAAGGCTCTGGTACTCCGCACGGTCGATGACGCCGTCCTGGTTGGCATCGGCTCTATCGAAATCCAGCCCTTCGACAGCTGCGGCCTCGGCGCGATCGATCGAGCCGTCGCCGTTCGTGTCCACGTCTTCGAACGCCGGGGCCTGCGCGAGCGCGGCGGTTGAAAGCCCGAGGGCGGCGAGACAAACTGCTAATGAATTCCTCATTTTGATCTCCTTCATTCCCTGTGATTGGTTCGTCTGATGTAAAGCAAAATGCGTGCCAATCGGTCCAGGAGCGTTACGTCAAGTATTTCGGCCATTTCCATGCATGCCACGCACGGCGATAGTGTCGCCGATAGCCTACGGGCGGTCGGCGCGCCCCGCCAAAGCGCAATGAATTTGCGGAATCGATCTGTCGCCTCGTGCCGACACGCATCCCAAGAATCGCAATGCCACGCGGGATGCCTGCGATACGGCAACCCATAATCGTCACGATGGCCAATCTCCTCACGCTCAGCCGCCTGCTGCTCCTCATCGTGGTGGCCGTGTTGTTCTACGTCGAGGACGCGGCCTTACAGGTGTTGAATTTCTTTCTGATAATTGTGATGTTCTCGACCGATGCGCTCGACGGCTATTTCGCCCGCAAGCGCAACGAAGCGAGTCTCTTCGGCGCGCTGTTCGACATCGCCGGGGATCGAATCGTCGAGCTCACGCTGTGGATCGTCGCGGCCGACAACGATCTGATACCGATCTGGGTGCCTCTCGTCTTCATTGCTCGCGGCGTCGCCGTCGATACGGTGCGTGCGGGGCACGCCGCGGCGCGCGGCGAGACGCCTTTCGGCCTCATGCGGTCGCGACTCGGCAAATTCATCGTGGCCGGCCGGTTTATGCGCATTTTCTACGCCGTCATCAAAGCGTGTGCGTTCTGCGGCCTCGCGGCACTCGATGCCCTACCTGCGCTTTTCCCTGAAGGATGGGCGGCGCTGGGATGGCTCTGGACCTGGCTCACTTACGGCAGCGTATATCTCGCGGTCGCGCTGTGCGTGGCTCGGGGCCTGCCCGTGCTCATCGAATTCGTATACGCTGAGAAAAATACGATCATTCCACGGCGGTAGCTCATGCAACTCGTGATATTCGATATCGACGGCACGCTCGTGCGGGGCAGCTCCGAGCGCCTTTTTTGGCGCTATCTGTGGACTCGAAGGCGGCAAGGTCCGCGGCAACTGTCGGCCTTTCTCGCGTTCTTCTTGCGCTATCTACCGATCGGCGGAATTCATACGAGCAAGAAGAACAAAGCCTATCTCACGGGTTTCGAGGCCACCGAAGTCGAGCGGCTCGCCGCCGATTTCGTGGCCGTCGACCTGATGCGCGTTCTCTACGAGCCCGCTCTCAAGAGACTCAAAGAGCACATGGGGCGCGGCGATCTCGTGCTCTTGATGTCGGGAACGCTGCAGCCGATCGCCCGTGCGCTCGGCGACGCGCTCGGCGTCGAGCATGTGTTGGCGACGTTATGCAGCGAAAGCCGCGGCCGATTGCGGGCATGGCCGCCGGAGCGGCACCCGTTCGGCAGTGCGAAAGTCGCGTTCGCGCGCGAGTTCGCGCAGCAACACGGGCTCGATCTCGGCACGGCAATCGCCTACAGCGACTCGCGCGACGACATCGAACTGCTCGAGGCTGTCGGATCTCCAGTGATCGTCCGGCCCGACCGCGCGCTTCGGGCCCGTGCGGCCGAGCGCAATTGGGAGCTCTTGTCCACCAACGTCACCAGCGCTTCACCGCCGGCGTATCAATAGAGCTCCGCGCCCCATGCCGCGCATCTACCTCTATGACACGACGCTACGCGACGGCGCCCAATCGGAGGACGTCGCGTTTACGCTCGAGGACAAGCTGCGGGTCGCCGAGCAACTCGATGAGTGCGGTGTGAGCTACATCGAGGGCGGCTGGCCCGGCTCGAATCCGCGCGACGAGGAATTCTTCAGCGCCGTGCGCAAGCTCAATTTGCAGCATGCGCGCGTTGCTGCATTCGGCTCGACGCGTAGGGCCAACGTCGCGGCCGCTGACGATTTGAATTTGCGTTTGCTGCTCAAGGCCGAGACGGCCGTCGTCACGATCGTCGGTAAGACGTGGGACTTGCACGTGCGCGACGACTTGCGCATCTCCAAGCAAGCGAACCTCGAGGTGATCGGCGACTCGATCGCGTACTTGAAGCAATACGTCGATGAAGTCTTCTTCGACGCCGAGCATTTTTTTGACGGCTACCGAGCCGATCCGGAATACTCGCTCGCCTGCTTGAGAACCGCGGCCGAGGCCCAGGTCGACGTCCTCGTGCTCTGCGATACGCGCGGCGGCAGCATGCCGCTTGAGATTCGCGAAGGCGTGCACGCTGCCGCCGGCGTCGGCGCGAAAGCGCTCGGCATTCACTGCCACAACGACTGCGAGCTCGCGGTCGCCAACTCCCTGGCCGCCGTCGAAGCGGGCGCAACGCAAGTGCAAGGGACCATCAACGGCTTCGGCGAGCGCTGCGGCAACGCGAACTTGTGCTCCGTGATTCCGAATCTCGAGCTCAAGCTCGGGTACGAGTGCGTGAGCGCGGAGCAGCTCAAGAAGCTCGCCGGCGTTTCGCGCGTCGTCTACGAGCTCGCGAACATCGAGCCTTACAAGCGTCAAGCGTATGTCGGCGAGAGCGCGTTCGCGCACAAGGGCGGGTTGCACGTCGCTGCCGTGCAAAAGAACGCCGCAACTTACGAGCACATCGATCCGCAGGCGGTCGGCAACCGGCAACGCGTGCTCGTCTCGGACCTCTCCGGCCGCAGCAGCGTCGTTTACAAAGCGAAGCAGTTCGGCATCGACATCGACAACGCCGATCCGGCCGTGAAGGCGGTGTTGGATAAGGTCAAGAAGCTCGAGAACGCGGGCTTTCAATACGAAGGCGCGGAGGCATCGTTCGAGCTTTTGATGCGCGAGGCGCTCCACGGCAAGGTCCAGCACTTCAAGCTCATGGCCTTTCGCGTCAGCGACGAGAAGAACAAGGAGGACGAGCCGCCGCTATCCGAGGCGACCGTGATGATCGAAGGCCCGGACGGCAGCGTCGAGCATACGGTCGCTCAAGGCAACGGCCCCGTGAACGCGTTGGACCGCGCGCTGCTCAAGGCGCTCACGAAGTTCTACCCCGAGCTCGACGGCATGGAGCTTCTCGACTACAAAGTGCGCGTGCTCGGCGGCGGTGCGGGCACCGAGGCCATGGTACGAGTGCTCATCGAGTCCGGCGACGCGACCGGCAAGTGGGGCACCGTCGGCGCCTCGCAGAACGTCATCGAAGCGAGCTGGCAGGCGTTGGTCGACAGCATCGAGTACAAGCTCTACAAAGACGAGAAAGAGCGGCGCGACGCTCGGACGACGAGCTCCGAAGCCACGCGCAAGACCCTGAGCTGAAGCCCGATTCTAGCTCCCGATGCCGACGAGATTGTCGTAGTCGGAGACGACGCGAAACGCGCGCGCGAGGTTTTCTATAAAGAGCGTCTGGCCGAGAAAAATCGGTCCGGGGCTGTTGATGATCGCATTGTTGATCGTCCCGAACACAATCTGGAAAGCGAACCGCACGTTCATCTCTTCGCTCGGAGTGAGCTCGCGCTCGGCGCGTTTGCTCATGC
>Ga0209640_10002615_pt1 | contig 15715 bp, 16 predicted proteins | sample RifCSP10_1_FD_184018 | JGI IMG/M metagenome (GOLD analysis project Ga0209640, IMG submission 184018) | Soil microbial communities from Rifle, Colorado - Rifle CSP2_sed 10_1 (SPAdes) (version 2) | ecosystem: Environmental > Terrestrial > Deep subsurface > Rock core/Sediment | place: Rifle...
GAGGGCGCCCCCGTCACGCCTCGGCTAGAACCAGTCGACCTCGGTGATCACCGTGATCTCGCGGCCGCGCTGGCGGGCGTTGATGTCGTGCGCCATCAGCGCGCGCACCAGCGTCTCGTCCTGCTGGAAGCCGTTCTGCTGGCCGTTCTGCGTGAAGCTCGCCTGGTCGCTGACCATGACCTCGAGGTCGAAGGCCTCGCCGACGATGATGGTGGCGAAGTCGACCAGGTAGATCTCGCTCTCGTCGCCGCCCACGCCGAGGTTCGTCGGGATGTTCGTGGTCGTGCGGAACGGGAGGTTCTCGAGCATCCCGTTGTGCATGTCCTCGCGGTACACGCGGTTGCCGTTGCCGTCGCGCAGCTTCATCAGGAAGTTCTTGGTGCGCGGCGCCATGAGCCAGCCGGGCCGGATCATGCGGACGTTCGCGCTCTCGAGCCGATCGATGGCGTCGATCAGGTCGTTGGTGACCGTCTCGAGCGTCACGTTGCCGGCGTCGAGCGTGCGCGGGACCACGTTGACCGCAGGCGCGAGCCACCGCAGGCCCTTCGGCGTGTCCTGCGTGCCATCGTCCCTGATCAGCGCCAGATCCTTGCGCACCGCGAGGGTGTTCACGAGGTCGTCGCGGATGATCGTGTTCGCCTGCGGCACGGCGTAGCGCAGGAAGTCGTTGCTGATCGGCACCATCGCGGCGATCTTCTTCGCCGAGAGCTTCATGCGCCCGAAGGTCGGCTGGCTCGGCGTGATCGGGGCGACCTCGCCGAGGTAGGCGGCGGTCGCCGCCGTCTCCTGGTGGTTCAGCGAGAGGTTGCCGTTCGGCATCGGCACCGACACCGCGCCGCTCGCCTCGATCACGACGGCCGCGCGGAGCAGCTCGGTCACCTCGGCCATGACGGGCTCGGGCACGAGCAAGCCGGCGCTCGCCGCGTCCTGCGCCTGGATCGCCTTCTCGAAGTGGTCGACCATGCGGTCGCGCTTCCACTCCTTCGCCACGTCGAGCGGCGAGACCATGCGGCCGCGCTGTTGGCCGAGGTACTTCGACGCTGCGATGATGCGCACGAAGTCGGCCGCGTCGAGCCCGCGCCGCTCGTTCGGGCTGATCATCGTCCGACCGTCGGCGGTCTGGACCGCCGGTGCGCCCTCGCGCAGCACGTCCACCGCTCGCTTGTGGTTCGCGGACAGCTTCTCGTCGATCGCCTTGGAGTGCGCCGACAGCTTGCCGTCGAGCAAGGCCTCGACGCGCTTGTAGACGTCCTCGGCGGAAGTCGCGGCCGTCGCGGGGGTGCCACCACCCTGCTTGTTGCCGTTGTCGTCCGCGGGCCCCTCGAGCGGCCAGCGCAGCCCGAACGGCTTCTCGTGCATCGAGGGACCGCCGGTGTTCTTGATCGCCTTCATCGTCTCGTTCTCCTTGTCGTGGGCCGTCGGGCCGCTCGGTTCTACTCCGGGTTCCTCACGCGAGGCGTCGCTCGGCGAGGGCGAGGATTCGTTCGAGGTCGACCTGCGGCTGCGCGGCGGCCTCCTGTCGCGCGCCATCATCGCCCGCGCGCGGTTCGTTGTCCATGGTCGGCTCGGCGCGCTGCTCCTCCGGGTCGTCACCGCAGCCGTCGTCGTCGGCCTCGGCCTCGCGCAGCAGGTCGTCGGCGCCCGCTTGCGACGCGGCGGCGTCCTTCTCGCGCTCGGCTTGCTCCGCTTCCGTTCGACCGTAGGTGCTGGCGCGCACCGCGCGCGCGAACGAGTCGGCGCCCGACTCCCTCCCGAGCGCCACGGCCACGCCGAGCCAGTCGACGGCGTCGGACGGGAACGGCGCCTCGGCGATCGCCTTCGCCTCGGCCTCGGTCGCGGCGCGCAGCTCGGGCGGCTCGGCGTCGAAGTCGTCGCGGTAGTGCCGCGACAGGTGGTTGTAGACCCCGCGGCGATCGCCGGCCGGGATGTCGACGCCGCCGCGGGCGCCGAGCAGCGCGCCCATCGCGGCGGTCAGCCCGCGCCAGACGAGCGTGTGGTCGGTGCCGGCCCGGTGGTGCGGCAGCTTGTAGCTGGTCTTGAGGTCGGGTGCCTCCGAGTCGAACCACGCGCACATCGCGCGCAGGTCGTCCACGTCGGCGTCCGACACCTCGCCCGGTCCGTCCCACTCCGCGCCGCGCGATGCGACCGGAGTCGGCCGGCGGTGCGCGGCGCCGTAGCCGATGGCGCCCCTGTCGACGCCCCGCGCCGCGGAGCGGACCGCCCTCGCGTCCGACAAGAGCGCGCTCGCCTCGGCTTCGAGCGCCGGCAGCGAGAACGCGCGCTCCGGGGCGAGGAGTCGCCACGCCTGCTCCACGTTGCCGGTGGCGCCGCCGTCGAGCAGCTTCTGCAGCAGGCGCACCGCGGGTCGCACGTCGATGCCGATGCCGCGCGCCTGCACCAGCGCGTTGCGGTTGCTCGGCACGTTGACCGCCGAGAACTCGATCAGCTCCCACGACAGGAAGCGCATCGCGAGCGGGCCTCGCTCCTGCTCATAGCTCCACTCCTTCGGGAGGAAGCCGATCGAGAGCGCGCGCATGATGCGCTCCTCGAACATGCGGCCGACCATGAAGCCGAAGGAGTCCACGTCCTCCGGGTTGAAGGTGGCGATGGCGCGCACGGTGTCGTCGGCCGGGTGCGCGCCGAAGCCGTTGCCGATCGCGGGGATGCCGTGGTCGTGGCCGAACAGCATCACCGGGTTCTGCTTGTAGTGCGTCAGGTCGCCGCCGCCGGCCACGACCACGTCGCGATCCCGGTCCTCGCTCTCGTCGGTGATGACGACGGGCATGGCGATCCGCTCCATGCCACCCAGGTCGTCGCGGGCCGCGTCCTTCACGTCCTGCGGGGCGCCCTTGAGGAACGCCATCGCGTCGTCGACGGTCCTGAGCCGCTTGCCTGCGAGGGCCGATCCCTGCGGACGGGTCAGCACCACCTCTACGTCTTCGCCCGGCGCGAGGCCGAGGTCGGCGAGCGGGCGCATGGCCTCGGCTGCGGACGCGGCGTCCTTCGCGGCGCGGGCCGCTTTCCATACGTCGGTGTGCTTCTTCTCGGTGAGGTAGATCCGCTTCATCGTCGTCTCCGTTCAGTTGAACCGCTCGAGGCGCCGCAGCACGGCGGCCTCCTGCTCCTTGAGCCCGCGCACGAACGCCTGCTCCATCTGCTGCTCGTGCCTCGCGGCCTGCCGGTCGAAGGAGCGCCAGATCGCGACCTCGTCGAATCCCTTGCCCCTGCGCTCAGCGGCGACGACGCACCGGCAGTTGACGTTCAGCGCCGCGCTGCGGAACCCGCCGGGGTAGCGCGCGCGCGCTCCCGACGGCGCCACGAACGTCTTGTCGATCGGCACGATCTGCCCGTTCATCTCGCGATGCGCGCGGCGCTCGCGGCCGTCGACGGTCGTCACCCATCGCTTGAAGGGCCATCCCTCGTTCCGCATGGCTTGCTCGCGGGCGAAGTTCGCGGCGGTGTAGACCTCGGTGCGCGCGATGCGTCGCGCGCGGCCCCGGGTCATGCCGTCGAACTGCTCCCGGAGCCGCCGCGCGATGGTCGGCACGCGCTCGCCGGCTGCGACGCCCGAGATCAGGATCTCCTGCATCCTGGTGCGCGTGAAGGCGTTGATCATCTTGATCCTGCTGGTGGAGAAGTTGGCGAGGAAGTCCACCACGTCCTGCGCGTCGGGCCTCCACTTCTTCTCGTCCAGCTCGTCGGTCATGTCGCGGCCGAAGAAGTCGACGGTGCGCTCCTCGATCGGGCGCATGTGCCTGTCGAGCATCGCGGGATCGAGCGCCGAGAGCACCTCGTCCACGTCCGTCCGCCGCAGCGACTTGCGCGAGAACACCCGCACGCGGCGCTCCTGCTCGATCGGCTGCTCGGTTGCCTCCGCGGTCGGCGGTTGCTCGCGCCGTCCGGCCGGCTCCGCGTCCTCGCCGCCGTCGAGCGGATCGAGCGTCACGCCGAGTCGAGCGGCCATCGCGTCGCGCAGCGCGTTCAGGCCGTCCACGTCGCCGATCATGCCGAGGCGCTCGATGCCGAGGGTGAGCTCGTTCAGCGTGATCACGTCGTTGGTGTCGCCGCTCTCGAGGTCGACCAGCGCGTTGCTGACGAGGTGCAACGCCTCGCCGCCCTCCACCGGCTGGTGCCCCTGCAACACGCGCCACTCGTTCATCGACAGCGCCCACTCAGCAGCCTTCGCCGCGTCGAGGATCGACTTGCGATCGGGCGGCACGGGGTCGTCGTAGTCGATGATCAGCGTCTCGCCGTCAGAGAACAGCGGCACGAGCTGCGCCTGCATCTCCGAGCGCAGCAGCTCGAGCCGCGGCTGCACGACGAGGATCGCCATGATGGCGAGCGCCTCCTCGATCGTCGCGCGGTTGCTGTTGTCGAGGTGCCCGACCAACTCGGGAGGCACGTTGTACGTCTCGCGCACGACCTGCATCGAGAACTTGCGCAGGTCGACGATCTCCATGTCCGCGAACTTGTCGTCGAGCCGCACGGCGTTCAGCTTGCCGTTGTGGAAGTGCACGCGGTTCGCGCGAAGCGGGCCACGGTTCCTCTCCTCCCAGTCCTGCCGCGCTACGGTCACCTCCTCGGGCTCCGCGTCCTCGATGCCGATCAGCATCGACGGGATGCCGCGGTTCAGGAACCAGCTCTTGAGGTGCTTGCCGGCGAACTCGTCGCTGTCCAGCTCGTCCGCGAGCGATTCGCCGATGCCGACGCCACGCCCGAGAGGGTCGCTCGGGTCGAGGTCGCGCAAGTAGAGCATTCGCTCGCGCGGCACGCTCACCCTCGCGCCGCGGTAGGTGACCTCAAACGCCCCGTCCACCGAGCGCGGCAGGCTCACGAACTGCGGCGGCACGGGCCACAGCTCGATCGGGTCGCCGGCGTCGCCGCCGCGCCGTTCGACGATCGTGAAGCTGTCGCCCTTGAGGTCGAGGTACGTCTGCACGAGCTTGCGACCGGCCACGCCGCCCATCTCCGCGTTGAATCGCTCCATGAGGTCGAGGAACGGGTGCTGCTCGAGCTCGACCGCGTCCTCGGTGTGAAGCGCCTTCGCGATCGCCGCCTTGCGCGCCCACATCGTCCCGCGCCGCGCCGCCGGTCGCTGCCTCGGGCTCACCCGGTACACGCGCCACGGTACCTGCGCCACGGCCTGCACGATGCGCCCGACCACGCTGCGCAGGTGCGGCAGCCGGCCAAACGCTAACATCAGCTCGGCGGTGCCTCGGCGCGGAGCCTGCCCCGAGCGAATCTGCCCGAGCAGCGCGAGCCCTGTGCGGCTCGGTGCCACCTGCAGCGCCCGCAGCACCGCGTCGTCGATCTCGTCCTCCGAGGCGAGCGCGATCGCCGACTGAACGGCGGGCGCCGGCAGGAGGCTCGGCACGGGTGGTGACAGCAGGCCGGCAATGCGCTCGAAGATGCCCATGTGCGGCAGCGTAGCAGTGCCGGGCCACCCCCGGAAGTCAGGCTGCTACGTAGTCCTCGCCGCTTGCATCTGCCGCCGTCAGGGCATCGTGCTTCGTGACCACGTAGACCGAGCCGATGGCCATGACCTGGACGATCAGCGTCTCGATGCTCGCGTCTAGGATGAACAGCAGGTTTGCCGGCGCCTCGAAAAAGCGCAAGCCTGCTACCCAGTCTGCGTCCGTCAGGTACAGCCTGCTCGTGACGCCTGCCTGGTTGCGCACGACCAGACCACGGGTGGGACTCGGCAGATTGAGCGTCGCGCTCGCACCGGCAATCGCCGCCGTGATCCGATGGAACTTGAGCCCAGGGGGCTCGTCCGCTTGCTTGATGCTCATGCCTCTCCTCGCTTCTCCGCTACCGGCACAGGACGCTCTTTCGCAGCCGACGTGATCGCACGGAGCAGCGGCAGGAGGTCCATCTTGATGTCGTCGTTGTGCTTGAACGCGCGCATGACGCCCACGAGGAACTCGTGCTGCTCATCGGGCAGCGCGACGACCGTCCCAGGCGCGTAATCGCCGAACGCCTCGTTGATCTCCATCATCCACCCGATCGTCTGGTCGCTCTCGACGACCTTGGACGAGCCGGCGTAGGCGCGGACCAGATCCTTGAAGGTGAACGCCGGGTGAGTGCCGTCCGGCTTGACGATGGCTTCGATGACGACGTGCCTGGGGATGACGATGTGGCGCATGGTGACCTCAGATGATCGCGTTGAGAACCTGCCAGTTGACGCCGTCCGAGTAGAGGCACGCGCGGCCCCGCGCTGTGGCGATGACCAGGGTGGCCGCGCCGTCAATCGTCTCGGCGCCGCTCGGGTCGATCGTGATCGTGTTGACGACGCCGGCCGAGCCGCTCTCATCCTTCACCTCGACGACGCGCCCAGTGCGACCGACGGCAGTCGGCAAGTTCACGGTGTGCGGCGCGCTGATCGACGTGTACGCGACGAGGTAGTCGGTGTCGAGCACGGTGTAGTCGGCGTCTGCGATCGTTGTACGATTGATGCTCTGGCTTGTGCGCACGTCGAAACCCGACGTGGGCGAGCCGGTGAATAGCCCGATAGCACCGGTGGTGCCGAGCAGACTGTGGTTGGCGTCGAGAAAGAAGGCGGTAGCGTTGCCGTCACTTTCGATTCTGAAATCGTAGTTGGCTCCGGAATCATTTAGGACGCATTCAGTGGCGTTCAGGCCGATTCGCTCTACTTGCGTGATCGAGAGGTTGGGCGTGGTCTGGATCGACAGCTTCGCGCCGTGAGCGCCACTACTCCACGCCTCGGTGGTGCGCACCTCAAGCGCGACGCCGACCGAGCCGTCCGGCTGCGCGCCAGACTGAGACCCATCGAACAAAATCGAGCCGAGGTAGTCCCCCGATGCCATGTTTGAGAAGACACCGCCCTGCGTTCCACGGAAGTGACCTAGTCGTAGAATGCCTTGATGCGTCGCAGTGGCCGAATATGCGGCGACGTTTAGGCGCGCGGGTTCTGATTGACCGGCCACGAGCAAATGCGTTGACGTCGGGGCCGACTCCCCTATTCCGTTGATGATCACCGCGTGGGCGCTGGCGTCGACGAACAACTGGTGCGTGCGACCGCCGATGCCCTCAATGCGCGTGTCGCTATCCTTGCCATCCTCGTTGACGGTGAGCGACGGCGTGCCGTCGAGACCGAGGATCTTTACCGCCGCGGTGAACGACCGCGTACCATCGGCGACGATGATCTCCACCGAGGTTTTCGCTTTGGTGACCGCGCCGTCTTGTAGCTGCTTGCCTGCGATCTGAGTCATGGCCTCGCCTCGTCATCCGACGGGCCACGGAGGCGCGGCCCGTCGGGTTCGTCATCATCAGACCTCGTAGTCGAAGTCGATCCGGTCGGTCGCGGCGAGCTGGTAGCCCGCGACCGAGCCGTTCCAGTGCAGCGTGTCGGCGGCGGTGATGGCGGCGATCGAGCGCGCGGTCACCCCCGCGTCGCCCGAGAAGTAGCACTCGACCGCGACCTTCGTTCCGTCGCCGACGAGCACCGAGAGCCCGTTGACGAGCACCGAGACGTGACCGTCGAGCGCCGGGGTCGCTGCGACCGTCGTCGCCGTGGCCTGGTCGTTGTCGCTCGCCGTGACCGACGCGGTCATGTTCTTGTTGCCGCTCGTCGGCGCGGGCGAGTCGTGGACGTGGTCGGCGCGGGCCAGGCTCGAGGACGAGCCCTGCGCGTTGGCGGTGCCGACCGCCACGGGCGCGGCGGTCGCCGCCTGCAACTGCGCGTCAGCCCGCAGCAGGCTCGAGGACGAGCCCTGCGCCGCCGCGGTCGCCTCGCTCTTGATCGTCGTGCCGGGCGTCGCGGTCGCCGCCTGCAACTGCGCGTCGGACCGGAGCGCGGTGCTGGCCACGCCCTCGGCCGCACCCGTCGCCTCGCTCTTGACGGTGGTCGCCGGGGCGGCGAAGGACACCGACACCGGCGTGGAGAACTGCGAGAAGGACTGCGCCGTGGTGTCCACCGTGATCGGGTCGGCCGTCGTCAGAGCCCACCCGGTCTGCGCGAGCGTGCTGCCGGCGAGCACCACGCAGAACAGGCCGCTCGTCACCTCCGCGTTCTCGTCCGCGTCCGTCGCGCGCGTGAGCACGTAGGGCGCGCCCGCGCCGCCCGTCGCCGTGACGACGTAGATGCCGTTGTCGCTCGCGGGCGTCTCGTCTTTCACGAGGATGCGGTCGTTGACCGCGACGGTCACGCCGTCGACGGAGAGCGCGCCGTTCGCGTCGGCCGTCAGCGTCTTGCCGACGCCCGAGCCGCCCGCGGTGTTCGCCGGCAGCGCCGCGGCGGTCGCCAGCCGCACCGACGCCTTCACGTCGAGCCCGGCCGCTACGGCGTCGACGTAACCTTTCGTCGATGCGTCAGCCGCGACCGTCGGCGCAGCCAGCGAGGTCAGCTTGAAGCCGCCCATGCTCTGGTCAGCGGTGAACGGGCGCGTGCCGTCCGCCGCGACGATCTCGGTGGTCGTCTTGACCTTGGTGACCGTGTTGTCGCGTAGCTGCTTGCCGCTGATCTGTGCCATCGCCGTCTCCTGTTGGTTATGACTCGTACACCGCGATCAGCTCGTCAGCCAGCTCGAGGTCAGGCGCCGTGCCTGACGCCGCGAGCCACGTGATCGTCTGACCGGAGATCGTGTAGTCGGCGCCCGCGCCCTGCCGCAGCAGCACGCCGTTCAGGTGCAGCGCCACGGCGGCGGCGGCCGACGGCGAGAGGTTGAGCTGGTCGGCGAGCGCTGCGTCGAGCCCGCTCACCGCCTCGGAGGCCACGACCTCCTGCCGCGGGGTGCCGCCCCCACCGCCGCCGCCCCCTGCGATCGTCGCCGGTGCACCGCCGTCCTCGCTGACAAGGAACGCCTGCGCGGCGTCGTCGTACCAGAGGAACCCGACGCCGGGCTGCGGCGCGGGCGCGTCGTCGCCCATCGACAGCAGGCGACCCGGGCCGTCCTCTCCCGTGCGCTCCCACCAGCTGCCGCGGTATCGCCTGGTCGCCACGCGCGCAGCCTATCCCGCGACCCCGCGGTTTGAGAAGGAGGGGTCCGCCGCCAGCTCGCGGGGGGTCGAGCTGGCGGCGGACCGAGAGCAGCACGCATGACACCCGGGGAGGGGTCGCGACCAGCGTAGCGCATCCTCACGCCAGCGTGAAGCGCGGCCGTGTGGACACCGACAGCTCGGAGAGCGCCCAGACCAGCGCGTCGAGACGGTCGGGGCTCGCTTCCCCCGCTGTTGCTCCCGTGTAGCTGCACATCTGGTCCTCGAGCTGCGGGAAGGCGCCGACGTGATGGACGCGGCCCTGCTCGTACAGCGCGCTCACGGGCTCGGCGCGCAGCCGCTTGCCCCGGCTCGCGTGCACCAGCTTGACCCGCGCGCGGGGCGCGACGGTGCGGATCGTAAGCCCGACCATCTCGCCGCCGTTGTTCGCCTCGGCCACAATGCAGTCGGCGTCGAACTCGTCCGCGGCGTCGACAGCGCGCCGAGCCCACCCGGCGGGCGGCAGTCGGCAGGAGCGGTCGGCGAGCACGTAGGCGTGGCCGTCGGCCGCGCGAGCTGCCACCACGATCCCGGTCTCGCAGCTCTCCTCGCCGCTCGTCACGGCCGGGTCGATCGCCACCACCACCCGCTGCAGGTCGTCGCCCGATGGCCTCGCGGCCCTGCGCGCGCGGTCGATGGTCGCGCGGTCCCACAGCGCGCCGACCACGTCCTCGAGCAGCTCGGCCATCAGCTCCTGCCGGCCGAGGCGCGTGCCCTCGTAGCGGCCGAGCATCTGCCGCAGGAAGTTGTCGTCGAGGTTGCCCCGGTTCTCGTAGGTGCTGCCGCGCGTGGTCACGCACCCGCCGAGCGCGAGCAGGTCGCGCAGCGCCTTGATCGGGCGCGGCGTAGTCGTGACGACGGCGCGCGCCGGTCCGCCCGAGCGCCACGGCAGCCGCAGGCCGAGCGCGAGGTTGTCCCACGTCTCCTCGGGGTACTGGAACGCGGCCAGCTCATCGACCCACGCGAGCTGGTGCTGCGGGCCGCGCAGCTGGTCAGGGTTCTCACCCGAGAACACCGTCGCGTGCGCGCCGTTCGGCCACGTCAGCCGACGCTTGGATGGCTCCCACCGCGGGCGCTCGCTCGGCGGCGTGATCGCGAGGATGCCCGCCGGCCCCTCGATCATCACGTCGCGCGCGTCAGCCGGCGTCTTGGCGACGAGCCCCACGTGCTCGACCTCGCCGGTGGCGACGATCTCGCGCACCGCCTCGGCGCCGCACCGGGTGTTGTGCGTCGCAATGAGGTGACGGCCTGCGAGGTAGAGCCGAGACGGCGAATCCACCGTGATGCACCGGACCGGAACGGACGGGATCTCATCGACGGCGACGATGTAGCGATGGGTCGTCCGAGCTTGTTGGCTACGACCCCCATGCTGTCGCGCGAGCTTCCTCGACAAGCGGAAGACCGGAACATGAGGGGTCCAAGTGATTCGCCACTTGCGACCGACAATGCGCCCGTTCAGTTTCGCGTCGCTCTCCGACATCGTCGGCTTGAATCCAAGCGAAAGAACGAGCGCGAACGCATCGGCGGCGAGCCCACCATCGGTCAAGGTCAGCTCGACATGCCCACCGGGAGCAACGGTGCCATCCGTGTCCATCAACCCAGCGAGCAGTGCGCGCCGCTGCTCAACGCTGGCGCGCAGGTATTCGGATGGGATCTTCTTCGCGCCGAGCAAGCGCATCGACCTGAGCGCCGAGTGAATCGAGCCGTTCTCGATCATCCGGCCAGTCGTCTCGTCCCGCAGGGGTGCCTTGGCGCCAATGGCGAACCGGAACGCGGCGCTGCTTGCGCATCGCTTTCGCGGACCGCAGGCGACGCCGCAGGCTTCTATGAGGGCGACCATCTCGCCGAGGTCTTGCGCCCCTTGGGTCACGGTGGCCGATGCGCTGTCGCCGTCTCCGAGCCACACCCCGAGCACGTATGGATCGATGGCGAGCGCAGCAGCAGACGAACGCAGCGCGCCCGCGCACGGAATCGAGTGATTTACCTCTGCACGCTTTCGCCCCGGCCGATGGATCGTGGCGGCGATCTGCTCCGTCGTCTTGACCATCGGTACAGCTCGAGGACACGCTGCCCGTGCGTGCGCCTTCCGCGCTGCCGCATCCCACGTCATCCACAAGTGCTCCGCGTCTGCGACGATCTCCGCGCCGTCATCAAACCGAACGCGGTAGCAACGACGATCGTGGAGAACGGCGTGAGCCTTGAGCACTATGGTCGGGCGGCCGCTCTCGTCGAATACGAGATCGCCATCGCGCAGTGCACCCATGGTGCTCCAACCCGAGGGCGTTGCGATCGGCGTGTCGAGCGCGAGCGCCTTCCCGAACCCGCGACCTGCGAGCACTACCCAGTACGTCCACGGGTCGGGCGGCGCACGCTGCTCGGGGCGCGACCAGAACTGCCAGTCCCACGCGAGCCGCTCCCACTCCTCGTCGTCCCCATCCTCGAGCAGCTCCTCGGCGAGCGCGCCGCCCACGAGCGCGCGCAGCTCGCTCAGCTGCTCGGCGAGGCTCTGGCTCATGCGACCGCGTAGCGGCTGCGCAGCACGCCGGCGGCGCGCGCGACCTTCGGGTTCGTGTGCGCGAAGCGGTGGCACGCGCGGCACACCGCGATGCAGTTCGCGCGGTCGAGGATGCTGCCGCCGGCCGAGCGCGGGAGGAGCTCGTGCACGTCCATCGGCACCGCGTTGCCCGAGCAGATAATCCCGGCGCGCACGAGCTTGTCGGCGAGCGCGGGGTCGAGGCGGACGACCTCGCGGTGCAGGGCGGCACCGGCCTGGCAGCTGCGCGTCGCGCCGAGCAGGTCGACCACGAGCAGGCGGCGCTCCTCGCGCTCGGCCTCGGCCCGCTCGTCGGGCGGTTTACGTTTCGCCCGCTCGAATGAGGAGGCGCCGCGCGGGCTTGCGTCCTCGCCGTCGGCCATCGCGGATCTGCGCCACGCGGAGCGGCGCATCGGGGAGCGCCTCACTCGTCCGTCCGGCGCTTGAACAGCGCGGCGTGCGCCACCATCGCGCCGACGGCGCCCACGGTCGCGGTCGAGAGCGCTGGCAGGAGCGGCGCGGTGCCGCCGCCGAGCGCAACGGCCGCGTTCAGACCGGCGGTGATGGCGGTCGCAGCCGCCATCTGCAGGCGCGGGCTCAGGTCTAGCCGCTTCACCGCTGTGAACGCCGCGGCGTACACGGGCAGGCTGGCGGCCGCGTGCGCGGCGAGCTTGGGGTCGAAGCCGAGGGAGATCGGGTCCATGGGGTGCCTCCTGCCGGGAGCCTACAGCGGCCGACCGGTGCCGTGGCAGGTGACGCACGCCGCGGGCTTGCCGTCCAGCTCGGCGGCGACCTCTCCCTCACCTTTACACTCGAGGCAGCGGTCGCGCTCGGCCTCTACCGCGGCGACGAATCGCTCGAGGGCGGCCGCTGCCTGCGCCGCGACGCCCGCCGACAGGGCCACGCCGCGCTCGAGGGCGGCGAGCCGCTCCTCGATGCCGTGCGGGTCGGGCTGACCGGCTGCGCGCGCGAGCAGCCGCCGGAACAGCGCGAGCGGGATCGCCACGTGGTCGAGCAGCCCCACCATCGGGGCCCGGTAGTGCAGCACCCGCCCGGTGGCGCCCAGGAGGCCGTCGAGGGGCGCGCCCGCGAACACGGGCACGCACAGCTCGGGGAGCTGCTCGGCGTCTGGCGGGTAGGTGCGGTCGATGGCGCCGCCGCGCTTGCAGTCGCGGTCGTGGCCGAGGTTGTCGGGCCACAGGCACTCGGGGCATTGGGTCATGGCGTCGCTCCCTCGTTCTGAATGGCACGCCGCACCAGCAATCCGTAGTCCCGCGGCGACAGCGGCAGCAGGTTGGTGGGGTTGTTGTTCCATACATTCCCGTCTCGGTGGTGCACTTGCACGCCGCGAGGCTCGCCAAGCATCAAGCGGTGCAGCGGCACGAGCCGCTCGCCGACGCGCACGCCGATCGCCAACGACTCGCCGATGAACTGGAGCGGCGACGCGCTGCCACCGTGCCGTGCGCAGGCGCCGCGCGCGAGCAACACCCGCGCACAGCCCGCGAACGAGCAGCGCCACAAGTCGAAGCGCGGCCAGCGTCCCTCCCAATGCGCGAGCCGATCCGCGCCGATGAAGGCAACAATCTCCGATGCGGCCAGGCGTCGAGCGATCTTGCCCCGCGCGACGTTGATGGCCGCAGCCACGGCTGCAAGGTCGGTTGCATCCACGCGCTCGGCGACGCTCACCGGCATCGGCCCCGCGGCGGCGAGGTCGTCGAACGTGAACGACCACCGCTTTCGTCCGCGCTCGCGGTGCCGCGGATACAGCTCGCGTGGATTCTGACCAGGCTTCGGCAGCTCCATGTCGGCGTTGTAGCGAACAACGCTGCAAGCACGCAAGCACAATCAGGCGTCGCTCGACTTCGCGGCACGCTCGCGCTGCTGCTGCTCGGCGACCTCTTGCAGCCGCTTGAGCTTGGCCATCACCCACTCGCGCGCGCTCTGCGTCGCTCGGCCGGCGTCGACCGTGGCGAGCGCGCCGGTGACCTCCGTCTCCGTGCGCTGGCTCCAGCGCTCCTTGTTGCGCCGCTCCAGCAGGAAGGCCGACGCCCGCCAGTCGCCGGGCCGCTTGTCGCTGCCTTGCGCTGCCTTCCCGATGTTCATCACGTCGCGCGCCTCGGCCTGCGCGAGCGCCTTCTCGACCTCGGTCGAGAAATCGACAAGGGCGCGGCGGTGGTCCGAGAGGGTAGCGGTCGCGGCGTTCGCGCCGAGCCTGCGGCGGATCTGCCCCCCTTCCTTGAGCCAGCCGGTGAGCGTGGCGCGGTCGACGCCGGCTGCCTGCGCGGCGACGGTGAGGTAGTTCCCGCTGCGCACGAGGTCGCAGATCATCTTCGCGGTGACGGGCGTCAGCAGCGATGGCTGGCCGCGCTTTCGCTTCGTCGGTGGCTTGCTGCTGGTCTGCACCATGCCCGTGTGATAGCACGGTGGGGGAGGTGCGTGAATGGGCGAGGCGAGGATCAACGCGGGGCTGTTGCCGCTGGCTCGGCCGATCGAGTCGCTGCGGTGCGACCCGAGGAACGCGCGCCGACACGCCGAGCGCGACCTAGCGGTGCTGCGGCAGAGCCTCGAGCTGCACGGGCAGCAGAAGCCGATCGTGGCGCTGCGCGATGGGAAGGTGATCGCCGGCAACGGCACCCTGGAAGCGGCGCGCTCGCTTGGATGGGAACGGCTGGCGGTGGTGACCTACGACGATGAGGATGCGGCGAAAGCGGCGGCGTTCGCCATCGTGGATAACCGCAGCGCGGAACTGAGCGAGTGGGACGTCGAGATTATGATCAAGACGATGGGCGGCCTCTCGCCAAACCTCGCTGCCTCCGTTGGCTTCGCACAACAAGATCTCGACACGCTCATCGCGCAACTCACGCCAGCGACGCCCGATGAGTGGGGCGATGCTTTCGGCGCGGTTCCATCAGGTGACCGCACGACGCTTGCACAGATGAGCTTTGTGCTCACGGAGGCCCAGGTCGACACAGTCAAGCGCGCCATCGTCGCCGCGCGCGGGAAGGTCGACCCGAAGGCGGCCGGCAATAGAAACGCCAATGGCAACGCACTCGCGTGGGTCGCACAGTGCTTCCTCGACGCCATCGAACTAGCTGCGCATGGGTGAGGCGAAGTCGATCTTGCTCCGACCGATAGGGGCCGCGACGGCAAACGACTTCATCCGTCGCGTGCACTACAGCGGAACGGTGACGCGCAACTCGCAACTACACGTCGGCGTGTTCCTTGGTGGCGTCATGCACGGTGCTATGAGCCTCGGACCTCCGCTCGACCGCAGCAACGTGATCGGCCTGGTCCGAGATACGCCGTGGAACGGGTTCTTGGAGCTGAATCGGCTTGCGTTCACCGAGCAGCTTCCGCGCAACAGCGAATCACGCGCACTCGGAGTGCTCGCCCGGTTGCTTCGCAAACACCGGCCGGACCTTCAGTGGTTACTGTCGTTCGCCGACGGCACCCAGTGCGGCGACGGCACCATTTATCGCGCTGCCGGGTTCCTGCTGACGGATGTTCGCAAGTCGGAAAACCTCGCGAGATTCCCCTGGGGCGTCAAACATAAGCTCTCCTACCAGAGCAACCCGGCATCTCCTCGGCCAGAGCTAGGAGGCCGCTCGTACCTCGAGGTTTGTGGCGGCAGGCAATCGTGGCGCATCTTCGTCACCCGCTGCGGGGGGGAGATCCTGTCGGGATTCCAGCTGCGCTATCTGCTCCCGCTCGACCCGACCGCACCCGGCAGGCTCACCGTGCCAGTGCTGCCCTACTCCACGATCGACACCGCCGGCGCAGCGATGTACCGTGGCGCTCGCGGGCGCCCGCGCGGGACCTGCGGCGACCAGCCGTAGGAGAGGGTTCGCAGCCCATCCGCCCGCTCCATTTCAAGCCACTGGTTTGTAACCGCCCGGCCGCATGGGGCCGGGACCGGGCCCGTTACAATCCTGCTGCCCTCTTGTAGGCCGCTTGCGGTAGGCCGGCGCTTGCGCTGTGCCCCGCTTGCTGCTATCCTGTGGTCCCGCCTCGGCGTCGAAAAACCGGGCGGGCACAGCGGCGAGCGCGACACCCCCGGGGCGCCCGACGACACACAGGAAGCGGAACGGGGGCCCACGGAGGCTGTCTCCCCGGAAAACGGGAGGCGGGGGCCGGGGGGGGAGCGAGAGGAAGCGCGCGGGGTGCCGTGCGCCTCACGAGCGGCGG
>Ga0209640_10002618_pt1 | contig 15708 bp, 11 predicted proteins | sample RifCSP10_1_FD_184018 | JGI IMG/M metagenome (GOLD analysis project Ga0209640, IMG submission 184018) | Soil microbial communities from Rifle, Colorado - Rifle CSP2_sed 10_1 (SPAdes) (version 2) | ecosystem: Environmental > Terrestrial > Deep subsurface > Rock core/Sediment | place: Rifle...
AGCTTCAATTGGCCGCGCTCATCAATCTTCCCCCCGGCCAAGAGCACGCGATGGTGCTCATGGTTCCGGAGCGAGAGGCCAGAACGTTGAAACTCCCGTTCGAGATGTCGGTGCTGGAGGAGCGGGCGCTGGAGGCACGCCCGGAGCTGAGGATGATCGATTACCGGCGTCGCATCAACGCGCACGAGACCAAAGCGGCGATCCTTGAAATGTTACCCAGCCTGAATCTCCTAGTCGGCGGGAACTACAACAGCAACAGCTTTCTCTTCAATAACCATTGGGCCGCCTATGCCGCACGGGCCAGTTGGAATCTGCTGAACATGTTTCGGTACCCGGCTCGGGCGAAGACCATTGAGGCGCAAGATAAGGTGCTGCACACGCAGAACCTTGCGCTGACCATGGCCATCATGTCGCAAGTGCATGTCAGCGTGGCGCAGGTGGCACTCGCGAGGAAAGAAACCTCGACGGCGGCGCTCTATCACGACACGCAGTCCCAAATTACCGAGCAGACGCGCCTCGCATGGCGGTCGGCCCGGTTGAGCGAACAGGCCGTTCTGCGCGAGCGAGTCAATCAGGTGGCGGCGCAACTGCGATACGATGCCGCGGAGGCGGAACTCCAAACCGCCTGGGCGTCGCTCTTGGCCGCCGTTGGAGAAGATGTGCTGCCCCATGATCTGACGCAGGAACAGAGCGTGTCCGACCTTGCGCTCGAACTTCGCACACGATGGGCGAAAAGCAAGGAGTTACTCAAGTGACCCGTATCAGCTGGCCGCTGGTTGGTGGCTCTCTCGTGGGCGTGTGGATCCTGATGCCGATGTGGCTTGCGACAGCCGGCACCAAGTCAGATCCCAAGCCCGCAAGCAGCGCGGCAGAACTCAGCACGATCCGCGGAGTGGTGAAGGCGACTGCACAAGCCACCTTAGCCAGCCAGGTCCAGGGCCGGATCAGCCAGCTACCCTTCAAGGAGGGACATCGGTTTAAAAAAGGGGCTCTCCTGGTCGCTCTCGATTGCTCGAAGTACGAAGCAGAATTGGCTAGTGCCAAGGCGGAATATCGTGGCAAGGAGAAGACCTATGAGAACAACCGCCGCCTTTCAAAACATCAGGCAGTCGGGCAGCTCGAACTCGAAGTCTCCCAGGCCGAAGCCGAAAAAGCATTCGCTGCCGTGAAGGCCGCGCAAGTCAATGTGAACGGCTGCACCGTGCGCGCACCGTTTCCCGGACGTGTCGTCAAAATGATCGTGAACGAACACGAGAATGTATTTCCCAACGATCAGCTCATAAGCCTGCTGGATGATAGCTTGCTCGAGATCGAGCTCATTCTGCCGTCGAAGTCCCTCGCGTGGCTGAAGGTCGGCACGCCCTTCGAGTACGCCATTGATGAAACGGGACTACGGTATCCCGCCGTGGTTCAGGACATCGGCGCGAATGTCGATCCTGCCAGCCAGACGGTGAAGGTGAAAGGTCGGTTTCGCACTCAGCCCGACAACGTGCTGGCGGGGATGAGCGGGACCGCCTCGTTCGCTGAACCCCTACGCTGACATGCTCGCAGCAGAAGTCAAGCCCCACAGCCCACCCACAAGCATATCGTTCACCCTGCTGCTTCAGCTGGAAGAGAGGGTTCGCGCGGCCCAGACCCAGCAAGAATTGCAATTTTTTTTCGTCAATGAAACGCGCCGCTTGGTTCCCTATCGACAAGCAATATTAATGACCCCGCCGACCCCGTCTACGCAGAGTTACCAGGTGCAAGCCGCATCGAGCGTCCCGGTGGTGGATCGTGCCGTGCCCTTGATGCAATGGATCGAGCGATTGATCCGGGCACTGCGCAAGACTTCGACCGGTCCGGGCATTCGTCTCGTCACAGAAGCGGATTGTCCTGCCGGACTAAGACCAGACTGGAAGGAATTTACCCCAGGCTATGGATTATGGTGTCCTCTCAAGCACCCTGGGGGACAGATCTTAGGCGGCCTGTGGCTGACGCGAGACCAACCATGGGCAGACCACGAGGTGACTGTCATGCAACGTCTCAGCGAAGCCTATGCTCACGCCTGGCGTGCCGTCGGTCCATCGAACAGTCGCCGATGGCGATGGGGATTGAGCCGGACCATGACGTGGATACTCGCGTCCGCCACTCTGTGCATACTGGCCATTCCTGTCCCCATGTCGACGTTGGCGCCCGCGAAGATTGTCGCAAAGGACCCTCTGATCGTGAGCGCGCCGATCGACGGCGTCATTGCCGAAATTGTAGTCCTCCCCAATACCGTCGTGTCCGAAGGCGAGGTGTTGTTCAAGTATGAAGACACAACGTTCAGAAACGAGTATGAAGTCGCGGAACGGAACCTCGACGTGGCGATGGCGAACTATCGGCGTGCGGCGCAAGGCTCATTCGTGGAGCCCGAGCAAAAAGCCGATGGTCCGCTGTTGAAAGCCGAAGTCGAATTGCGAGAAACCGAGCGGAACTATGCCCATGAACGATTGACGAAGGTCGAGGTGAAGGCGGAGCGAGCCGGGCTGTTGCTCTACACGGACAAGTCCGATTGGATCGGGAAGCCGATCGTGGTCGGCCAACGCATCATGGAATTAGCGAACCCGCATCAACTGGAGGTACGGATCGATCTGCCGGTGGAGGATGCCATTGTGTTGCGCGAAGGCGCATCGGTGGCCCTGTTCATGAATGCCAATCCATTTTCCAGCGTTCCTGCCACGGTCAGTCATGCCAGCTACCACGCCGAGGTCTTGCCGAACAATACGCTGTCCTACCGCGTGACGGCACAGCTTGGACAGGGGGCGTCGGAATTCCGCATCGGCTGGCAAGGCAGCGCCAAAATCTACGGAGAGCGGGTTACACTGTTCACCTATCTTTTCCGTCGTCCGATTTCCGCCATCCGGCCATGGATCGGCCTATGAAACTGACCACGCTCCCGAACCAAGATCTCGTGCTGCCGCCGTTACGCGAGGATCTCAGGCTCATCGCGGGTGCCTCGGCCGCCGACGGTTCGCCGACATGGGTCGTCGTCGATCCGGTCCGCGGGAAATATTTTCAGATCGGCTGGGCCGCCTACCAGATCCTGTCGCACTGGGCCGCCTCATCCGCGGAGGCCGTCCTCACGCAGATCCACGCCGACACGACCTGCCGAGCCACGAGGCAGGATGTCGAGGACCTCCTCCGGTTTTTGTACGCCAACCATCTGATGCGCGATCCGCCGCAGGGCGGGTATCGAGCCTATGCCGTGCAAGCGGAAGCTGCGCGGCCATCTTGGGTGATCTGGTTGGTGCATCACTATCTGTTTTTCCAGATTCCGCTCCTCCAGCCGGATCGGTTTCTCCGTGCCACGCTTCCGTTCGTGGCCTGGCTCTATTCACGGGCCGTGGCCTGGACGATCGGCGGTATCGGGCTCATCGGATTGTATCTGGTCTCGCGCCAGTGGGACACTTTTACGGCCACCGTCCTGCATTTTTTCACCCCGCGGGGTCTCGCGCTGTACGCCATCAGTCTGGCCGTCGTCAAAGTGTTCCATGAATTCGGGCATGCCTATACAGCAACACGCTATGGCTGTCGGGTCCCCACTATGGGCACTGCCATGATCGTGATGGTACCGATGCTGTATTCGGACACCTCCGATGCGTGGAAATTGACCTCCCGTCGCCAGCGCGCCGCCATCGGCGCTGCCGGGATGATCGTCGAATGCGCGTTGGCCGCCCTGGCGATCTTCGCGTGGAACTTTCTCGACGACGGCGTGGCACGGAGCCTGGTGTTTATCGTGGCGACCACAAGTCTGATGGTCGGCGCTGCCATTAATCTGAGCCCGTTCATGCGGTTCGATGGGTACTATGTGCTCTCCGATTGGCTGGGCATTCCCAACTTGCAAGATCGAGCCTTTGCCTTCGGGCGATGGCAACTACGGCGACTCCTGTTCGGTCTGGATATGCCGATGCCGGAGCCGGTTGCCGCTGCCCAGCGCCGATTCTTGGTCTGTTTCGCCTGGGCGGTGTGGGTATACCGTTTCATGCTGTTTCTCGGCATCGCCTTCTTGGTCTACCACTTCTTTTTCAAGTTGCTGGGGCTCATCCTCTTTGCGGTCGAGATCGGCTGGTTCATCCTCCTCCCGATCATGCACGAGCTCAAGGCCTGGTGGACCTTACGCAGAGTGATCATCGAACGTCGCAGGGGGTGGCTCTCCGCCGGGGTGCTGGTCTGCATCATCGCCGTGCTGTTCGTGCCCTGGTCCGATCGCATTCTTGTGCCCGCCGTACTCGAAGCTATCCCTCACGCGACGATCTACGCGCCGGCTGCTGGAAAAATCGTGGAGTTGGCGGTGAAGGAAGGTCAACGGGTACAGGCTGGCGACCTGCTCGTCATGGTGGAGGCCCCGACGTTAGAGAAAGATATCGCCTTGACCCACAAGCGCATTGAAGTCGAACGCTTGAGGGCGCAACGGCAAAGCGTCGATCGAGAGGAACTCGCCAAGGCCCAGGTGACGCTGGAGACGTTGCGGACCCGCCTGTCCGAGCTCGAGGGGCTCATGAAAAAGCAGCAGACGCTGCAGCTCACCGCGCCCATTGCCGGCCTCGTCACCGATCGGGCCGACGCGCTTCATGTGGGACAGTGGATCAATAAAGAACTCCCGCTGGCCTACGTCGTCGATCCCCAGGGCGAGGAACTACACGCCCTCGTGGAGGAAACGACGGTCCGGTATCTGCAAGTCGGACAATCCGCTCGATTTGTTCCCGACGATGCCGAACGGCCCAGCCTGGCCGCGCGTATCGAAGAGATTCGAGACATCGACGAAAGCAGCTTCACCGTGCCCTACCTCTTCTCCGTCTATGGCGGAGACGTGCCGGTTCGTGAAGGGGCCAATCGCAAACTGAAACCGGAAATCTCTGTCTATCGCGTCACGCTGCATCTCGTCGAGTCGCCGCCCCGATGGAACCAAGCCGTGCGAGGGACCGTGCTGGTGAAAGGCCCTCGTATCAGCTTCGCCCAACGAGCCTGGGAACAGACCGCCCGCATTTTCATCCGCGAAAGCGGTGCGTAGGACATCTAGCCCGCATTATTCATGACGGTTCGTCGCGACACCGCCCGAACGCGCGTTCCTCGTGAAGCGTCCCTCGACAGGCTCGGGACGCCCTGAGCCTGTCGAAGGGCGTATCTCGCGTTTCTGAGGAATGTTCAATGCTCAATATTCGATGTTCAATTGAACACTCAACATTAAACATTGAGCATTACGGTTGACTCCCCCCTCCAACGGGTCAGATCAGAAAACGCCGGCCAGAGGCGCATTCTGCACCCCTTATCAACGAACCTCCCACCGAGCATAGCCTAACCGCCCTGCACGAAAGAGGAATTTGCTACGCGAAGTGGCACCACCCTTGCTAGATTCTTTGGTGGGGAATGAAGGACTTGTGGTTTCTTCACCATGGCCATGAGAAAACTACGTAAGCACAAGAAAGCGGCGGTCACGCCAGCACAAGGGCACCGTCATGCCTCCGCGGACGCGATCGCAAGGCGCGCGAGGAGCATGAACAGGAGAGCAGGAAATTCCGCGGTCTGGATCGGGTCTTGAAATCGACGGCAAAGCCGGCCAAACGGTAAAACAAGAGACGGGTCGCGTGAGGAGACCGAAGTCATAATGCGAGTGACGCCGTTATTGTGGGTGAGTGTTGGACTGGTCAGTCTGACGGTCAGTGTGATGCTGGCGGGCGATTCGCTCGTCGATTTGGTGCCAAACCGCGATCGCCAGGTCTTTGAATTTCGTCGGGATTTGGCAGAGTCGTTGGCGGTTCAGTACTCGGCGTTGGTCGAGCAAGGACAGATCGAGACGGTGAAATTTGCGATGGAGGTATTGGCCAAGCGGAATTCGGATATCTTGTCGCTGGCGCTCCTCCGGAAAAGCGGAACGGTCGTGGCACAGGTTGGCGACCATGCGCAAGTATGGGTGCAGCCGCCCGGCGAAGAATCGACCCTCGACTCTCTTCAAGTCCCGATCTTTTCCTCCGACGACCAACTATGGGGCGTGCTCCAGGTTGCGTTTCGCCAAGAGAACGTGTCCGGTCTTCAATGGTTCCTCACGCATCCGTGGGTGCGCTTCCTGGCATTTGTCAGTGTCGCGGGATTCGGCTGCTACCTCTTCTTTATGAAACGCACCCTCCGTCAGCTCGATCCCTCCGGCATTATTCCCACTCGCGTGAAAGCCGCACTGGATGCGCTCACGCAAGGCGTGGTCATGATCGATACGCGGGATTTTGTCGTCTTGGTGAACGATGCCTTCTGCCAGGCTGTGGGAAAGTCGGTGACGTCGTTGATCGGATCCGACCTCAGCACCCTATCGTGGAAATCTGCTGCGTCCTCTGCCACGGTGTTGGTGCATCCCTGGACAGAGGCAATCATGGACAAGCAGCCCCGAAACGACACGCCCCTTCTCCTGAGCCTTCCTGATGGTGAATCACGAAAGTTCATCGTCAATACCATGCCGATTATAGACGACGGGTCTACGGTGAGAGGGGCCCTGGTCTCCTTCCACGATGTCACCGAACTCAATCGAGCGAATTCTCAACTCAAGGAGGCGAACAGCGAGTTGGAGTCGACCCGCGTCCAAATTCTGCAGAAGAACCAGGAACTCGAGACGACGAATACAAGTCTCCATGTCGAGATCAACGAACGGAAAAAGGCTCAGGCAGAGAGAGAAACACTGCATCATCAGCTTATGCAGGCGTCGCGCCAAGCCGGTATGGCGGATGTGGCGTCGAGCGTGCTGCACAACGTCGGGAATGTCCTCAATAGTATCAACGTGTCGACCGATACCTTACTGAAGACCCTCAAGAAGCCGATGGTGGGAGACGTCTGTCGAATTGCTTCGATGTTTCATGAGCATCAGGACGGTCTAGAGGCATTTTTGACGCAAGATCCTAAGGGCAAGCAGATTCCCTCGTATTTGGGCATTGTGGCCGAGTCCCTGAGCGGGAGTCACCAGACCATCCAGAGCGAACTCGACTCCCTCGTGAAAAAAGTCGAGCATATCAAGCAAGTGATCCAGTCGCAGCAGGATATCGCCCACCAGGGGAATGTCTGTGAGGCGACGGCGGTCGAGGACCTGATCGAGCAAGCCTTGATGATGGTGATGCCCGAGCCGGAGAAGTATCGAATCCAAGTCGCGCGGGAGTATAGCCATGTCCCCACGATTATGACGGATCGACATCAAGTCCTGCAGATACTGGTGAATTTGATCACCAATGCCAAGAACGCCATGGTCGAGTATCCAGGGAGCTCGCATCGTCTTACGATGCGAGTCGGAGTGCCTGCCGACCGCAAAGAATTCGTGCGATTTGAGGTGACCGATACCGGTGGCGGCATTAAGGCTGAAAACCTCTCGCGCTTGTTTGCTCAGGGGTTTACGACGAGAAAGGCCGGACATGGCCTTGGTCTTCACAGTGCGGCCATCTGCGCCAAGAATCTTGGCGGAGCCTTACAAGCCCATAGTGCGGGAGAAGGGCGCGGCGCCACCTTCGCGTTCGATCTCCCATTGACCTTGGCGGAAGCTGCCGCATGAAGAGCGACCAGACGACTGATAATCGACGGATTCTGGTGATCGACGACAACTTGTCCATCCACGAGGACTTTCGTAAGATCTTGGCGCCGCCGAAAGATTCTGACTCGCTCGATCAGGCACGGACGGCCTTGTTCGGAGAGGCACCGAGTCTCCCGCCACAGGAGCACTACGAGCTCGACTTCTCGGATCAGGGGCGAGAGGGGTTCGGTCTGGTCGAGAGTGCTCACCGGGAGGGCCGCCCCTATGCGATGGCCTTCGTGGACATGCGTATGCCGCCGGGATGGGACGGCCTCGAAACGATCGAACATCTCTGGTATATCGATCCTGACCTCGAGATCGTGATCTGCACGGCCTATTCCGATCATCCATGGGAAGACGTGAGTCGCCGAATCGGGAACACCGATAAGCTGCTCATCCTGATGAAACCCTTCAACAGCATCGAGGTTGTCCAACTGGCGAATTCGCTCACGAAGAAATGGAACCTGGCGCGTTCGGTCAAGCTGCAGATTGATAGCCTCGCGTTCTGCGTGAACCAGCGAACGACCGAATTGCGCGAAGCGAACGACCACCTTCAAGAAAACATCGCCCGCAGGATCGCGGAGACTGTGAAGGATCAGCCTCAGGACGATGCCGCGGCAGCGTTCCGAGCGAAAGAAGAGTTTTTGGCGATCATGAGTCATGAAATCCTCACGCCCATGAATGATTTGGTCAGCAAGGTGAGTCTGTTGCTCGACAGCCCGCTCGATCCTGTGCAGCGAGAGCATGCGACGGCCTTACAGAGATGCGCGCAAGATCTCATGGCCCTCATCAAGGACATGCACGAGTACATGGCTGGTCGGAGACAAGAAACTCGGGCGGGACATGGTCAATGAGGACGGCTATCCCATCGGCGCGGACAGGGAGAAACGAATGACTATGGAGGTCAATGATCAAAACCATCGGGTTTTGGTGATCGACGACAACCAGGCTATCCACGAGGACTTTCGGAAAATCCTTCAAACGACAGCCGGGGAGGAGAGTCTCGATCAAGCGCGGGCTGCGTTGTTCGGCGATCAGCCGCTCTTGCGGGCGCGCGAACGGTTCGAACTAGACTGCTCCGAACAGGGGCAAGCCGCGCTCAACTTGGTGCAGATGGCACGGAATGAAGGCCGGCCTTATGCGGTGGCGTTTGTTGATATGAGGATGCCGCCCGGGTGGGACGGCCTGGAAACCATCGAACACCTCTGGAAAGTGGACCCAGGGCTGCAGGTGGTCATCTGTACGGCATACTCCGACAGGCCGTGGGACGAAATCACAGAACGTGTCGGCCGAAACGACAAGTTGTTGATCCTCCAGAAACCGTTTAACGGCATTGAAGTGCTGCAGCTTGCCTCCGCACTCTGTCGAAAATGGAATCTTGCACAGAAGGTGGAAGGACAGCTGGATGAAATGAGCAGACTGGTCAACGAACGTACGGCAGAACTCCAGGATGCGAACAAGCAACTTACACAAACCAATGCGGCCTTGGTGCGATCCGTGGCGGATCTTGAGATGGCTCAAGCAAAAATTTTGCGACAAAACGACGAACTGGAGCGTCTCGCGTCTCGAGATCCACTCACCGGATGCTTCAACCGCCGCGCCTTTTACGCGCAATTTGAGAAGGCAGTTGCCGAGAGCCGCGAACATGACACCGAACTGAGCTGCCTGATGGTGGACATCGATCATTTTAAACCCATTAACGACCAATTTGGACATGCGGTGGGGGATCAAGCCATCCAAGCGGTAGCCAGCTGCCTGAGCGCCGGGCTGCGGTTGACCGACGCCCTCGGCCGCTATGGGGGAGAGGAATTCTGTTTGATGTTTCCTCGCACCACGCTGGCAGAAGCCGCGGATCTGGCGGAACGTCTTCGGATTCGTGTCGAAACAGAGGCCGGGGACAGGATGCGAATGGCATTCAGCCTGGTGATCACAGTGAGTTGCGGCGTTTCATCTATGGCGTTTGGAGCTCGGACGCCGTTGGAGCTGATCGATCAAGCAGACAAGGCTCTCTATGCCGCCAAGGAAGGTGGGCGGAATTGTGTGATGGCCCTTGATCCGATTATCGCCAAGACGAACGCTTCCGATCAGGTTGAGCCGCAAGTCAGGCGGATCACCCCACGGGTGTCGAACCCACTGGCTTCCCGGTAAAAAGTCTTGCCTTGTTGTCATGTGGAGCAGCAAGGCCCGATCGGTTCCGCCAACGATCGCCATAATTCTTGTCGCGCACATCCAGCCAGATTCTAGAATCTCGAAATCGTGTGTTCCCTATCCACAATGCCAAGGTCTGCCTTCTCGACATAAGAATGTGGGCGCAGACTCTGAAGTATGAGTCATCATGGGCTGCACGACCTCCCCACCCCTCACCTTGAACGCAAGAAGACCGTCCGTACCATTGTCAGGTAACGATCGAGATGGGCTGCAGTAGGCGCCGGTGAAGCTCTCGTTTTCCTTCGGTACAGATCGTGCGTGCAATGACACAGAAGTCGCGGAGGGCGGCAGACCCTGGAAGCAATCATTTTCAGGACGATTTCGTCAAAGTCGATATCCGGATTGTATTTCGTCGGCGAGATCCTTGACTGCGACGGTCGCATGGGAGGATTCAACATCCAGTGCGTGGGCGACGGGATATCTGGCCGGGCGCGCATCGGAGAGTTCTTGTGCGACACAGAGACTCAAGGTGACCCGGCAGCTTGTGGAATGAGCCCCCTTGAGGTCTGCACGCGAGCAGAGTACATGTACATAAGAAGCAGGAACATCGACAGCGGTGGCAAGCGGAGAGACGGCAGTTTCGTCATGTAAGAATCGGGGGATGATGCGCCTCTTCAACCATTTCCAGACTTCGTTGGACAGCAAAGTGGTGGTGGCGCTGACTGGGCTGGGTCTCGCCGGGTTCGTCGTCTTCCACATGCTGGGCAACCTCCAGGTATTCGAGGGGGCTGAGGCGCTCAATAGCTACGCGGCATTCCTGCGTGACATGCCGATTCTCCTATGGACCACGCGGCTTGGGTTGCTGAGCATTGTGGCGCTGCACATCGGCTTGGCAATCCAGCTGACCCTGCACAACCGCCGCGCTCGTCCGGTGGCCTATGCGGTGCGCGAATACCGGAAGGCTTCCTTGGCATCGCGCACGATGGCAGTTACCGGTAGCGTGCTGTTGCTCTTCATCGTTTTTCACCTGCTGCATCTGACGGCGGGCGTCGTCGACACTTCGTTCCCTGATCGACTGGATCTGCAAGGCCATCGCGATGTGTATGGCAAGGTGGTCCATGCCTTCCGGAATCCACTCTTTGTAGCGCTCTACCTTGCAGGGCAGTTCGTGCTGGGATTGCATCTCAGCCACGCGGTGTCCAGTAGCCTGCAGACGCTAGGGTTTGAGCACGCAGCTCTCAATCGTCTGTTTAAAGCGGCTGGTCCGGTGATCGCGCTGCTCGTGGTGCTCGGCAATATGGCGATCATCCTTGCGGTATTCCTGGGAGTCGTGAGGACATGACGACGCTCGATTCAAAAGTTCCATCCGGGCCGCTGGAGACCAAATGGGACCGACATCGGTTCAGCGAAAAGCTGGTCAGCCCCAACAACAAGCGGCGGATCAAAATCATCGTCGTGGGCACCGGCCTCGCCGGGGCAAGCGCAGCCTCCACACTGGGTCAGCTGGGCTATGAGGTGGAGTGTTTCTGTTTCCAGGACAGTCCGCGCCGCGCCCACAGTATTGCGGCGCAGGGCGGAATCAACGCGGCGAAGAATTATCAGGACGACGGGGACAGCGTGGCCCGGCTCTTTTACGACACGATTAAGGGCGGCGACTTCCGTTCGCGTGAGGCGAACGTCTATCGCCTGGCGCAGGTCAGCACGCAGATCATCGATCAATGTGTCGCGCTCGGCGTCCCTTTCGCCCGGGAGTATGGCGGGCAGTTGGCCAACCGGTCGTTCGGTGGCGTGCAGGTGTCGCGTACGTTCTACTGCCGAGGGCAGACCGGGCAACAGCTCCTATTGGGCGCCTACTCCGCGCTCTGCTGGCAGATCGAGCGCGGGCAGGTGACAATGCGTCCGCGCACCGAGATGCTCGACCTCATTGTGGTCGACGGGCATGCGCGTGGGATCGTGGTTCGCGATTTGGTCTCCGGACATGTGACGGCGCATACCGCGCATGCCGTCGTGTTGGCGACGGGCGGCTACAGCAATGTCTACTACCTCTCCACCAATGCGAGCGGCAGTAACGTGACCGCGACGTACCGGGCCTGGAAACAGGGCGCCGCCTTCGCGAATCCCAGTTTTACGCAGATCCATCCCACGGCCATCCCGCCAAGCGAAACGCACCAGGCCAAATTGACGCTGATGTCCGAATCCCTCCGCAACGATGGGCGGCTGTGGGTACCGAAGGTTCCGTCGGGTCGCCGGCCTCCGAATGACATTCCCTCCTCTGAGCGCGACTATTTTTTAGAGCGCCGCTACCCGCAATTCGGGAATCTGGTGCCGCGCGACGTCGCGTCTCGCGCCGTCAAAACACTGTGCGATGAGGGGCGGGGCGTCGGGCCCGGCGGCCACGGGGTGTATTTGGATTTTACCGACGTGATCGAGCAGCAGGGGCTCGACGTGGTACGCGAGCGGTACGGCAATCTATTCGACATGTATCAGCGGATCACCGGAGAAGATGCCTACCGGGTCCCCATGCGGATCTATCCCGCGCCGCATTATACGATGGGGGGCCTGTGGGTCGATTACAATTTGATGAGCACTATTCCAGGCCTCTTCGTCATCGGCGAGGCGAATTTCGCGGACCACGGCGCGAATCGACTCGGGGCCAGCTCGCTGATGCAAGGGTTAGCCGACGGGTATTTTATCCTGCCCTATACGATCGGACATTACTTGGCGACGACGAAGATCACGCCGATAGCCGAGTATCATAGGGAGTCGCGGGAAGCCCTGGAGCGCGTGGCGAGCAGAGTTACGAAGCTTCTTGGAGGGCAAGGGCGGCGGACGGCCGCCTCGTTCCATCGGGAGGTTGGCCGCATCTTGTGGGATCATTGTGGGATGGCGCGCTGTGAAGGGGGGCTGAAACGGACGCTGCAATCGATCCCGGCGTTGCGCGAAGAATTCTGGCGCGATGTGGCCGTCCCTGGCTCAGGAGAGACGTTCAATCAAGAGCTGGAGTATGCAGGACGGGTGGCGGATTTTCTCGAATTCGCCGAACTGATCTGTCACGACGCATTACATCGAGAGGAGTCTTGCGGGGCGCATTTCCGTGAGGAACATCAGACCCCGGACGGAGAACCGAAGCGCGACGACACCCGGTTCTCTCACGTGGCGGCATGGGAATATCGGGAGAATGGTCCGCCCATTTTGCACAAAGAACCGCTCACCTTCGAGTTTGTGCAGCCGACGGCCAGAAGCTACGAGTAAGACGTGAAACGTATATCGTGAAGCGTTAAGGAGAGGGGGCCGCGAAGAGATGAAATTCACGCTCAAGATTTGGCGCCAGCAGGGTCCTGACGACAAAGGCCGATTCGTGACCTATCAGGCTCACGAGGTAAGCCCCGACATGTCGTTCTTGGAGATGCTCGACAGCGTGAATCAGGGATTGATCGTAAAAGGTGAAGAGCCGGTGGCCTTCGAGCATGACTGCCGCGAAGGGATCTGCGGGAGTTGTTCGCTCGTGATTAACGGGGTGCCCCATGGCCCCGAGCGCGGTATTGCGACGTGTCAGCTGTATATGCGGCGGTTTTCCGATGGAGCCACCATCACGATCGAACCGTGGCGCGCGCGCGCGTTCCCCATCATCAAAGATCTCGTCGTGGATAGACGCGCGCTGGATCGGGTGATGCAGGCAGGCGGCTATATCTCCGTCAACACCGGCGGGGCGGTCGACGGCAACGTGGTGTTGATTGGAAAAGATCAGGCCGAGACCGCCATGGATGCAGCCTCCTGCATCGGCTGCGGGGCCTGTGTCGCCGCTTGCAAGAATGCGTCGGCCATGCTCTTTGTAGCGGCCAAGGTTTCCCATTTGGCCTCGTTGCCGCAAGGAAAGCCTGAGCGGACCCGTCGCGTGACGGCGATGATGGAAGCAATGGATCGAGAAGGGTTCGGCGCGTGCGGGAATCAATATGAGTGCGAAGCGGTCTGTCCCAAAAGCATCAGCGTCCGTTTCATCGCCACGCTCAATCGAGAATATCTCCGCGCCGGCGTCGTCGAATCAGGCGCGCCCACGGTACCGGAAGCTCCCCACGCGGAGTCAGACTAGCTCTCTCCCATTTCCAGACGAAACGCTCTCTTACCGGGAAATCGCTATTGCTCGTGCCGGCTTCTTCCCGTCATCGTCTCCCTAAGAAACACTATGAGTCAGTTGCAACAGAGGCCCTGTGCGCGAGATGGCAATCAGCTTGACTGTAAGGGAAAGGCCTTTATAGTGCGGTCATAGGGTGAGTGCGGGCCCCATGTGACGGAGACAAGCACTGAATGAGTCGACAGGTGACCTGTCCACAGTGCCGGAAGGACGGCGTGCTTCGTTCGCGGCCGCAATCGCCGCGCGAGCATGTCGCCGCGTTGATCTGGATCGTTCCATTCCACTGTCAGCACTGCAGCCATCGATTCTTAGCTTGCCGCTTGGGCAAGGATGATCCCCAACATCCGATTGAACGCCGAGAACATCTCCGCATTCCTGTGCGGCTCTGTCTTTCATTCTCCGGCGGGAAAGTGCGGGGCGAAGGCACGGTGATGGATCTCTCGCTGGGAGGCTGCATCATCAAGAGCGATACGCAAGTGCATGTCGACGATATTTTTTATCTGGAGATCGCCATCGCCGAGGATGAAACCCCGATCGAAGTGGCGGCCATGGTCCGTTCGGTCAGCGCGCGCGGCATCGCCTTCAAGTTTCTCCGGAAGGCCCAGGAGAACAAACGACTCCTCGCGTTCATCCAGTCCAATTCTGGCTCCACCTCCTCCGTTCTCTCCAAAGCCGTCGAGCCGACGGTCTCCAGCTAATCACATTGATGAACAATCGAACACCTGGCAGGTAGACCATCTGGGCGAATGCCCCCGCAGGATGCTCAAAAAGGCGTCCTTCTCACCCGCCCGACCCTGGCGCGCGGCTCGACTGAGCTCGCCGAAGTCCAAGACGCACCTTGTCCCAAGCAAGGCCGCAGCAAGCGAAAGGGACTGTCGCGGCTCGACTGAGCTCGCCGAAGTCCCTTCCGACCGGCGACTGTCCCTGTTTAAATAGCGGGACAGGCACGCCTCGGCTGAGCTCGCCGAAGTCCGGCAATGCCGGAGCCAGTCCCCTGAGGCCTCTAAGCGCCGCGAGAACGAAGCTGGCAGGCTTTTTCATCATCCTGCTAGAGGGGAGTTTCCCATACGGAAGGGAGCGGGTGTTCCATCACCAGGCGGTCATGCTCGGCGAGATCGTATGCTTCGATCGTCAGATCGTTCCGATCCATCGGCTCTGCGCACATGGGGGAACAGAGGAAGTCGATGAGAGCTTGGGCCTTGTCATTGGTTGCAAACCGACAAAGGCCATGTTCGGGCATGCCGGAAGAGGGGTGCCAGAAGGCGAGTTCGATCGCACTGCCTTGGTAGATGCCCAGTTTCCGGTGGCGGACCTGGAATCCGCCCGGCAAATGGGACGAGCGCTCAAGTGACATCGGAAGGTCCTGGCAGCCGTTTCTTAATGCTGAACGGCTCATCATAGCATGAGTGACAAACTTACACCTTGCCTACTAGAGGATTGTCTGAAGACACCGAAGCCGCAACGTGTACGCGTTTTAGCCGATCAGGGCGGCGATAAATGGGCCCCAGCCAGCCCCGGCGGCGGCCCGACGAACTACCGGACGAACTGATTCAGGAGCCGTAGAACGTCTCAATCCGTCGTCCACGAAACTCCCAGGACCGTTCACTGTATACAACCGCTAGGCCTAGAGGGATAAGCCGTACTGGTAAAACTCTTCGTCCCGTTTCCACCCCAATGCCTCGTACAGCCTCTGAGCCGACACATTTGTGATCGCCGTCGACAGCTCCAGACGAACCGCCCCAGCCACACGACCGGTCTCGGCAGCGGCTTTCAGTAGGAGGGTGCCGACGCCGCGGCGCCGGGCAACAGGCGCGACAAACAGGTCGCTGAGCACATAGATAGGAGCAGATAGAACCCAAGAAAA
>Ga0209640_10002619_pt1 | contig 15707 bp, 14 predicted proteins | sample RifCSP10_1_FD_184018 | JGI IMG/M metagenome (GOLD analysis project Ga0209640, IMG submission 184018) | Soil microbial communities from Rifle, Colorado - Rifle CSP2_sed 10_1 (SPAdes) (version 2) | ecosystem: Environmental > Terrestrial > Deep subsurface > Rock core/Sediment | place: Rifle...
GGACGCGAAGACAAGCCAGAACCGCGATAGGTCGAAAGTTGAAACAGTGTGTTAAAGGATTAAATTGCATAATCGTTTGTATTTCCATCTCATCTTGGCATTTGGTGGCCGCCTGGTGAGAAATGCGGGCTAAACACTTTCCAAAGGAGAAGCCGTGAATAGCAAATTATTGAGCAACAGATTGATGATTTTGCCCGCCCATGATTATAAGGCGATCCGGCTGGTGAAAATTCCGGAAGATTTTGAAACGCATGAAGTGTTCCGGCATGTCACCGGAATTATCGCGCAGGTGGAAGAAAATAACCCTAGCTATGGCTGGGACGACGTACTGACCGAACTGGAAGACCGTGGATTTGAGAATGTGGAATTCATTCTCGGACCGGCGCTGGATTAACGGCGAATTATTTTTCTTTGCGCCAGGCGTGCCAGGCGGAGAAAATTCCATTCACCAGCAATATCAACGCAAATAGCTCGGCAAACTGCGGCAAGGCGTGCATGAAACGGTTCAGCTGCGCATTCTGAAAATACAGGGTGGGAACCCAGTATTTCAAGCCGTAATACACCAGGACCGCGAGCGCCAGATCAACCCACCACGGCAGCTTGAGCACAATTTTCGGGACGCGTGTTTTACGAGCCATTTGCTTTGCCAAACATCGGTATGGAAACTACAGTTATATAATATGCGTGTACCCAATCAACTTGTCGGTATATGCTCCACAATCTATAACTAATTTTTTATGCGTTCATCGCCGGGTTTAGCGGATTGGTCGCACAATATACATATTATATGACGGAGTACTTGAAATTTGTGTCTTCTTACCTTTTCGCGTTTTTTCGCTGAAACCACCCTCCGGATGTGCGTCAGAATTGAGCTAACCGCTTAAGTTACATCGAATTTCGCTCGATACCATATCTGGTGAGCTGGGTACATGTTATGGATTGGGATCTTTATCGCATACTGTTTTATTTTACTGGCATCGCGCTGGTCGTGGTGCTGGCGATGTATGGCGCGGCGTTCAATCAACTGCAGGGCATTCGCATCCAGCGCCCCCGCTTCCTGGTAAAGGAACGCAGCGATTTGCCGGAATACCTGTTGCTATTGTATCAATGGCCGGTTTCCCAGCTTTCCGCCCTGGGATTTGAAATCCATCACTATCAATTGTCCTACGACATGATCGCCCACGAACATGCGGAAAAATGGAGCCTGGTCATGGTGAACCGGCAAGCGGGCGTGTTGGCGGAAATCTCCCCGGCATCGACCTTTCTGGATCTACCCGGTTGCGAAGTGGATTTCTGGAGTATTGCTAGAGATGCCACCGCGTTAATTACCCTTAATGGCCGCGGTCACACTGTATTGAGTAATATTCCGGGCGCGGAAGTTCATGATCCTATGGCCACTACCCTGGAAGAACAATACCAGACACACCTGGTGGAACAAAAAAAAGTATTTGCCGGCAAAGCGGTTGTCATACCTAATTCCACCAATTATCTCAAGCTGCAGCAAAAATTGATTAATGGATATTTCCTTACTCTGATCAATGGCGGAGAGGTGGTGTCGACCGGCAACAATCAATTCCGTTTAACCATTCGAAAAATCTTCAGCCTGTTACGGCAACTGCATCGTGGTGAAACACAATTATATAAGTTGAGGATGCAAAAACAGCTTGCGCAGGCCAAGCAGAAAAAAGTACAGCCGCAAAACACGGACGCCGCCGCCAACATCGATACCTCCACTAACTATCCCGTGGAAGCCGAAGTCTATCCCGTGGAAGCCGAAGTGCAAGCCTATGTGCGCATGCGTTCAGCACAGCAAACGACACCCGCCGGGCTTTTCGGTAAACTCACGGTATTTGTTTTCACCCTGATATTGTCCTATTTTGCCTTTGGGCTGGTGTTTTCCTTTAACTCGGTTCTTATATTGCTGGGTGTGATCCTGTTTCATGAGCTGGGGCATATTGCCGCAATGTATGCGTTTAAATACCGCGACCTGCAAATTCTGTTTATTCCATTGCTGGGCGCGGCGGCCACGGGCAAGAAAGAGGATGTCGCGATATGGAAACAGGTAATCGTATACCTGATGGGCCCACTGCCCGGCATCCTGGTTGGTATCGGCCTGATCGCCTTGTATCACTTGTATGCCGCGCCGTGGCTGTATGAAACCGCAATCATCATGCTGGTCATTAACTACCTCAATCTGTTGCCGTTTGTACCTTTGGATGGGGGACATATCATACGGTTAACCATCATGGAACGCTTCCCAACGGGCAAACTGATATTCTCGGCTTTGAGTGGACTGGCGTTTGCGGTGGGCGCCTGGTTTCTCGGTGAACCCGTGTTCTGGGTTTTGGCGGCAATCATGCTGGCAAGCCTTCCCTGGAGCGCATTGGAAGCCGGAGTATTGAATGAACTTTTCCACCCGATCAAAGGATTTGAAGACCTGGATAAGGAAACCAAACTGCGTAAATTGTTCGAAACCCTGAAACAACCCAAATTCCAAAAGATGCAATTTGCGCAAAAGTTTAACCTCGTGAAATCCTTGAGCGACGTTGTCCTCTATCAACAACATTTGGGCCGGCTTGCATCGCTTGGTCTGAATGGACTTTACCTGGGCGCATTATTATTAACGCCGCCCGCAGTACTCATCACGGCGGTTGGCAGCCAAAACGTTTCGAAAATTATTACTTTAGCGAGCGGCGAAATACCGAAAAGGGACTGGGATGAGGATATCGCCAGCGCGAATTCCTCCGAGAAACGTTTTGAATTAATGATTAACGCGGCGCAATTCCACATCGCGACCAATGAAACGGATAGGGCAATGCGATATCTGGAACACGCCGAGAAAACCTTGGCAGCCATTAATACCGACTCTGCGCTGGCCAGTCTGTACCAGACTTATTCTTATTATTACCAGCATCAAAACGATTTGCCGAACGCGGAAGAATATCTGCTCAAGGTTATTATGCTGCATAGGCAGTTACCCGATCAGCACACCCTGCAGCTCGCCACCAATTATCAAACCTTGGCGACCTTGCGTCACCAGCAGAACAAGCGGGATGCGCGGGAGTCCGACCTGAAAACCAGTTTGTCTTATGCCCTGAAAATTAATGTCCCGGAACAACGCTATATTATTTCCACCACAATCGGGTTGTTGCTCAACCATTATTACGAAACGAAAGAACTGGATAAAGCGCAAACCTTATTACAGGATACACTCGCCGAATTGGCTCAACTTACTGATCCAACGAGCCAGCAAGCCGCCATCTTTCTTCATCAGGAACTGGGTTGGTTGCACGCAGAAAAAAAAGAACATTCATCCGCTATTGATCAGTTCAATCAGGCACTGGCATTACTCAAAGGCAACAGTGGGCAAAATGACGCTAAACAATCTGACGCATTGGCTAGCGCTAGTGTTTACCTAGCAATAACGGCTGTTCACTACAGGCAAGGTAACTTTACAATTGCGGAAACCAATCTTAGGCAAGCCGAACAAATCGCCAAAGCCAATTTCTTTCAGTCGCTTGACGACTATATCCAGGTTTATCTCCCGGAAATGCTGGACACTGAAACGGATAGCGACACATCACGAGAAACAGCACGCTGGCAATTGATTAATGAAGCGTACGGGAAACTCAATTCATGAGAAAGCCGCTTTTCGGACTTTCGCGGAACCGGTAAATACGGGGTCAGACAGATAGCGGAACCGCGGCGTGTTATTTACCGGGCAGGACTATTTGCCATTCCGTATTTGCCTTTCCGCAGGGCAACAAACCAAACAACTTAGACTTTCGCGGGTGGTGTTTTTTGCGAGGGAGATATTACCCAATGGACATAACCTTTTTTCGACTGCGCCCGCAGATTAAGATTGTCAACAAAGTCATTGGCATATTGGGTCACCTGATTCAAGGTGCCACGCATGTTACCAACAATTTTGGAATTGTCCCGCACCACCACGTATTTAAACCAGTTGTCACCATCCGCGCCAACCGGTGCTTTGGATTTTTCCACACTTATGACGCTGTATTGCTTAACAATCGATTCGGCGTTCTTAACGGCTGACATGTTGGATATTCCTTTCACCCTGGTACAAGGCGACTCGCCTGGCAATTAATAATACCTGCAATGTTAAAGACACCCACCGCTATAACAATAGCTTTAACGATATCGTCTGGGACCGCCGCCGCCCTTGTTAATTTCCTTATCAAAGCGGATCTTTAACGGTTTACCACCCACGGTTTTGCCATCCAAACCGGCAATGGCCGCCCTGGCTTCATGGCCTTCCATCGCGATGGTTCCATAACCGCGGCATTTTCCGGTAAAGATATCCATATTCAACTGGATTGAATGTACTGTACCGTATTGTGAAAACATATCGCGCACCGACGCTTCCGAAGCATCAGAGGGTAAATTACCTATAAACATTTTTTTCAAAACGCATTCTCGCCTTGTCAGCTGATTCCAGTGGAATCAGGTTAATGAATAAAAAGACCCTGCATGAAGTTGCAGGGCCTTTGTTAAAAGCCAGATGGCAAGTAACTAACGATCAACCTGAACTGATGTAGCTTGCAGTCCTTTGGGACCTTTTTCTACTTCGAAACGGACGGCTTGGCCTTCAGCCAATGACCGGAATCCATTACTTTGAATTGCGGAAAAATGCACGAATATATCTGCGCTGCCGTCAGACGGGGAAATAAAACCAAAACCTTTAGCATCGTTAAACCATTTTACAGTGCCTGTAGCCATGTAAATAACCTCTATATTTCAATTAATTAATAAAAATGTGTGGTGTTGCAGATTATTCTAGGTACTTTACAGGAGACATACATCACTGCACTACTGAATAAACCTGGATAACTTACAATCCCAGGTAGTATAACGTTTTTGGGCCATTAATACTACTTAACACAAACATTACTGCGGGGAAAACACGAAGAGATTAGGAAAATCCACCACAAACCGCGTTGACTTGCGATGTTTGAGGGGCTGTAGCATCAAAAGTTCAATAAAACAACTTGTCTTGCCGCTCTAGGCAAATTACCCGATCAACCGGCCGGAAAACCTCACGGCGCCGGGCAAACAGGCAGAGGCACGCAACACACGCTTGAATTAGCAGCTTATTTCACCGAAAGAAAGTGTCAAAAAAAAGGGCCACAACGGGGTGACCCTTTTCGTTTTCATTCTCCATTCTTATAAAAAACCGAGACTGGCGCACTCCCTCACGGAATAACCGGTGCTGTTACATTGGCGGCTACCGTAACCGTCACTGGTTCGACCGCCGGATCAAACGCCGAAGTGATAGTGATGGTGGCGCTTCCGGATGCCGGTGCATCATTAATTTGAACCTCAAAGCGCGCGAATCCGTCTACGTTTGTTGTAGCAACTATGGACTTACTCACTGCGCCGCCGTTCACGTTCAATGTGATATCAGAGCCATTGGCATCACTCACTGAAACCACAATTGACACAAACGGTAAATAGACGCCATCACCGCCATCCACATAACTTACCACAATGGTTTGATCCGAAGTAATTTCCCTTGGTGCCGGAGTCAAGGTTCCGCCCGCAATTGATGTAAAACAAAACCGGTCATCGATAGTGGTAACAGCGTCGGTTACCGAAGCAACCATATAAACCTGCGCGGACCCCACTGGCGTAACGCGCGTGTCGATATCAGAACTGGCATAACACCCGGTCAAGATCGAATTATTATTGGCAGGATAAGTAACATAGAATCGCGCGATACCCTCTCTGGTCACGGCCGATCCGCTCACCAGGTTGTCATTCAGATCCAGGCCGGATATTTCCGCACCCAGCAGGGACGCGCCGATCAGGTAACCCACGTCACCGGAGGGATAATCAGCATTTGGGTAATTGCGGGAATATGGTTGACTCACGCTGATCTGGTTGTCCAGAGCACCATTTATATTGACAACGCGGTCCTTGTCTTCTTCATCAGCAAAAGTTAGAAAAATATGATCCGCAGGCTGTAGATAACGGATTGCGTCATTGCGCCTAACGCTTGCGCCGGTAAACAATGAAGGAATACCTCCACCATCCAACACGTTGAGATCATTAATGAGACTGCCCTGAATCGTATCGCCGGCATCGATTGTGCCCTGCGCGATCACAGAATCGATAATGCTAAGGTACACAATTGTGCCATCCGCCACCGCATGCCCATCCGCATCAGTCACTATGGCGGTACCACCCCGCCGATAGATGCCTCCACCCAGGTGTTCAACAGAGCCGCCCTGTGAATAGGAAAGGGCGATCGTGTGCGCTATTGCACCCGTGGGTGACGGAGACGGTGATGGTGATGGTGATGGTGATGGTGATGGTGATGGTGATGGTGATGGTGATGGTGATGGTGATGGTGATGGTGATGGTGATGGTGATGGTGATGGTGATGGAGGGGGTGGCGTGGTGCCACCGCCCGAAGAGTTGTCATTGGGGTCAGGACTTACGGGCGGCGCAGTAAATGCGTCGTCTCCACAGCCAACCAATGAACCCATTAAGATTAACACGATGCACAAAGCCAACAATTTCAACCGGGAACTAACCAGGATATTTCCGTTACACATAAACTCTCCCTCATTACGTCATTGCTTTCAAAAACTTGTTTCTATGAAGCACTTCCAAAAAATGCTGAATAATAAAGTCACGGGTGCGGACTCTTCGATTTTGTAATTTCCTATATAAAGACGCGAGCTACTCATTGCATCCAAGGCGATCATTAGGGTGAATGATAACCAATTTACTCAGTTTTAGAAATTTAATTTCACTAGCCCGTACCCTGCTGATCTAAAAAGCGCCAGCCGGGTTGCATAATAATTATCCAACCTCCATTCGATAACGAAAAGCGGACAACCAATATGTAGTCTAATAGAACGAAATTTCCGGTCTCGCTGACGTGCGCGTTATTTGCTCCTGACGCATATTACTAGCTGTGATAACGGAATCATTGAAAGGCATAATTCGTGAATTCGAGTGGTTCAATTCAATAAATCTTCAAGATGCCGCCCATTGCAAAAATAAGAGTCCACCTACACTCCCCTGCTCCGTTACAAAACGTTAATCCTTGAGCCTGTCGAGGATAGTGTCGGCGCAGGTAATGGGTAACGAAAAATGCGCCTGCCCCGGCATGGCTGTAAACGTGGAAGTGGGCAGGTGTTGATGCAGGTATTGGCCGTGTGAAATAGGAACAATATCGTCGGCATCGCCATGCCAGATATCCACGCGGGATTTGATCGCCTGTAACGGAAATCCCCAATCGCGGGAATAGAGTTGCATGTCCTGAACGGCGCCTTTCGTGCCTTGCCTGAAGGCTTCTCTTATATTTAGAATTAATTTTGCGCGCACTTCGGCGGTTTTCAATACTTGCCGGTCTGGTCCGCCATGCAATAATGCCATCATATCCAGTATTGCCTCCGGGCTGGTTTTCACCAGGGCCAGTACCGGGATTCCATGGGTGATCATGAGTAATAACGGAAATCGCCGCGCCAGAAAAAAACCGGCGCTGACAAACCAGCGCAGATCGCGCGCAAGCCGGGTGTGATAAAGCGGACCTAGTCCACACACAATGCCAACGCGGCTAATGCGTTGCGGCATGGTATAAGCGCAGCTCAGCGCGCAAGGCGCGCCGCCGGATATGCCGATAATACCAAAGGTGTCTATATCCATGGCATCCGCGAGGCAAGCAACATCCTCACCCCAGTTGATCAGCGCGCGGTTTGCTTGCCACGCCGACAGTCCGTAGCCGGGCCGATCGGGCGTGATGATTTTGATATTGTGTTTTTTCGCCGGCACATCGAGCAAAAGACATTCCATGCGGGAACCCGGCAAGCCGTGAAAGCTAAAAAATGGCGTGCCTTGTTCCGCGCCAGCCACGCAGTACGCCAAGCTCCGTCCGCCGGGAAGTTTTATTATATTGGATTGCATTTTTATAATTGTAACAGCATATGGTTAACTGCGAATCTAAGCCGTTTTTTGCCGCTATTAATTACCGCCTTAAGGCAATACCAAACCAAAAATAATTAAAATTTGGTATTCACAATAATACGCGGGTAACAAAAATCCCAACGAGGGAAATATCGTCATTTGGTTCTTTCCACGAGGGTTTCCCGCTTTGCTCGAAATGATCCTTGATCAGAGCTTCCCTAATAGGGTTCTTGAATGGGCTCATGGATACAACCAACGGAAACAGGTTATCTTCAAATTAACCGAGCCGCTATTGCTTTGCGGCAGATGAACCGGCCACTTTGTAGCTCGTTACGGATATCTACGAGCAACTAAACTAAGGTTCCAGTAGCCCATGACCCGCAAAGTGATACAAGGTCTGTTCGATGGTGGATTGCAATGCGTTATTTATCATGCTTTCACTGATACCCTGATTGATCACTCGCTGGTGAAATTCTCTATCGTGCTCAAGCTTATGTTCAATAGCCTGTTGAATGGCACCAAACGTGTTCTCACCATTGAGCAAGCCCAATAGATACTGCTCCATGGGATCCAGCCTCAGGCTCGCATGATGGGCTGAAGCAACACAACATTTGCTGTGCCGCGCGTAAACCCGGGCCAGCTTATTCGCCCTGGGTTTGCCGGCATAATTATCCGCAAAGGTTCTTTTCACAGTCGACAGGCGCAGTCCTTGCGAAAGATACAAATTAAACAGTTCGCTTAACAGTTCATTGGCATTGGCGTCAGCGTAAGTACTTTCGACTTCTTCCAATATTGTTCTGGCGCGTTGCAGCAGGTCGGGCCAGGAACGGGAGTTAGGATAAATGTAGGCGAGGTCCACCACCGCTGCCTTGGTGAGCGGGTGCGAAATATCAAACGACGCGCCGGATTGATCCACAAAAACCTGTAATTCCGTGGAATACAAGTCAATCTCATCGCGGCTTTTCAATTGGGAGTAAAAATACCAGTCCCGCAATTTATCCACTTCCAGATCACGGGTCAGCTCTACCCGATCGTGACAAAGTAAGCTGGTCCGGAAATACCGGACATAGAAAAAATCCAGGTATTGCTCGTATTCAATAAAGTCGTCGAATTTATCCAGCTCCGCTTCCGCTTCTTTTGATAAAGCCGAACCCAGCATGGTATAAAGATCGGCATCACCTAAATACTGCAATTGATGTTTGGCTACGCGTTCCATAAATTCGTGAAAATACACCGGTGAATTATTTTGCGCCAGGTAATCGTGCAGCAAATAGTTAGGCGAACGGCTGAGTAAATTCGTGACTTCTTTTTTCAACCACTTCTCGCTCAGACTGCTGGATTCGGGTATTCCTTTTGCCAGCATGTGCAGCATCACAATACTCTGGTCCAATTTTTCCTGAGGAGAAGTGGCATGGCGGCTGTGGTACAACATCATTTCGCGGATCGGTAAACGTAATCTCCAGCCGGGAAGAGTGTTGTAACTGATATAGGCGATACCGTTCGGGCTGAGCAATTGCCGGCAAAGTCCGACCAAATGCTCCTGAACATCGGCGGGGACCCAGGAATAAATGCCGTGCGCGATAATATAGTCAAACTTTCCCAGGCTGGCATCAAGCGCGAGGATATCGTTTTGTATGATAGTGATGTTTTCCAGTTCCAACTCGCGAATCAGGCGCATGCCCTCGGCGGCCTGTTTTTCCGACAAATCCACACCGACATACGTGCTCCCCGGCCAGTAATAGGCCATAGGGATAAGGTTGCCACCATTGGCGCAACCCAATTCCAATACCCGGCAATTGTCTGGCGGGGCGGCGGCAAGGCCAAATAAGCGGCCAATCACCGATAGATAGTCGGGATGAGCCTCCGTGAACGGGCAATCTTCATAGGGAACCGCATCATATTCCAGTGAGGTGGACATAACTTTCCTGCGCTCGAGTAATGGTTATGCGGGCTATTTTGAATTTAAACGGCGGTCAATACAAGATGCCACGTAAGATAGTCAACCAGCAAAAAAACGGCGATTTACCATGGTGGTTGCAAATCGCCGTTATATGCCTATAGAGCATGTAAAACCGGAATTCGTCACACCTTATAACGTCCAAACTCACCCAATAGTTCTTGCCCGTGCCAAACGCTGGCAACGGATACCGGGTTCGTCAGGCGGCCGAATATTTATACAGTTTTCCTTTTTTCTGCGTGTCGCCTGAGTTTAACGATTCGTTGTCTTTTGCATTCAGAATGGCATCAATTTGACTAATCGAGTTTTGCAGGACCGTACGCCTTACAACATCGCGCCAAACCAGCATCGCTGATGAATTCCCGCCGGCAAACATCAGACCCATACCCTCCTTGGCATGGTGCACAACCATAGCCGGTATGATATGGGATTGAGTACCTGGAGTTTTACCGGCATCAAACTCAACTTTAAGCATGGTATTTGTGCCGTATTTCAACGCGCCGGTCCTTACAAACATTCCGTCGGCGCCGATGTTAAGCGTTTTACAATGCACCACCGGAATGTTGTCATGATAAAGCAATACATTCATTGAAACGGGAAGGCGAATACTGCAGCGATGCTCCATTTAATCCTCCTGTAAGTTTGTGATATTTACCCTACCAATTATTCAGCGACTAATTTGCAACAGTTACTGCGTTGATTTTCTCTTGACTATCTAGCCCATCCTCCTAAAGTCACTAGTTAAGCGGCTTGCAGCTGATATCCCAGGTTGAGCATCCTTCATTAGCGGTCAACTGATGAATTTTGGGTTATGCTCTATGCCGCTTCATGGGTATGCGGGAACGGCTGTGGCACTCTGTCCACGAGTAGTTGGTCACTGCATGCGTGCAATAGGTTGCTAACGCAACAGAACAAGTGGCTATCATGATGATGGAAAACCATTCCCACGCCGTTCTCCGCGATGCGCGCCACCTTGACCTGCACCGCATACCATTTTTCGGTTCCATCCCGATGGTCTGGAACCGCCAGCGACAATTCATCGCCGACTTTAAAATCCGCCTGGTGGCAACGCAGGAACATGCCTTTTAGACTGAAATCCGTGGCCAGCGTATGCCGCACTAGATTAGCGTCACGATACAGGTTTACCCTGATCGTGAGGCAGGAGCGGCTCACCCATCGCCGTTCCTCACCCTGACCTGGTCCTGACATGCGTAACACGCTGGCGCCATTGCGGCGAGTCTGAAGGGAAACAAAGAGCCATTTGCATAACGAGCGAATCATTATCCATGCGCCTGTTTTAAGCCGATTGCAACGAGCACCACCCTACCGTGTCTTTGTTTCAAAACGAGGTATACACAAAAATAATTCCGTATTAGCGTCTTAGTAGTAAGTATTAATTTTTTCAATAGCATATTCGTATAATACTTGATCCCGCTCTGGACTAGCCTCGCTGGGAGGAGGTCTTTCTTCGCAAACGCCTCTTCTGACAAAAGTTTATTCCTGTAAGAATTTTCCGAAGTGATGCGTGTTTTTAAATTTAGTAGGATTTTTTTGTTCTGCCTATTGGAAATTGCTTTAATCGACTAAGCAATTTCCCTATACAGGATGGTGTGGGGGCAATCACCGAAATCGGAACGTTATATCGACAACCTGTAAATCGAGGTTTTTGCGGAAAGAACTACGCTACAAAACAAACCCTGCGCTGTGGCGAAATTCTCGTTCAGCAGCGTTGCTGCTGAGCATAAACCTCACGCACAACAAAGCTGAATCGTTTACCGGGCGTTTTCAATCACCATTGTTATGTTTTCAATCACCATTGTTATTAAGTGTCAAACGGGCCAACTCAACCACGGATCGGACCTGCATTTTTTCAATCACATGAATGCGGTGCACATCCACCGTTTTTCGGCTGATACCCAGTTGAGCGGCAATTTCTTTACTGCCTTTACCCAAAATCAACAACTCCATAATTTCCCGTTCCCTTGGCGATAACAGGTGTGCGCGTTCCTGAAATCTGACCCGGTCTATTTGCTCCCGGTAAGCGGCGCTGCTCCGGGTCACCGCCTTGTTAATGGCGTCCAGCAAGGCTTGATCATTAAAAGGCTTTTCCAGAACATCCAGAGCGCCCGCTTTCATCGCGCGCACCGCCAGCGGCACATCGCCATGTCCGGTGACAATAATTACCGGCAGCTGAATCCGCCTGTCATTTAATATACGCTGCAGCTCAAGACCGCTCATTTCCGGCATGCGTACATCAAGAATCAAACACGCCGGGCTCGACGCATCATAGCTATTCAGAAACTCCCGCGCGGAAGCAAAACATCTTGCCTTGAGACCCACCGACTGTAAAAGCAGGTAAAGTGAATGCCGCACCGCCTCATCGTCATCTACAATAAAGACCGTCACTTCAGTGTGCATGCTTCCTACTCCACTTTATCAAAATCACATCAGGTTTTATAACATCTGGCGTCAGTGTTAATTTACAGCGGCATCGCGCGCGAGTATCGCGATTATTCCCGCGGCCGCGGTTTATATTTCATCCGCGCGGGAATTAACCCCAAGCCGTTTCAGCGCGGCGGTTATCTTTTACTGGGTGGCAAGGTAAAACTGAATCTTGCCCCATGTCCCGGTTCGGACTCCACCCATAACTTGCCTTCATGGGCTTCAATAATGGACCGGCTTATTGACAAACCCATGCCCATGCCCGCGCCGCTCTTGGTGGTCATAAATGGTTTAAATATTTCCCGCTGCGCCTGCTCATCCACGCCTGGGCCGGTATCCGACAGGGTAACTTGAACAATCTGCTCAGCGTTTACGCCGGTGCGTATGGTGATTTCCCGGACCTTGCTATTCGCCTGGTTGATCGCCTCAATGCTGTTTCTAACCAGATTTAAGATAACCTGTTCGATTTGTATCGGATCAACCCTAACCATTGGAATATTCTCAGTCAATTCCTGCTTTATATTAATATGGTATTGTCGTGTATCCGCCTTGATTAATTTAACCGATTCGTTGATCAGTTTATTGAGATTGACATATCGACTTTGCGGCGCCTGTTTACTTACCAATTGCCGCAGATGGCGGATAATTTCCGCGGCGCGCTGCGCCTGCTCACGGACACCCTTGATCGCGCGCTGGAGATTCTCCCGTTGTTCAGCTCCGGCGGTTACCAATCTTGACGCGACATCCGAATAGGTCACGATCGCCGACAAGGGCTGATTCAACTCATGCGCCATACCCGTCGCCATCTCTCCCATAATGTTTAACCTGGCCATATGGGCGATTTCCGCCTGATGTTGCCGTGCTTGTTCTTCGGCTTGCCGGCGCTTGGTTATATCTTGATGGGAAATAACCACGCCTCGATAACTGTTGGTAAAAGGTGTTACATACATAACAAGCCAACGCTGTTCACCCTGGACATGATAGATATATTCAAGGTAAAACGAATCACGCTTTCCTTCCAACACCTCTTCCACACCCACCACGGCCAACTTCACTTCTTCCAGGGTTGATTTACTGCCCGCACGGCAAATATCCAGGTAATCGTCCCCGATAGTGGAATGAATTAGTTTTGCATTGCTATTTTCCCGGGCGAAACGTCTCCATGCTTCATTGACGGAAATGATAATCCCTTGCTGGTTAATCACCGCGATTTTGTCCGGAAGCGAGTCCAGGATAGATTGAATAAACCGTTCTCTTTCCCTAATGGTGGCTTCCGCTAGTTTGCGCTCCTCGATTTCAAACCTTAACTCTTTGTTGGCTATTTCCAGTTCGGCGGTACGTTCCTGCACGCGTTTTTCCAACTCGCCGTGCGCGTGGCGCAAATCATCTTCTGAATGCTTACGGACGGCGATATCCCGCATTACACCGGCCAGCTTTACGGCCTGGCCAAATTCATCGGTAATTACCTTCGCCGTGAATGAAAATGGCTTTTCGCTCCCGTCTTTAACAACCAGTATTGTTTCAATATCGTTAATCGTGCCGTCACGATAAATCCGGGATAAGAGTTTTTCCCGGTCACCCGGACGGGCATAGAAATCGCTCATCATCCGGCCCAATAATTCTTCTCTTGTATAACCGGTCTGCATTTTCACGGACGGGCTCACTTCCAGAATGGTGCCATCGAGCGCAATTTCCGCGTAGACATCGAGTATGGAATTGAAGATTTGGCGGTATTTTGTTTCGCTTTGCCGAAGCGTGTGTTCCGCGTGCCGCCGCGAGGTGATATCCGTAAAGCTTGCGACGGAACCGGTAATCACTCCATGGCGAAAAACAGGATTGGAGCGATACTGCACTTCAAAGCCGCTGCCATCCGCACGCCACAGAATTTCATCATCGACAAAAAAACTTTTACCTTGCCGGTAAGCTGCATATATTTTGCAGTCTTTATCGGGACAAGCGCTGCCATCGGGCCTCGTGTGGTGAATAATAGCGTGCATATTTTTTCCAACTAACCCGGAATCATCCTTGTACCCCAGCAAGCGCAGACCGGCGGAATTAATGAACGTACAATCGCCTTCCAGGTTTACGCCAAACACGCCTTCCCCCACGGATTCGAGCAACGAGCGCATGCGCGCTTCGCTGTCGGTTTTCTGCTGCACCGCCACTTTCATCTGTTTATAAAAGATTTGCAGCATCACCAGCCCTATGGTCAGAACAATGGCCAGTAAGGTTAAAGTGAGTATTACCACCCGCGTGTTTCGAATGGATTGATACGCTTCTTCCACGTCCTGTTCGGTTGCAACACCCAATCCCAATTGATCATCCCAGAGCCATGCGCCCACCACCTGCACGCCACGGTAATCGCGGTAACCTTGCAGATCGCTGGCGGACTCGCCGGCCAGCGCGCTGAGCGCCATTCGGGTGAAGGGATATTGCTGGCTGGAAGGACTTATTGTTGTACGGTTTTCAAGTTGCGCACCGGGGTCTTGAATTTTGACATTGAGCAAGGCCAGTTGATTTTTTTCCAGCAGGCCGACATCACGCAATTGGTCAACATAACGGCTATTGCTGATCAACCGGCCTTGTTCATCAAACGCGTAGGATTCCCCGGTTTTACCAATCCGGCCCTGCTGTAAAAGACCCGTAAATTCCTCAACCGGGTTGATGCGAAAAGCCAATACCGCGATGATAGCTCCGGTTGCATTTCGGACCGGCGCCCCGACAAACATGGTAGGCATATTTTCACGTAATTTACCTTCGCTATCCATTAGCGATACCGTTGACCAATCCGGCATGCTAATCGCCGGTGATCCAGCAAAGGCCTTCTCATAAAACTTTTGATTGCGAATAAGCGAGTTGATTTCCCCTACGGCGTGCTCCTGGTTGGAGGCGAGATTTATATAATCCGGGCCCATGATGTAAAATCCTTCGTAGCCTTCACCAGTCCAGAGCGGCAATAAAAATTTACGAAATTGATGCTGGGCGGACGATGCCAGCAACGCTTCCCGGCTGCGCGGTAAATTAAATAATTCTTCGGTGAGCAGCCTTACTTCCGGCGTGTTCGCCCACACACTCACTTTGGATTGATGCACTCTCACCCACGACTTAACGGTCTGATGAGCCGTATCCAGCACCGCATTCAGCGACTGAGCCACATCCTGCCTGGCGGCGCTATGTAGCTTGTGCTGTATCGACCACGACGCCGCCGCTAAGAATAAAATAAACAGCGTAGCGCCAATAATCAGCAATTTGTAGGAAGCTTTCATCAGGATTAATTAAAATTCATTTAATTAGCTTAATCGTAACTACTCACCCGTGGGCGGCGCCGGTGTCTCCTGCCGGGGGACGCCACAAGTACGTCCCAGTAGGTTGT
>Ga0209640_10002620_pt1 | contig 15702 bp, 15 predicted proteins | sample RifCSP10_1_FD_184018 | JGI IMG/M metagenome (GOLD analysis project Ga0209640, IMG submission 184018) | Soil microbial communities from Rifle, Colorado - Rifle CSP2_sed 10_1 (SPAdes) (version 2) | ecosystem: Environmental > Terrestrial > Deep subsurface > Rock core/Sediment | place: Rifle...
GCCGGGCGGGCTGGCGGGCCAGGTGCCGAAGGACCTGAAGAGGCTTGGGCGCTTGCTCTCGCACGGCTTCGGGCGGCGAGCCGACGCCGAAGGGCCGGCGGCGTGATCGAGGTCGACGGTCTGACCGTTCGCTTCGGTGGCGTGACGCCGATCGACGACATGACCGTGACCTTCCCAGGGGGGACCTGCGGCCTGATCGGCCCGAACGGAGCCGGCAAGACCACGTTCTTCAACGTGCTGAGCGGATTCGTCAAGCCCGCGGCCGGGTCGATCCGCGCCTTCGGGGAGGACATCTTCAAGATGGCCGACTTTCGGCGCGCCCGCTGGGGGCTCCGGCGGTCGTTCCAGCAGGAGCAGGCGATCACGAGCCTGTCGGTGTTCGACAACGTCGCGATGGTGCACGAGCACTCGGGGCAGGCACGTTCCTCGCGCAGGCAGGACGTGCTCGACGCGCTCGCGTTCGTCGGTCTCGAGGTCTCGCCGAAAGAGAAGGCGGGCGTGCTGGGCGCGCGCGACCGGCGGCTCCTCGAGGTCGCGAGAGCGACCGTCGGCAGACCTCGCGTCGTGCTTCTCGACGAGCCGGCGGCCGGTCTTCCGGACGAGGAGACAGCTCATCTCGGTCAAGTGATCGCGAAGATCCCTGAGCAGTTCGGTGCGCTCGTGATCCTGGTCGACCACGACATGACCCTGGTCTCGGCTTGCTGCGAGACGACAGCCGTGCTCGACTTCGGAAAGCTGATCGCGTCTGGGCCCACCGCCGAGGTGTTGCGGAACGAGCATGTGATCCGCGCCTATCTGGGCACCGAGGAAGAGTTGTGAACCCGACGGACGGAGCTGCTCCCAGCCTGCGGTTGGAGGAGCTGTCTGTGGAGCGGGCAGGGCGGACCGTCGTGCACGAGGTCTCGCTCGAGATTCCACCGGGCGAGGTGACGACGCTGCTCGGCGCGAACGGCGCAGGCAAGTCAACGCTGGTGCTCGCGATCGCGGGAATCCTGCGCGCCAGCGCCGGGAAGGTGCTCTTCGGCGAGCAGGATCTGACCCGGTCGCGTCCCGAGCGGATACGCGCGGCCGGAGTCGCGGTCGTCCCCGAGGGCAGGCGGATGCTCCACGACCTCACCGTCGAGGACAACCTGCGCGTCGCGACATATGCGCTCTCCCGTCAGGATGCGCGAGACGGGGTCGAGTACGCGCACGAGCTCTTTCCTCGGCTCGAGGCGCGACAGGGAGCACTGGCCCGCTCCCTCTCGGGCGGTGAGCAGCAGATGCTCGTACTCGCCCAGGCGCTCGTCTCTCGACCGAAGGTCATGGTCGTGGACGAGCTCTCGCTCGGCCTCGCCCCGATCGTCGTCAAGGGCCTCGTGCCCACCCTCGAGGAGGTCGCGGCAGCGGGCGTCGGGATCCTGCTCATCGAGCAGTTCGCCCATGTCGCACTGGGGCTCGCGAGGAAGGCGTACGTCCTCGAGGGCGGCCACATCCGCTACGCGGGCAGCGCCGAGGAGCTCAAGCGCCGCCCCGAGCTTCTCCACTCCGCATACCTCACGGGCGAACAGACCACCGACGCAGCCGGCCGCGACTGAGGCTCACCGACGGTCGTGCGTGCAGCCGTTACTCAAGGTAGAGGAACGATGCGGGTCGTCGACGTACCCGACCCGGGAGAGCCGGGTGTCGGGGAGGTGATCGTCCGGCCGGAAGCGGTGGGTCTGTGCGGCTCGGACTTCCACTACTTCCTCGGCCATATCGGCTCCGTCGACGACGCGCAGCTCTACCCGCGCACTCTGGGGCACGAGGCAGCAGGGATCCTCGAGGAGGTGGGGCCGGGCGCTCCGGAACACCTGCGAGCGGGCGAGCGGGTCGCGATCTGGCCGCTGGTGTCGTGCGGGCGCTGCTATCCCTGCCGGATCGGACGGCGCAACGTGTGCGCGAACATCAGCCTGATCGGAGTGCACAGGGACGGGGCGCTCCAGGACCGGCTCCGCATTCCCGCCTCTCAGGTCTTTCCGGTCGGGGATCTCGATCCCGTCGTGGCAGCGCTCATCGAGCCCGTCTCCATCGCAGTGCGCGCGGTCGTCCGGGGCCGGATCGCGCGGGGGGAGAAGCTGGTCGTCTTCGGTGCCGGCCCGATCGGGCAGGCCATTGCGGTCGCCGCGATCGACAGAGGTGCGTCCGTGCTCCTCGTCGATCGTGTGCAGAGCCGCCTCGATCGCGGCAGACGAAGCGGCGCCGAGGTCCTCGCAGTGGAGAAGGGCGAGGACCCGGTCGCCGCCGCGCGGGAGTGGGCGGGAGGCGAGGGTCCCGAAGCCGTCTTCGAGGCGACCGGCGTGCCTGAGGTGGCTCGGATCGGCGTCGATCTCGTTACCCGGGCCGGCCGTGTCGTCGTCGTCGGTCTCTCGACCCATGATGCCCCGCTTCAGGTCGGCGACTTCGCCTTCAAGGAGATCGACATCCTGGGAGTGAGCTGCTGCAACGCGGACGAGTTCGCCGAGGCGGTGTCTCTGGTCGAGCGGCGCCAAGACGTGCTGGCCGGGCTCGTCACGCACGAGTTCCCGCTCGAGCAGGCCCCGGAGGCCATCGACTACGCGATTCACAATCCCGCCGAGGTGATGAAAGCCGTGATTCGGCTCGATTGACGACTTTTCGTCCGCTCATCTAGAGTCGGCCTGTGGCGCTCCGGACACTCGACGCGCACCGTGCCGAAACGGTCGAGGCGCTCTGCGAGCTGATCGTGCCCGGCTCGGGCAGGGTCGGCCCCGTCGTCTACGTCGATGCGGTGATCACGGCGATGCCTCCCGAGGTGCAGGCAGGCGCCTTGGCGGCCGTCGACGCCCTCGGCCCCGCCGCCGCAGGCGGTGCCGACGCACTCGCCGAGCACGAGCGGACGCCCGAGTTCGCGATGGTGCGCGCTCTCGCGATCGAGGCGTACTACAGCGACTTCGTCGCGCCGGACAGAGAAGGACCCGGAGCGTGGGTTGAGATCGACTTCAACTCGCCGCTGGCGATGCGGTTGAAGAAGGACTGGTCGTACCTGGGGATCTCATGAAAGACGCTTTCGACGTCGTCGTGGTCGGATCGGGCGCCGGAGGCGGTGTCGTCGCCGGCGAGCTCGCGCAGTGCGGACGCGACGTGCTGCTGCTCGAGGTCGGGCCGCACCGGACCGCCGATGACTTCGTCCGCTGGGAGGCGAAGGCCACGCACGACCTGTGGTGGCCGCTACGGCTCGCCCCCCTCCCGGACGGTGACGTGGTCGCCTTCCTCGCCGGCCGCTGCGTCGGCGGCACGACGACGATCAACACGAAGGTCGCGCTGCGAGCGCATGAGCGCGACGTCGCCAAGTGGCACGCGGCGACGGGTCTCACGAACGACCGGGGTGAACCCTTCAGCGCCGCCGATCTCGACGCCTACTACCACCGGGTGGAGGACTACCTCGGCGTTCGCGAGCGAACCGACTGGACGAAGAGTGTCTTTACCGTGCAGAAGGGCTTCCAGGCGCTCGGCGCCGAGCTCGAGCCGGTTCGCGCCTACACCGACCCCAACTGCATGCGCAACGGCTCCTGCCTGCAAGGGTGCCCGACCAACGGCGGCAAGTCGACCATGAACACGTACATCCACGACGCGCTCGTGCGCGGCCTGCTCGAGCTACGGGCGGAGTCTGCGGTCGAGCGGGTGCTGATCGAGGACTCCGCCGACGGGCCGCAGGCGACCGGTGTCGAGTACGTCGATCGCGCGGGCGAGCGTCACGTCGTCCGGGCGAAGGTGGTCGTGGTAGCCGCCGGCTCGCTCAACACGCCCCAGCTCCTGATCCGATCCGGCCTCAACCGGCCGTCGATCGGGCGGCACCTCGGCCTGCATCCCGTCCGCCTCGTCTACGGGTTGTTCGACGAGCCGCAGGACGCGCACATGGTCTACCCGATCACCGCGCACTGCATGGACCACCAGCACGACGAGGACGGCGGCTTCGTGATCGAGGCGACCACGATCCAGGATCCGATCTCGTTCGCTACGACCTCTCGCGACGACGAGGGACCGCTCTGGGGGCCCCGGCTCGTCGAGGCGGCACGCAAGTACCGGTACTGGGCTGGCGTGCTCGCCATGGCGAACGACGACAACAACTCCGCTGTCGTCGCCGACGACGACGGTCGCGAGCGGTTCGAGGTCGACTTCCAGCCGCACGAGCGCGAGCGGATCGACAATGCGCTCAGCTTCAGCCGAGACGTGCTCGAGGCCGCGGGCGCGATGCAGATCCTCTGGAGCGGACTCGCCTCGACGCACGTCCAGGGCAGCTGCCGGATGGGCGACGATCCCGAGCGATCGGTTGTCGACCGGAACGGCGAGTCGCACGACGTGAAGCGACTGTACGTCGGCGATGGGTCGCTGGTACCCCAAACGCTCTCGGTGAACCCGTCGCTGACGATCATGGCGCTCGCCACACGGCTCGCGGAGCACCTGGAGGCCGACGCGAGCGGCTATCTGAGCTCGGACGCGGGGCTGAGCGCGGTAGCGTGAAGGCGGCGCTCCTCAGCGAATACCACTGCCCCCTCGAGCTCGTCGAGCGGCCGGAGCCGGAGCCGGACGGGCCGAGAAGCGTCGTCGTCCGGATCGGAGGTGCGGGCGTCTGCGCGACCGACCTGCATGCGATCGACGGGCTCATGGAGCCGGCGGGTCTTACGCTGCCGGTGGTCCTCGGCCACGAGAACGCGGGCTGGGTTCACACGGTCGGGGACGGCGTCACGACGGCCGCGGTCGGCGACGCCGTTCTCCTCTACCCGGCATACAGCTGCGGCCTGTGCGTGCCCTGCCGCCGTGGCCTCGACGTGCACTGCGAACGGCACGAGTTCACGGGGCTGACACTCGACGGGGGCTTCGCCGAGTACGTGCTCGTCGACGAGCGGTCGTTGCTCAAGCTGCCGCCCGGCGTCGAGCCCTCCGCCGTCGCGCCGCACGCGGACGCCGGCATCACCGCCTACCACGCCGTGAAGAAGCTCCTCCCGCGACTCGCTCCCGGGAGCACCGCAGCGGTGATCGGCGTCGGCGGAGTCGGTCACATCGCTCTGCAGCTCGTGCAGGTGCTCGGTGCTGCGAGGGTGGTCGCGATCGACACGGACGAGCGCCGCCGCCGGCTCGCCAATGAGCTCGGGGCGGACGAGGTGCTCGGGGGGCAGGAGGACGTCGCTGGAGCGGTGCGTGAGCTCACGAACGGTGCCGGCGCGGACGTCGTGCTCGACTTCGTCGGTACGGACGAGACCCATGCCGCCGGTCTCGGGATGCTCGCCCGGCGCGGCCTCTACTCGATCGTGGGGTACGGCGGGATCGTCTCGCACCCGTCCGTCGGCTTCGTGGTCGGCGAGACCACCGTCGTCGGGAATCTCGTGGGCAGCTGGATCGACCTCTGGGAGCTCCTCCAGCTGCACGGGCGCGGCGACGTGACACTGCGCACAGAGACGTATTCACTCGAGGAGGTGAACGACGTGCTCGATCGCTTGCGTGAAGGCGAGGTTACGGGACGCGCGGTCCTCGTCCCATGATGCGCGCCCCTCGCCGGCCACGACTCCCGGCCGGCTTGGTTCTCGGGGCCCCCAGAAAGTGCGCAGCACTTTATGGGGTAAGAGCCGGCCTCCGCCGCGGCCTGACGCCGCTCGCGACACCCGGCCTTCTGGGCCCGTATTCCAATACTGTGCCCTCCGGCCGTGCGCCGCGCGCGACGACCGAGGAACGCGCATGAGCGGAGGGAGTCCACAGGAGCGCGTGTTCGACGTCCGGGGCCTGCGGGTCGTCGTCACGGGCGCGGCGAGTGGGCTCGGCCTGGCGATGGCCGAGATCCTGGCGGAGTGCGGTGCGCGGGTCACCCTCGCCGACGTCGATGCGGAGCGACTCGAGAACGTCACGGCTGCGCTCGCCAAGCGTGGGGGGACGGTGCGCTCGTTCGTCGTCGACGTCTCGGACGAGGCGCAGGTCCAGGCTCTCGTCGACGACGTCGTTACGGTCGAGGGCGGGCTGGACGTCGTCTTCGCCAACGCCGGCATCGCCTCGGTGCCGGGCTTCGCAGTCGAGGGAGGCCAGCGGCTGGAGACCGTCGAGCGCTCGGACTGGGACAAGGTGCTGGGCGTCAACCTGAACGGCGTGCTCTTCACCATGAAGCACGCCGCCGCGGTCATGAAGCGCCAGGGGGCCGGGCGGATCGTGGTCACGTCCTCGAACGCCGGACTCCGGCCCGAACCCGTGGTCTGCTACGGCTACACCGCGAGCAAGGCCGCCATCCTGAACGTCGTCCGGCTGGCGGCGCTCGAGCTCGCACCGCACGGCGTGCTCGTGAACGCGATCTGCCCCGGGCCCTTCAAGGGCACGCGCATAGGCGGCGGCGTGACCGAGAATCCCGACGAGGCGACGGAGCGCATGTGGGCGACGACGGTTCCGCTCGGCCGCATGGCGGAGCCCGAGGAGCTCAAGGGGCTCGTCCTGCTTCTCGCCTCGCCGGCTTCCAGCTTCATGACAGGCGCCGCCTACCTGATCGACGGCGGCACGCTCGTGCTCGCCGGCCCCGCGTGACGGTCCGCGTCGCGGCACGCGGGGGGCCCGCGCCAGGCCGCGTCAGACGCCTCGCAGCTCCGCCCGGCCGTCCTTGACCACGGTCGCTCCCTGTCCGCTCACCGCCTCGAACCCGAACGCGCCGCCGCCGAGGTCCCAGATGCGCGTCGTCAGCGTGTCGCCCGGGAAGAGAGGCGCGGAGAAGCGCACGGCGAGCCGCCGCACTCGGCCCGGGCCCTCGACGCCGGCCGCCTCGAGCACGGCGCGACCCGTGAACGCCATGGTGCAGAGCCCGTGCACGATCCGTCCCGGGAGCCCGACCGAGCGCGCGAACTCGTCGTCGAGGTGGATCGCGAAGTGGTCCCCCGACGCGGCTGCGTAGCGGACCGTCTGGTCCTCTGCGACCGGGTACGAGATCTCGGCGACGGGGGCTCCCTCGGCCTCGAGACGGTGGTCGGGGGCGCGCTCGCCGACGCTCTCCGGCGCTTCCACGGCACGGAAGAACTCGGTCACGTACTGCTCGTTCACGAGCTCGCCGTCCTCCGTGCGCGTCTCCGTCCGGGTGACGAGCGACGTCCCGTTGGGACGGCCGAGGAGCGCGATCGGTGTCGCGCGGGAGCGGAGCCGCATTCCCGCAGCGAGTGGCCGGTGCAACAGCAGGTCCTGCTCGTAGTGGACGACGTTGGGGCGCACGCCGTCCGTGGCCACGCTTCGCGACGCGTGACCGGCCGCCTCCCAGACCGGCAGGAGTGCGAACACCGGTCCGCCCAGGACGTCGTCGGTCGCCTCCGCGTAGGCTCGCAGCGCGTCCTCCGTGACCTCATAGGGATGCTCTTCCCCCGGCCTCCCGATCGCCGCGAGATCGAATGGGGTCTTGCTCATGTCATGCCTGTCATCTGGCCGCCGTTGACCGTCAGCACCTGGCCCTGCACGAAGTTCGACCATGGCGAGCAGAGGAAGAAGATCGCACCGGCCGCCTCCTCGGGGCGCGCTCCGCGCCCGAGCGGGATGACGAGCGGGGCGTGCTCCCGCATCTGCCCGGGGATGCCGAGCGGGATCTCGACGCCGCCGAGCGTGAAGGTCTCCGGGCTCTCGTCCGACGACGCCGTGAGCCGCGTCTCCACGAAGCCGAAGGCGACGGCGTTCACGTTCACCTTGAACGGCCCCCATTCCCTGGCGAGCGTCTTCGTGATGCCCACGAGGCCGGCCTTCGCGGCGGAGTAGTTGACCTGCCCGACGTTGCCCTGGGTGCCCGAGATCGAGGTCACGTTCACGACTTTGCGGAAGACCTCGCGTCCCTCCTCGAGCTCTCGCTTCGCCGGCTCGCGCAGGTAGGGCGCTGCGGCGCGGAGGACGCGGAAGGGGACGACGGTGTGGATCTCGAGCATGGCCCGGAACTGCTCGTCGCTCATCTTGTGCGCGATCCCGTCCCAGGTATAGCCGGCGTTGTTCACGACGATGTCGAGCTGTCCGAACTCCGCGACCGCTCTCTGAACGAGGGCCTCGCACACGCCCTCCTGCGTGAGGTCGCCGCCGAAGACGGCGGTGTCTCCATCGATCTCGGCCGCAGCCTCCGCCGCCAGGTCCGCGTCGAGGTCGTTCACGAGAACGCGCGCGCCGTGGGCGCAGAGGAGCTCCGCCGTCGCTCGCCCGATCCCCCGCGCCGAGCCGGTGACGATCGCCGCCTTGCCCTCGAGCACCTTCATGTCACCGCTCCTTTCGCTCGCCTGTCCCCGATCGCTGCGCGGGAGATGTGGGGTTAACGTTATTAGGATCGTGACCATGAGTACGCGGGTAGACCGGTCGCTGACACAGGGCGACGTGCTCTGGACGCCTCCGGCGGATGCTCGCGAGCGATTCGAGGTCGGTCGCTTCCTGGAGTGGCTTCGCACCGAGCGCGGCCTCGACTTCCCCGGGTACCACGAGCTCCATCGCTGGTCGGTGTCCGACCTGGAAGGCTTCTGGTCGTCGCTCTGGGACTTCTTCCAGATTCGCACGCACGCGCCGTACGAGCGAGTGCTCGGCTCCCGCGAGATGCCGGGGGCGGAGTGGTTTCCGGGTGCCCGGCTGAACTACGCCGAGCACATGGTCGGCCTCGACGAGGACACGGACGCCGTCGCGATCGTCGCGCACTCGCAGTCCCGCGAGCCGCTCGAGCTCACGTTCGGCGAGCTCCGCGAGCAGGTGGCGCGCGCCCGCGCCGGCCTGCAGCGGCTCGGGATCGGCCCGGGCGATCGCGTCGTCGCGTACCTCCCGAACATCCCGGAGACCCTCGTCGCCTTCCTCGCGACCGCGAGCCTGGGGGCGATCTGGGCGACGTGTCCGCCCGAGTTCGGAGCACGCAGCGTCCTCCACCGGCTCGGGCAGCTCGAGCCGAAGCTCCTGCTCGCCGTCTCCGGCTACCGCTGGGGGGAGAAGCTCGTCGACCGGCGGGAGCAGGTGGCGGCGGTCCGCGAAGGGCTGCCGAGCCTCGAGTCGCTCGTCCACGTGCCCTATGTGGGTGGAGGAGACGACGCGCTCCCCGATGCGCTCTCGTGGGACGAGCTCCTGCGCGAGCAGGGCCCGCTCGAGTTCGAGCCGCTGCCCTTCGCGCACCCGCTGTGCGTTCTCTTCTCGTCGGGCACGACCGGATTGCCGAAAGCGATCGTGCACTGCCACGGCGGCATCCTGATCGAGCATCTGAAGAACCACGGCCTGAGCTGGGACCTCCGGCCCGGAGATCGGCTCCAGTGGTTCACGACGACGGCGTGGATGATGTGGAACGCGCTCGTCTCGACGCTGCTCTTGCGCGCGTCGATCGTCATGATCGACGGCAATCCCGGGTACCCGGACGTCTCCTATCAGTGGAGGCTTGCGGAGGAGACTCGACCCACCTTCTTCGGCCTGAGCCCGGCCTTTACGATGGCCTGTCGCAAGGAAGGTCTCGAGCCGGGGCGACGCTTCGACCTGTCCTCGATCCGCATGCTCTGCGAAGCGGGGTCACCTCTGCCCCTGGAGGGGTACGAATGGCTGTACCGGCAGGTCGGCTCGGACGTGTACTTGAACGTCGGCAGCGGCGGCACGGACGTCTGCACGGGGATCGTCCAGGGCTACCCGCTGCTGCCGGTGTACGCGGGAGAGATGGCCGCGGCGTGCCTCGGGGTCGACGCGGTCGCGTTCGATCCGACTGGCCAGCCGGTCGTCGGTGAGCTCGGTGAGCTAGTCATCAGGCAGCCGATGCCGTCGATGCCCGTCGCCTTCTGGAACGACTCCGACGGCTCTCGCTATCGAGCTGCGTACTTCGACCACTACCCGGGGGTCTGGCGCTTTGGCGACTGGATCATGTTCACGGAGCGCGGCTCCTCGGTGATCACCGGTCGCTCCGACGCGACGCTCAACCGGGGCGGCGTGCGACTCGGCACGAGCGAGATGTACGGGGTGGTCGAGGAGATCGACGAGGTGCTCGACAGCCTCATCGTCCACATCGAGGACGGCGACGAGCTGCTCCTCTTCGTCGTCCTGCGCCCGGGGATCGAGCTCGACGACGACCGGCGCGCGAGCATCGCAGGCACGCTCCGCACCGCGCTCTCGCCGCGGCACGCTCCGGACACGATCGTGGCAGTGCCCGCGATCCCGCGCACGCTCACCGGGAAGAAGCTCGAGGTACCGGTCAAGCGCATCCTCACCGGCGCCGCCGTCGCGGACGTGGCCTCGAGCGACGCGCTTGTCGACCCCGCCGCGATCGAGCCGTTCGCCGAGTACGCCCGCACGCGGGCCCATTCAAGCGAGAAGGAGAACGAGCATGTCTGACAAACGACCGGTCATCGTCTACGGCGCAAGCGGCTTCTCGGGCCGCCTCGTCGTCGAGTTCCTGCGCGAGTACAACGTCCCGTTCGTCGCGGCGGGCCGCGGCAGGGCGCGGATCGAGGAGGTGCTCGATCACGTGCCCGGGATAAGCACCGCCGACTACGAGATCGTCCAGGTCGGCCATACCGTCTCCGAGCTGACCGAGCTCTTCCGGGGCGCGAAGGTCGTCTGCAACAGCACCGGGCCGTGCATCTACTACGGCGACACGGTCATCGAAGCCGCGCTGGCAGCCGGTTGTCACTACCTCGACACCGGCGGCGAGGCGCCGTGGGTGCGGAGGGTGCACGAGACATGGCACGAGCGCTTCGCCGGGGCCGGCCTGCTCGTTGCTCCGGCGACGGCGTACATGTCCGCCACCTCCGAGGCTGCGATCCGCGTCGCGCAGGAGCACGCACCGGGGATCGACACGATCGAGGTGCTCTCGATGTTCCGCGGCGCTCCGACCTACGGCTCGACGCAGACGATCTTCGGCCAGCTTCAGTGGGAGTCGTGGTACCTGGAGCAGAACGAGTACGTCGAGTGGCCGCCGGTGACGACGATCGAAGCCGTCGTACCGGGCACCTTCCAGACGCAGCTCGCGCTTCCGTGGGGCGGCTTCCCGCACCCGACCTGGTTCAAGGACGACCCCCGTATCGCGAACGTCTACGCGTTCGGCGGCATCCTCAACCGAGCGATCATGGAGAACGTCGTCGCCGGGCAGCGCGAGTACCAGGAGAAGATCAGGCCGCTGCCGCCCGAGGAGCAGCGCAGGATCCTGGCCGAGATCGCCGACTCGGTGCAGTCGGGCATGCCGCCCCGAGAGAACCGCCGCCAGCAGCGCACGGTCGACGTCGTCTCCGCACGCGGAAACCTCGAGTCGATCCAGATCGTCGTCCACGGCGTCGGCGCCTACCTGCAGACGGGTCTGATCCAGGCCTTCGCGGCGCATCACCTCGTCTACCAGCCCCCGTACGCCGTCGGCTTCGCCTCGCCGTGCACGGCGTTCGGGCACCGCGAGCTCAAGGCCGCGCTCGAGGCCTACGGCATGGTGCGGATGAAGGTCGTCGGTTGATGTCGCTTCGCCGGCTGGATCACGCTCTCGTGCTGACGGATGACCTCAAAGGAACTCGGGCGTTCTACTGCGACGCGCTCGGCTTCGAGGTCGGCGCGCGGCCGCCGCTCGAGTTCCCGGGCTACTGGTGACAGAAGCAGGGTAGGGGACAGAATTAATTCTGTCCCCTACGCAGATACTCTTCGGCCTCCCGTGCCTGCACGTCGCCGAGCGCGCGGCGTACGAGGCTCACGCGGCGGGGCTCGGCCTGGCCGCCAGCGGGGCGTCCATCGACCACGTCGCGTTCGCCGCCGAGGGCTACGACGAGCTCGTTGCGCGCATCGACGCCACGGGCATCGAGTCGGTGACGAACGAGGTCCCGGATGCCGGGTTCCGCCAGCTCTTCCTCACCGACCCGAACGGCGTCCGGATCGAGCTCAACGTCAGCGAGTGGCGACCCCCGCGGCCTCGAGTGGCGCCTTGCCGAGGATGAGGTCGGCGCCTTTCTCCGCGATCATGATCGTCGCTGCGTGCGTGTTCGCGCGCGTGATCGTCGGCATCACGGACGCGTCGACGACCCGCAGTCCATCCGTCCCGTAGACGCGCAGCTCCGAGTCGACGACGGCGCCCATCGCGCAGGTCGAGGTCGCGTGGTAGACGGTCTGCGCGCAGCGCTCGACCCAGGCGAGGATGTCCGCGTCCGAGTCGGAGTCGGGCACGCTGAACGGCCCCCGCTCGACCGCCTTCAGCGCCGGCTGTGATGCGATGTCGAGCGCGATCCGGACGCCCTCGATCACGCTCCGCCGGTCCTCCTCGACCGTGAGGAAGTTGCAGAGCACGAGCGGCTTCGAGTCGGCCATCGGCGTGCGCAGCTTCACGTAGCCGCGAGCGGCCGGCTTGATCAGGACCGGGCCGAAGGCATACCCGCTCTCGGTCGGCGCGTTCAGGCCCTCGTCGAAGAAGATCGACGGCGCGAAGTGGAACTCGATGTCGGGCGCGGGTAGGTCGTCGCGCGTGCGGAAGAAGCCGCCTGCCTCCGGGATGTTCGAGCTGAGCGGGCCGCGGCCCTCCTTCTGGAGCAGCTCGAGGTTGTCCGGGGTGAACGCGCCGAACAGCGACTGGGAGTCGGTCGTGTAGTTGGTGTTCACCATGCAGTGGTCCTGGAGGTTTCGGCCGACCGGCAGGTTCTCGCGCACCGGTATCCCGAAGAGCGCGAGATCCTCTTCGGGACCGATCCCAGAGAGCATCAGCAGCACGGGCGACTGGTAGGCGCCGGCGGAGAGGATCACCTCGCGCCCGGCGCGAACGGTCTCGACCTTTTGGTCCCGGACGACCTCGACGCCGACGGCTCGGTCGCCCTCGAACACGATGCGCTGCGCGAACACGCTGCTCCGAACCTCCAGGTTCGGCCGGTTCGCTACTGGATGAAGGAACGCATCGGCGGTGCTGCAGCGCCAGCCGTCGCGCTGCGTGACCTGGAAGCGGCTGACCCCCTCCGGACGGTCCACGTTGAGGTCAGGGATGTGCTCGTACCCGGCCTGAACCGCCGCCTCGAGCATCGCGTCGACGAGCGGCTGCAGCGAGCGGCTGTCGGAGACGGCGAGCGGCCCGCCGACGCCGTGGAACGCGTCCTCGCCTCGCTCGTTGTCCTCAGAGCGCCTGAAGTACGGGAGCACCTCGTCGTACGACCAGCCCTCGGCGCCGTCCGCCGCCCAGTCGTCGAAGTCGAGCCGTTGGCCTCGGAGGTAGATCATCGCGTTGATCGACCCGCAGCCGCCGATCATGCGGCCCCGCGGCAGGTACAGCCGCCGCCCGCCGAGGCCAGGCTCTTTCTCGCCGAGCAGGTCCCAGTCGAGGCTCGACTTGAAGAGCGCCGGGAACGCGAACGGGATGTGGATCTCGGCCGCGGTGTCGGGCGGGCCCGCCTCCAGCAGCAGCACGCTCGCGTCCGGGTCCTCGCTCAGCCGCCCCGCGAGCACACACCCTGCAGACCCTGCTCCCACGATCACGTAGTCGGCCACGATCGAGCACCCTCCGTCGTCGAGTTCGCGGGTCGCATCGTAATCGACCGCGAATGCAAAGCGAAGGCGCACGCGTTAGGTTTCGCCGTGAGTGAGCGGACGCGACGACCTCGTCGGGCTGTACTGGACCACGTCCGGGCCGGTCGAGGTGCACGTCGGGCGGGAGTGGAGCCTCTTCGACCTCCGCGAGCGCTGCGAGCAGGCCGCGCGGGTCGGGTTCGAGGGCATCGGGCTCTGGCACGCCGACCTCGAGCACGTGCTCGAGACGCGGACGCTCGCCGAGGTGAGGCAGCTCCTCGACGACCACGGGCTCCGCTACCTCGAGCTCGAGTTCCTGGGAGACTGGTTCCTCGACCCGGACGACGAGCGCCGGCGCGCCTCCGACGAGAGACGCGCACTGCTGTTCGGGGCGGCGGCCGAGTTGCCCGCGCACCACATCAAGGTCGGCAACATCGTCGGCACGCACTGCGAGCTGCCGCGGATCGTGGAGGGATACGCCGAGCTCTGTGCCGACGCCGCCCGGTACACGGACGCGAAGATCGTCTACGAGTTCATGCCGTACGACGTGAACGTGAACGACATCGACACGGCGCTCGCGGTCGTCGAGGGAGCGGACGCGCCGAACGGCGGCCTCGCCCTCGACACCTGGCACCTAGGCAAGCTCAGGCTCGAGCCTGACGACCTCCGCCGCATCCCGCCGCGCTTCGTGTCCTGGGTCGAGCTCAGCGACGGCCCGTACGAATATGCGGAGGACCGGCTCGACGAGGTGATCAACCGCCGCCGGCTTCCCGGCGAGGGCGAGTTCCCGATCGCCGAGTACGTGGCCGTGTGCCGCGAGCTCGGCTACGACGGTCCCTGGGGAGTCGAGGTGCTCTCGGAGGAGCTGCGAAAACTCCCGATCGAACAGATCTTCGAACGAGCCTACGAGACGAGCAGCGCGCAACTCGTCGCCGCGCAAGAAAGGAGCCTCGGTGTCTGAGCACGGCCTCGACAAGGAGCGGTTGACCTGGATCTTCACGCAGATGGTGCGGATCCGCGAGTTCGAGGAGCGGGTCAAGCGAACGTTCGAGGAGCACCCCGGCGTCATGCGCGGCCACACGCACCTGGCCGATGGGGCGGAGGCCTCGATCGTCGGCTCGCTCGCGGCGCTGCGACCCGACGACCAGCTGCTCACGACCTACCGCTGCCACGGCTACCCACTCGTGCTCGGCACCGATTCGAACGCGCTGATGGCCGAGATCTACGGCCGGGAGACCGGGATCTGCAAGGGCTACGGGGGCTCGATGCACCTGACCGACGTCGAACGCGGCTTCCTCGGCACGTCCGGCATCGTCGGCCAGGGCATTCCGCATGCGACCGGGGCCGCCTGGGCCGCGCAGATACGCGGCAAGGGGCAGGTCGTGCTCAGCTTCTTCGGCGACGGCGCCTCGAAGCAGGGCGCGTTCCACGAGTCGCTCAACATCGCCTCCCTCTGGAAGTTGCCCATCGTCTTCGTGATGGAGAACAACAGCTACAACGTCTACACGCGCGTCGAGCAGGAGGACGCCAACGCGGCCGCGGGCGAACCGCTCGCGGTGAAGGCGAAGGCGTACAGCATGCCGGGCGGGACCGTCGACGGTGGCGATCCCATTGCCGTCTACGAGGTAGTCTCGGCCGCGGTCGAGCGGGCGCGGTCAGGTGCTGGGCCGACGCTCGTGGAGTCCAGGGTCTACCGCCTGAGCGCCCACGGAAACATCATCGCCCCGCCGGGCGTGCCGCTCCACTTCCCGGAACACGAGGCGATCACGATCTTCGGCGCGCCGGAGGAGTACGAGGCCGCAAGGCGCGGAGATCCCGTGCCCCGCTTCCGCGCGCGACTCGTCACCGAGGGGACGCTGACCGCCGAGGAGGCGGACGCGATCGCCGAGGCCGCACGGGCCGAGATGGACGAAGCGGTCGCGTTCGGGCTCGCGAGCCCGTTCCCGGCGCCGGAGAAGGCTGTCGACTACGTCTATGCCTAGGGGGCGATTCACGGAAAGGAACGCCGCGGCCGCGAAGCGGCCGCCTTCAGGGATCCTTCGCGCGACCGGAATCCGCGGCTCAGCGGATTCCGGTCTTGCGCACAACGAGATCTACGTCTACGCGTGAGGAGAGTCACCGATGGCACGTGAACTTCCCTACATCGCCGCGCTCGCGGAGGCGATCCATCAGGAGATGGAGCGCGACGAGTCGGTCCTCTACTTCGGCCAGAACCTCGCCACCTCCGAGGACGACCCGTTCCTCAAGGCGTTCGGCGGCGACCGCGTC
>Ga0209640_10002621_pt1 | contig 15700 bp, 13 predicted proteins | sample RifCSP10_1_FD_184018 | JGI IMG/M metagenome (GOLD analysis project Ga0209640, IMG submission 184018) | Soil microbial communities from Rifle, Colorado - Rifle CSP2_sed 10_1 (SPAdes) (version 2) | ecosystem: Environmental > Terrestrial > Deep subsurface > Rock core/Sediment | place: Rifle...
ATTTGGGAGCGGCAACGAGCCTGTGTTATACTGCCGCTCACAGCCGGTTCCGCCTCGGCAAGAAGGGACCGCATAAAGCTCAGGGGCCGTAGTTCAGTTGGTTAGAACGCCTGCCTGTCACGCAGGAGGTCGCGAGTTCGAGTCTCGTCGGCCCCGCCAGATTCTTCAGTAAGGAGCAGCCCATCCCGCCGGGTATAGAGATAGGCTCCCGTGCCGGGTGGGTTCTCATTGTTATTTCTTCTCGTTCGACAACCATTTTGCCATGACTTTCAGCGAGACACTGTTGGAGAGCCCGCCATCCGGAGGGCCAGTAAACACAGTAATTTTTACCGTACGATCTCCGTAAACGCCGACTCGCTGCTCAGGGTTTGTGCTCAATACGAAGCGATCCGGAATGGCCTGAGCGACAACCCGGGCCGGTATTTTGGCTCTCAAGGTGCGGATGTCGACAAAGGTCGTGGGCACTGCAACACCATCCACCCGGACAACGGAGTCCGGGAGAAAGCCTTCGCCATCCACTACCAACTCGAATTCCGGGCTCCCCTCGGTAACGCGATGGGGCAGGATCGCGCTGATCTCGGGCTCCTGGATATAGGGGGTGGATCTGACTATTCCGGGCGGAGTTGAGGCATAGTAAGGCGTATAGCCTAACTCCACAAACCTCCCGCCTTTCATCACCCGTTCTATCTTCCTTGTGTTTCCGATATCCTCTAGCGGGTTGGCTGATAATATGACGAGATCGGCATAACCTCCCTCGGCTACCAATCCTACCATGGGTTTCGCAGGTTTTTTTTGCCGTGCGGTGAGCATTTCGGCGCCCCAGAGAGTCCCCGCTTGCAGTGCCTGCATCGGTGTCAACCCGCTTTCCACCAGCATCGCCATTTCCATGTGCTGATTGAAGCCGGTCGCCCCAGGAAATGGGTCGTCGGTGCCACCCATGATCTTGCCGCCCAACTGCACCCAGCGCTTCACGAACGAGCCCGACAACCGGTACGCTTCGTTGAACGACTCGATCTCGGTTTTCGAGAGCTTTTCCAGCGGTACAAGGTTTTCGTGCCGCACGGAGAAATTCCTGATGGCCCGGAACTTGAGCAGCGAGCCGTGCGCGAAATTGTCCGGGTAGTACGCCATAAGCGCGCCGTCCCGGAAAAGGTCGTACATCAGGTTCTCGTGCTTGCGAGCCAGCGAGCTCTGCGACCCGAGCTCATACCCCATCGTCGGATTGAGGTACACGCCGCGCTGCACGGCCTCGCGAATCATCTGGTCCATTCGCGGCACGTCCTTCAGGAACAGGCCCCAGTGCAGATACTCGCCCTTCTGGTAGTTCTCCAGTTCCTGCGGCGTCATCAGCGCCTGCGCGAATCCCCAGATGTGCTCGATGCCGTCGTGCCCCGCTTTCACGGAGTCTGGCGCCATGTCGGTGTGACCGAATGTGAAGAGGCCCGCTGCGTGAACCGCCTCCGCTGCCCACGCCCACATCTGACTATTTGCGGGCGAGAACTGCGGCATGACCGCCATGTCCGGCTCGCCCTTCAGCCACTCCTGCACGGCGGCGCGAACCTGGTCGCGCGTCATGGTGGGATTGATGAAGCCAGCCAGGGGCAGTCTGCCTGTGCCGAAGAGCCGCGGCGCGCGGAACCCCGGCAACCGGGAATCCTGCCAGTACTGCTCGCCGATCGGAGCCCGTGCTCCAAGCGCCATCGCGCTGGTGACGCCGAAGTTGAGATACAGCTCTCCGAGGAACGGCTGATAGTGGACGTGCGAATCGAAGAGACCCGGAATGACGAATTTTCCGGACAGGTCCACGCGGGCGGCGCCGGGCGGAATCGGCGTCGCGCTTCCGCCAAAGGCCGCGATCTTGTCGCCTTCAATCACAATCACCGCATTTGGCACCGCGGTTCCGGCAACGACGTCGATGACCGTGGCTCCCGTGAGAGCCGTGCGACTGGGAGCGGGGGCCTGCTGCGAACGAAGACCGATGCTAAGAAACGCGCCAGCGACAACGGTCGACACGATCAGGCGTCTGGTACTGTTCATACGCTACTCCCGCGCGATCATCGCGCACGCTCAAGCGTGCGCTCTACAGCCCAAAGGCGAGCAGGACGTTGCCGGGAAGGATTCCGCCGTGATGTGAGTAGCCGGAATTCACGTAGAGCATTCCGCCGACAATCGCCGGTCCGGAGTTGCTCATCGAGCCGCCGTTGGCCTTCACGCCATTCACCGTGACGAAGTCGCGTGCGGTGTCGTACTCCCACAGGACCTTGCCGTCTCGAGTGGAATAGGCGCGCAGCCGGCCATCCATCGTTCCGGAGAAAGCCGCACCGGCAATGAGCGTCACGGCCGCCGCCTGTGACGGTTTGCATGGGGTCTTGTTGGCGCAACCCGCGCCCGGCACGCTCCAGACCACGCGACCGGTGCGAAGGTCCACAGCGTTCATGCCGCCGCTCGCGGCTGGCTTGTCGGCGAAGAAATCAGCGTTCGCCGCATAGATGTTGACGCCGTCGGTCGCCGATCCCCAGAAGACTCCACCCGAGGACGACCCCTGTGCGACGCGTTGCTGCCAGACGATCCTGCCGGACGCGTCGGGATCGAAGCCGAAGATCACGCCTGACTTATTTCCGACGACGATCAGTTGGCGACCGTTGCCCACGTCGACGAGGAGCGCCGAGCCAGTGAAGTCGAAGTCGGGCGCGTCCTTGTCCGGACACACGGCGGCTTCACGATTGGGCTGCCGGCAGCTGCCATTCCAGATGTCGTTCTCGGTAACCTGGCGGGACCAGCGGACCGCTCCGGTATTCAGATCGAGAGCCAGTAGCGAATCCGACAACTCGGTGGCCGGCGGCGCGAAGTTGTTTCCGGTCCCGACGTACAGGACGTTGCGTCGGGTATCGATCGTCGGCGTGTTCCAGATGGCTCCGCCGGCGGGGCCATGGAGCTGCGTGCCGATGCTGTTCTTTGCCGTCGGCGCAGGCGTTTGGGTCACGGAGTAGGTCTTCCAGATACGCGCTCCAGTCGTGGCATCCAGCGCGACGACGCTGCCGCGAAACGAGCAGCAGGGATAACGTGGGTCACCCACCTGCGATTCCTCTCGCGAGGATACCGGCACGTACAGCCGGCCGTTGTAGAGTTGCGGCGCCGCCGTAATCGCCGCATGCGGATGCTCGTCCACCTCGACTTTCCACAAGACCTTTCCAACCGCCGCGTCTACCGCATACACATTGGCCGCCTGATCGCCGAAGTAGGCGACGAATTGGCCGTTGCCCCGCTGGTCGAGCGTGATCGCGCTACGGATGCCGGCGTCGACCTCGAGCGTCCAGTGGACGCAACCCGTCTTCGCGTCCAGGACGTATACGTCGCCCTCAGCAGTCGCGGAGTACACGCGGCCACCTGCCACCACCGGCTGCGTGCCTGCCGAGGTCGCGCCTGGGAACCCGAACGCCCATTTCAATGTGAGTCGAGGCAGGTCATCTGCCTTCATTCCGGCCTTATCCGCCGACTGAAACCGCGTGTTCGTGATGCCGTGCCCCCAGCCATTCCATACCGGCCCGGCCAGCGCGTCCGGTCGTGGAGCAGGTGTGGCGCTGCAGCGTGCCGAGGTCGGCATCGAGCCACCGGAATCGGCGGCCAGGGGTTTTCCGGACGCATAGGTAGCCAGCGCTCGCCGCTGCGCGCGGCTCCGCTCCGCGGCCCGCGTTCGCATTGCGCCTCTCTCGAGCGATTCGAGCACTTGTTCCGCGCTCATCAGCCTCATCACGTCGCGGCTTGGCGCCTGCGGATTCGCTCCGGGCCCTTCATGGCAGGTGGCACAGTAGGTGCCGAAGAGCGCCGCACCCTCCTCCGACGAGGCCCTGCTCGAATCCCGGGCGGCGATGGTGGCCACTGACGTCGGGCCGGTGATCGTAATGTCCTGGGCATGGAGGCCGACTGCGAGCGCCGCCACGATGGGCAAGGCGCCGATGATGATGTTCCGCTGTGGTGTGCGCATGGCTTGCTCCCAACAGTTCACCAAAGACCTCTGGCGGATTTCGCTTGCGTGTGACGCGAACCCTTGGGTTCGCGAGGCGAGCCTGAAAGGCTCGCCCCGCAAATCTGCGCTCCAGCGATCTGAAAGCGCTGTAGCGGCCAGGGTGACGCGGAGGTCATTCTACGGCTGGACGCCTCGCAGCAGCGTGTGCGAATCTGTGCGAATAGAGTCGTCGCTGGCGTGCGTCGCAGAGGATTTTCACCAGTTTGAGGGGCTGGCGGTGACGAGGTTGGCCAGCGCACCACCATAGGCTTCCGGGTTCTGCCCCGTTTTCGTAGCCTCGTCCCACCAAGCCGCTGTCACCGAATATGGCAGCGGGACGGTTTGCCGCAGCGCACGCTCTTCCGCGTTCAAGGCTGCCGGGCGCCGATAGGCGTTGCATCCGCCGGACACACCGAACACCACAAACGCCAGGAAGGCCGTAAAGGCTCACGGAAGCGACTGCTGGAGTTTGCCGCCGCGCTGGTTGAACACCCTGAGCACGTGCTGATTAGGTCGGAGTCGACCGGTAAACACCACGAGGCCCGCGCCCTTCGGATTCTTCGAGGAAGGGTACCGAAGCCCCACGACGCGGCGGGCGCCGAACGCCTCCTGCCCGAGCACCTGCGTCGGCGGTGGCGGCCCTTGTCCAGCCAGGTAGCTGGACTGCTGCACGAGCCACGACCCAGTCAACTCCTGGTGCGTGGTTCCGAGGGCTTGCTGCGTCGAGACGTCGGTGAGGTCAAGAACATCGCTGAGCACGCCGTCCACCGTCATCATGACCTGCGGCTCGAAGAGCAGGGGCACAGGGCTGCCCGCCGCGCTGAGCACACCGGCTATTTCCAGCAACGGCGTGAGCTCGTCTTCCGCCAGGTACAAGCAGTCAATGCCGGGCGCGCCCGGACCCTGAGCGCCGGCTGTGACCATCTGCGGCGTGAAGCGCGCGCCCTTGCGGGCTGCGCCGCCGGACCACAGCGGCAGCACGGCACTGCCTGCCGATGAACCCGGGGACGGGCCGACCAAATAGTCGTAGTTGACGGCGCGATACCATGGCCCGCGCAGCGGGATTCGCGGCAGTGCGGGCAGGACCTTCCGAAGGGCCTGAGGCGACAACACGACATCAACCTTCAGGAAGGAAGCCCTGCGATCGCGTTCTCGAGCAATGTGACGACAGCATCCGCGTGTCCGCTCAGCATCACGTCAAGGGGGGTCTTCTCTCCCAGATCGGGATGGGGACTGTTCAGCCACGCGCGCGCCTCGCGTCTGTTGCGGGTGACGCGTGAAAGCAGCCCGAGACCCCGCTTGATCGGGCCTAACCCCTTCTGGAGGCTCGAGGCATCGGGGGTCTTGTGCACGGCCGCGTAGCTAGCGCCCACCGCCGCGGCGACCTGGGGCAATGCGACGCCAAGGAAGTCAGCCACCTTGCCGGCGTCGATCCGTCCGCTCATCGGGTTGTGGAGCTCCGTCAGCGGAACGGGTAGGAGTGTCGTCGCGGTTCGGGTGGGCATATTGTTCTCCATATCAACCGAATATCTACTCACAATATACCCCACATCGACCCGCGCCGCTGAGCGCGATGACGAGGATTGGGACTATTCGTTATACAGTCACAGTGTTTTCCTGGTCTTGTCGAGGTGCGCCGGCTCGTCATGCCCCCCACCGTCGTAGTCGGTGCCGGCGCCGCGGGAATCGTGGCCGCGATATTCGCCTCGACGCGATCCCCGGTGACCGTCATCGAGCGGACGCGTGACGGCGGGCGCAAGATCCTGATCAGCGGCGGCGGACGGTGCAACATTCTCCCCGTCATGCTCGAACCCGACCGATTCGTCACCGAGTCACCCGCCCACCTCCTCCGCGGCATGCTGCGGGCGTGGCCCCTTGTCGAACAGCGCGAGTTCTTCGAACGCGAGGTGGGCGTCCCGCTCACGCTCGAGGAAGAAACAGGAAAGCTCTTTCCTGTCTCGGGTCGGTCGAGGGACGTGCGCGACGGGCTGATCGAGCTGGCCCGGCGGCGCGGCGTTCAGTTTCAATGGGACACCTCGTTGACGGGCCTGGCACCCACATCCGCGGGCTGGCGCGTCGAGACGACTCGCGGCGAGATCGACACGCGAGCAGTAGTGCTGGCAACGGGTGGATTGTCGGTACCGAAGACGGGCAGCGACGGCACGGGCATCCATCTCGCGGCCCGGCTTGGCCACGTTCTGCACGACACGTATCCAGCGCTGACACCGCTCATTGCCGAACCCGCCGTGCACGCGTCGCTCTCGGGAGTGGCGCTCAACGTGAGAGTGCGCGCGAAGTGGCGTGGCACGTCGGCCGAGGCGTCAGGCGGCTTTCTGTTCACGCATCGCGGCTACAGCGGTCCGTCGGTGCTCGACGTGTCGCACATCGCCGTGCGCAGCCGGATGAGAGACGACGATCCGGCGCATGCCGCCGTGCTTCGCATCGCGTGGTTGGCGAAAGATGCCGGCGAGTGGCAGCAGGAGCTCGCGACATCGGCGGCCCTCGTGGTCACGACGGTCGCGCGATATCTGCCGCAGCGTCTGGCCGTGCAACTGCTCGAGGAAGCGGGCGTCCCTCCCGATCGGAGAGCCGCCGAATTGCGCCGCGACGAACGAACCGCGCTGCTCGACACGCTGACCGCATTCGTCCTGCCATGGACCGGCGACGAGGGCTACAAGAAGGCCGAGGTCACTGGCGGTGGCATCGCGCTCGACGAGGTGAATCCGCGAACGCTCGAAAGCCGGCGCCACGCGGGCTTGTTTCTGTGCGGTGAAATGCTCGACGCGTTTGGCCCCATCGGAGGCCACAACTTCGCCTGGGCCTGGTCGACCGGCCGCGCGGCCGGGCTTGGCGCCGCGCAGCACGATCGCGCGAGACGTCGCTCGCATGACACGTGAGGGAGCTTCCGCTACCTATTCAGGAGCGAAGGCCAGTTCACGACGACATCGAGGGAAGGCGCCTTGTCCTGTCCGGCAGTTGTCAGCAGGAGGAAGCGTTTCCCATCGGGCGCCACCTGCCAGCGGTGACTGTCGTTGGTGTAGCCGGCCTGCACTGGTGCATCGAAGAGCGCCACCGGCGCCCCGTTCGAGAACGTCGGCTGAACGCTGACCGGCACGGCCATGAGCGTCTGACCAGAGAAGTAGAACAGCTCCTTGCCGTCCCGACTCCAGCGCGCCTCCACCCCGCCGCCACTCGAGACCATCCATTTCCCGTCCGACGCGCTTGGAAACGGCTGGACGTAGATTTCCCATGTGCCGGACTGGTCGGAACCGTACGCGACGAATCGGCCGTCCGGGGAGAACTGTGCCTGTTGCTGTCGTGCGGGCGCGACGAGATACGGCACGGGCGTGCGCGCGGTCCCACCCTCCATGGGAACGAACCACAGGTCATTGTCGGCCGCGTCCGGCCTTACGGTCGAATAGATCACCCAGCGCCCGTCGCTCGACCAGTCGTTGGCCCACGCGCTCCGGTTGTATGCGAAGAGCGGAATTTCTCCTCCGGCTCCGTTGGCTGCTCTCTGGTACGGAAGGTTCACACCATCGCGCCGGGAGGTGAAGGCAATCGTGCTCCCATCAGGGGACCATACGGGTGTGCTTTCGTTGTCGGGGTTGAACGTCACGCGAGTGTTTGCGCCGCTCACGAGGTCTCGCAGCCTGATATCGCTCGCCTGCCCGGCCTGACCGCTGCTGAACTCGGCCACGGCCAGCTTCCGGCCATCGGGAGAGAGCGCAATACTCTCGATGAGCCCAGCCTCGCCCGCCTGTCCAAGTGGCGTTCCCTTCCGGTCGAACCATGTTTGGACCGTTCGAGGGCGACTCCCAAGGGCACTTGTGGCCAGGACACCGTTCTCCGACACGGACGCCGCGACCGCCCCGACCACTACGGTCATGGCCGCTCCGGTCACGCTCATGGTGTTCGGATCGAATGTCTGCGCGATGAGACCTGCCGTATCGACGCCGAGCAGGTACGGGGCCCGGCCCCCCGCCGCTGGCACGAAGATTCTTCGCGAGCCATCGGCAATCCGCTTCGGCGGGTCACCATCGAGCGTGCCGACGTACGTTGCAACTCCCACGCCTGGGGTCGAGCGCGTGAAGAGAAACCGGCGTCCGTCCGGCAGGAACACGGGCCAACTGTCCTCCTCGCGGCGCGAAGCATCGACGCTCGTCACCGCCACCGGGGTGCGATCGCCAGCCGACAGGCGTCTGATCCCCTCCCGCGCGCCCGCAAGGGAACCCAGCAGGACCGTTCCATCCTGATTCCAGCTTCCGCCGACAAAACGGCAATCGCACAGCGGTCTTGTGGTGCCGGTGGAGACATCGAAGACGTACGCACCGGAGGATGTGCCGCGCACGAGCTGCCGGCTGTCGGGTGACCAGAAGAGCGAGGTACCCTGAGGGGTCGCGGTGGCAGAACCCGGAACCTCGCGGATGTCACCGGTGGCAAGCGTACGCACGAGCAGGGTCTGCTGGCCGTCACTGTCCGCGCCGTAGTGCGCGAGCATCAGACCGTCCGGCGATACGGCAAAAGCGGTTGCCGTATTGTTGTAGATATCGGTGGCCCGCTCGATCTGGAACCGAACCATCGGCGGTTCGGCATCGACGCTGGTCGCCGGCCGCAACCACGCCGCCACGGCAAGCGCAGCCGCCAATACGGCTGCCACCGCCCATCCGCCAACGCCGGGCCACGTCCGCGATCGCGTGACGCCAGGTGTGCCAGCCTCGGCGCCAGACGCAGAGGTCTCGAAGCCTTGTACGAGACCCATCGCGTCGCCGATGTCGCGCAGTCGCTTCTTCGCGTCCTTTTCCAGACAGCGCGCCAGCAGGGGCCGGACGCGCGGAGGCACGGCGGTGAGGTCGGGCTCCTTTGTCAGGACCGCGGCCAGCACGTGTGAGAGGGTCTCGCCCTCGAACATCCGCCTGCCCGTCAGCATCTCCCACAGCACCACGCCGAAGGCCCAGATGTCCGCGCGCTTGTCGACCGGCTTACCGCTGGCCTGCTCGGGCGCCATGTAGGCGGCGGTGCCGAGAATCATGCCTATCTGCGTCATCGCTGGCGTGGTGATCGTCGGCGACTGCGAGACCATCGCCGCCGCAACAGCGCCCGCCGGCTCCATCGCCTTCGCCAACCCAAAGTCCAGCACCTTCACCGTGCCGTCAGGTCGTACCTTGATGTTGGCGGGCTTGAGATCGCGGTGGATGATCCCCTGCTCGTGCGCCGCTTCGAGCGCCTCCGCGATCTGCCTGGCGATGGGCAACGCCTCACCAATGGGCATCGCGCCCTGCGCGACACGGTCCGCGAGCGTAGGCCCCTCGACCACCTCCATCACCAGCGCGGTCGTGGCCGCTGATCGCTCCAGCCCATAGATGGCCGCGATGTTCGGGTGGTTCAACGAGGCCAGGACTTCCGCCTCGCGCTGGAAGCGCGCCAGCCGCTCGGCGTCAACGGCAACAGAGGCGGGCAGGACCTTGATGGCGACCGCTCGCTTCAGGTTCGTGTCGGTGGCCTGATAGACCTCGCCCATTCCGCCTTCGCCAATCTGCGCGACGATCACATAGGGGCCAACACGCGTGCCGGGGGCCAGGGCCATCTGGTGGGAGCCTGATCATATGCGGAGGTACGCCCGGCGGCGCGTGCGAATGTGTGCGAATAGAATCGTCGCAGGCGTCTATGGAAGCGGCCGGAGCAGTCGTTCCCGGCTGGCCGGTTGTACCGCCATCGACCCAGCCAGCCGTGCCCGCGCAACCATCTGATGACACCGAACGCAGGTCAGCGTCAGCGACACGTAGGCAAGTGGGGCGCCTTCCGGGTCCCGACGCTGGGCCGCCTCGATCAGATCTTGTGTCGCGCGCAAGAATGCTGCAGCGTGCCGCGTATACTCCGGCGCATTCATCACGGCCCATGCCGGATCGCGAGTGAGGACCTCGAGCTGTCGACTCCGCCGCTCGAGGTCGCCCCAGTCGCTGGTCACGAGTGCGGCAAGAAGACCCTGCGACTGCTGCAGCTTTTCACGCATCACTCGCGAGAGCTGCACGGTCTGACCCGAAACCTCCGTCAGCCCCAACCACGCCAGCATGACCGTGAAGCCGGCCCGAATCAGTAACCTGCTCATATGTCGATCCAATCAAGGAAGCCCAATGGCGCGCGAGCGTATCACTGCCACCACATCTCGCGATGGATGCGCCAGGCATTGCCGTCCTGCATCCACAGCTGGACGTAGTGACCTTTCGTGACGATTCCCTTGTCGGACACCTCGTACTCGCCCTCGAGATGGGCGAGATCTCCAGCCATGTAGACGTCGGTGAGCGTCAGCGTCGTCGACGGTTTGCCGCCGCCAAAGTCTTCCGCCCAAAACGAACCGATGGCGTCCGTGCCCACCACGTTGCCGCCTGGTCGTGGCGCCAGCACAGCGTCCTTGTCGTACAAGGCCGTGAGGCCCTTTGCGTCACCAGCGTTATAGGCCGTCGTCCAGAGGGACGCGAGCCGCTGCGCCGTCTCCGGATTGCGCTGCATCAACGGGTCGAGGCGCCAAATCTCATGCTGCACTCTCCATTGGCCGTCAATGCGTCTCCAGAGCTGCTGGTACTGGCCCTTCGCGAGCGTGACGCCTTCACCCTTCGCGGTAACCTCGTACGTCCCATCGACGTGCAGGAGGTCTCCCTGTGCGATGGAATGGTTGGGCGTCAGTTTGGTGACGATGCCACCCGATCCGATGTCCTGGCGCCAGTAGGACTCGATCGCGCTGCGGCCGCTGATCGTTCCTGTTCCAGGGGGCATCGAGTGTGCGTCCTCGGCGTAGAGCGCTGCCACCGCCGCTGCGTCCCCGGCATCGAAGGCGTTGGCCCACGCGGCTACGACCTCGTCGGCAGCGGCCCTATTCTCCACCGGCGCTGCGCCACCTCCACATGCCGCGAGCCCAACGCCTGCGATGGTGGCGACCGTGGCCAGCATTATTCGACCGCCGTGCAAGCTCTTCATGTCCAGACTCCTTCCCGCCGGCGATTGACCCCACCGCGATGCGTGCCGTACGTATCGCGGCTCAAAGAATTTCGCCATGCCTTGTTGCCGCAGGAGAAGCACGCGTCACGCCAGGTCCAAGAAAAGCAGGAAGGCCCATGAACCCATCGCGGCTCTATGGGATTCTCGACACGCCGGGCGAGAAATTCCGCAACCGCCGCGAAGCAGTTCGCAGAGGGCGCGCTTCCGAAGTGAGAATTCACTTGATTGGCCGCGGTCCCGGCTGGCATAGGGCGTGCCCTGTGCTGACGGCATTGTTGTCGTCAACTCCGTCCCCAAGGGAAAGATGAGGTGACTCATGCCGGGCACTGCTACCGCGACACTGCAAACGATCTGGGACTGCCGCTGGAGCCGACCGGGCTATCGCCTGATGGGAGTCAAGGATCATTTGCAGCCGGAGAAGCTGTGGGTGTGCGTGCGCAGCGGCGAACGCCGCGGCGTGACTGAAGAGGAATGTCAGAACTGCCCCCATTGGGAGGCGTTGCCCATGCCATCGACGTTGAACTGACGCAGAGACTCCCAACCTGGAGAATTGGGCGATGAGCAAAACACGAAACGTGAGAGATCTGATGAACCCGGACATCATGACGGTGGCCGACGAGATGACGACCGATGAACTGGCTCGATACCTCATCGAGCGGGAAATCTCCGGCGCGCCGGTTGTGGACAGCCAGGGACACCTCATCGGAGTGGTGTCGATGACTGACATCGGCCGCAATATGGCTGAACCTTCTGATGTCGAATTATCGCGAGACTCGGGTTTCTATCGCGATATCGCCGCGGACTTCACGCTGGAGGACTCCGGGGAGCGCTACGTCGAAGAACGGGCGGTCACGGTGCGCGATGTCATGACGCCGGTGATCCACCAGGTGCCGGTCACGGCCTCCGTGACGGAAGCGGCACGGGTCATGGTCGACCAGCACATTCACCGGTTGGTCGTGACACAAGGCAAGGAACCGGTAGGCATCATCACAAGCATGGACGTACTGAAGATGGTCGCCGAACAATCCTGAAGAATAGATAACGGCATTGAATGCCCCGCAGTATGGTGCTGGTCGCGACGAGTCTGAAGACTGGCCGATGTGCTAAGCGTGCACCTTACAGGTTGTGCTGCCAGGGGCATCTTCACCGCCAGAAGCCTCTAGCGAACGAACGGCATCAGCGTGTGATGTGCTCGGCAACACACGATTCGGTTAGAGCGTGCGACAAGAATCTAGGTTCTGAGAACCGCTGAGGTACTGAATGATTTCCCCCCTCGGTAGTGGCGAATCGCCGGGCATGTACATGTTGAACCGACGATTCTTCCTGAAAGCACTCACCATGGGTGGCGTCGGGTTGTTCGTCCGCGGCGGCGGGGGCTTGGCCATCGCGCAGATTTCGGGAGGCGCATTGGACCCAACCCAGGTGCCGAAATACATGACGCCGATGCTCATCCCACCCGTCATGCCAGCCGCCGGAACAATCATTGAGCGGAGCGGCAAGAACATTGACTACTACGAGATCTCGGTGCGGCAGTTCTCCCAGCAAATCCTCCCAGCCGGCTTTCCGTCGACCACGGTGTGGGGTTACGGAGCGGTTGCTTCAGGCAGCAAGAGGGGCCTGCTTCTTCACCACGCACCTTCACTGACTATCGAGGCCAGATGGAAGCGGCCAGTACGCGTAAAGTGGATCAACGACCTGGTCGACAGCAACGGCCACTACCTGCCCCACCTGCTTCCGGTTGACCAGACGCTGCACTGGACAAACCCACCCGGTGGCGTCGTCGCTCGCGACACGCGGCCGGAGTTCGCGTTCACGCCCGGTCCGTATACCGGCCCCGTCCCACTCGTCACACACGTGCACGGTGCTGTGGGCGTCGGCGACGAAAGCGACGGCTACGCAGAGGCGTGGTACCTTCCGTCGGCGAACAACATCCCTGCGGGATACGCCACCGAGGGCACCTGGTACGACTTCTTCAAGGGCAAGGCAAGCTCAAAGTTCGGCGTCGCGTGGGGACCCGGGTTTGCCGTTTTTCAATATCCGAATGTCAACCGCGCGTCGACGATCTGGTACCACGATCATGCACTCGGCATGACGCGGCTCAACGTCTATGCGGGTCCGGCAGGCTTCTATATCGTCCGCGGCGGTCCGGACGGCGACGACGCCGTTCTCGACACCCGCTTTGGGACGCCGGCCGTTCTGCCTGGGCCGGCGCCCAAGGCAAACGACAAATTCCCGCCGAACAAGACGTACTACGAGATTCCGATTGCCATTCAAGACCGTTCCTTCAACGCGGACGGCTCGCTTTTTTACCCGGACACGCGCGCATTTTTCGACGGGATCGTCGGGCCGTACATCCCCGACACTGACGTGTCGCCGATCTGGAACCCTGAATTCTTCGGCAACATGATGATGGTCAACGGAAACACGTGGCCATTTCAGAGGGTGGAGCAGCGGCGCTACCGCTTCCGCTTCCTGAACGGATGCCAATCTCGCTTCGTGATCCTGGATTTCAACGCGATCCCAGGAGCCGAGGTCTGGCAGATTGGGAACGAAGGCGGCTTTCTGAGCGAACCCGTGAACATCACGGCGAACCACGGCAACCGGCTGCTGATGGGGCTCGCTGAGCGGGCCGACGTGATCGTCGATTTCACCAACGTCCCAGTCGGATCACATGTGCTGGGAAATGTCGGTCCGGATGAACCGTTTGGTGGCGGCGTGCCAGGAGTCGACTTCCCGATCGCCGACCCTGCGAGCACCGGTCAAGTGATGGAGTTCCGTGTCATTCCGTCGGATGCACCGGACCCCACGACGCCACCGATGTTCCTGCAACTGCCAGCCATCACTCCGCTGCCGGCGCCGACAGCCACCCGGCCGCTGGCGCTCGTGGAAGAGACATCTGGACCTTTCCTCGACGCACCCGTCGAAGCCTTACTGAGTACTGTGGACGGGGACCCAAATGTGACGCCCGGTGTGTGGACGACACGGCTGTGGATGGATCCGGTCACGGAGAACCCGGCGCTTGGCGCTACTGAAATGTGGGAGATGTACAACGCGACCGGCGACGCCCACCCGATGCATATCCACGAGGTGGTGTTCGAGGTCGTCAGCCGACAGGACATCTTCGTGAACGAAGAGACCCACGAGGTCCAGATCGTTCCAGGATCGCTGCCCGTGCCGCCGGAACCGTGGGAAACGGGGTTCAAGGACACGGTCATTGCGTATCCCGGCCAGGTGACGCGGGTGAGAGCTCAGTTCAACACTCCTGGACAGTTCGTTTGGCACTGCCACATTGTCGAGCACGAGGACAATGAGATGATGCGCCCCTATCGCATTGGACCGTCGCAACCAGGACAGCCAGGGTCATAAACGATGGGATTGCGGATGCAGCGCCGCTTGCCGCGACTATCGAGTGGGAACGATCTCGACAGCGCCGGCGAACTTCTCACCTGCGAGCGTGCGCACGCCTCGATCGAACGTCGCGACAACGCCGTTGCGGTGATGTGCGAGCGATAGGAGGTACGCGTCCGTCAGTTGCCGGTAGCTTTGTAATCCACCCTCCATGCCCTTCACGGCGGCCGGCACCTGCACGCTGTCCGTCCAGAACTCGTGACCCGCGAGACTGAGGTTCTCGTCAAGAAGCGCCAGCGCCTCGACGGGCGCGAGGGCGTCTCGCGAAAAAGCGGGATTCGAAACAATCCGCACGAATCCAAGCTGAGTCAGCGAACAGGTCGCCCAGCGCGCGTTCGCACGAGCAGCGAACCAGCGATGCGCCACATCATGATGCTCGTGAGCCGGCCAGAGCAGCGCGGTCAGAATATTCACGTCGAGCAGTGCCGTCTTCACGGCAACTCTTCGCGCAACTCGTCGACGCGCGCAGCCGTGACCCTTGGAGACCGTCGATTGAGACGCAGGACACGAAGACCGCTCCGCTGTTCGGTGACGAGCGGGCGTTCGGCCGCCTTCCTGACCAATTCGCTGACAGCCTGACCGAGGGTGAGATGGTGCCGCTCCGCGTACGCCTTGGCCACCTTCATCGCATCATCTTCAAGATGAAGTGTCGTTCTTGCCATATGTGCATCATATCAGACATATGATGCTAATCAGACAAATGTTGCATCATGACTGGCGCACATTTGCGCGCCAGATCGTCTGCGCAGCCACCGAGTCGAGCGTTTATCAATTGCCGCGAGACCTTCCAACCTCATTCCCCGTCGTCCCAATCGGTTCGCCTGACACGACCAGCTCGACGCGCCGATTCTGCTGTCGCCCTGCCGCCGTCCCGTTTGTAGCTACTGGCCGGCTTTCTCCGAATCCAGTGGCGGTTACAGCTTCCGCGACGAGACCCTGCTGCACCAGGAACGATCGGACGGATTCCGCACGCCGCTCGGACAGCTGTTGGTTGTACCCGTCGGTGCCGATGCTGTCGGCGTGCCCCTCAGCTTGTGTCGTCAACCCGGGATGCGCCAGGACGATTCCGGCGATCTTGGCGAGCTTCTCGCGCGCGCCGGGTCTCAACGTCGCTTTGTTGAAGTCAAAGAGCACGTCTGACAGATTGACGATGAGGCCACGAGCAGTTTCACGGGTTTCGAGGATCACGTTGAGCTGATTGCGCAGTTGTTCGCGAAGGTCCGCCTTGTCACGCTCGGCGGCCAGCGCCGCATCCCGCGCCGCCTGGGCCTGGCTTTCGGCCGCGGCGCG
>Ga0209640_10002622_pt1 | contig 15700 bp, 21 predicted proteins | sample RifCSP10_1_FD_184018 | JGI IMG/M metagenome (GOLD analysis project Ga0209640, IMG submission 184018) | Soil microbial communities from Rifle, Colorado - Rifle CSP2_sed 10_1 (SPAdes) (version 2) | ecosystem: Environmental > Terrestrial > Deep subsurface > Rock core/Sediment | place: Rifle...
GCGAATACGCCGATGGCACAACACCACAGCATGGCCAGTATGAACGTGGTATGGGGTCGCGGCTGCATCAGGCCCCTCGCCTCCAGAACGACGCCGGCGACGAGCGCTCCCGCAGCGTTCGCGGCGAGCAGCAGGCTGTAGGTGAGATCGGCGCTGCTGTGGCCGAAGTCGTGCGCGAACTCCGGCATCTGCGCCTGGTAGGCGTTGCCGACGATGAGCGACCCGCCGCCCGCGAGCAGGATCATCGACACGATGGTGCGGTTCCCAGCAACCGCGCGCGCGGTGGCGGCGATCTGGGAAAATCCACGGGCGGCGCGCGCGGGAGGGGACTCGCTCTTGCGGAAACGCAGGCCGTACGGCGCGCGCCACAGCCACAGCACGAGCGGCAGGTAGATCAGCGCATTGACCAGGAGGCCGTACGCCGGCCCGAGAGCAAGCATCAACCCGCCGCCCACCGCCGGGCCCATCAACTGGCCAAGCCAGCGCGCGGTGGCGTTCAGCCGCACTCCGCTTTGCAGCGCCTCGGCGCCGACGATCTCGTGCACGAGCAGCTGGCCGGCAGGCCCCCACAGCACGCCGGCGAGGCCGTGGATGATCAACAACACCACCGCGTGCCACATCTCGAGCGCATCGGTGACGAACAGCAGGCCCCACCCGAGCGAGGCGACGATGAAGAACACCATGCCCGCCTGGATGACGCGCCGCGGATCGAAACGGTCGGCGAGCGCGCCGGAGTAGACCGAGAACAGCAGGAACGGCAGCCAGTGCGAGACCACGGCGAATCCCGCGAGCGCCGGCGACTGGAACTTTTCGTACATCACCCAGTAGCTGATCACGTGCTCGATGTTGTCGGCCATCATCGCCACCGCGGAGGTGACGAAATAGATGCGAAAGCCGCGGTGGCGCAGCGCGAGAAATGATGGGCGCGCCGCAGCGCGCGCGTGTTCGGACACGATCGGGGAACTCTCAGACCAGCAGGGGCCGGCGTTTGCGCTTGCCTTTCTTGAGGTCGGCCTCTTCCTTGAGCACCTCGTTGTACTGCCGCACCGCGTGCGAGAGCGTCGGCCAGCCAGCGTAGTGGCCGACCTGCAGGATCACCTCGCAGATCTCCCGCTGCGAGATGCCGATGTGCTTCGCGCTGCGGTAGTGGGAATAGTTGCCGCTGGGGCGCGCCAGCGCGATGTTCGCGGCGAGCGTCACCAGCTGCCGGTCGCGCAGGCTCAGCCCGGGACGCCCCCAGATGTCGCCGAACAGGTGTCCCACGGAGATGTCGTACATGTCCGGGAGGAGTTTTTTCTGGTCGAGCATCAGGTTTTCCCGGCCCATCTTCTTCAATACGTCGTAGCCGCGCTTGAATCGTTTCTTGTACTCGTTCATGAAGGCTCCCCCTACGGTGAGAAAAGTCCGCGCCCGCGCGCGATCGCGGGAGCGATGATGTCACCGGGTCAAGTTGAGCGTCAAGCGGTCTCGTGCGGACAACGAGCGGTTGGACTGCTAGCATGGTGTCTGGCCGAATCCGGCAGCGAGAGGAGTGTGCCATGGATCTGGAATTGCGCGACAAGGTGGCGGTCGTCGGTGGCGCGAGCAAGGGATTGGGGCGTGCGTGCGCGGCGGTGCTGGCTGAGGAAGGGGCCCGGGTGGTGATGTGTAGCCGCTCCCTCGCCGATCTCGAGCGGGCGGCGCAGGAGATTCGCGACCAATCTCGCGCGGAGATTTTCGTGTTTGCCGGCGACCTGGAGCATCATGACACGATACGCAGCCTGATCGCCGCCGCGATCGGGCATTTCGGGCGGCTCGACGTGCTGGTGAATAACTCCGGCGGCCCGCCGCTCGCCAAGTCCTGGAACGCGACCGAGGAGCAATGGGCGACAGCCGTGCAGCGCTCGCTTCTGTTCTTCGCGCGCATGTCGAGAGAGGCCGTTCCCCATATGAAGCGCCAGGGAGGCGGGCGCATCATCAACATACTCGCGAGCACCGTGTATCAACCCATCCCCAACCTTGCGCTCTCGGGCGCAACCCGCATGGGTGTGGTGGCGTTTGCCAAGAGTCTCGCCGACGAAGTGGGGCGCGACGGCATCCTCGTCAACAACGTGTGTCCGGGCTCGCTCAAGAGCGAGCGCATGCTCGGAAACGTGACCGCGCGCGCGAAGGAACTGGGCATTTCGCTGGAGCAGGCGCTGGCGGAACGGGCGGAGGAGACCGCCATCGGCCGCATTGGCGAGCCGAGAGAACTCGCGAACCTGGTGGCGTTCCTCGCGTCGGGGAAATCGAGCTACATCACCGGCACCACCATCCGGGTCGACGGCGGCCTCGTGCGCTCGGTGCTGTAAGTAATCGAGGCAGCATTTCATCCGTAGCCACTCATCAGCAAAGGAGAGAACATGGCAGAACCAGGAAAGATCCGGCGCGTCGTTACCGGGCACGATGACAAGGGCAAGGCGGTCGTGATAACCGACGGCTTCGCCCCGACGGTGCGCACCAACCCGCTGCGCCCGGGACATGTATCAGTCGATCTCTGGCGCACCAGCGCGGCGCCGGTCATCCTGAAAAAGGATGAACCCGATCCCACCACGGGGCCGCGGCATGTCCATCCCGCCCCGATGGGCACCGTGTTCCGGATTTCGGAGGTGGCTCCCGAGACCGATGCGATCCGCAACCTGACGCCGGAGCAGGCCCGCGAAGCGTTCCGTAACCAGGGCAGCGAAGCCGCGTCGACTTACGGACGTGGCGGGCGCCATCCGCTCATGCACCGCACCGAGACGGTGGATTACGCCGTCGTGCTCGACGGCGAGATTCACATGCTGCTGGACGACACCGAAGTGGTGCTGCGCACGGGGGACGTCGTCATCCAGCGCGGCACCAATCACGCGTGGAGCAACCGCTCCGGCAAACCCGTGCGCATGCTCTACGTGTTGATCGACGGCAAGTTCGACGCGGGGCTCGACGCAACATTCAGCACCCATTCCGGGCGCTGACGGGAGGCAGGCCCGCGATGAACGTGACCGCGATCAGTTCGTGCGCGAGCGGCTTGCGGGGTTCTTTCTCGTTGCAGTCCAGCGGGCGGTCTTGCTTAAGGATTTTGTCGGACGCCGGTCCGGCAAAATCCTAGCGGTAGCGGTTCAGATTGGCGTAGCGGTCGAGTTCCCGCTCCGTGTTCTGCGTCACCACCATGACGCGCTGGCGCGTGTCGTTCACGAGGCTGTCATCGATCAGCAGCGCCGCGTCGACGTGAGGCGCGATCTTCGCCTGCGCGGCGGGGAGCGATTGGAGCAGTTCTCGCAGGGCGGTGCTGGCCATGCGGTAGTCGCGATAGACCTCGTCGACCCGTTCCTTGGCGCGTACCGCTGCGGTGATCCACGCACCGGTGGCGTCGTCCGTGCGCATGTGTTTGCGCAAGCTCCGGAGGTCGTCCGCGATCTTGAGTCGGTATCTCTGGGTGGAGGCGCGCCGCAGCAGGATCTCACGGCTGGTCAGCAGGTAATCGTCCGCGGCATCCCCGAAATGGGCGAGGCTGGAAACATCCAGATTGCGAAACTTCTTCAGGTGCCCGTCGACCATGACGGCATGATCATAGAGCGAGCGCAGCGCCTCCGGGTTATCCGGGTTGATTCCACCGGGCTGGCTCGCAAGGCCCGCGCGCAACCGTACGGCCGTATCCTGTACGAGAGCCGCGACCTCATCGCGCAACTCGCGTTGTTCACGCTGCTGGTAACCGATATAACTCCAGTAGCCAAATGCCGAACCGCCCGTAAGCGTCACCAGCGCCACCAGAAGCGCTTTTGCCCTGAATCCGGAGATGATCATGGCTGACCTCCTGTTCGATGGCCTATGTTATACACCAGATTAAAAAAGTATCGCAAGCCTTTGTTGTAAAAACGAAACATTCCATAGATACAGGGGCTAGCGTTCGGGGAACACTGCCCGGATCATGCATCGCATGAAGCTTTGGCCTGTGGCAATCCAGAAAAGTGCCACGATACCATCCGGCGGACGCCGCAGGTTTGCCGAAAGAATAATAAACAACTACGTTTATTCAACGAGTTGTAGCATATCAGCGGACTTGTGCTTCGTGAAGCCAGTGCTTACTTCTCAAGGAGGGAAGTGCCTGGGGCGGCACCGTGAGTCAGGGGGTGATTTGGGCGAGGGGCAAGCTTGCGGCTGGCAGCATGCCGCAACGGCAACCCCTGCTGTCGTTGCGAGGCGGTGCACCCGATGAAGCAACCCCGCGGCGCGCGCGCGTCGCTAACGATACGCCGCCAGATTCGTGAGTCTCTCGACTTCCGTTCCAATGCGTTTGGCGGCCTCGAGCGTGCTGGTGCGCACCCCAGCGATGACATGGGACTCGATCAGCAGTGAAGGATCGAGTTGGTCCGCAATCTTCGCTTGCGAGGCGGGCAACGAGTCGAGCAGCTTGACGAGCGCTTCGGCCGCAAGGCGATACTCGCGATAGTCCTGATCGACACGCTCGCGCAGCCGCACGGCCTCGGCCGGCCAGGTTGCCGTGCCGCGGTCCGCGCTCATGTGAGAGCGCAGCGCCTGGCTGCTCGCCCCGAGATCGAAGCGCGAGCGATTCGCAACCGCGATCCTGCGCAGGATTTCCCGGCTGGTGAGAACATAATCGTCCGCTGCATCCCCGAGCGCACCCAGAGCCGCGGCATCGAGCCGCCCCAGACCGGCGTAACTTCGTTCCACGGCCGCGAACTGCGCCTCAAGCTTCGCGACGGCATCCGCAGCGGTGGTGGCGGGCCCCGCCGCCTCGGCCAGGAGCGTATCGCGCAGCCGCTGGCTGGTGTCCTTCGCGAGCGCGGCGGCAACCTTGCGCGTCTGGGACTTCGAATAGGCGCCGTATCCCCAATAACCCACCGCCGCGACTGCGAGTGTAATTGCGAAGACGCCAAGCGCTTTCGGGTTGAGCTGCGGCATGGCGGTGGGGTCAGCCGCGGCCCGCGTACGGCATCTTGGTCGCCATGATCATGAGATGGTAGACGTTCACGTCGAGCGGCTGGTTCGCCATGTGCAGCACCGAGCGCGCGACGTCCGCCACGTCGATCATGGGTTCGACCTTGACCGTGCCGTCGGCCTGTCTTACCCCCTTCGACATGCGCGCGGCAAGCTCGGTCATGGCGTTGCCGATGTCGATCTGGCAGGCTGCGATGTCGTACTTGCGTCCGTCGAGCGCGATGGTGCGGGTGAGACCGGTGATGGCATGCTTGCTGGAAGTGTACGGCGCCGAATCCGGGCGCGGGTTGTGGGCCGATATCGAGCCGTTGTTGATGATACGCCCGCCGCGGGGGTCCTGCTCCTTCATCATGCGGAACGCCGCCTGCGCGCACAGGAACGAGCCGGTGAGGTTCGTATCCACCACCGCTTTCCAGCGCTCGAACGGCAGATCCTCGAACGGCACGCCGGGCGCATTCTGCCCCGCGTTGTTGAATATCGCGTCCACGCGGCCGAACGCCTCCTTCACGCGGGCGAAAAGCACCTGCACCGATTGCGGGTCGGCGACGTCCGTGGGCACCGCAAGCCCGCGCGCGCCATCGGCCCCCGCAAGCTTGACCGTTTCCTCCAGCGGTTCCCTGCGCCGTCCGACGGTCGCGACGCGCCAGCCGTCCTTCAGAAACGCGAGCGCCGTCGCCCTGCCGATGCCGCTGCCGGCGCCGGTGACCACTGCCACCTTGTCGTGCGAGCTCATGATTTGCGTTCTCCGGGTTGAGTCGAATCCGCTGCGGTGCCCTCGTTGATTGGTGCGCAAGTGTGTAAGGGCATGCTTGCGCCACAAATCTCCCCTCCCTTGCGCGAGCGGGGGAGGGGCGGGGGTGGGGGCCAAATTGTAACGCACCATGCAGATTCCTCCGGGGCGCGACGGCGACAAGGAAGCACGGGACGCCTCTGCTACAATCGCGCGGTCGTCGCGCATCATCATCCAGCGGAGGCCGAACATGACGGAAGCACAGCAGGCCATTCTCAGCCCTGAGACTGTCCTCGCGGAAATGAAGAAAAACGGCGTGACCCACGTCGTCTGGCTGCCCGACAGCGAGACGAACTTTCTCTACCTGTTGATGAAAGCGGAACCGTCGCTGACGCTCGTCGCGGTGAGCCGGGAAGGGCTCGCGTTTTCCACGGCGGCGGGGCTGGCGGCGGGCGGCAAGCACCCGATCATCCTGATCCAGAACACCGGCATGATGGAAGCGGGCGACTCGCTGCGCGGCTGGGGCCTGGGGCTGAACGTCCCGGTGGTGATGATGGTCGGTTATCGCGGCTGGACCCGGCATGGCGTCAATACGGACACCGCCGCGACTTACACCGAGCGCTTCCTCAACGCGTTCGGCATCAATTACTACCTGGTGGAAAGCGACGCCGACGCGCCGCGCATCTCAGCCGCGTTCGAGGAAACGAAGAAAACGAAGCGGCCGGTCGCGGTGCTGGTCGGCGACGAGTATCACGGTTTTCATTGACGGGGACAGGCGCATTCGCGCCGGACAGGGAGCAAGACATGTTCGATACGGCAGAGATGCTCAAGATATTCCAGCGCTACCGCGGCGACGCGATCGTCATACCCGGGCGCGGCGGGCGCCACTGGAACAAGATCAGCACCCGGCCGAGCCTCGATCTGCCGCTCGGCGATCCCGCGATGGGCGGGCACGCCTCCTTCGCGCTGGGTCTCGCGCTGGCGCGCCCCGAGCGCAAGGTCGTGTTGTTCGATTCCGAGGGCGACCTGCTGATGGGCATGGGGGTGCTGGCGACGATCGCGGAGCAGGGGCCGCGCAATCTTTATCACTTCATGCTCGACAACGAGTGCTATGCCACCACGGGTGGCCAGCCGGTGCCCAACGCGAAAAACGTCGCCTATGATGCGATCGCACGCGGCGCCGGCTATGGGCGCGCCTACGCGTTCAACAATCTGGAGAGTTTTGCCATCCAGGTCGAGGGCATCCTGCGCGATCCGGGGCCGGTGTTCGTCGCGATGAAGGTCGTGCCCGAAGTCATCAACGAGCCGATCGGCCGGCGCGCGCGCTGGCAGACGCGCACGCGCGACCAGGCGGTGAAGGATCTGCAGAAGGAACTTGGCATCGCCGCCTGAACGGAGCCGGCGGTCGCGCCGGCGCTGAACGCGACCACCGTACGCCAGTCTACGGCGTGCTCAATTCCGTTTTTTCTCCTCCCTCGCAAAATTCCGGACCAGGGTGTAGAAGCCCTGGTAGAACGTCGGATCCTGTATGGTCTCGCGCTTCTGCACCCGCATGACACGGTCCGTGCCCGAAGGCACACTGATGGTCGCAACGCTTACGCCTGCCGTTATCGAATGTCCCACCTTTTGCAGCTTGCTCACTTCCCGCGCGGCGCTGGCGAAGACGGTGCTGCTGCCGTCTCTGTTGTCCACGCACGTCGCCTGCAGGCGCAAGGTGATATTGGTCTCGTCATCCGGCTGCGTGTCCTTGGTCCCCGTCATGATGAGGGTGTCGGAACCGCGCTCGAGCATGTAACCCTGGGTGAGAAACGCCCGTTTGACGCTCCAGCAGACCGATCCCCGAGGACTTCGGGCTAAACCTGCGCGCACCGACCCAAAAATCCCCCAAGGCGGTATTCCCAGATTCCGGAACGAGGAACTCTTCTGGGGCGGCGCGAACCAGGCGACGCGGCCGGGCACGAGGCGTAGTGTCCATAGCCGTTCCACCACGATTGAAGCGAAAATCATGAAGTACGTGTGCCTGGTCGATTGTCAGACCGTTTAAACTCGCGACGATGCCGGCAGTCATCTCGATCTCGGGCCTGACCAAGACTTACGCCTCGGGCCTCAAGGCGCTGGAGACGGTCGACCTCGACATTCGCAAGGGCGAAATCTTCGCGTTGCTGGGCCCCAATGGCGCAGGCAAGACGACGTTGATCAGCATCGTCTGCGGCATCGTCACGCCGACCAGTGGAACCGTGCTCGTGGATGGCCACGACATCGTGCGCGACTACCGCGCCTCGCGGGCCATGATCGGTTTGGTGCCGCAGGAGCTGACCACAGGCATGTTTGAAACCGTGTGGGGCACGGTCAGCTTCAGTCGGGGACTCTTCGGCCGCCCGTCAGGTCCGGCGCACTTGGAGAAGGTGCTCCGGAGCCTCTCTTTGTGGGAGAAGCGCCACGACAGGATCAGGACGCTGTCGGGCGGCATGAAGCGCCGGGTGCTGATTGCCAAGGCGCTGTCGCACGAGCCGGAGATTCTGTTTCTCGACGAGCCAACCGCGGGCGTGGATGTCGAGCTGCGCCGCGACATGTGGGCGCTGGTGCGCGGCTTGCGCGAGAGCGGCGTCACCATCATCCTCACCACTCACTACATCGACGAGGCCGAGGAAATGGCCGACCGCATTGGCGTCATCAACAAAGGCCGGCTGGTGGTCGTCGAGGAGAAGACCACGCTGATGAAGAAGCTCGGCAAAAAACAGTTGACGCTCCATCTTCTGACGCCGATGACGTCGATTCCCGCCGGGCTCGGCGATTGGCGCCTCGCGCTGAAGGACGGGGGCAACGAGCTGGAGTACAACTTCGACGCAGGCGAAGAGCGCACCGGCATCCCGTCGTTGTTGCATCGCCTGAGCGAGCTCAGTATCGGGTTCAAGGACCTGCAGACCCGGCAGAGCTCGCTGGAGGACATTTTTGTCAGCCTGGTCAGCGAACGGAATCCAGCCAACTCCTCCTCCCCCCTTGCGGGGGAGGATCGAGGTGGGGGGTCGGAAGCGCAGCTCAAAGCGTCCCCCCATCCCAAGGCCCCCTCGCCTGCTGCGCCGCTCTCCCCCTCGCAAGGGGGGAAGGAGGGATCAGCGTGACCGGGGGAATGATGCCCGCCTTCAACCGCCACGGTGTCCTCGCCATCTATCGGTTCGAGATGGCGCGCTTCAAGCGCACCCTGTGGCAAAGCCTGGTGACGCCGGTCATCACCACCGCTCTCTATTTCGTGGTGTTCGGCGCCGCCATCGGCTCACGCATGGGCGAGGTGGACAGCGTGCCCTACGGCGCCTTCATCGTGCCGGGTCTGATCATGCTGTCGATCTTTACCGAGAGCCTCAACAACGCTTCCTTCGGCATCTACCTGCCGAAGTTCACCGGCACCATCTACGAGCTCCTGTCCGCGCCGGTGTCGGCGCTGGAACTTGTCCTCGCCTACGTCGGCGCCGCTGCGACCAAGTCGGTCGGCCTCGGCCTCATCATCCTGGCGACGGCGAACGTGTTTGTGCCAATCCAGATCGTGCACCCGCTATGGATGATCGCCTTCCTGATCCTCACCGCGACGACCTTCTGCCTGTTCGGCTTCATCATCGGCATCTGGGCGAACGGCTTCGAGCAGTTGCAGTTCATTCCCATGCTGGTGATCACACCCCTCACTTTTCTCGGCGGGGCCTTCTACTCGATCGACATGCTCCCGCCCGCCTGGCGCACTTTCAGCCTCTTCAACCCGGTGGTTTACCTGATCAGCGGCTTCCGCTGGAGCTTCTACGGCACCGCCGATGTCGAGGTAGGGGTGAGCCTGGCGGCCACGGTGGGGTTTTTCCTGATCTGCCTGGCCGTGGTGGCGTGGATCTTCAGGACCGGATATCGGCTGAAGAATTGAACGCCGCCCGAGATTCGATCAGGCCGGTTGTCGATTTCAGGCCTCGCCGAACGACTATAGGGTGGGACAACCAACACAATCAACCGTTAGGAGACGCGACGATGCGATTCATGGTCATAGTGAAGGCGACCCGGGACTCCGAAGCCGGCGCCCTGCCGGGCGAGGAGCTGCTGACCGCCATGGGCAAGTACAACGAGGAACTGGCGAAGGCAGGCATCATGCTCGCGGGCGACGGGCTGCAACCGAGCTCAAAGGGCGCGCGCGTGCGGTTTTCCGGACCGAAGCGAACCGTGATCGACGGCCCCTTTGCCGAGACCAAGGAGCTCATCGCCGGCTTCTGGATGTGGAAGGTGAAGTCGAAGGAAGAGGCGATCGAATGGGTTAAGCGCTGCCCCAATCCGATGCCGGGGGACTCCGAGATCGAGATCCGCCAGCTTTTCGAGGCGGAGGACTTTGGCGAGCAGTTCACGCCGGAGCTGAAGGAACAGGCCGAGCGCGTGTACACGCAGGTCTCCGGCAGCAAGTAAACCGGCAACGAAAGGAGAAACCACCATGCCGAAAGTAAAAGCCGTCCCGGATGGGATGCACACCGTGACGCCGCACCTGGTCTGCGCCGGCGCGGCCGACGCCATCGAGTTCTACAAGAAGGCGTTCAACGCCGTGGAAGAGGGGTGCTTGCCAGGCCCGCAGGGAAGGATCATGCACGCGATGGTTCGCATCGAAGGTTCGGCCGTCATGCTGGTCGACGAAATGCCCGAGTGGGGCGCGTTCGGGCCGAAGTCCCTGAAGGGCTCACCGGTCACGATCCACCTCTACGTGGAGAACGTCGATGCGTTCGTCAAGCGCGCGGTCGACGCGGGGGCGAAGGTGACGATGCCGCTGGACGACATGTTTTGGGGTGATCGCTATTGCAAACTTGAAGACCCGTTCGGTCATCACTGGTCGGTGGCGACGCACATCCGCGACGTAACCCCGGAAGAGATGATGCAGGCGATGCAGAAAATGGGCGGCTAGGAGAACGCGATGAAGTACCTTTGCCTGGTCTATCTCGACGAGAAGCGGCTGAATGAGCTGCCGGATGAGGACTGCGTGGATTTCGATGCGGGGATCCGCAAGAGCGGCCACTGCATTGCGTCAGAGGCGCTCCAATCCGTCCAGACCGCGACCACGGTGCGGGTCCGCGACGGCAAGGTGTCGATCACCGACGGCCCCTTCGCCGAGACCAAGGAGCAGCTCGCCGGCTTCTACATGATCGAGGCGAGCGATCTGAACGAAGCGATCCGGATTGCCTCGAAAATTCCGCCGGCGCGCGTGGGCAGCATCGAGGTGCGGCCGATCCGGCCCATCCGGGAAACGGTCGCCCAGGCCGAGGCGAAGCGGCGCATGCGGTGACAGGGCAAGTCCACTCGAACTTTGAAAAGGAGAGATTCATGGCGCGCACTACCGGAAAGGCAGCAGTCCGAAAACAGAAACCAGCCGCCCGCGCGCGGTCGCAGGGCCGTATGGTCGTGCTGGTCGCAACGCGCAAAGGCGCATGGCTGTATCACGGTGACGCGAAGCGCAAGACCTGGCGGGCCGACGGGCCGCACTTTCTCGGCCACGTCATCAGTCACCTGGTGCTCGACCCGCGCGATCGAAGAACGCTGCTTGCGGCGGCGAAGACCGGCCACCTCGGCCCGACCGTGTTTCGCTCGACCGATCTCGGGCGCACCTGGAAGGAAGCCGCGCGGCCGCCCGCGTTCGCGAAGGCCGCGGACGGCCAGCCGGGCCGCGCCGTCGATCACACGTTCTGGCTCACGCCGGGTCGCGTGTCGGAGCCCAACGTCTGGTACGCGGGGACCTCGCCCCAGGGACTGTTCCGCTCCGATGACGGCGGCGTCAATTGGGAGCCGTTCTCCTCGATCAATGACGATCCACAGTACCGCAAGTGGATGGGCACGGTGCAGGACGGCACGCCGGATGGGCCGAAGCTGCACTCGATCATTCTCGATCCGCGCGACCCCGCGCATCTCTATTTCGCCATGTCGGGCGGCGGCGTGCACGAATCGGTCGACGGTGGCCGCAACTGGAAGACGCTCCTGAAGGGGCTGGACGTGGTTGAGGGTTTCGATAGCTCCGAGCCGACCTTCCACGACCCGCACTGCATCCGCATCTGTCCGAGCAATCCTGACCGCCTGTACCAGCAGAACCACTGCGGCATCTACCGGCTCGACCGGCCGTCGGACATGTGGGTGCGCATCGGCAGGAACATGCCGAAGCGGGTCGGCGACGTCGGCTTTCCGATGGTGGTGCACCCGCGCGACGCGGACAGCGCGTGGGTATTGCCGATGAACGGCACCACCGTCTGGCCGCGCACGAGCCCGGACGGCAAGCCCGCGGTTTATGCCACGCGCAATGGCGGCAAGACCTGGCAGCGCCTCGACGCCGGCCTGCCCGCAGATGAGGCGTGGTGGACCGTGAAGCGCCAGGCGATGACGGCGGACGCATCGGATCCGGTGGGTCTCTACTTCGGCACGACCAGCGGCGAACTGTGGATGAGCCGCGACGAAGGCCGCCGGTGGGCCTGCTTCGCGCGGCATCTGCCCGAAATCTACTCCGTCGAAGCCGCCGAACTGAAATAGACGCACCCTGCTTCCATGAAGGTGCTCATCCCGGGCGCGCTGCGCTCGTACACCGAGAAGGGCGAAGCCGAGGCGGGTGGCGCCACGCTCGCCGCTGTCCTCGCTGACCTGGAGCGCCAGTATCCGGGAATTCGATTCCGCATGATTGACGAGCAGGACCGGATCCGGCGCCACATCCGCATCTTCGTCAACGGCGGGCAGGTGCGCGACCTGTCGCAGCCGCTCAACGCCACCGACGAAGTCGTGATCGTCCAGGCGCTGAGCGGCGGTTAGATCGATAAGACAAAAAGGATCGCCGCTGAATTTGCGACAAGCCACCTCAAAAACCCTGTCATTCCCGAGGAATCGGGAATCCATACCGCGCGTCATCTAGCGTGAACCATCGTATGGGTTCCCGTTTTCACGGGAACGACAAAGAGAGGTTGTGCCTCACAGCCATTTTTGAGATGGCTTGTAACCTTTCAAGGAGAAATACTGTGCAAAAAATCACCCCATTCCTGTGGTTCGATGACAAGGCCGAAGAGCACGTGTAAGGGAGAATGCGATGAAGTACGTATGCCTTGGATACATGGAAGCGAACAAGTTCGAAAACATGCCGGAAACCGAACGCAACGCCCTCGTGGACGCGTGTTTTGCCTACGACGACGTGCTGCGGAAGAACGGACATTTCGCCGGCGGGGAAGGGCTCCAGCCCGCCGGCAATGCCGTCACCCTGCGGTTCAGAAACAGCAAAGTCATGGTCACCGACGGCCCGTACGCCGAGACGAAGGAGCAGATCGGCGGCATCCTGATCCTTGAGGCCAACGACCTCAACCATGCCATTCAACTGATGTCGAAGCACCCCGGCGTGCAGGCAGGCCCCTTCGAGATCCGCCCGGCCGCGGACTTGTCCGAGATGATCCGCGACAGCGAACGGAGGCGTTCGACGGCAAAAGAATGATGAAGATTCGAAGAGCTTCCGGAGTCATGCCCGGAGAAGTCTCGGGCCCCGCGGTCCATGCCACAAGGGCGGCAGCAAAGGAGCCTTCTCAATGCGTTTTCTTGTGTGAACGCTTTTCGTTCTTGCGCGACCGCGCCGCCTTGCGTGTGGCTCGCGCCGTCAGCTCGCCATACTTCATCCCCTCGAGCTTCAGACCATCGGGATCCAGAAAGAATACGGCGTAGTAGTCTTCGTAATACTCATCGGCGGGATCCACGATCCGGGCGCCGAGTTTCTGCAGAAAAGCCTGCAGGGCATCGACGTCCCGCCGGCTGCGCAACTCGAATGCGTAATGGTGGAGGCCGATATTGCCGATGCGGTGCCTGTGCTTGCGGCCTTCGGCATCGGCCTGCCCGATCCAGAAGCGCGTCTTGCCGTTGGTCCAGCCGATCGCGTCCTCGTATTCGTCCAGCACCTTGAAGCCCAAGAACGCGAACAACCGGCCATAGAAAGCCCTGGACTTTTCGAGGTCGCTGACGCGCATTGAAATATGGTCGATCCCGACGACGCGCACCATTCTGACACCTCCTGACATTGTTGTATCATCGGCTTCCGCTCTACACTATAGACGCGAAACATCGCTGGACGGAAGTGATTCCCCAACCTGGAGGAGATGTGTCATGACGCTGAAGCTCAACCACCTGCATCTGAAGACCCAAGACCCGGACAAGACGGCAAAATTCTACGTCGACACGCTCGGGGCGAAGATCGTGAACAAGAACGCGAACGGCGGCTACCGCCTGGATCTTCATGGGTTGTCGCTGAATGTCTCCAATTTCCTCGTGGAGCAGAAGCGCGAGCAGAAGTACGGCATGGAGCACATCGCGATCGATACCGATGAGTTGGACTCGATCGTGGAAAAGCTCAAGGCCCAGAACATCCACATCCTGGAGCAAACCATAGTCTCAGGCGGCCGGCGGGTGTGCTTCTTTGAAGGGCCGGACGGCGTGCAGCTCGAATTCATCGAGATGAAGTGATAGGGTGAAAACAGAAGGATAAGGGACAGGGCTTTCGTGCGAGCGCCGGAACGCGAGGGAGCGGGCGTCGGAAGGAATGCTGGCGTATAATAAGGATTCCTTACTAAAAGGAATGCAGTGATGCTTGCCAAGCTGACCTCCAAGAACCAGCTTACCCTGCCCAAGGCGATCGTGGGGCAATTCCCGGGCGCGCGCTATTTCGAGGTGCGCGCCGAAAAGGGCCGCATCGTGCTGGTGCCGGTGAACGTGACGAGCCTCGAAGGCGTCTGGCGAAAAATAGAGTCACTTGGCATCACCGAGAAGGACATCGAAAGTGCGGTACGGTGGGCGAGAAAGCGGAAGTAGTCCGCCCGCGGCGTGTCGTACTCGACACCAACGTCGTGGTGTCGGCCCTCGTGTTCCGGGAGGGGCGGCTTGCCTGGCTGAGGGAGGCGTGGGCGGGCGGGCGCGTTGTGCCCCTGGTTTCCGCGGAAACGCTCGCCGAGCTGGTGCGCGTGCTGGCCTACCCGAAGCTCAAGCTTTCCGAGGAGGAAACGAAGAATGTACTCGCGCACTACATGGAACACGCCGAGGCCGTGCGCGAGGCCGGCGCGTCCGTTCGGGTCCCCGAATGCCGCGATCCGGATGACCGGAAGTTCCTGCAACTGGCCTATGCGGCTAAAGCGGACGCCCTGGTGACGGGCGACGCGGATCTGCTAACGCTGGCGGGTAAATCGCGTGTCGCAATTCTGACTCCGGGTGCGCTGAAGGCAGCGCTACCGGCGTAAATTTCTCTGTTTGCGGAATTCACTCACCTTATAAGGAAGAAGCCATGACGTCATCCAGTCCTTTACGCGTTGGATTTATCGGAGCAAACGGAAGATGGGGTCCGAGGGCTCATGCGCCCGCTCTGACGAAGATGCCGGAGACCGAGATCTATGCTGTTTGCACGGCGCACGCGGATACGGCGCAGGCGGCGGCCGACAAGTACGGGGTCAAGCGCGCCTACAGCGACGACAAGGCGATGGACGCGGACCCGCAAGTCGAGGCAGCCCTCGTCGCCGTGCGCGTGCCGGCGCACTACGTGCTCACGAAGAACGCCCTGGAAGCGGGCAAGCACGTCTACTGCGAGTGGCCGCTGGGCGCGAACACCAAGGAGGCCGAGGAGCTTGCAGCGCTGGGCCGCAAGATGAAGGTGCACACGATGGTCGGCCTACAGCGGCGCGCTTCGCCCGCGTACCTGCACCTGCGCGAACTGGTGAAGGATGGCTACGTCGGGCAGGTGTTGTCGGTGAACATGACGATGATGGGCAGCGGCGTGCTGACCCGCACCGCGGACCGCACCTGGCAGCGCGACGTGACGCTGGGCGCGAACACGCTGACCATCACGTTCGGACACGCGATCGATGCCCTGTGCATGGTCGTCGGAGAATTGACCGAAGTGTCGGCGGTGGTCAGCACGCAGGTGCCGCAATGGTTCGAGACCGACACCAAGAAATACGTGGACGTGACCTCGCCCGACAACATCATGATCCAGGGCCGACTCGAAGG
>Ga0209640_10002624_pt1 | contig 15690 bp, 12 predicted proteins | sample RifCSP10_1_FD_184018 | JGI IMG/M metagenome (GOLD analysis project Ga0209640, IMG submission 184018) | Soil microbial communities from Rifle, Colorado - Rifle CSP2_sed 10_1 (SPAdes) (version 2) | ecosystem: Environmental > Terrestrial > Deep subsurface > Rock core/Sediment | place: Rifle...
GCTTGGGCCTGGCTGCCACCGCTCCGCAGCCGCGCGAATATAAGGAATCGCACCTCTTTCAAATGCCATGAAGGACAAGACGCCCAAATCGCCAGCAATGTCCCCGGAGCCGCTCCGCGTCCTGCTCATCGAGCACGAACAGAGGTATGTGGATCTGTGTCTGGAAACCATTCGTCGCGCCGGCTTCGACCCCAGCCTCCGTGTCGTTGCCAGTAAAGAGGAGTTCCTACAGGCTTTGCGGGATGCCGAATTTGACGTGGTCATTTCCGATTTCCGGCTGCCCGAGTGGACCGGCCTGGATGCCCTCTGCCTTCTCCAGCAGGAAGGCCACGATGTTCCCTTCCTGCTCGTCACTGGCACGCTCGGCGATGAGTCCGCCGTCGAATGCATCAAGCGCGGCGTCGCCGACTACGTCCTCAAGGACCGCCTCGCTCGCCTTCCCGAGGCTGTCCGAAGCGCTCTCCGCGAAAAACAATTGCGCGAAGAGCGTGCCCGCGCCGTCGCCGGCCTCCGCGAAAGCGAGGAGCGCTACCGCACCCTGCTTGATGTCGCTCCGGTCAGCATGGTCATTGTTGACCAGCAGGGCCGCATCGCCCTAGTCAACACCCAGACGGAGCAACTCTTCGGCTACTTGCGACAGGAGCTTTTGGGGCAGCCGGTCTAGCAGCTCATCCCCGAGCGCTTCCGCACCGAGTACATACACCAACGCGGCAGTTTCTCTGCCCATCGACAGGCTCGCCCCATGGGCACCGGCCACGAGTTCTTTGCCTGTCGCAAGGACGGCTCGGAATTTCCCGTCGAGATCAGCCTCAACCCTCTGCACACCGCCGAAGGCGACTTCGTCATCGCCGCCGTGCTCGATATCACCGAGCGCAAGCGCGCCGAACAGCAAATACGCCAATTCAATGAAGAGCTGGAACGCCGCGTGGCCGAACGCACTGCCGAACTCGAGGCGGCGAACAAGGAATTGGAAGCCTTCACCTACTCGGTCTCGCACGACCTCCGCGCCCCCCTGCGGCACATTGACGGCTTCTCCCGCATCCTCCTCGATGACTTCGGTGCCTCCCTCGACCCCCAGGCCCACCGCTTCTTGCAACGCATCCGCGAATCCACTCTCCACATGGGCCGCCTCGTAGACGACCTCCTCAACCTCGCCCACATCGGCCGCCAAGAAGTCCGCGCCCAGATCATCGGACTCACCACTCTCGTCGAACAGTCCCTCTCCGAACTGAGCGCTGACCTCTCGGACCGCAATATCGAATGGCACATCGACAAGCTTCCCTTCATCGAGGCCGATCCCGGTCTCCTCAAGCAGGTCTTCGCCAATCTCCTCTCCAACGCCGTCAAATACACCCGCCCCCGCAGTCCCGCCGTCATCTCCGTCGGCGCCCTGCCGGACTCCGACCCTCCCGTCATCTTCGTCCGAGATAACGGCGTTGGTTTCAACATGAAGTATGCCGATAAGCTGTTCGGTGTCTTCCAGCGCCTCCACCATCAGGAAGACTTCGAAGGCACCGGCGTCGGCCTGGCCATCGTCCAGCGCGTCATTCACAAGCATGGCGGCCGCGTCTGGGCCGAAGCTCAACTCGACAAGGGCGCCACATTCTTTTTCACCCTGGGCCCCGCACGCAGCGAAAAATTCTCCGTGACCCACTCAGAGGAAGGTGTTGTATGACCACCCAAGAAGTAGAAATCCTGCTGGTCGAGGATAACGCGGCAGAAGTCGAACTCACCCTCCACGCCCTCCGTCACAATAATCTGTCCAACCTCATCCACGTCGCCCGCGATGGCGAGGAAGCCCTGGATTTCCTCTTCTGCCGCGGGCCCCACTCCGGCCGCAGCTTTCACCGCGCCCCCTGCCTGGTCCTGCTCGACTTGAAGCTCCCCAAGGTGGACGGCATGGAAGTCTTGCGCCAGCTCAAGTCCGACCCGCGCACCCGCATCATCCCCGTCGTCATCCTCACCACCTCCCGCGAAGAACGCGATCTCATCGACGGGTATCAGAACGGCGTCAATAGCTACATCCAGAAGCCCGTGGATTTCGACCAGTTCCGCGAAATCGTCAAGAACCTCGGCCTCTACTGGCTGCTCGTCAATGAACCCCCTCCGCGCACCGCAGCGGCCAGCAAATAGGCGGACTCCTCGCTTCGTACACCATGACTCCGACCCCACCCAATTCGCCGCCCGCTCCATCCCAGCCTCTTCGCGTCCTGCTCATCGAGCACGACCAGAGGGACGTGGATCTCTGTCTGGAAACCCTTCGTCGCGCCGGCTTCGACCCCGTTGTCCGCGTCGTTGCCAGCAAAGAGGAGTTCCTCCAAGCTTTGTGTCATACCGAATTTGACGTGGTCATTTCCGATTTCCGCTTGCCCGAGTGGACCGGCATGGAAGCCCTCGACCTGCTCCTGCAGGATGGCCGGGATATCCCCTTCATCCTGGTCACCGGCTGGCTCGGCGACGAGTCCGCCGTCGAGTGCATCAAGCGCGGCGTCACTGACTACGTCCTCAAAGACCGCCTCGCTCGTCTCCCCGAGGCCGTCCGCCGCGCCTTGGAGGAAAAATCTCTGCGCGAGGAGCGCGCCCGCATTGAGCAGGCCCTGCGCCTCAGCGAGCAACGCTATCGCACCCTTATGGAAACTGCTCCCGACGCCATTTTCATCATCGATAAGCAGAGTATCATCCAGTACACAAATCCCGCCGCCAGCCGCATCTTCGGCTATCCGGTGGAGGAGCTCCTCGGAAAGCCGCTCACCCTCCTGATGCCCGCATCTCATCGCGATCTCCACCTTCATGGCATGTGGCGCTACCTCGAGACCCGCAAAAAGCAAATGCGGTGGGACTGCATCGAGTTCCCCGGCCTCCACCGCGACGGTCGCGAGATCCCTCTGGAAATCTCGGTCGGCGAGTTCCTCCACAATGGCCGCCACGTCTTTACTGGCATCGTCCGCGACATCTCCGAACGCTTCCAAGCTGAAGCTGAGCGGATGCGTCTGATCACGGCGATAGAGCAAACTACCGAAGGCGTCCTCATCACAGACATGCGGGGCGCCATTCAGTACGTGAATCCTGCCTTCGTGAAGATGACGGGGTACTCCCGAGAAGAGGTGGTCGGACAGAATCCCCGCTTACTGCAATCCGGGATTCACGACACGCCGTTCTATGAACAACTCTGGAAGACCGTTCTGGCCGGAAAAACCTGGCACGGCGAGATCGTCAACCGCCGCAAAGACGGCACCCTCTACACCGAAGAGATGAGCATCACGCCGGTTCGCGACGCCGGCGGTCAGGTCACTCATTTCATCGCCATCAAGCAAGACATCACCCAGCGCCGCACGCTTGAGCAGCAGCTCCGCCAGGCCCAGAAGTTCGAAGCCATCGGCCAGCTCATCGGCGGCATCGCCCACGACTTTAATAATGTCATCGGTGCCATCCTCGGCTGGGCCGAGATGGGCTTGGACGAGGTCCCCCCGGACTCCCGCGCCCACTCCTACTTCAAGAAAACCCGCGCGCAGGCCGACCGCGCCGCCGCTCTCATCCGCCAGTTGCTCGCCTTTGCCCGCCGGCAGATTCTCGAGCCACGCAATCTCAGCATCAACCACTCCGTCGCTGACCTCACGAGCATGCTCGAAAGCGTCCTGGGCAAGGACATCGAGATCAAGTCCGTTCTGGCTCCTGACCTCGCCATCGTCCGCGCCGACCCCACTCAGATCGAGCAGGTCCTGCTCAACCTCTGCATCAACGCCCGCGACGCCATGCCCGGTGGCGGCCGCCTGGTCATCGAAACCGAAAACGTGGACATCGACGACGAATACTGCCGCCTCCACCCCTACAGCCGCCCCGGACGTTACGTTCGCCTCACCGTCTCGGACTCCGGGACCGGCATGGATGCCGCCACCCTCGAGCACATCTTCGAGCCTTTCTTCACCACCAAGGAGCCCGGCCGCGGCACCGGCCTCGGCCTGGCCACCGCCTTCGGCATCGTCAAGCAGCACGGCGGCTTTCTCCATGTCTACAGCGAGCTCGGCCATGGCTCCGTCTTCCACATCTACTTCCCTGCTGTCGAAGCCAAGCCCGACCTGGTCTCCAAACCGGAAGAAGAAGCCGCTCGCGGCGGCTCGGAAACCATCCTCCTTGCCGAAAACCACGAGGGTCTCCGCGAAACCGCCCGCTCCACACTGGAAAAGCTTGGCTATCGCGTCCTTCCGGTCCCCGAGGGCGCCGCCGCGGTCGATCTGTTTCGCAGCCAGCCCGACACAATCGATCTCGCCCTCCTCGACGTCGTCATGCCCCACTTGAACGGCCCCGAAGCCTACGCCCTGATGGAAGTCCTTCGCCCCGGCCTCCCGGTCGTCTTCACCTCCGGCTATACCGCCGAGACTCCGGCCTTCACCGAAGCTCAAAAGAGGGGCCTCCCCATCCTTCCCAAGCCCTACAGCCCCTCCCAGCTCGCCCGCAAAGTCCGCGAAGCTCTCGACCGCCGCCTCGCCCCCACTCCCTCCTCCCGCCGCCACCGCTGACCTCCTCGTTAAACCACCGTCAATTGCCATTCCGAGCGAGCGAGGAATCTGCTTTTGCTTTTCCTCTCCCTCACATGCCTCCGCTTAAACCAGCCGCCTTCACGGTGGAGCGTGTTTTGCCAGTTGTAGTCTTAACTCGGCCAAGCGGGCACTCGCGTAGAAAACCCGTACAAAAGAAAAGGAGGAGCGAAGGCGCTCCTCCTCTTCATGTCGTCCTCTGGTGGGACAAGCGAATACAGCCACACCGAGAGTGAGCCCGGAGCTCTCGCCTTTCTACCTTATCTTCCCTGACCTAATCATGGCGGAGCCGGTATGGCCGACGAAGATCTGTGCCTTGGCCTGCGAAGTGGTATTTGCTTCGTCGACATCCCAGATGATGCTGCTCAGCGGGCAATAGAGAGTTTCATCCAGCAGTGTGAGCGGGTTATCCAGACAGCTGATGCTGAAGACAAACTGGTCGGTGAGGTCGATGATGGAATCTCCATCCGTGTCCACGTCCACCTCAAACCCATCCGTGATGTCGCAAAACGGAGTCTTGCCACCGGCCTTGACGCCGCCGCCTCCTAACTTGACCTGCTTGACGCACCCCAGCGCACCTAGGTTGAAGGATGCCAGTTGCACCCAATCTGCGGAGGTTCCAGATGTGCACTCAACAAACTCGTCTCCGGTATCTGGAGTCCCATCCGGGTCCACAAGTGTGCAGGAGACCGTCTGGTTGGCGAAGGAAGTGAACGCAAAGTTCTGCTCGGGCTTGCCAATCAGTCGGATAAACCACTCTTGCGTGGAGACGTGCCCCGGCCGCGGGTCCGCGTCGCGAATCTGCAGGGACACCTTGTTATCGCCCCAGGCGTCGCAGTCAATCGCCGTCGTGATCGCCCCGGGCTCTACTCCGTCTTCATCGACAAGCCCATCCCCGTCGTTGTCCACGCCATCGGCCGGATCCTCGTCAAACAAACCATCACCATCGTTATCGATCTGGTTCCAATCCACCATGGTGATGTAAATCAAGGTGTCGGGAATCACGCCGTCGAAGTGACGCAAAAACAGGGAGTGCCCGCCATCACACTGTTTGGGGCCATTCTCACCCTTTTGGACATGGATGATGATGGTGTCGTGGGGATAGCCAGGTCTGGGGTTCCCAACTCTCTGCGCCATGGCAAGGCTCGCGCTTCCCATGGCCAACACAAACGCCGCCGCGAGAATAGGTTTCTTCACGAATGCCTCCTAGTCCAGTTCTCCCGGGGCAAGCGATTTTCAATTCCCCCACCCCCATTGGCGTGGGACTTTAATGCTTCGCTAGGAGGGAATCTACTGGCCGCAAGACCAACTGAAGGTCAGGGCGAAAAAACTGTACCCGCGGGCTACCATCGTGAATGATCAGGCTATAATCTTTCGCCATGACGTCGCGCGCCTCCGGAACAAGAATCGTCAGTTGGGTGCCCTTCGGACTGGGACACACCAAGCCCCACCACTTCCTCGAAATCTTCAAAACTATCTGGGAAAACCGCGACAATCTCCCCTACGCCTGGCGCATCCTCCGCCACGGCGTCTGCGACGGCTGCGCGCTCGGCCCCCGCGGCCTCCGCGACGACGCCATGCCCGGCATCCACCTCTGCCTGGTCCGCCTGAAGCTGCTCCGCCTCAACACCATGCCTGCGCTCGACCCCGCTCGTCTCGCCGATGTCTCGCGTCTGGCCTCGCTCGACGGCCGCCGCCTCCGCGAACTTGGCCGCTTGCCCTTTCCCATGCTTCGCCGCCGCGGCCAGCCCGGCTTCCACCGCGTCTCCTGGGATGAAGCTTTCTCGCTTCTCGGCGCGCGTCTCCGCGCCGCCGCGCATGCCAACCCGCGCCGCATTGCCTTCTACACCACCTCGCGCGGCCTCACCAACGAGACCTACTACGTCGCCCAGAAAGTCGCCCGCCTGCTCGGCACCAACAACATTGACAACGCCGCCCGCCTCTGCCACGCCGCTTCCACTACCGCTCTCAAGCAGACCATCGGCGTCGCCGCTTCCACTTGCTCGTACACCGACTGGATCGGCGCCGACCTGATCGTCCTGCTCGGAGCCGACATCGCCAACAACCAGCCCGTCGCCACCAAGTACCTCTACTACGCGAAACAAAAAGGCGCCCGCATCGTCGTCGTCAACCCCTACCGCGAGCCGGGCCTTGAGCGCTACTGGGTCCCCTCGATCGCCAAGAGCGCGCTCTTCGGCACGCGCTTCGCCGACGACTTCTACCAGGTGCGCGTCGGCGGGGACGTCGCCTTTCTGAACGGCGTCCTTAAGTGGCTCATCGAAAAAAACTGGCTCGACCACTCATTTATCGCCGAGCACACCTCCGGCTTCGACGAATTGAAAGTTGCGCTCGCCTCCCAATCCTGGGAGCAGCTCGAAGAATCCTCCGGCCTCATCCGCGACCAGATGCTTGCCTTCGCGGAAACCTGCGCCGCCTCAAAAAACGCAATCTTCATCTGGAGCATGGGACTCACCCAGCACCACTTCGGCGTCGAAAACGTCAAAGCCGTCGTCAACCTCGCTCTCGCCCGCGGCATGTTGGGCCGCGCAAACGCCGGCCTCGTCCCCATCCGCGGCCATTCCGGCGTGCAGGGCGCCGCCGAGTGCGGCTCCGTCCCCAACACGTTTCCGGGCGGCGATCCCGTCAGCGAAGAATCCGCCCGCCGCTTCAGCGAGTTCTGGGGACACCCCGTGCCAGCCTGGCTTGGTCTTTCCGCTCCCGAAATGCTCGACGCTGCCGGGCGCAGCGAGCTTGACGTCTTCTACATCGCCGGCGGCAACTTTCTGGACACCATGCCCGAGCCCGCGCGCATGCGCGGCGCGCTGGAATCCGTTCCCTGCCGCATCCACCAGGACTTGTTCCTCAACTCCGCAATGCTCATCCCGCCCGGCGACTTCGTCCTGCTCCTCCCCGGCCAGACGCGCTACGAACAGTCCGGCGGCGGCACGCTCACTTCCACTGAGCGCCGCATCCGCTTCTCACCGCAAATCCTCGGCCCGCGCATCGGCGAGGCCATGTCCGAATGGGAGATTTTCCTCCGCGCCGGCCAGGCCGCGCTCGGCCCCGACCGTCGCCACCTGCTCCACTTCCCCGACGCTGCCGCCATCCGCGCCGAAATGGAGCGCGTCATGCCGCTCTACCGCGGCATCGCCAGCCTCCGTGCCGAAGGCGACTCCGTCCAGTACGGCGGCCCGCTCCTGTGCGCCAATGGCGTCTGCGCCAATCTCCCCGGTGGCCGCGCGCGCTTCTCTCCCCTTTCTCCTCCCGACCTCTCTCCTCCCTCATTCGTTCCCGTGCCGTGCGCAGCGATCACAGATTCCGGCCTTGCCGGAAGGAATCCCTCCGACCCTCTCATTCTGAGCGAGCGCGTATTCGGCGCGAGCGAAGAATCCCTCCCTTCAGAATGTGTGATTCCAAGCCCGCCGCAAGCGGGAGAGGAATCTCTCTCTTCCCACCTCCAACCTCTCACCTCCGGCCTCTGCTTCTACCTCACCACTCGCCGCGGCAAGCAGTTCAACTCTATGGTCTATTCCGACCGCGACCCGCTCACCGGCTCCACGCGACGCAACGACGTTTTCATCTCCCCGGAAGATGCTGCCCGCCTGGGTCTCCGTGACGGCGACCCCGTCCTCCTCCGCCCCATCCACTCACATCCCCACACGTCTCACTCCGCCTCTTCTCCAATCTCCAACCTCCCACATCCCACCTCCGCCTTCCACGGCGTCTGCCGCATCTCGCCCGTCAAATCCGGCACGCTTCAGGCCTACTGGCCCGAGGCCAACGCCCTTATCTCCACGAGACTCGACCCTGCCTCCCACGAGCCCGACTACAATGCTTGGGTCAGCCTCGAAAAATCCTCTCCGTTGTAACGTGGGCTCTGCCACGCTTCAAGGTTCAGTACTCCCAGTCTCCCCTTTCGCCTCCTTCCACAAATCCTTCTCTTGACACCCTTCCGCCCCCTGTGATATTTGGCATTACAGAAGGAGTGTTGTGTGGTGGTCAGTCTCCTGGAAATGGTTGAACGCAGTACCAGCGAGTGAGTCAGTTGCCGCCGGCGGCCTCGGCCGGTGAGATCGAGTTTTTTCCCTGAAGCACCCCACCCCGGGAGGTGGAAGCCTTAACGGTTTTCACCTCCCTTTTCTTTTGGCCGATCAATCCTCTCTCCGTCATCCTGAGGCCCCGACCTGGTCGGGGCCGAAGAATCTCAGCCTCCTGAGCGGCCTCAGACCTTCAAATTGTCGTCGGGAAAAGTATTGCGTGTGTGGAGGCAGCTGCCCGCCTGCCTATCGCGCTGTGGTTACCGGCCGCCCCTGCTTCTGCTTTCTCTTGCGCTTATCCGCGTAGAGCGTCTGGTCGGCCCGTTCGACGAACTGTTCCGGCGTCTCGCCGTGTTCGTACCCCACCCACCCGGCCGCAAACGTCACCGGGATTTTCTGCCCCTGGAAGTTCACTTCCATCGGCGCCAGGCGGCTCAGCATGGCCTGCACCTGCCCAACCGGACATTCCGGCAGGATCACCAGGAACTCATCTCCGCCCATCCGCACCGCCAGGTCCGACACGCGGATCGCCGCCACCAGCCGCTCGGCAAACTCTTTCAGCACCTGGTCGCCGGCGGCATGCCCGTACTTGTCGTTCACCGGCTTGAAGTCATTCAAGTCGATCGCCACCGCCGTCAGCGGGTGGCCGTAACGCCGCGACCGGTTTATCTCGGCCTTCAGCCGGTCTTCCGCAAACCGCCGGTTGTAGAGCCCGGTCAGCGCGTCCACCGTGGCCAGCTGGTGGAACTCTTCCGCGCGCACTTGTAGATTGCTCATCGCCGTCAATTGCTGCGAAAGCTGCCGCCGCAGCCGCTTCATCGTCCACTGCTGGTAGATCGTGTAGGTGTTAAACAGCAGCACCAACCCCACCAGACCGCGCACCGCCTGGTTCAGGCTGAACTGGAAGAAGGGATCGTCAAACTTAAACAACTCCGGGAACGACAGCGACCCCACCGCCGCCGTCAGCAGCAGCATCACGATCATGGCCATCGCCCACAGCCACCAGTCGCGCCGCTCGAGCTTCGCCAAGTCCGCCTGGACTTTCTCCAGTTGCGTCTCCGGCGGCTTCTCCACCGCTGTCTGCTGCTCCGGACTCATCTGCGGTTCCTGCACCTCTCGGGCCAGGGCGGCCCGCTTCTCCCCATCATACGGCGGCCCCCAAACTCACGCCCCAGTTTTCAATCCCCCTGTCTCCAATCAATACCCGTCCCCGCTCCCACTTGAACCACTGATTGCGCCTTAATCTGTATTCATCTTTCTTCTCTCTCTTTTTCTTCGCCTGTCTCTCTTCTGATCTGTATTCACCTCTGTACCCTCTTCCTCTTCAGCGCCTCCACCCAATGATCCGCCTCGCGCGTTGGCCGCGGGATGCGGTACCCATCGCACATTGCCAGCACCAGCTCGATCGCCCGCTCCAGCGACACGCGGTGCCCCTGCGACACGTAAATCGGCTTCACGCCCTCCCGCGTGCGCAACACCGCCCCGATCCGCTCTCCCGCATCCACAAGCGGCGCCCACGCGCCCGCCTTCCGCCCTGGCTCCTCGTGCTCCCCAATTAACCGCGACTTCGCGCACCCAATCGTCGCCCGGTCCAGCAACACTCCCAAATGGCACGCCAGCCCAAACCGTCGCGGGTGCGCGTACCCTTGCGCGTCGCAGAAGATCACCTCCGGCGCGCGCCGCACTTTCGCAAACGCCGCCAGCAACGCCGGCGCCTCGCGGAAGCTCAAGAGGCCCGGCACGTACGGAAACCGCAGGGCCCGCGCGGCCCACTGCCGCTCTACTTCCACCATTTCTGGAAAGCGATACACGATCACGCCCGCAATCGCCCGCCGCCTCCGTAAATCCAGCGCCACGTCCGCCCCGGCCACCCGTTTCACCACCCTCAAACGGTCCCCGCGCTCCATCCGCTCGCGCAGCCGTATCTGGATCTCCCGCGCCTCGGCCGGAGTTACCTGCCATCCATGTAGCTTTCGGACTTTCATCCATGCATCCGTTTCCGCTTGCCGCCCGTACATCGTATAATGCGCACGATGGAAAAGACCCAGAAAGCGACCCGTATTCTCTCGATCAACGTCCGCAAAGCCGGCTCGGTGGTAATTCTCGAAATGGCCGGACGCGCCACCATCGGCGACGGCAACAACGCGCTCGCCAACGAGCTCCGCCGCCAGCTCGACGCCGGCAACAAGCAGCTCATCGTAGATCTCTCCGGCGTTACCCAGATTGATAGCTCCAGCATTGCCACGCTCGTCCGCGCCTACGCCACCTTCGACCGCAACGGCGGCAAACTGAAACTCCTCCACCTCGGCGGCCACGTGCTCGAAATCTTCATGGTCACCCGCCTCATCGACGCCATCCCCGTCTTCCAAGACGAAGCCGCCGCCCTCGCCAGCTTTCAGTAGCCTGCCCTTGTACCGCTGGCGTACCGCCGGTTCCTTCTTTGGTCATCCTGAGGCCATCCGACCAGGTTGGCCGAAGGATCTCAACCACTTGATCTTGCCTCCCATCTCCGCCGTCTATTCCATGTGTAATTCCGAGCGCAGCGATCGAAGATTCCGGCCTTGCCGGAAGGAATCTGCTTTTCCTTTGAGTAGCGCTGGGCTTCAGCCCAGCAACTCAAGCCCGTCGAAATCAACTTCAGACTATTCTGAATTCTCTGCGTGCAAGTCCGCAGGGGCCAGCGCCAGAAGTCTTTTTACTGTGTCTGGGTTTTTCGGGGAAGTGTTCGTTCTTAGAAGAACCGGACTTTCCTCTGTGCCTCTGCGTCTCTGTGGCTATCCCCTCTTACGCGCCTTTCTTCAGCTCCGTCAGCACCAGCCGCGCCAGCTCCTTGAGCGTCTCAAACACGCCCTGACCGGTCACCGCCACGGCTTCCGTGGTCGGCTCGCCTTTCACCACCAGTGTGCGCTTCAGCTCGTCCGGCGGCAGAATGTTGGGCAGGTCGCGCTTATTGAGTTGCAGCACGTAGGGGATCGTCTCGAAGTTGAGTTTGTGTGCTTTCAGATGTTCGCGCAGGTTGTCGAGCGTCTCCAGGTTCGCGTCCAGCCGTTCTTCCTGCGAATCGGCTACGAACACCACGCCGTCCGCGCCCTTCAGGATCAGCTTCCGGCTGGCCTCGTAGAACACCTGACCGGGCACGGTGTACAGGTGGAACCGCGTCTTGAACCCGCGCACCGTCCCCAGGTCGAGCGGCAGGAAATCGAAGAAGAGCGTCCGGTCGGTTTCCGTCGCCAGCGAGATCATTTTGCCCTTCTGGCCGGCTCCGGTGTGGTCGTAGATCCACTGCAGGTTCGCGGTTTTCCCGCCGAGCCCGGGCCCGTAGTACACCAGCTTGCAATTGATTTCGCGTGCGGGGAAGTTGATGAACGGCACGGATCCCTCAGAACGACCGGAGCCTTTTTATAGCACACGCCCCCCCACCGGCCAATCCCGAAACCTGCCCCCGGTGTCTGATAGGAACCATCCGCGCCGCCCGCGCCGCCAGCTTCATCCGGCATACTCAACCCGCGAGCACTTAACTTCCGGATAACCCCCCGTTGACGCATCTTGCGCCCTCTGTTAGCATGTCCCGGATGGCACGCACCACGAAATCCTCCAAGCGACGCCCTACCAAGGCTGCATCTCGCTCAAAGTCACTCAAAACAAAGGCGATGCCCAACGGCCGCCCGGCCCGCAAACACGTCGCCAAAATCGTCGATCCCCGCGTACAGCAGCAGATGAGGCAGTATGAAGAGGCCGTCCGCCACTTCCACCAGCAAAAATTCCACAAGGCCAGGGAAGGCTTTGAAAAGGTGCTCACCGGTCCCAGCAAGGAACTGACCGACCGCGCCCAGATGCACCTGCGCGTCTGCCAGCAGCGTATTGCACGTCTGCCGGAGGCCAACCCCCGGACCGCCGACCAGCACTACCAGCACGGCGTCGCCATGATGAATTTGGGCCGCTGGGACGAGGCCCGCGAGCACCTGCTCCGCGCCCGCAAACTTTCCCCCAAGGCCGACTATATCGTTTACGCCATGGCCGCGCTCGATTGCCTGACCGGCGAGGCTGAATCGGCCATGGAGAACCTCAAGCTGGCCATCGACCTGCGCCCGGAAAATCGCTACCACGCCCGCAACGACGAGGACTTCGCCTTCCTGCAGGAGGACCCACGCTTCACCGAGCTCCTCTACCCGGAGCGCGAAGCCTCCGGCAACTAACGCGGTCAGCATGTCCTACTTGAAACCCGAACATCCCGAGCGCTGCAAGCCTGCCCGCATCGTCGCACTCGGCGGCGGCACCGGTCTGTCAACTCTTCTCCGCGGACTCAAGGAGTACATCGCCCGGCGTCGCGGTGATTCCGCGCGCCATCCCATCGCCGACCTCGCCGCCGTGGTCACCGTCACTGACGATGGCGGCAGCTCCGGCCGCTTGCGCCGCGACTATCGCGTGCTCCCTCCCGGCGACATTCGCAACTGCATGGTCGCGCTCTCCCAGGACGAAGCCTTGCTCGGCCGCCTCTTCCAGTACCGCTTCCACGCCGGCCGCGGCTTGCGCGGCCACAGCTTCGGCAATCTCTTCCTCACTGCGCTCAGCCACGTCACCGGCGACTTCACCCGCGCCGTACAGCTCTCCGGTCAGGTTCTGGCCATTCGCGGCCGCATCTTCCCCTCTACCAATCAGAACGTCTCGCTCGAAGCGGTGATGACCGATGGCTCGCGCATCGCCGGCGAAACGCGCATCGCCAGGTCCCGCAAGCGCATTCGCCGCGTCCGCCTTGTGCCCCGCCGCGTGCGTCCTCTCCCCGAAGTTCTCGAAGCGATTGCCCACGCCGACCTCATCCTCTTCGGTCCTGGTTCGCTTTACACCAGCATCATTCCCAACCTGCTGGTCTCCGGCGTCGCCGAGGCCATCGAAAAATCCTCGGCCGCTCGCGTGTACATCTCCAACCTGATGACCCAGCCCGGCGAGACGGACGGTCTTTCGGTCGCCGACTGTGTCCGCGCGATTCATCTCCACGCCGGCCGCAAGCTGCTCGATTGGGTGGTCATCAATAACCAGCCTGTCTCGCCGGGCGTCGCGCGCCGCTACCGCCTCCGCGGCGCCGAGCCCATGCCCGCCGATCTCGCCGCGCTCCAGAAGCTGGGCCTGCGCTGCATTTTCGACACTCTGCTCGAAGAACACGGCGTCGTCCGCCACAACCCCGAGCGCCTCACCCGCCTGCTCCTCGAAGAATTCGTCTCCCGCCCCCACCGCGCCCTCGACTCCGTCCTCCCTCCCGCCCGCACCCGCTCCCGCAACTGATCCCCATCTCTTCCTCATCTGTGTTCATCTGTGTTCCTTCCCCTCTTCCTCTTCTTGCCTCCCGCCGCCCCTGTTCGTATACTCCCCGTCTATCCTTCGCGGGAGACGCCATGGCCACCACCATCGCCCACAACGAATTAAACGTTTACGAATCCGCCGACGCCCGTTTTGAGGTGGCCGCCCGCAGGCTCGGCCTCGAGGAAGGTCTGTACAAGTACCTCAAGCATCCCAGCAAAGAGATCACTATCTACATCCCCGCTGGCATGGACAACGGCCATCTTGAAGTCTTCATCGGCTATCGCGTCCTGCACTCCACCGTCCGCGGCCCGGGCAAGGGCGGCATCCGCTTCGACCCCAACGTCACCCTCGACGAAATCCGCGCCCTGGCCGCCTGGATGACCTGGAAATGCGCTGTCGTCAACATCCCCTTCGGCGGCGCCAAGGGCGGCGTCATCTGTGACCCGTCGAAGCTTTCCCGCGGCGAGCTCGAACGCATCACCCGCCGCTACACGGCCGAGCTCAGCGAATGGCTCGGCCCCGAGCGCGACGTCCCCGCCCCTGACGTCGGCAGCGACGAGCAGGTTATGGCCTGGGTCATGGACACCTACTCCATGCACGTCCGCCACGCCACCACCGCCGTCGTCACCGGCAAGCCCCTCGAGCTGGGCGGCTCGCGCGGACGCAAGGAGGCCACCGGCCGCGGCTGCCAGATCGTCTGCGACAAAGCCCTCGCCAAGCTCGGCATGAAGCGCGAAGGCTGCCGCGTGATCATCCAGGGCTTCGGCAACGTCGGCTCGATGGCCGCCCTGCTCATGCACCAGGCCGGCTACAAGATCGTCGGCGTCGCCGATATCCACGGTGCCCTCTACAACGAGAAGGGCTTCGATATTCCCGCCCTGCTCGACTGGGTCCACGGCCAGCGCAAGCCGCTGCCTGAGCTCCCAGCCGGCGGCCAGAAAATGTCCGCGCAGGACATTCTCTTCCAGCCCTGCGACATCCTTCTCCCCGCCGCCATCGAAAACCAGCTCACCAGCCAGAACGCTCACCGCGTCCAGGCCCGCATCCTCTGCGAGGGCGCCAACGGCCCCACCACCGCCCACGCCGACGAAATCCTCGAAAAGAAAGGCGTCTTCGTCATCCCGGACATTCTCGCCAACGCCGGCGGCGTTACCGTCAGCTACTTCGAATGGGTGCAGGACCGCCAGGGCTTCTTCTGGCGCGAATCGGAAGTCAACGAGCGCCTCCATGACATCATGGAGCAGAGCTTCGACGAGGTGGTCCGCTACGCCGAAACCCACCGCGTCAACAACCGCATCGCCGCCTACATGCTGGCCATCGACCGCGTCGCCTTCGCCCTCAAGCTCCGTGGCATCTACGCCTAAGGAGGGCGGCAAAAATAACTTGACGCTGGCCATGAGAAATCGCCCTATTTCAAGGCGTTTTGTTTCATTCGGCGTCAATCTATTTGTGCAGCCGTCTCTAGTAGGACAGGCTTCAACCTGTCCTCTTCCTCCGATTCGGGCTCCGGTAGGGGCGTCCGCCGCGGCGGACGCCCCTACTTCACGAATACCGTACTTTTTCCTCTGTGCCACTGTGCCTCTGTGGCTGTTTTGTTCTAGAATGCCGCCGGCACCGCCTGCATGTTTCCCGACTCCATCTCGCCCGGCCATCTCAAGAGTGAAGACGAGCACCGCCGCGACATCTGCGCGGTGGGCCGCTGGATCCACCAGCGCGGCTTCGTCGCCGCCACCGACGGCAACATTTCCGTCCGCCTCGAACCTCGTCGCGTTCTTACCTCGCCCACGGCCATCAGCAAGGGCATGATGACCCCCGACGAT
>Ga0209640_10002627_pt1 | contig 15684 bp, 14 predicted proteins | sample RifCSP10_1_FD_184018 | JGI IMG/M metagenome (GOLD analysis project Ga0209640, IMG submission 184018) | Soil microbial communities from Rifle, Colorado - Rifle CSP2_sed 10_1 (SPAdes) (version 2) | ecosystem: Environmental > Terrestrial > Deep subsurface > Rock core/Sediment | place: Rifle...
GGGCGAGGTGAGCCGAAGGCGAGCCGAGCGGATAGAGAGATCGAGCCGAGCGGATATCAAAGAGGGGTCGTGACCGAGGTCCGCCTCGTGTTCTTCGGCGTGGGCACGCGGCCGGTACGGGCTCGGCGCGCCGAGGCCGCGCTGGCCGGGCGGCCCGCCGATGCGGCAACGCTCGCCGCGGCCGGGCGGGCGCTGGACGGCGATCTGGACCCGCCCGGCGACGTGCACGGCTCGCCGGCCCTGCGCCGCCACCTGGCCCGCGTGCTGCTCTCGCGGGTCGTGGGCCGGCTCGTGGAGGCGCGCTCGTGAAGATCGCGCTGACCGTCAACGGCACGCCGATCACGCGGGAGGTCGAAGGGCGGGAGAATCTGGTGGATTTTCTCCGGTACACCCTCGGCTTCACCGGCTCGCACATCGGCTGCGAACACGGTGTCTGCGGGGCGTGCACGGTGCGGGTGGACGGCACCCCGATCCGCGGCTGCCTGATGCTCGCGGCCCAGGCCGACGGCTGCCGCGTGGAGACAATCGAGGGGGTCGCGGAGAGCGGCGCGATCGCCGCGCTCCAGCGGGCGTTCCGCGCGGAGAACGCGCTGCAGTGCGGCTTCTGCACGCCGGGCATGCTCCTGACCGCGCAGGCGCTGCTCGAGCGGAACCCCGATCCCGATCCGGTCGCGGTGCGCGAGGCGATCGGGGGCAACTACTGCCGCTGCACCGGGTATCACGCGATCGTCCAAGCGGTCCTGGCCGCGGCGCGCGGCCGATCGGCGAAGACTCCAGAAGCGGCCCCGCCGAACGACGCCTATATCGGCCGCTCCGTGGTACGGCCGCAGACCGCGCGGCTCGTCGCGGGGCGCGGCACCTATACCGACGACGTGGCGGTGCCCCGGCTCCTGCACGCCGCGTTCGTGCGCTCGCCGCACGCGCACGCGCGCATCGCTCACATCGACACCGCGGAGGCGGCCGCGCTGCCCGGGGTGGTGGCGGTGGTGACCGGCCGCGAGATGGCCACCCGCTGCGAGCCCTGGGTCGGCGTGCTCAAGAACTACGCGGGCATGAAGTCGGCGCCGCAGTATCCCCTGGCGGTGGACAAGGCGGTGTGGCAGGGCGAGCCGGTGGTCGCGGTGGTGGCGGAGTCGCGCGCCCTCGCGGAGGACGGCTGCGCGCGCGTGCGCGTGACGTGGGAGCCGCTCCCGCCGGTGGTGGACGCGGAGGCCGCGCTCGCGCCCGGGGCGACGGTCATCCATCCCGAGCTGGGCGACAACCTGGTGCTGGAGACCCGGATCAAGTCCGGCGACGTGGACGCCACCTTCGAGGCCGCGGACGCGGTGTACCGCGAGACCTTCGACACCGGCCGGCACACGGTGGTCAGCCTGGAGCCGCGGGTGGTGCTCGCGGACTACGATCCGGCCGACGAGACGCTGACCGTGTACCACTCGGGCCAGGCCCCCTTCATGCTCCACGACATCCTCTCGCGGCATCTGCGGGTTCCCGAGCACCGCGTGCGGGTGATCAACAAGGACGTCGGCGGCTCGTTCGGGCTCAAGATCCACACCTATCCGGACGAGATCGCGACCTGCGCGCTCGCGGTGATGCTCGGCCGCGCGGTCAAGTTCCTCGCGGACCGGGTCGAGTCGTTCCAGACCGACATCCACTCCCGCGACCACCGCGTCACCGCCGAGGTGGCGGTGACGCGCGATGGGACCATCCTCGGGATGCGCCTGGACGACCTGGCCCCGGTCGGCCCCTTCTCGATGTACCCGCGCTCGAGCGTGGTGGAGAGCGGCCAGGTGATCCGCACCACGCCGGGGCCGTATCGCTTCCGCGACTACGAGGCCCGCAGCCGCGTGGTCTTCCAGAACAAGACCCCGATGTCGCAGTACCGGGCGGTCGGCCACCCGGTGGCCGCGCTCGTGATGGAGGCCATGGTGGACCGGGTGGCCCGCGAGCTCGGGCTCGACCCGGTGGACGTGCGCCGCCGCAACCTGCTCACCGCCGACATGTATCCCTACACCGCGCCCACCGGGCTCTTCTTCGAGAAGCTCTCGCACCACGAGTCGCTCGACGCGGTGCTGGACCTGGCCGGGTACCGGGCGCTCTGCGCGGAGCGCGACCGGCTGCGCGCGCAGGGCGTCCACCGCGGGCTGGGGCTCTGCGTGTTCATCGACCTCACGGTGCCCGGCGCCCAGACCTACGCCACCGGCGGCGCGCGCATCTCGTCGCAGGACGGCACCACGATCCGGCTCGAGCCGACCGGCAAGCTGACGGTGATCTCGAGCATCACCGAGCAGGGGCAGGGGACCGAGACGATCCTGGCCCAGGTGGCGGCGGCGACGGTGGGGCTCCCCGTCGAGGATGTGCGCGTGGTCACCGGCGACACCCTGGTGACGCCCTACGGTGGCGGCACCTGGGGCAGCCGCGGGGCGGGCATCGGGGGCGAGGCCACGATCATGACCGGCAAGGCGCTGAAGGAGAACATCCTGAAGGTCGCCGCGGTCGTCCTCGAGGTGGACGCGCTCGACCTCGACGTCCGCGGCGGGCACGTGGTGGACGCGCGCACCGGGGAGTCGCGCCTGCCGCTGTCCGAGCTGGGGCGGATGGCCTACTTCCGGCCCGACCAGCTCCCCAAGGACTTCCAGTCGGAGCTGACCGTCACGCGGCACTACGTGCCCCGCCACCAGCCGCTCGCCTTCACCAACGGCGTGCAGCTCTCCTACGTGGAGGTGGACGTGGACACCGGATTCGTGAAGCTCCTCGGCCACTGGGTGGCGGAGGACTGCGGGCGCATCATCAACCCGATGCTGGTGGACGAGCAGGTGCGGGGCGGCGTGGCCCACGGCATCGGCGACGCGCTCTTCGAGCACTGCGTCTACGACGAGCAGGGCCAGCTCCTGACCACCACCATGATGGACTACCTGGTCCCGATGGCGGTGGAGCTGCCCGACATCGAGGTCGCGCACGTCGAGACCCCGACCGCCTACTCCGAGGGCGGCTTCAAGGGCGCGGGCGAGGGCGGCGTCGCGGGCGCGCCCGGGGCGGTGCTCAACGCGGTCAACGACGCGCTCAGCCCCTTCAAGGCGCGGGTCACCCGCGTCCCCATGACCCCCGAGGTCATCCTCCGCGCCCTCGGCAAGCTCTAGCCCGCCACCCGCCCTCTCCCCAGAGGGGAGAGGGCGGGGCGTCTCTCCCGCGCGACATTGACGCCCTCCCGCCTCCGCGCTAGCCTCCGCGCCATGGTCACCGATCCCACCCGTCTCCGCCGGTGGACGCGCGCCGAGTACGAGCGCCTGATCGAGGCCGGAATCTTCCAGCCGGGCGAGGCCGTCGAGCTGCTCGGCGCGGAGCTGATGGTGAGCGAGCCGCGGGGGAGCGCCCATTACACCGCCGTCGGCCTCGTGGAGGACGCGCTCCGGGCCGCACTCGGTCCGGGCTGGCTGATCCGGTCCCAGGGGCCCATCGCGCTCACCGACGACTCCGAGCCGGAGCCCGACGTCGCGGTGACCCGCGGCACGCGGCGGGACTACCGCGAGGAATACCCTTCCCGCCCCGCGCTGGTCGTCGAGGTCGCCGAATCGAGTCTCGCGCTCGACCGCGAGCACAAGGGAAGCCTCTACGCTCGGGCGGGGGTGGCCGACTACTGGATCCTGAATCTCGCGGACCGCGTCCTCGAGGTGTACCGCGGGCCGCGCGAGGATCCGGCCGCACAGTTCGGCTGGCGCTACGCGTGGACCGAGGTGCTGTCCTCCGGATCGTCCGCCATCCCGCTGGTCGCGCCGGGCGCGCGGATCCCGGTGGCGGACCTCCTGCCGTAGCCCCTCACCCGGCCCTCTCCCCGGAGGGGAGGGGGAGAGCGTCACACGCCGAGGTAGCGCGCCGCGCCTCCGCGTCGCCCGCGAGGTCGCGCGACCGCGTTTCGTGCTTGATCGTGCCCTTCTCGATCACGTAGGCGCGCTGGGTCGCCTTCATCGTGACTCCTCCGCTCTGAGGCGCGAGATGTACCGCCGACGCGACGGCCTTATCACACGCCCGCCGCGCTATGGTAGGCTCCGGCGTGGAGATCGGCCTTTGCCCAGGGACCTGCACTTCGGCCTCGCCTTCGCCCTGAGCCACGCCGACTACCCGGCGGACGTGGCGGACTGGTACGAGACCATGGCGCGTGAGGTCATGCGGGCGCTCGACGAGGCCGACGCGCACGAGCGGGTGGCCTCGGACGACGCGCTCTGGAGCGGTCCGCGGCCCGACGCGAGCAGCCCGTGACGGTCTCTCCGCTCGCGGGGCAGCCGGCCCCGCGCGAGATGCTGGTGGACGTCGGGCGTGTCGAGCGGGAGTACTACGCGGGCCGGCCCGACCTCGACGATCCGGACCAGCTCGTCGCCTTCGGCACCAGCGGGCACCGGGGCTCCCCCCTGCGCGGCTCCTTCACCGAGGCGCACATCGCGGCGATCACGCAGGCGATCTGCGACTACCGGCACGGCCGCGGCATCGACGGACCGCTGTACATGGGCAAGGACACCCACGCGGTGTCCGGACCGGCCGAGCGCACCGCGCTCGAGGTGCTGGCCGCGAACGGCGTGGAGACGATCATCCAGCGCGAGGACGGGGTGACGCCGACTCCCGTCATCTCGCGCGCCATCCTGGCCTACAACCGGGGCCGGGCGGAGCACCCGGCGGACGGCATCGTCGTGACCCCGTCGCACAACCCACCGGAGGACGGCGGCTTCAAGTACAACCCGCCCGACGGCGGCCCCGCCGATACCGACGTGACCCGCTGGGTCCAGGGCCGCGCCAACGCGCTCCTGCGGGCGGGCAACGCGGGCGTGGCGCGCGTGCCGTTCGCCCGCGCCCTCCGGGCCGCGACCACCCATCAGGATGATTTCGTCCTGCCCTACGTGAACGATCTGCGGAACGCGATCGACATGGAGGTCATTCGCGCCGCCGGTCTCCCGCTCGCGGTGGACCCGCTCGGCGGCGCGTCCCGGCCCTACTGGGAGCCGATCAACGCGGTCTACGGGCTCGACGTCGCGATCGTCAACCCGGTGATCGACCCGACCTTCTCGTTCATGACCCTCGATCACGACGGGCGGATCCGGATGGACTGCTCGAGCCCGTACGCGATGGCCCGGCTCGTCGGCCTCAAGGATCGATACCGGGTCGCCTTCGCGAACGACCCGGATTCGGATCGCCACGGCATCGTCACGCCCGCCGCGGGCCTGATGGAGCCCAACCGCTATCTGGCCGTCGCCATCCACTACCTGTTCACGAACCGGCCGCGGTGGCCGGCGCGCGCCGCGGTCGGCAAGACGCTGGTCAGCAGCGGTTTGATCGACCGGGTGGCCCGGAAGCTGGGCCGCCGCCTCCACGAGGTGCCGGTGGGCTTCAAGTGGTTCGTGCCCGGTCTGCTCGAAGGCTCGCTCGGCTTCGGCGGCGAGGAGAGCGCCGGCGCCAGCTTCCTCCGGCGGGACGGCACGGTGTGGACGACCGACAAGGACGGTCTGATCATGGACCTGCTCGCCGCCGAGATCACCGCGCGCACCGGCCGGGACCCCGGCCTGCACTACCAGGCGCTGGCCGCGGAGCTCGGGATGTCCTACTACACGCGCATCGACGCGGCCGCGACGCCCGAGCAGAAGGCCCGGCTGGGGAAGCTGTCGCCGGCGGCGGTCAAGGCCTCGCAGCTCGCGGGTGAGCCCATCACCGCCACGCTCACCCGCGCGCCCGGCAACGACGCGCCGATCGGCGGTCTGAAGGTGGTGGCCGCGAGCGGCTGGTTCGCGGCGCGCCCGTCCGGCACCGAGAACATCTACAAGATCTACGCGGAGAGCTTCCGCGACCCGGCGCACCTCGAGGTCATCGTACGCGAGGCGCAGGAGATCGTGGACGGCGCGCTGCGGGCGGCCGGCTAGGCGCCGCGCTACCGGCCGGTGCGGGGCGGGTGCGCGCGGACCGCCTCCTCGTTCACCTCCGTGCCCCAGCCGGGGCCGGTGGGCAGCAGCAGGTGGCCATTCTCGATCCGCGGCGTCACCGTCACCAGGTCGTCCTGCCACGGCACCATGTCGGGATCGATTTCCATGATCCGCAGGTTGGGGACCACCGCGCTCCAGTGCGCGTTCATCATGGTGGCGAGGTGGCCGTAGAAGTTGTGCGGGGCCACGTTGATCTCGTAGGCGTCGGCCATGGCCGCGATCTTGAGCGACTCGCCGATCCCGTTCCACGGCGTATCGATGATGGCCACGTCCACCGCCTGCGCCTCGAAGAACGGGCGGTAGTCGCGCCGGCCGAAGAGGCATTCGCAGGAGGCCACCGGGATCGTGGTGCGGCTCCGCACGTAAGCCAGCGCCTTCGGGTCGCGCGTGTCCATCTCCACCCACAGCAGATCGAAGGGCTCGAGCGCCCGCGCCATCTTGAGGAAGCCCTCGGTCTTGTAATTGAAGTTCAGATCCACCAGGATGTCCACGTCCGGCCCGGCGCCCTCGCGGAAGGCGGCGAGCTCGGCGCGCATGGCGTCGAGCACGTGCCGGTCGGCGTTGAGCTCGGGGAAGCCGGCGCTGCGGCCGAAGCCGGGCACGTGCGCCCGGGGATTGTCGCCGAGCAGCAGCACGTTGGTCTTGAGCGCGGTGTACCCCCTGGCCACGACCTCGCGGCCGACGGCCAGGACGTCGTCGAGGGTGCGCACCGGCGGGATCTGCATTTCCCCGGCGCGGCTCACCCGGTAGGTGGCGCAGTGGGACCAGTAGAGCCGGACGCGGTCGCGGATCGGGCCGCCGAAGAGGGCGTAGACCGGCACGCCGAGGGCGCGGGCCTTGATGTCGAGGAGGGCGTTCTCGATGGCGCCGATGGCCTGCTGGACGACCCCGCCGGCGGCCTGGCGGCGAAGGGCGTAGAGCAGGGCGACGTGGGCCTCCCACGGCCGGGGATCCTTGCCGATGAGCGCGGGCGCGAGCCCGGCGATGGCCGCGGAGACCCCGACGCCGCCGAAGGACTCGTTGTACTCGCTCCAGCCGACGAGGCCCTCGTCGGTGCTGATCTTGAGGAAGTCGAGGGTGCGCCAGCCCCCGTCGGCATGCAGCGATTCGATCCGGGTGATCTTCATCGGCTCTCCTTCCAGGCCCGGCGCTGCGGCCCAGACTAGACAGACGGCGGATCAGTCCGCGTCCCGCGCGGGCTCCGCCCGCGCTCCGTCTCCGGGGGAGGTTCGGAAGGGGGCGGAGCCCCCGTTCCGAGTCCTAATACCGGTAGTGCTCCGGCTTGTACGGGCCGGTCTTCTCCACGCCGATGTAGCGGGCCTGGGCGTCGGTCAGCTCGGTCAGGTGCGCGTTCAGCTTCTTGAGCTGCAAGCGCGCGACCTTCTCGTCCAGGTGCTTGGGGAGCACGTAGACCCCGATCGCGTACTTGCCCGGGTTGGTGAAGAGCTCGATCTGCGCGAGGACCTGGTTGGCGAAGGAGGAGCTCATCACGTAGCTCGGATGGCCGGTGCCGCAGCCCAGGTTGACCAGCCGCCCCTCGGCGAGCAGGATGATGCGCTTGCCGTCGGGGAAGATGACGTGGTCCACTTGCGGCTTGATGTTCTCCCACTTGTACTGCTTGAGCGACGCGATGTCGATCTCGCTGTCGAAGTGGCCGATGTTGCACACGATCGCGTTGTTCTTCATGCGCGTCATGTGCTCGTGGGTGATCACGTGGTAGTTGCCGGTGGCGGTCACGAAGATGTCCGCCTGCGGCGCGGCCTCCTCCATCGTCACCACGCGGTAGCCTTCCATCGCGGCCTGGAGCGCGCAGATCGGGTCGACCTCGGTGATCCACACCTGGGCGGCCAGCGCGCGCAGCGCCTGCGCGCAGCCCTTGCCCACGTCTCCGTAGCCGCACACCACCGCGACCTTGCCGGCCACCATGACGTCGGTGGCCCGCTTGATGCCGTCCAGCAGCGATTCCCGGCAGCCGTAGAGGTTGTCGAACTTGCTCTTGGTCACCGAGTCGTTGACGTTGATGGCGGGAAACTTGAGCCGGCCCTCCTTGGCCATCTGGTAGAGCCGCTTGACCCCGGTGGTGGTCTCTTCGCTCACCCCGCGGATCTTGGCGAGCCGGGTCGAGTACCAGCTCGGGTCCTTGGCGAGCTTGGACCGGATCGCCGCGAAGAGCACGGTCTCCTCCTCGTTGGCCGGATGGGCGACGGCGGCCGCGTCCTTCTCCGCCACCGCGCCCAGGTGCAGCAGCAGGGTGGCGTCGCCGCCGTCGTCGAGGATCATATTGGCGTGGGCGCCCTCGGGCCACTCGAAGATGCGGTGGGTGTAGTCCCAGTACTCCTCCAGCGACTCGCCCTTCCGGGCGAAGACCGCGGTGCCGGCAGCCGCGATCGCGGCGGCGGCATGGTTCTGGGTGGAGAAGATGTTGCAGGAGGCCCAGCGGACCTCGGCGCCGAGCGCCTGCAGGGTCTCGATCAGCACCGCGGTCTGGATCGTCATATGCAGCGACCCGGCGATGCGGGCGCCCTTGAGCGGCTGCTGGCTCGCGAACTCCTCGCGGATGGCCATGAGGCCGGGCATCTCGGTCTCCGCGATCTGCATCTCCTTGCGGCCCCAGTCGGCGAGGCTCAGGTCGGTGACGACGTGGTCCTGCGGTCGGGAGGACTTCCGGGTGGCGCTCATCTCGCGCCCTCCTTTATGGTAAGGGAGTTTGCGAGCGCCGTTGCCCACAGCCGACCCGGGGGTCGGCCGCTCCGAGCCTGGCGGGAAGGGCTCCCGTCGCAACGCTCCTCGGAGCTATGTGCCGAGCACGATTATACATGATACAAGGAGGCTCACGATGCTGACCGCGGCGGACTTCATCCGGGCGCAGCTCAAGCGGCTCCACGCCGGTCTCGACAAGCCACTGGCCGAGCTCACGCCTGCGCAGCTCCACACGGTGCCGGCCGGCCACCCGAAGGCGAATACCATCGCGTGGGGGCTCTGGCACTACGCGCGCACCGAGGACAACATCGTGCGCTGGGTGATCCAGGACCGGCGCCCGCCCATCTGGACCGAGGGCGGCTACGGCCAGCGGCTGGGGCTGCCGCCCGCCGCGCAGGGCACCGGGATGTCCGCCGAGGAGGCCCAGGCGCTGCGGATCACGGACATCCCGCTCTTCCAGGACTACACCCGGAAGGTCTGGGCCGGCACCGAGGAGCTCTTCGCGGACGCCACGCCCGACCTCTTCGACAAGATGGTGATGGTCAAGCCCCTCGGCGAGATGTCGGTCATCCAGTGCCTCGGCCAGGTCGGGCTCACCCACGGCATGACCCACCTGGGCGAGATCGAGCTGGCCCGGACGCTGGTGAGCGGCGCCTGACCGACGCCGGAGCCACGCCGGGTGTTCACCCTGCTGCCGATCGCCGCGCTTGGGTTCTTCCTGGGGATGCGCCACGCCACCGACCCGGATCACGTGCTCGCGGTGGGGACGATCGTCAGCCGCGAGCGGAGGATCGGGAGCGCGGCGCTGATCGGGGTCCTGTGGGGCGTCGGCCATACCTTCACGATGCTGCTGGCGGGCGGCGCCATCGTCTTCTTCGGCCTGGTCGTTCCGCCGCGGGCGGGGCTCACCATGGAGCTGTCGGTGGCCTTCATGCTGATCGTGCTCGGCGCGCTCAGTGTCGCCGGCGTGCGGCGACCACCGGCCGCGCCGCCCCTCGGCGCTCTCGACCGGCGCCTCGGGCGGCTCGGGCTCTACCAGGCCGCTCGCCCCTTCCTGGTCGGCGTGGTCCACGGTCTCGCGGGATCGGCGGCGGTCGCTCTCCTCGTGGTGGCGACCATCCGCGACCCGCTCCTGTCGCTGGCCTACCTGCTCGTCTTCGGTCTCGGTACGATCGCCGGGATGATGGTGATCACCGCGGCGATCTCGCTGCCTTTCGTCTATACCGCCCGGCGACTCCTCGGGATGAACCGTTCGCTGGCGGTGGCCGCCGGTCTGCTCAGCCTGGCTTTCGGGCTGTTCCTCGTGTACCAGATCGGATTCGTCGAGGGCCTCTTCACGGGCCGGTACTAGCCCGGCGCTCCACCCGGCGCGGCCGGGGTGACGTGCTTCGCGAACCAGTCCAGGATGATCCGGAAGCGCTCGAGGCGGTGGCGGGGCTTGCCCGAGCGCGAGAGCTCGTGGTTCTCGTCCGGGAAGCGCACGAACACCACCTCGCGGCGCAGCGTCCGGAGCGCCATGAAGAGCTGCTCGGCCTCCCCGATCGGACAGCGCAGATCGTCCTCGGAGTGGATGATCAGGAGCGGGGTGGTGATGCTCCGGGCGTAGGTCAGGGGCGAGCGCTCGAGGTACCTGGCCATGTCCTCCCAGGGGAGGACGCCGCCCAGCTCCCCCACGTTGAAGAGGTGGCCGATGTCGCTCGACCCGAACATGGTGACGTGGCTGTTCACCGCGCGCTCCGAGCAGGCGGCCCGGAAGCGGGTGGAGTGCCCCACGATCCAGCTCGTCACGAACCCGCCGTAGCTGCCGCCGAGCAGGCCCAGGCGCTCGGGAGCGATCCAGTCGAACCGGCGCAGGGCCTCGTCGAGGCCGGCCTGCACGTCGGCCACGTCGCCGCCGCCCCAGTCGCCGACCACCGCGCGGGTGAAGGCTTCGCCGTATCCCTGGCTGCCGCGCGGATTGGTGTAGAGCACCGCGTAGCCCGCACCCGCCTGGGCCTGGAACTCGTCGAGGAACGGGTAGCCGTACTGCGCGTGGGGGCCGCCGTGCACGTTGAGGAGCAGGGGGTACCGCTTCCCGGGCTGCCAGCCGAACGGCTTCATGATCCAGCCGTCCACCGTCAGGCCGGCCCGCTCGAAGCGGAAGCGCTCCGGGCGGCTCAGCGCGACCTCGCGCTTCCAGTCCCGGTTGAGGTCGGTGAGCTGCCGCTCGCCGCCGCCGTCCGCGGCGCAGACGAAGACCTCGGCCGGGGAGACCGGGTCGCTGGCCGCGAAGGCGATGGCCTGGCCGTCGCGCGAGACCGAGAAGCCGGTGACCACCCGCTCGCCCGAGACGGTCCGCGTGACCGCGCCGCCGTCGGAGGGGACGCGGTAGACGCCGAGGCTTCCCTGGTCTTCCGCGGCGAACGTGATCGCGTCGCCGCCCGGACTCCAGAGCGGGCGCACCCCGAGCGGCGAGCAGGAGCGGTCGAACCCGGCGGTGAGACATCGGGGAGCTCCACCCGCCGCCGGGATCGCGAAGAGCCGCACATTGCTCCCGAACGAGTTGATCTCCGATCGCCCCACGTAGGCGATCGTGTCTCCGGCGGGCGAGAACGCGGCGAGCCCGGCCGGCCCCGCGGTGGCGGTCAGGCGGCGGGGCGGGCCGCCCTCGGCCGTGACGAGCCAGATGTCCGACGCGTCGTCATGGTCGCGGTCGTCGTGGCGGACCGACGTGAACACGATCGCCCGCCCGTCCGGCGACCACGCGGGATCGGCGTGGTCGTAGTCGCCCTCGGTGAGCTGGCGCGGCTCGCCGCTCCCCTCGGCCACCACGAAGACGTGCGGGCGCCGGTCGTAGGTGAAGCCCTCGCCGTTGAACCGGTACTTCATGGTGGTGATCACGCGCGGCGGCTTCGACTTGCGCTTCTCCTCCTCGGACTCGGGCTCCTGCCAGCCGCCCACGCGGGCGACGAAGGTCAGCCGCGTCCCGTCGGGCGACCACTCGGGCGCGCTCACCCCGTTCCGGAGGTCGGTGAGCCGGACGGGCTCGCCGCCCGCCGCCGGCATCACGTAGAGCTGACCCTTCTTCTTGGCCTCCCGCTCGGAGATGAACGCCAGGCGGGAGCCGTCGGGCGACCAGCGGGGCGCGGTGTCCCGTCGGGGCCCGGTCGTGAAGCGGCGGGGTTCCCCGCCGGCCGTGCTCACCACCCAGATGTTCGAGAGGTACTCGTCCTTCTCCTCGGAGAGCGTGGTGACGACGAAGGCCACCGTCCGGCCGTCCGGCGCGATCCGCGGATCACTGACGAAGCGGATGCGGGTGAGATCCTGCGGGATCATGGCGCGCGGGGCGGGCATGGGGCGCATGATCCGCCAGCGGGCGCGTCTTGACAAGCGGCGAGCCCGGGCCGGGACGACGACCTCGTGAGCCTGGCCCACTTCATCGCGACGCTCGGCGAGCCCTAGCCCCGCCCGCCCGGCCGTCCAACGCCCCGGTAGGAGGAAAAAAGGCGATGGGCCAGAATACGGGGAAAGGAGGATCCCCATGAACACCGTGATCGTCTCGTTGCTCGCGCTGCTGCTCGTGGCCCCCGCGGTGGCGCAGGCGCAGGTGCAGGTGCACGTGGACATCGGCCTCCGGCTCCCCGCGCCGCCTCGCCTGGTGGTCGTGCCCACGGTGCCCGCGGTGCGGTACGTGGCCGCGCCCGCCGTACCCGGCAATCTGTTCTTCTACAACGGGCAGTACTGGGTCTTCGCGAGCGGCGGCTGGCACGTGAGCGGCGGCTACAACGGGCCGTGGGTCGTGGTCGCGCCCGAGTTCGTGCCGCGACCGGTGCTGATGGTGCCGGTGCAGTACTACCACGTCCCGCCCGGTCACTGGAAGAAGTGGGCGAAGCAGCGGCCGCCACACTGGCAGGAGGACTGGGGGCGCGAATGGGCCGACAAGCGCGAGTGGAAGTCGCGCGGCCGCGATGACGACGATGACGACCGGGACGGCCGGAGGGGCGAGGGGAAGGGGAAGGGACGGGGGCACGGGCGGGGTCGGTAGCCGCCGCGCCGCGCCGGGCGCGGGCCACCGCGCCCGGCTTCTACAGATACCAGCACCAGGACGGCAAGGAGACCCTGCGCGTGACCGCGGCCTTCTCGGATCTCCGCCGGGCCGCCGGCCGCACGGTGGTGCTCGGCGACAAGCCCGCCCTGCCGCCGCCGGATCAGGCCATGGACCTGATGGGCGGCCGCGTCATTCCCGAGCTCACGATCGGCCAGCGCGTCGAGTATCGCGGCGTGGCCCGGCTGGGCGCGGGGCGAGCCGAGCGGGCGCCCGAGCCAGGAGTTCTGGATGCGGTTCCGCGACGGGCGCGAGCCGGATCTGCTGTCCCTGGCCTCGCTGGTGGACGTGGCCGCGCCGCCCGTGCTCGAGCTCGGCGAGGTCGGCTCTGCGACGGTCGAGCTGACCGTGCACCTGCGTGCCCATCCCGCGCCCGGGTGGCTCGCCTGCCGTGCCGCCACGCGCTTCGTCATCGGCGGCTACCATGAGGAGGACTTCGAGATCTGGGATTCGGCCGGCGCCCTCGTGGCCCAGTCCCGCCAGCTCGCGCTGCTGCCGTAGGGGCGGCCCCCGGTGTCGTCCGGTGTCGTCCAGTGTCGTCCCCGCATCGCGATGCTATGATCCGCGCACATGGCGGAGCCGGACGACATCGCGGGACGCATCGTGCTGGTCGTCGACGCGAGCCTGCCCGCCGCGGGGCGGGACGCCTGCGCGGCCGCGGCCGCGACGCTCGCCCAGCGCGCCGGGATGCCGGTGACGCTCGCCGCCGTGCCCATCGAGACGCTGGATGCCGTCCAGCCCGTCATCCGCCGGGGTGCGGCCCAGATCCGCGAGCTGACCCCGGCGGATCCCGGTCGCATGTCGTCGGCGCCGTTCGTCTGGCGCCGCGATGGCCGCCCGGACTGGGGCGCGATGTGGACCACCTTCTGCGAGCTGGCGCTCTACGGCGGCCCCCCGCAGCGCGGGGCCGGCCAGGCGCTGCGCGGTCCGGAGGCCGGCGGCGGCGCCCCGTCGCCCGAGATCCTGGCGGAGCTCCAGCGCGGTATCCGGGAGACCACCGGGCTCGACGCGGAGCCCGCCGAGCCGGGGTGGATCGCGATCACGTGCGAGAGCCGCCGGATGGCGGCCTGGCTCTGCGCCACCATCATCCTGGAGAATGTGGACGCCCGCGTCGAGGGTGCCCGCCTGCTGCTGCCCGCCGGGCCCGACTGGGCCCTCGAGGACCAGGTCAAGAGCGTGATCACGGTGGTGGCGAAGACGCATCACTACTGGCGGGAGCATCTGGAGTCGGCCCCGGACCGATGATCCTGATCGCCGGCCTGCCTCACGTGGCCGATCCCGGCGCGCTGGCGGGCTTCGAGGTGGACGCGGTCGAGCTGACGGCCGAGGAGCGCCGGCGCGCCCGGCGCCGCGTGGTCACCCGCGCCGGCCGGGTTTTCACCCTCGCGCTGCCGGCCGGGGAGGCGCTGATCCCCGGCCGCGTCCTCTACGTGGGCCCGGGCTGGTACGTGACGGTGGAGGCCGCGCCGGAGGCCCTCCTCGCAGTCAGCCCGCGCACGCCGCGGGAGGGGCTCCGCGTGGCGCTGGAGGTCGGCCGCCTCCACGCGGCCCTCGCGGTGGCCGGCCGCCGCCTCCTCGTGCCCGACGAGCCGGCCGTCGAGCGGCTGCTGCGGCGCCTGGACGTGCCGTGGGTGCGCACACGCGAGCCGTTCCTGCCGGTATCGTCCGGCTCACCGCACTGACGGCTTTGGCAGAACGGGCGTGACAAGCGCCCCGGCTTGAACTATGGTGCCCGTGCCGAATCCGGAATGACGTTCGGCAATGTGAATGCGAGCCGGCGGGCGGGGGGACAGATGAGCCGGGAGCGGACGATCCGGGGGCGCGTCGCGGTGGTCGGGATCGGCGAGACGACCTACTACAAGCACGGGCGCGCGCCCGAGTCCGAGTTCGCGCTGGCGCTCCAGGCCATCCTGCGCGCCTGCGAGGACGCCGGCATCGATCCCCGGCAGGTGGACGGCTTCGCGTCCTACAGCAACGATCGCAACGACCCCTCGCGGCTGGCCGCCGCGCTCGGGCTGCCCGAGCTGCGGTTCTCGAACATGCAGTGGGGCGGGGGCGGCGGCGGGGGCTCGGCCGCGGTGGGCAACGCGGCGGCCGCGGTGGCCGCGGGCTACGCCGACTGCGTGGTGGTCTTCCGCGCGCTCGCCCAGGGGCAATTCCAGCGCTTCGGCGCCGCCCAGCCGGGCGGCACCGTCACCGGCGAGGCGGCGCTCACCTTCCCGTACGGCCTCATCTCGCCGGCCCAGCGCTTCGCGATGCGGGTGATGCGCTTCATGCACGACCACGGGGTGCGCCGGGAGGCGCAGCGGGCGATCGCGCTCGCCTCGTATCATCATGCGCAGGCGAACCCTCGAGCGATCATGCACGGGCGGCCGCTGACCGCGGAGGCCTACGACGCCTCGCGCTGGATCGTCGAGCCGTTTCGCCTCTTCGACTGCTGCATGGAGAACGACGGGGCGGCCGCGCTCGTGCTGGTCCCGGCGGAGCGCGCGCGCGATCTGCGCCGCCCGCCCGCCTACCTGCTGGGCGTCGCCCAGGGCTCCGAGTACCGCAACGCGGCCCGCGGCCACAACGCGCCGACCTACGCGACCTCGAGCTTCACCACGGTGGCGCCGCATCTCTGGGAGACGGCGGGGCTCGGGCCCAAGGACGTCGACGTGGTCCAGAGCTACGAGAACTTCACGGGGGGCGTGCTCATGAGCCTGGTCGAGCACGGCTTCTTCGCGCCCGAGGAGGCGAACGACTTCCTGACGCCGGAGAACCTGATCGCGCCCGGCGGCCGGCTGCCGCTGAACACCAGCGGCGGCAATCTCGCCGAGTGCTACATGCACGGCCTCGAGCTGCAGATCGAGGCGGTGCGCCAGCTCCGCGGCGAATCATCGAACCAGGTGCCGGACGCCCGCGCGGCCCTCGTCATCTCCGGGCCGATGGTGACGCCGG
>Ga0209640_10002628_pt1 | contig 15674 bp, 15 predicted proteins | sample RifCSP10_1_FD_184018 | JGI IMG/M metagenome (GOLD analysis project Ga0209640, IMG submission 184018) | Soil microbial communities from Rifle, Colorado - Rifle CSP2_sed 10_1 (SPAdes) (version 2) | ecosystem: Environmental > Terrestrial > Deep subsurface > Rock core/Sediment | place: Rifle...
GTGCGGCCGCGCTCGCAGCTCGACTACCTGCCGGAACCGGACATCTTCCACGATGTCTTCGGCCACGTACCGCTGCACGCGGATCCAGTCTTTGCCGACTTCCTGCAGCGGTTCGGTGCGGTCGCCGCGGCCGCGCGCACGGAGACGCAGACGACGCAGATGGCCCGACTGTTCTGGTTCACCGTCGAATTCGGACTCGTTCGCGAGAACGGCGACGTCAAGGTGTACGGCAGCGGCCTGATTTCCTCTCGCGGCGATGCGGCCAACGCGCTCGGACCGGATTGCGAGAGACGCCCTTTCTCACTCGATGCCGTGCTCGCGCAACCTTTCGAGATCGATCATTTCCAGAACGTGTTGTTCGTCACGGAATCCTTCGATCAGCTGTTCGCGGCCGTGCGTGAGATGGAGCGCCGGCTGGAATAGGCGGGCCGCACAAGCAGCCGGCAGTGCGTCCTCCGACATCGACGGCGGCGACCTGCCAGCGGCGCCCTCGTGGGCTTCCTCAGCCGCCGAGCGTACCGCTGACGATGCGGATGGGCTGGGGATATCGGATCGGCCCGAGCGACGTCTGAACCGTGGGCGTCGCGAGCAGGGCGATGCGCTTCGGCTCGCCACCGGCTCCGGCCACGGCGAGCGCCAGGTCGATCATGTCCTGCGCGTTGTTCGCGAAGAAGTCGGCCAGATCGAGCTGCACGTCGATCGGCACATCGGTCGCCACACCCGGCTCGAACACGAACTCGCGATCGAGCGAACCGGAAATCGTCTCGCGCTCGTCGAGCAGAAGTGTCCAGTCCATTTGCACGAGTCGGGCCGCGACGTTGTTCGCCGCGGGGTTGAGACCGGTCAGGTGCAACTCGATGGCGAACGGCATCCGGCCGGCGGCGAGGGCCGCGCCGATCCTCGCGATATCGAGAGCGCCGAGACTCTGCGCATCGCGGACCCGGTCGAGCGACACGCCGGCCAGCCGGGCATTCGCGACCCGGTCAATGGCGAAATCCACCTGCCGGAGAGCCGCGATCTGCTGCAGCGTCGCGCACCCCGCAATGCCACCGAGTGCACCGAGAAGGACGAGGCTCGCCAAGCGCGCGCGGTTTCGCATACCGGGGTTCCTCATGGTGGGTGACACGGTCGATCTCGAGGCTCCGCCCCCGGGCTATCGACACTGCGGCCCGGACGCATAACTGGTGCCGCGCTGGATGGTCGCACACTGAAGCACTGGCAGTCGAGGTCGCGGTCCGAGCGAAAAAATTGGCACCCCCGGTGCCGTTCACCGGGGGCGCCGAACCGGGCCAATGGTGGCCCGGGGGTACGCGACCGCGCCAATGAGCCGGAATACGGGCTCAGTAGGCGGCGGGCGCGAGACTCTCGATGGTGAGGCGGTTCAGCACGCCGGTGACGCCCGGGGCCGCCCATGCGGCATGCTCCGCTTCGGCGCGTTCACTCCACGTGTGTACGGATCCGGACAGAGTGACTTTGCCATCGACGGCCGTCACATTGATGTGACCGGCATCGATCTGCGCACTGCGCTTGAACGCATCCTCGATCTTGTTCCTCACCTCGCCCGGTGTCGGCCGCTGCTTGATGCGGATGAGGTTGGTGACGCCCCGGACACCGACCAGATCCCGGATCGCCCGCTCGGCCGTGCGCTTGTTGTACTCCCAGTCCACCAGCCCGTCGAGCGTGACCCAGCCATCTTCGACGGTCACCTTGACGTCCTTGGGCACGTTCACGTTCCACTTGAGCGCCGCGACGGCGGCCTCGGCGATATCCGTATCGGTCTTCTTGAGCACGCCGGGCAGTTGCACGTCGATGTCGTTCGCAAGCGCGATCACGCCCTCGACGCGTTTGGCAGCTTTCTCCGCGGCTCTTTTGTCCGCATAGCTCTTGACATGGCCCGTCAGGGTCACGGCGCCCTCGGAAACGGCGACGCCGATCGCTGCGGCATCGACCATTGGATCCCAGGTCAACTCGTCGAGGATATCCTGTTTGAGATCTGCGGCTCGTTTCATTTCGGCCTCCTTGCTCCGTCGATCACCGGCGCGGACCGCAGCCGGCGCTGTCGTTTCTTCGGAAATCGCTTCGATACCATATGTAATCGCAGGCGCTCTTCGGCGCAGTCGTATTTCAGAGACGGGATCGCGCGCGATTCCCCGACGGCCGATGTGTCGTCTGCCTGACTGCGGGCGCGGGCGCCTGCGGCCATCGTGATTCGAGGGATGCCCGTCGGCACGCCGTCCGCCGTCTGCCCATACTGCGGCGGGGCACGACGATCCAGCCGATCGCGCCGATTCAGGCGAGGCAACATCCCGGGGATCCGGTCGCCGGGAGGCGCATATGACGGCGTATGGTTTTTTCGATCGGTCGATCAAGCGTTTCGCGAATCGCGCCGACGCCGGGCGCCGACTTGCGCAGGCGCTGGCGAAGTATCGCGGGCAGCCGGACCTGCTGGTGCTGGCCCTGCCGCGCGGCGGGGTCCCGGTGGCCTGGGAAGTCGCCCGGTTTCTGGGCGCCCCGCTCGACATCTTGCTCGTCCGCAAGCTGGGCCTGCCGCAGCAGAGCGAACTGGCGATGGGCGCGATCGCGTCAGGCGGGATCCGCATTCTGAATCATGATCTCATCCGCCAGCTCCGTATTCCGGAGCACGTCATCGAGAGAACGGTCCGCGCGGAAGAGGCCGAGATGGAGCGGCGGCTGCAGGCGTACGACGGCCGGCGAGGCCGTCCGGAACTGGCGGGCAGGACGGTCATCCTCGTGGACGATGGCGTGGCGACGGGCGCGACGATCCTGGCGGCCGCGAAGGCGATCCGGCTGCAGCACCCGGCGACGCTGGTGATCGCGGTGCCCGTCTGCGCGGAGCCGACGCTTGCGCTGCTGCGCGCCGCCGCGGATGACGTCGTGTGCGTATTCGAACCCGCGTATCTGGAGGCGGTCGGCTTCTGGTACGACGATTTCGGTCAGACGACCGATGCCGAGGTTCGACTGCTGCTGGATGCGGCAGGCCGGGCCGACTTCGCGATGACGCATTCGGCCGAGGGTGACCTGCCATGAGCGTGCAGGTCGCGCCTGTCGATACCGCGTACCGCAGCGCGATCGATGCGGTGAGGGCGGCGGCGCACCGTCTCGAGCGCCAGCCCTCCGACTTCGATCCGGTCCTCGAGCGGATCGGCGATGCGAAGGTCGTGCTGCTCGGCGAAGCATCGCATGGCACGCACGAATTCTACCGCGCGAGAGCCGAACTGACGCGCAGGCTCATCGAGGAGAAGGGCTTCGACATCGTCGCCGTTGAGGCCGACTGGCCGGATGCGTATCGCGTCAATCGCTGGGTCCGCGGAGCGAGCACGGACAATGACGCGGAAGAAGCGCTGCGCGGGTTCGCCCGCTTCCCGACCTGGATGTGGCGCAACAGCGATGTCCTCGATTTCGTCGGCTGGCTGCGCGACCACAACGAGAGCCTGCCGCGCGGCGCGCCACGCACCGGCTTCTACGGTCTGGACCTGTATGCGCTGTACTCGTCGATGCGCGCCGTGATCGACTATCTCGAAAGCGTCGATCCCGAGCTGGCAGGGCGCGCTCGCCAGCGATACGCCTGCTTCGATCAGTACGGCGAGGACTGCCAGTTGTATGGGCGGGCTGCGGCCTTCGGCCTGACGCCCGGCTGCGAGCGCGAGGCGATCCGGCAGCTGGTCGAGCTGCGCCATGGCGCAGCCGAGCTGATGAAGAGGGATGGTCGCATACCGGAGGACGAGTTCCTCTTCGCCGAGCAGAATGCCCGCCTCGTCGTCAGCGCGGAGGCGTACTACCGCGAGATGTTCCGTGGCCGGGTCAGCTCGTGGAATCTGCGCGACCAGCACATGGCGGACACGCTCGATGCGCTGATCCGCTACTTCGAGGCAAGGCGGGGCAGCTGCCGCGTCGTCGTCTGGGAGCACAACTCGCACATCGGCGATGCCCGTGCGACGGAAATGGGCGCCGGCGGCGAACTCAACGTCGGTCAACTCGCGCGTCAGCGATACGGCCGTGACGTGGTCCTCGCCGGTTTCTCGACGTACGCCGGAACCGTGACGGCCGCGACCAACTGGGACGGTGCACCGGAGCGGAAACGTGTGCGGCCGGGCCTGCCGTCGAGCTTCGAGGCGCTGTTCCACGATACCGGCATCGACCGTTTCGTTCTGCAGCTGGACGATCCTCGACTGAAGCCGCTCGACGCGGCGAGACTGCAGCGGGCGATCGGTGTGATCTATCGGCCGGAAACGGAGCGCAGCAGCCACTACTTCATGACGCGGCTCTGTCAGCAGTTCGACATCATCTTCCATCACGATCACACGCGGGCGGTCGAGCCGCTCGAACGGACGTCGCTGTGGGAGGCAGGCGAAGCCCCGGAAACCTATCCGCACGGGCTGTAGGTCGCCGGGAAAACGCTGGAGACGAGGAGCAGGAGGCGGACATGCGCGCATTGGAAACACGGGCCATGACGCGGCGGTCGGTCCGGATCGAAGGAGCAGGGGTGACGCTGGAGGGTGATCTGTCCGTCCCGCCCGCAGCGACGGGCATCGTTCTGTTCGCTCACGGCAGCGGGAGCAGTCGTCACAGTCCGCGCAACCGTCAGGTTGCAGAGTCGCTCCAGCAGGCGGGCGTCGGTACGCTGCTGTTCGATCTGCTGACGACCGCGGAGGAATCCGAGGACCGGTGGACGAGGCAGTTCAGATTCGACATCCCGCTTCTCGCCCGCAGGCTCGTGGCCTCGACGGACTGGCTTGTCGCGCAGGGGCAGGCAGGCCTTCCGCTCGGCTATTTCGGCGCGAGCACGGGCGCGGCCGCCGCGCTCATTGCGGCGGCGGAGCGTGCGGACCTGATCGGGGCCGTCGTTTCGCGCGGTGGCCGACCCGACCTCGCGGGCCACGCGCTCGAGCGCGTGCGAGCGGCGACCCTGCTCATCGTCGGTGCCGAAGATCGTGAAGTCATCGGCATGAACGAACTCGCACTCGCTCGGCTGACCTGCGAGAAACGGCTCGTCCTCGTGCCGGCTGCGACGCACCTGTTCGAGGAACCCGGCGCCCTCGAATCCGTCGCGACCCTCGCCAGCGAGTGGTTCGTCAGACACTTCACCGGAATAACCGAGGGAGCGCGATAATGACGACGACCCACGAGGCTCCGCCCAGGACGGAAGAGCACCAGGTCAAGGGGAGAAGCTGCTCGCGAAGGTGAAGGACCTGATCCACCAGGGAAACATCCGGCGTATCACGATCCAGGACAGCGAGGGTCATCCGATCATCGAGATTCCGCTGACGATCGGCGTCGTCGGGGCCGTCCTGCTGCCCGTCTGGGTCGCGGTCGGCGCGATCGCCGGGCTCGCGGCGGACTACAAGCTGGTCGTGGAGAAGCTGGAAGAGACCTGACGCCTCGCCCCCGCCGATGGTCGCGAACGGAAGGCGGAGGACCGGCCGTCACCCGGACTGCAGGGCGGCAATCGGATCGAGAGATGCCGCGCGCCAGGCGGGCAGCACTCCCGAGATCGTGCCGGTTCCGATGGCCGCGGCCGCGGCGATGCCGATGGCTCCGGAGCTGAGCATGGCGGGCCAGGGCGAGAGCGCCGCGACCAGCACCGCGACGAGAGCACCGAGCGTGATGCCGGCGATGCCGCCGGCCGACGCGAGCATCAGCGATTCCGCCAGGAACTGCACCGCGATGTCGCGTCGCCTCGCGCCGACCGCGACGCGCAGCCCGATCTCGTGACGCCGCTCGCGAACGGAGAGCAGCATCAGCGAGAGGATGCCGGACCCGCCTACGACGAGGGCGAGAAACCCCAGGCCGGCGATGAGCCGTCCGAACGAGGCCTGTGTCGCGAGTTCGGTCTCGAGCAGCACGCGCTGGTTCTGGATGGCGAAGTCATCGGTCTCGTCCGGTTCGATGTCGTGCCGCGCGCGCAGGACGGCGCTCACGTCGGACTCGGCCACTCCCATGACTGATGGATCCAGACCTTCCAGGTAGATGTTCTTGATGTAGTCGATGTTGAACAGGCGCCGCAGCGCGGTCTGGAGCGGGACGAACACTCGGTCGTCCTCCGTGGCCCGGCCATCGATGCTCAGGCCTTTCGGCGCGAGCACGCCCACGACCACGAACGGGATGCGGCCGATGCGGATGGTACGGCCGGTGGCCGGGACTGTGTCCGGGAACAGACTCGTCTTCGCGGTCGCGCCCAGCACGACGACGCGTGCCCGGCCGAGGTCATCGCCTTCACTGAAGAACCGGCCTTCGTCGAGAGGGAACCGCCGGATCTCGATCCAGTCGGCCGTCGTGCCGACGACCGTCACCCGTGTCGTGTACCGCCCCGCCTTGATCGTCATCGAGCGGTCCTGCGCGGGCGCCACACGAGCGACGCCGGCCGCCCGCCGCAGAGCGAGCGCATCGACGATGCTCAATGATTTCGTGCGATCGTACCCCTGTCGTGCCCGGCCCCCACGCGGTTCGATCGGTGCGGCCGTGACGACGAGCATGTTGCGGCCCATCCGGTCGAAGCGATCCAGTACGGCATTGCGGGCGGCGCCCGCGACGGATGTCAGCGCCACGACACCGGCGACGCCGACCGCCGTGCCGGCGATGGCGAGCGCCGTGCGCAGCGGGTGGATCGTGAGGGCCCGGACCGAGAGCCGGAGGTTCCGGGTTGTTCGCACCGTTCAGCGCAGCGTCTGCACAGGATCGAGCGCGGCGGCGCGGCGGGCCGGCACGATGCCGGAGACGATGCCCGCGCCTGTCGCGGCGACCAGGCCGAGCAGGGCGATGCCCCACGGCATCCCGCCCGTCGCGCCGTGGTCATGGCCGAGCGCCTGAAGGATGAGGTACGCGGCAACGAGGGCCAGGACGCCGCCGAGCCCGGTGGTCGCGGCCGATTCGACGAGGAACTGCAGGCGGATGTCGCGGGACCGCGCGCCGACCGCTTTGCGCAGGCCGATTTCCCAGCGCCGCTCGTTGACGGTCATGAGCATGAGGATCGCGACGATGAGGCCGCCCACCGCGATCGACAGCGCCGACAGCAGCGGCAGAACCAGCGTGAACACGCGGTTCGTGCCTCTCACCATCTGCTGAGCCTGCACGGGCGTGAACATGGCGAAGTCATCATTCTGATCGGGACCCAGGCGGTGCCGGCGACGCAGCACATCGCCGATCTCGAGAACCGTCCGATCCAGGTCGGCGCCCGGTTCGACCGCGAAATTGGCTCCGCCAATGTAGTCGACGTTCAGCAGCCGTCTCATCATCGTCGAGATCGGGATGATGATCTCGTTGTCCTTGTCGATGCCGTGCGGGTCGAGGCCGACCCGCTCGAGAACGCCGATCACCTCGAACGGCACGGTCCCGATGCGGATCTGCGCGCCGATCGGATCATCACGGCCGAACAGGTCACGGGCCGCGACTTCCCCGATCAGCGCGACCCTCGCCGAGCTCGCGACATCATCCGCCGTGAAATAGCTGCCGCGCGTGACGGAACGATTCCACACGATCTCCGAGGCCTCGGAATAGCCCGTCACCGGGATGCGGCGGCTCTGCGCTTCGTGAATCACGTCCTGCGCGGGCGCCATCACCATGGGATCGGCCAGGTCGATGGGGGCCACCTCGCTGCGGATCGCGCGCAGATCTGCGAGCGTCAGGCTCGTCGTCGGGCCGGCCGCATGCGCGCCGCCGACCATGCGGCTGCCGCCCGCGCGCAGCAGGATCGTCGAACTGCCGAGCATCCGGTCGAGCCGCTTCAGAACGTCATTCTGCGTGCCCCGGCCGATCGCCAGTGTGACGGTCAGCGCCGTGACGCCGACGAACGTGCCCAGCATCATGAAGAAGGTGCGCAGGCGATGGCGGCCCAGCGTGCGGACGGCGCCGGACACGATCCTGGCCACGCGGTTCATGACGCCGGCCCCGGAATCGACCCGTCCTGCCTGCTCGCGGGCCGGCCGGCGAAGCCGACGCGGATCGTCGTCGTCTGAGTGTACGGGTAACTGCCGCCGCCCATCTCGAGGCTGCCGCCGCCCACCTCCACGATCTCGGCATCACGCACGATACCGTCGCCCACGCCGATGCGGATGACGCCGGATAATCTGTTGTCCGATGTGGCGAAACGCAGGCGAGCGAGATCCCGGCCGTTCTGCCGCTCGATGCGTTCGAGTGTGAAACGCGTGGTTATCTTCTGCCGCGTGAGGCCCGTGCCGAGGATCATGTCGCGCGACCAGACCCGTTCCCAGCTGTCTCCAGCGCTGACCGCGGCGCCCGGCATCGGGAGGAACACGTTGTCCAGCAGCATTGCAATGGGAAAGGCGCCGCCCATCATCTCGCCGAAATCGATGGTGGGTGATCCCGTGTATTGCGGCGCGCCCTCCGTCCGCTCGTACCGGACCTCGAAGGTCGTGCCCGTCAGCCTGCGGGTGTCCACCAGCTGGCGGCTGTCGTGCAGCACCATCGCCGCGCGTGCCGAATCGATTCGAACGGTGGCGTTGACGGCGCCACCATCGCCGGCAGCCTTCTCGATGTGAAAGCCTGCACTGTAGCTTCGCTCCACGGCCATCGTGTGTCCGCCATCCATACGGACTTCCATCGTCTGCGTGAGCGCTATGCCCCAGCCCGCACTCGGCGCGGCCCCGGCCTCCGGCAGCATCAGCCGGATCGGAGCCCGGCCAGTCGCCGCCAGCAGGATCAGCGCAGCGAATCCCGGCACCGAGATCCGGATCAGCCGGACGCCCACCGTGTTCCGGGATCCTCGCCCCGGACCGAGCCCCCGTCCCGCAAGCCTCACGGCCTCAGGGCCGGAGGATTCGCTCGGACGGCTGAGGTTGACCACGTCTGCGGCGGTTTGTGCCACTACTTGACCTGACATCATTGATGGCTCCGGTTGATCGTCGAGGTTGAAAAAACATTCGCCGGCGCTTCGCCCCGTAACGCCGAGGCCGGAATCGGCGGCAAGGACGCATCCTTTGCGGAGTCGGAGCGGATGCGGCCGTCCACGATTTCGATCACACGATTCGCCGAGCCGGCCACCTCGTGATTGTGCGTCACGACGACGATCGTGGTGCCGCTCCGGTTGAGCTGCGTGAAGATCGCCATGACCTCCGTGCTGGCCCGCGAGTCCAGGTTGCCGGTCGGCTCATCGGCGAGGATCAGGTCGGGCTCGAGCACGAGGGCGCGCGCGATGGCGACGCGCTGCTGCTGGCCGCCCGACAGTTCACCGGGCGAATGCCGGGCACGGTCGGCCAGGCCGACGCGCTCGAGAGCGCGCAGCCCGAGGCCCTTCGTCGATCGTCGTTCCGAATAGACGAGCGGCAGCTCGACGTTCTCGACGGCCGTCGTCGACGGCAACAGGTGGAACGCCTGGAAGACGAAGCCGATGCGCTCGTTGCGTATGGCGGCCATCGCGTCAGGCGAGAGGGCGCTCACGTCCTCGCCGTCGAGCCGGTAGGTGCCCGCGTCCGCGCGGTCGAGCAGGCCGACAATGTTGAGGAGCGTGGACTTGCCCGAGCCGGATGGACCGGTCACCGCGACGAACTCGCCTGGCTCGATCGTGAGCGACACGTCGTCCAACGCGTGGACCTCACCCGCGCCCTTGCGATACCGCCGGTGCAGCTGCCGGATCTCGATCATGTCGCCTCGGTCGATGCGTTCGCTGGTGTGCATGCCGCCGTTGCGCCGAGCACCACGCTCTCACCCGCGACCACGCCGTCGAGCAGCTCGGTGAATTCCGAGCCGCGGAAGCCGGTCGTGACGCTTCGCCGGTCGAGTCGATCCCCGTTCGGCACGAGGACGTACGTGCCGTCCGAGTCGCGGCGGAGCGCGCCGTTCGGAACGGAGATCGCCTGTGACTGGCCCTCGAGCGTGATACCGACCGTGGTCGTCATTTCCGGGCGCAGCACTCTGTCCCTGTGGCTCTCGAATTCGATGATCGTGATGTAGTTCACGACATTGTCGCGAATCTCGGCCGTCGGCCGAACGGCGCTGACGCGACCGTCGAAGGACTCGTCGGGCCACGTGTCCACGGTGAAGCGGGCGGATTGCCCGACGTCGATTCGGCCGATGTCCGTTTCATCGACCCAGGCCCAGACCTCGAGCCGGTCGAGATCGACGATGGTCAGGAAAGTCGGGGCGGCGAAGCTCGCAGCGACGGTCTCGCCTTCCTGCGTCGTGATCGATCCGACAACGCCGTCAATGGGCGCCGTAATGCGGGTGAAGCCGAGCTGCACGTTGGCCGCGGCGAGGGCAGCCGTGGCCTCGCGCTCCCGCGCCGCGGCCGTGTCCAGGGATCGGCGCGCGCTCCCGACTTCGACGGGCGTCGCGGCGGCCGCTGCGCCGAGCTGACGCAGGCGATCGTACTCCTGCTCCGCCCAGGCGCGTTCGGTCCGAGCGCTCAGGAGCTGGGCCTCTGCCCGTTCTACCTGCGTCTCGAACTCGACCGGATCCAGCTCCGCCAGCAGCTGGCCCGAGCGAACATGATCGCCGACCGTAACGTGGAGTTTCCGAAGTATGCCGGATGCCCGCGAGCCGACAGCAACCTGCGCACCGACGCGTGGCCGGACCACGCCCGTCGCGAGAACCGTTGCGCCGACGTCGCGACGCTCGACCGTCACCGTCTGCCAGCCGTCCGGATCGGCCGGCACACCGGCGCCTTCCAGTCGCCGGCCGCTCACCCAGCCGGTTCCCAGTCCGATCGCGAGCAGGGCCGCGGCGCCGATCCAGCGACCGGGATGGCGAGTGTCTTCGCGCGAACCCATCAATGCGTGCTCCGGCGTTCCATTCGATGGCCTCCGGTAACGGCGAAATCAACGTGTGGGGTCATCAGGCCTGCCGTCGTCGTGCGAGCCGGACGGAAGGAGGTACAGCTCTGACGGGTCGCGCGTTCAGGTGCCGCTGCTGTCGGGTGAGGCGGGAGCGGGAGAGCGAAGGGCCGGGAACGGCGCCCCGTGCAGCCGCTCGACCTCCTCGTGGAACCGACGCGACTGCTCCGCATCCAGGACGGCGTCGATTTCGAGAAGAACGCTGTCCACTGTCGCCTGGAGCCGCTGCCTCGCGAAGTGCAGGAGGCTGTCCGTCGCGGCCTGGTGCGCCAGGAGGATCGCGTGGATGCGTGGGCGCTGATCCGGCCGCAGATCGATCGTCCGCTCGAACACCTTCATCGGATCGTCGTGGAGCTGCTCGAGCTCGGCGGCGATCGCGCCGTGTTCATGCTGAACGTAACGGTCCGCGGCAATGCCGCCGGCAGCGCCGAGCACCATGAACGAGACGCCCGCCAGCGCGGCGCGCCAGCCGACCCGCGGTCTGCTCATTTCGACCCCCTTCCGCCCGCCGGAAGCACAAGGGACGCGATGGATGGCGGCGATGGGGCGACGATGAGGGCGAGGAGAGCGGGATCGGCGGGCGTGAGCAGGAGCATCGGAGTCGCTTGCGTCGCTGCCCTCGGCGGCAGCAACAGCAGCGCGGCGAGCAGAGCGGCGAGGGCCGTTGCGCCGAGGCTCAGCGCGCCCGCCTCGAGCGGCGACCACCAGCCGGGCGCCGTTGCCGCGGTTCCACCCCCGCGGATGGCACCGTTTGTCTCGCCCAGTCCTGAGACGACACGCGACTCCAGCGCCTTCCAGTACTCCGGATCGTCGGGCAGCCTCGACAAGTCACGGAACTCGTTCATGCGTTCCTCACTTCATCGCGCCAGCCGGCGAGCAGCGCCTGGAGCGCCCGCCTGGCATTGAAGACATGCACACGAACCGTGCTTTCGGCCAGACCCGTCGCGTGCGCGGCTTCGGTATTCGACAATCCCTCGACCAGGCACAACCTGAAACACGTGCGTTGCCTGGGTGTCAACGACTCGATCGCCTCGGCGATCCGGCGCCGCAGCTCCTCGCGGCGCGAATCCTCGTACGGTCCCGGACCGCGGGCCGCGTGATCGTGCGGGATCTCCTCGTGATCGCGGACTCGCCGCTTCTTCGCGGCATTGCGCGCCGTGTTCCGCAGTATCGTGAAGAACCATGGACTGAAACGTCGGGCCGCATCGAAAGAACGCAGGGCCTCGAAGGCCCGGCGAAACGTGTCCTGCACGATATCTTCGGCGTCCTCGCGCGTGACGGCCAGCTCCATGGCGACCGCCATCGCCTTGCGCAGGTACCGCCGCACGAGCAGCGTGAACGCGGCCGCGTCACCATCGAGCGTCGCGCGCACGAGGACCTCGTCCGAAGCCACGGCCCGGGCGTTCCCGCTGCTGTCTGAGTCTCCGATCACGAATCGTTCGGTTGACCGTCTGCCCGCCGGCTCGGCTGCGATCGCGACGCGGCCCCCGGTTCGGGACGCGGCCGGGCCGCTCGACGGATCCAACGCTGCAACGGCGATCTGACCGCCCGACCGCCAGATCGACTCCGGTCCGCTGCGACCTGTACGACTACCGTACAGCAAGGGACGTCCTTACGCTTAGAGCCGGACCGTTCGGAACCCGGGCGATCCCGAACGATCCGGCGTCCATTGACCAACACCTCGCCCGACTCTACTGGCCGCGGATCCGAGTGTAACGCCCAGGCCGGTCAGCGTCACCAGCTCACATCCGAGTGACTTTCGTGCGGCCCGCTCGGTCGCGTATCAGCAGCGTTCGTTGATCCAGAACTTCGCCTGTTGGCTGCCCACGTTCAGGTGCGTCGTTGACGACTGTCCATGATCGCCCGCGGGCGGGAACGCCTGCCTGCGGATCATCACCTCGACATTGAACGCGCCCGGTGTGACCACACCGATGTGCAGGTCCTCGGTCTGCGCGCGGAACGTCGGGCCTGTCGGCTGCCCGGTCAGCGGATTCACCGGCGTCGCCATCAGGTCACCCCTCGCCATTTGCCAGCTCTCGAGCGTGCCGTGACCGTTCGTCATGACGCGCTGCTCGAAGTGAACGGGGCCTTCGACGTACAGATAGTCCAACGGTCCCGTCGAACAGAGGGGCCGCGGGATGAACTGGCCGTACGTGATATCGAACGCCTGGCTCGTCGTGCCCGCGTCGAGCGGCGTGCGCGCGGCGACGTTCAGGATTTCTGCGATCCCGTTCGATGGCACGGGCACCGGCAGCGCCGATGTCCCGGTCGGCAGACCGGCCGCGACCTTGAGCGGGTCCGGCATCGCGTTGAAGATCGCTGACTCGATCGTCCTGTAGGACGGCGAAGGATTGATCGCGGCGACCGACAGCGGCATGACGGGATCGAGGATGCCGGCGCGAATGAAGTCGGCGACCACGAGCTGCTCGGGCAGCTCCCAGGAGATCACGCGATGGTCGGCCGTGCCGGCGATGTGGAGGTCGAAGTGCGTGCCGGCCATGACCCAGTTGCCGGCGGGAAACAGGCGGATGTGGAAGCGGACGGGCGAATAGTCGCCGCACGCGAGCTGGATCGGATTGGCGACCCAGCCTTCGGACCGGGAGTACGCGGTCTGGACATCACCGAACGCGTCGGTCCAGCGGCAGTCGAACGGCGGACCGGCCGGGAATCCGAACGCGGTCCGGTTGCCATCGAGCGCGATGAGCGCTGCACGAAGCGACAGCACATCGACGTTGCCGACGAACAGCAGGTTCATCGGGTCCGCATCGGAGCCGGCGAGGTCGGTGCCGGTGAACGGCCAGAGCTGGAGCGACTGCGGTCCGAAGCCCGCGCTCACGAGGCCGGGCGGTGGCATCGGGCTGTTGTCCAGCGCGACGGGTTGGGCTTCATAGAGGCTCGCCGGCGAATCGACACAGGCCGAGAGCAGGGCTGCGGCCGCGAGCGCGGCCACGGGAATCGAGTGGAATCGGATCATCGCCACCTCCAGGTCGGAGGTCGGGGGGATCGGATGTCCGATGTTCCTGCGGGCCGGGGGCGATTCCACGGGCGAAACCACAGGCAGCGCATCCGGGGACGCCTGCCCGGCGACGACAGTGGGGACCGGACAGCCCGGCATGTCGAGCCGGTTAAAGCCCAGGTTAGCAACCCGGGGGTACGCTGTCTGTCGGCATGCGGCCGATTCCTGTAGGCCGATCAGGAAATGTGTTGTGTGGATGCGGACGCGCGAATCGGTGCGACAGCCGGACCGCGGCCTCGGCCGGGATGAGCCGCCCGACCGACAACAGTCATCCGCCTGGCCGACACGCCCGGGTAAGAAACCTTACGTCATGGCGGATCGCGCACGACGGCGGCCGTTCGGGGCCGCGGCCATTGTGGATGAGAGCCCCGTCAATGGAAGGGGGTGACCCCCATGCGCGGCTCCGCCATCGTTCTCGCGATTCTCCTTCCCTTCGCATCGCAGGGAACCGCGCAGCAGTACGGCCGGCCGCCCGTCGAAGGGGGATTCACCGAGCATCTCGGCCAGCCCCGTGTCTGGCATAAACATGCCGGCGCGGGCGTCGGCTTCATCTTCGACCCGGCCGGCACCAGCCTGCTGACCGAGGCGCGCTTCGGCGTCTACGGCGATATCGTCAATCCGGTGCTCAGCATGCTGGGCTTCCAGTCGGAGGTCTATGCGGGCGCGCGCGAGACGACGTTCGACTTCGGCCTCCGCGCGCAGCTCGTGAGCCCGTACCTGCGGACGGGCGCCGGCTTCGACATCAACGGGCCCGATGGCAAGGCTTACTTCCTGTTGAGCCTCTGGCACCCGATCCGGCGGGGCGGCATTCTGGGCGGCGGCAGCGAGATCCGGCTGAACTATCTGCCGGGCCGCAACAACTCGTTCTCGCTCGGCATCGAAGTCCCCACCGGCCGCCGCATCAAGATGGGTGAGACGAGACCGCATCAGGCCGCCGTTCGTCTGGATCGCGCACAGGCGCCGCCGACTCCGTACACCAATCTCGAGCCTGATCTGGCCGCCGCGGTCGAGGAGATGCGCGACGCCGCGCTGTGGATCTCGCGGTTGACCGGACCGTTTCTCGAACAGGACGTATTCGCCAATGACGCATCGGGCTCCGTCGATCGCGAGCTCATCGAGATCCGCGACCACCTGACGCGCCCGGACGGAAGCCACTGGACGCCCGTTGACGAGGTCCGGCGCTTCCATGCGGCAATGGACCGAGCCTTCACCATCGCAGCCGGCGCGACCGGCCCCGAAGAATGCGCCTGTCCGGAAACCGCCTCGTTCATCTCCGCGCAGGCGCGCGAAGTCCTGCTCGACGAAGTCCTCCTCGTTTACGACCGGCTGCTCGGTCAGGTCAAGGACCCCGACACGCTCGCCGGCCTGGGCGTTCGCGCGCGCGGCGTTTTCGTGCGCTGGCTGCACATGGATCCGCGGGTCCCACCCGACCGCATCGACAGCATGCTCCGGGTCTTCACCCGGATCGTGGATATCCTCGAGGGTGTGCGGCAGTACCAGCACGAGCAGTGGCACGACTCGCGATTCGTCTGGTTGCCACTGCAGCTCGCCATGCTGCCCGAACGGCACGACTCGCAGGCTGAAGTCGATTCGCTCATCGAGCGAATCGCGAAGATCCGCTTCACCGATGGCAACCGCGCGTGGTACGTGGTCAACGACCAGTTCGCGCTCCAGCTGAGCCGTACGATTCACGCCGCCCGCGAGTACCACGTTCTCTGGGTGCACGACATCCGCGGTCTCGATGGCGGGGGCGAGCCCGATGAAATGACGTATCGCCACGTGCTCGGCGCATACCTGGGCGCGCTCATCGATCGCGTGAACGAGTACGACCGGACCGGCATCTTCCCGGTCTA